>Ga0315278_10001024_pt1 | contig 24158 bp, 20 predicted proteins | sample YL17G06_0_MG_FD_203880 | JGI IMG/M metagenome (GOLD analysis project Ga0315278, IMG submission 203880) | Sediment microbial communities from Yellowstone Lake, YNP, Wyoming, USA - YL17G06_0 | ecosystem: Environmental > Aquatic > Freshwater > Lake > Sediment | place: USA: Wyoming | collected... | reverse complement strand
GACGTCGATGGTTATCGTGTTGATCATCGCCTTGCGAGACATTCAGGCGGGCCGTACCACCGGGGCTATCGAGCTGTCCTTCTTCTCAACTCTTGGATTGTTATCTCAGGCCGCAGCTAAACTCGGACGTTATCTCAACTCTAACCGAGAGGGGGCCGCAGCCGTCGAACGACTGCGAGCGCTGTTTCAATGTTTCTTGCCGCATCAACAGGACGTCGCGACGGCCGCTCCGTTGGTCGTTGGGTCAGCGACGAGTTTGATCTGTCAGCATCTGACGGCTCGTTATCCGGGAGCGGCGCAGCCTGCCTTGACGGACCTGTCGTTTCAGTTCAACGGTGGTCGAATTTACTGTTTGGCTGGACCATCGGGCGCAGGTAAATCAACGCTGTTTAATTTGCTTCTCGGTTTGGTCAAGCCGGTCTCGGGCCATGTTGAGATGCATGCAACGCACGCTGTCAGTGGCGCCCCTGTCGCCTATATGCCGCAAAAAGTCCTCCTGCTGCCGGGTAGTGTCGCAGCCAACGTCGCCTATCCTGATGCGAATCCTGACCTGGGCAGAGTGGCTGATGCGCTCGACCGTGTCGGCATGACCCAGGCGGTGCGAGGCATCGATGGTGGGCTGGACGCCCGGATCGGTGACGGTGGAGCTGGTGTGTCGGGTGGCCAAGCTCAGCGCTTGCTTCTGGCGCGTCTTTGGTACCACCAAAAGCCTTTTGTGTTGGTCGACGAAGGCACGTCGGCTCTTGATCCAGAGATTGAGCAGACCGTCTACGCCCTGCTGCGTCAGTTGGCGGACCGAGGCGCCGTCGTCATCACCATCGCGCACCGCTTGGCCGCAGCGCAGATCGCTGATGAGCTGCTGCTGCTTCAGGGCGGGCGGCTCACGGCCTCCGGGACACCCACAGAAGTTATGGCTAGCCCAGCGTTTGCACTAGCGTTGCGCTAGATTTCTAGTCCGGGTTCTGCACTTGGATCAAAGAAAAGACTCGGTGCGCCTGGTGGGACGCCCCGAGTCTACATTCCACGTCGGATCTGGATAACGACCAGCTTAGTGCTCGAGTAGCTGCTTCAGCTTTTGCGTCAAGATCGGCACAGCCTGAAACAAGTCGGCGACAATCCCGTAGCTGGCGACCTTGAAAATCGGCGCTTCCGCATCGGTGTTGATGGCGACGATGGTCTTCGAGGTGCGCATGCCAGCCATATGCTGAATGGAACCACTGATGCCGCAGGCGATATAGAGGTTCGGGTTGACCGTTTTGCCGGTCTGACCAACCTGCATCTCGTGACCTGCATAGCCAGCGTCCACGGCCGCGCGCGACGCGCCGACGGTGGCGTTGATGACATCCGCGAGTTCATTGAGGATCTTGAAATTGTCAGCGCTCGCTAAAGAGCGACCACCTGAGACAATCCGCGACGCTTCCGTCAAGTCGGGACGCTCACTCTTGCCCTTGCGCACTTCTAGGGTCTTAATCCGACTGTCGGTAGGGGCCGCAACGGCAAGTTTCTTGGCAACTGCGGCGCCAGCGTCTTTCTTCTCGGCTTTGATCGAGTTGGGGCGAACTGAGACGAATTGAACACCGGCGTTTTGCAGCGCGACTTTCGCCAAAACCTTGCCGGCATACATCGGCTTAACGCCTGAAACCACGCCGCCGCTGGCTTCGAGCGAGGTCACATCGGTCAGAATGCCACCGTCAAGGCGGGCTGCTAGGCGAGGGAACAAATCGCGTGTCATGGGAGCTGCACTACCGACGACGGCGCTGGCACCGTGAGCCTTGATCGCTTGCTCTAAAGCAGCGGCGTAGGCGATCGGATTGTAGTGGTTAAACGCGGCATCATCGACGATGTAAACGGTGTCTGCACCGTAGCCCTTGAGCTCAGCGCTCAGGCCCTCGACACCGTGACCGATGATCACTGCGGCGAGGTCGGCGGGGCTGCCAGCTAAGGCGACGCCGGCGCTTAGCGCCTCGAGTGCAGAGGCTTTGATCTTCTTTTCTCTTTGTTCAACAAATACCAGAACCTTCATCGCGCTCTCCCTTCTCAGATGACTTTGGCTTCTTCGCGCAGCAGCTTCACTACTTTTTCCACCATGACGCTCACGTCTTCGCCTTTGAAGACTTTGCCCGCTGGCTTTTCTGGCGGTGGCGTAAAGCCTTTGATCACGGCTTTGATGCCGCTTTTTAAAGCGCCGGCATCGAGGCCAAAATCACCGGGCTTTTTCACGTCAAAGGGCTTCTTTTTAGCCTTCATGATGCCTGGTAGCGAGGCGTAGCGAGGGGTGTTCAACGCTTTGTTGGCGCCGAGAACCGCGGGGAGCTGGACTTCGTAGACTTCGACCTGGCCGCCTTCGACTTCGCGTTCGACGGTGGCGGTCTTGCCACTCAGCGACAGCTTGTCGACGACGTTGACATGCGGCCACTTGAGCAGCTCGGCAACCATCACGGCGACATGCATGTTGTCATCGTCGATGGCTTGTTTGCCGGCGAGCACTAGGTCGGCACTCTCGGCCTTGACGGCAGCGGCGAGGACCTTGGCGATAGCCAGCGAGTCGGCGGCCTCCAATCCTTCGTTGCTGATCAACAGGCCGCGATCAGCGCCCATGGCCAGCCCCTTGACGATTAGCTCTTTGGCCGCGTCGGTACCGAAGCTGGCGATGACGACTTCGCCAGCACCAGCCTTTTCCTTGAGCTTCAAGGCTTCTTCGATGGCGTATTCATCATAGGGATTGATGATGGACTTCAAGCCGGCCGTTTCGATTCTGGCGCCATCGGCGCTGATGACGATCTTCGATTCGGTGTCGGGAGTCTGCTTTAACAGCACGACGATTTTCAAGGCTGCTTCCTCCTGCGTGTTTGAAGAGCGAACGATATCAGAGCTTGTCCGGACGGGCAATATCCGTCAGGCCAAGGCTTTTACGAGTTTTACGTTGTACTACAGCACGGCGAAGATTGCAGCGCTCAAACCAGTACGAGGCTTTGCATCGCGGCTTTTACACCGACGCCGCAGTCAAAGCGGTGGCCTTCTTCGCGTAGCGCAAACTCGAGAGCGGCGATGCCGTCGAGGATGTCAAAGCGGCTGACAAAGCCGAGGTGAGCAAAGCGTATGATCTTTCCCTTGAGCTCATCTTGGCCGCCGGCCACGTACATGGCAAAGCGCTGACGGATGCGTTTGATCAGACGTTGACCGTCGAGGTCTTGAGGTACGGTGATCGAGGTCAGGCTGCGCGACGGCGCCGTTGCCGCAAAAAGCTCCAGATCCAGGGCTTTTACCGCCGCCTGAGTCGCTGTCGCTAGGGCTGCGTGATGTTCAAGGACGTGATCAAGGCCGGCTTCAAGCATCTTGTGCAAGGCAACGTCGAGCGACAAGACCAGCGTCGATGCGGGCGTCCATGCTGAGCGTCCGTCGGCCTGGCCCTTACGTTCGCGCAAGAGATCGAAATAAAAACGCGGGCGTGACGATAGCTGACCCCAAGCCCGATCGGAGAGTGCGACGAAGGATAGGCCCGGTGGCAAGCCAAAGCCCTTTTGGCTTCCTGCCACGACGGCATCGATCTGCCATTCGTCCATCCGCATGGCATGGGCGCACAGCGATGAGATGGCATCGACGATGATTAGTCCGCCGAACTTTTGCCGCAGCTGGGGCACCAAGGTCTCGATGCTATAGTAGGCACCGGTCGAGGTCTCATTGGCCTGCAGGAAGATCGCCTTAGTCTGGCGTTGGCGAGCAACGGCGTCGAGGATTTGCTCCGCGGTGGGGGCATGACCAGCTTCGACCGCTACGACGGCAGCGTCACAGCGGTAGGCTTTGGCCAACTTCTCCCAGCGCTCGCCGAATTTACCGCCATTGACGACGACGACCTCGTCGCCGACATCGGTGAGGTTGACCAGAACCGACTCCATCGCTCCGGTCCCAGACGAGGTCAGAATCAGCGGCGGATTCGCCGTGCCAAAGATCGGCGCGAGACGATCGGCACAGCGGCGAAAGACTTTATAGAAGTCGTCGCTGCGGTGATACATCGACGTCTGCGTGCCGGCATGGCTCACCTCACTCGGAACAGGAGTGGGTCCCGGGCAATACAGACGATCGGTGGTGAATAAGTCGCGTTCAAACATAGTGGTATCACCATCGCCGATCATCGGCCGGATGACAATCCCAAATGGCCGGCCCGGCAACGTTTAACGCGATCTTTTACAGGATGCCGCCGCCAGCTGACGAGCCTGAGGTCGAGGCGAGCTCAGGCACTGGAATGGCGATGGCTCGACCTGGTTTGAGCCGGGCAGCGGTTAAGTCTGGGTTCACCGCCATGATGTCAGGGACGGCAACCTTGTAGCGGCGAGCGAGGCGATTCAAGGTATCACCTCGGCGAACCTTGTACATCTGGACGTCCTGGACCGCGGCGGCGGCGAGCTTCGGCTCGATGCTGGGATACAGCGCGGCTAAACGCTCGGACAGGCGCAGTGCATAGCCGTTTTTCATCGGTGGGGTGATGCCGCGGACGAGTTCGGGATTCCACCGTTGCAGCGTCGTTACCGGGACGCCGAGGACCGACGCTAGCTGTTTTAATCGTACCGGCTTGCGGATGAGCACCTCGGCTGTCGGCAACGCATCGGAGTGGTCGGGCTCGACGGCAAAGCCGTGCGCCTTGGCGTCAGCCGCGAGCAAGATGGCGGCGAGCACCTTAGGCACGTATTCCTTGGTCTCTTTGGCCAAGTCGGTGGTGTCGCAGAGCTGCCAGAAATCGGCGCTGCCGTTGCGTTTTAGCGCCTGACGCACGCGGCCAGGGCCGGCATTATATGCCGCCATCGCCAGATGCCAATCGCCCAGGTCGAAATAGAGATCTTTAAGGTAGCTGGCAGCGGCAACGGTTGATTTCACAGGGTCGCGGCGCTCATCCACCCAGTGGTTGATCTTCAGCCCATAGAGTTTGGCGGTACCACTCATAAACTGCCAGGTCCCAGCTGCTGCGGCCCGACTGTAGGCCTTGTTGCTGAGGCCAGACTCGATCATCGCCAGGTAGAAGAATTCCAGAGGCACGCCGCCATCTTGCAGCAATGGTTCGACCGTCTGCTTCAAGGTCTCGCCGCGAACCAACCAGCGCATGAACATCTTGCGGCCGCCGGTTTTGAAATACTGCACCCAGAAGTCCACCTTGTCGTTGGTGACGATCGGGATGGCGCCAAAATGCGGCGCGGCGCGGCCAGCCATGACCTGGTGGGCATAGGCTAGGCCGGCGAATTCGGCGAGCTTGTGGGTGTAGGTGGTATTTTCCCGGCGGTAGCGCCGGGAGTGGCGGCCTTTGCTCGCCTTGCCGGTGCGGCTGGCCAACTTCTTCGTCGCCTTGTCGCCATGCGCGTGCTCTGCACTGTACCGTTCCAAGAGGTATTTAGCGTAGATGTCGTCGGCGCAGAAGCCTTCTTCAAAGTCCTCGGCGCGGACGTCCGGCTCATGGTCACCGCCAAACAGCGAGGCGTCTGGCCCCATGTCGCTGGACTTTGCCTGATCGTCGCTGGGCACCGCAGGCGCCGCCTCGGGCACCGCAGGCGACTCTTGGTCTGCTGCCACGACGGCTTCGGATACTGCCGTGTTACCTGATTCGACATTGGTACAGCCGGCCAAAGCCAGCATCGACCATATCATCACAAGGGGGGTCCGACTGCGCATCGGTGCTCCTCGGCAGGGGTGGTAGGAATGGGGGCAAAGGACTAGGGTATCAAGAATCGAACTAGGGTCACAAGGAGCGCCATTTTAACATCTGTTTAAAAAATGTACAGACGAATCGCTGGCGGGACTTATAAATATAAGTTAAATCATTTGGTTAGATCGCCATAGCGGACCCCTTAAAAGCCCCCTAGGACGTAGCGAAATCCCCCGACGATGACCAAGCGGTCCTTGCGAAAGCCATCTGGAAGGGGTGCAAACGGGGAGGCATTCTTGATCGCCTCGACGACTGCCTCGTCGAGCACCGCAAATCCGGATGTCTTTAGCACCCTGACGGAAGCGACATCGCCGTTCTTCGCAATGATGAACTCCAAGCCGACTTCGCCCTGCTCGCCCTTGCGCGCGGCCTCCATCGGGTAGTTCCAGACCAGCTCGATGGCTTTGCGCATCGTCGTGAAATAGCCGATGTAGCGGTACTCGCTGGTGTTCATGTCGATGCGGTCGCCTTCGAGCACCTTGTCGTCGACGAAGTCTTGAAAGCCAGCGTTCATCTGTCCGGGCAGATCGACAACGTTGGTGGGCAGCAGCGCTTCGTAGTCATTGCGAGGCTTGCGTTGCAGAGGTGCCATCGACAGGTTGCCGGCCTTGCTCTTGGTGGACTCGGCTTGCATTTTTTTGGTCTGTCCGGCTGGCTTGGGCTGTTCCGGTTGGGACTTGTTGTTGGGTTGCGGGGGCTGTGGCTTAGCTGGCGTCGGCTTGCCCTTTAGGCCTGGATCGGCGGCCTTCTCGCGTTTAAGCCGTTCCGCTAGGCGCATTTCTTTGACGGCTTGATGGTTGACGACGCCGGCGTAGTCGGCCTTTTCTGGCTTGGCCGTCGGCGTCTGCGGTGACTCGAGGATCTTTCTCGGCGTCTCTGCCTCAGGGGGTGGAGGCTCTTCCGCCTTTTTTTTCTTTTTGGCTCTAGCACTGCTCACCTTGAACTTCACCGTGCCGGCCTTGGTCGGTGCCGGCAAGGGCTTGGGCCGCTGGGCAAACTTTCCGAGTTCGATCACCGAGAGGATGTGGATCAGCGCGGAGATCATTAAAATAGCTAGGAGAAACGCCCAGTAATGGCGCGCAGGGAGGCGCCAGCCGGAGGTCTCCGGCGGCTTTGCCTCGTCTCTGTCGCTAGACCGGTGCTTCGGGTCCACAGCCATCCTTATCAGCATTGGCGGCTTTAGCCGTAAAATCATTGGCGGCTTTGACCGTACCTAGATTAATGTCAAAGCCTCAAGACGCGTATAGGTTCCTTGCTGAGTTCATCCTAGGTTATCGGCATGACAGCCTACATATGAAGCGCGTCGCTTACCGGAGAACGCCCCTGATGCGCCTTAACGCGCTTGTTCCATTGCTCTTCGCCAGCCTCTGTCTGGTTTTTCTAAGCGCTTGCTCGGAAAAGGAATTTGACCCCAACAATCCGGAAAAGTCATTCGGCATCGCCAAAGAGCCCTATGATGACGAAAATTACGACATCGCCATCACCCGGCTCGGCGAGTTTAAAGCTAGGTTCCCCTACAGTAAGTTTGCCTCCGAGGCCGAGCTTTTGATCGCCAATGCCAAGTATGAACTCGGTCATTATACCGAATCCGCCCTGGCTTATGAGCAATTCGTTAAACTCCACCCAAAACACCCTAAAGCAGACTTCGCTCAGTACCGGATCGGTCAGAGCTATTGGAAAGATGCCCCTGAGGCGATCGACCGCGAGCAGGACTACACCATCAAAGCGATTAAAGAGTGGGACAAGCTGATCCTTAAGTATCCGGACAGCACCTACGTCAAGGAAGTCAAAGCCCTGATCGCCGTGGGCAAGCGTCGGGTTGCCGAGAGTGTCCTTTTTGTCGTGCGGTTTTACTGGAAGCAGGAAGTCTACCACGCCTGCGCCTATCGTTCGATCCAGCTGGCTGATGAGTATGCCGAGTTTGGCGACATCCGCTTGGAGGCCATGGAGTTTGCCATCAAGTCCCTCGATCACGTCGCGGTGAATAAGGCCCTAGATCCAACCAGTGATAAAAACCTCTACTTTAAGACGATGACCGCCGAGCAGATTCGCGAGCGTGCCGACAATTTTCGCAGGCTACTCGCTGACTACCGTTCGACGCTGCACGAAGAGAAGCACTAGACGACTCTCCCCGCTTGTTTGCACGGGCTGCCTCGATTATGACATAGGCGCGCAAAAGGGCGCCTAGGAGATCGCCATGGCTAGCTTGGTACCAGCTGTCTTCAGCGTATTGCTGTCGGCTCTTTATTTTATCGGTGCAGATTGGACCAAGGACCTCGAGGTGGCCCGCAATGGCGCGTTATTGGTCCTGGCCGTGTGGATGGTGCTTGTTGCCCTGCGTAAAAAGCCAGCCGCCGCCTCGTCGTCCCAAGGGCTAGCCGCCACGCCAAACACCACCGCGGGACTTAATCCTGGGCCCGCTGCTGCCACCCTTGCAGCACCCAGCGCGCCGCTACCAAAGGGGCGCGACGTGCTGAGCTTTCTTGGCTTGCTGCAGGAGAAGGGGCGGCTACTGGACTTTCTTATGGATGACATCAGCCGCTATGGCGATGCTCAGGTCGGCGCAGCCGCCCGAGTCGTGCATCAGGGGGCCGGGGCAGCGGTGCGTGAGTATTTCGACATCAAGCCGGTCGCCGCGGGCACTGAGGGTGACACCTTAACCTTGGGCACCGACTACGACGCGCACAGTTACCGCCTCATCGGCCGCGTCGTCGGTGAACCACCTTACCGTGGTCAGGTCTTGCATCGTGGTTGGCTGACCACCAGCATTAGGCTGCCCGAGCTGCGATCGTCCAGCAGCTCGGACGCCAGCAACCAAAACATCATCACTCCAGCGGAAATTGAGCTGAGCTGAGGAAGACCGACATGAGCACGTCCACCACCGAACAGAGCGCGCAACCAGCATTGGTGATCGGGATCGACTTGGGCACGACCAATTCGGCACTGACTTATTGGCAGGACCCGGCCGATACCAGCCAGAGCTCTGCCATTGTGACCCTTGGCATTCCGCAGCTGACAGCACCGGGCCAGATTGGTCGTCTGAACACCCTGCCGTCGTTCCTGTATGTGCCGCATCAGGGCGAGTTGACCGAGCTTGACAGCGCGCTGCCGTGGGACGCTTCGGGCCAGGGTGAGCCTCACTCAGTCATCGGCGTTTGGGCCCGCGAGCGTGGCACGCTGGTCCCCGACCGCCAGGTCAGCTCAGCAAAGTCGTGGCTGTGCAGTCAGGCCGTCGATCGCCACGCGGCGGTGTTGCCGTGGAAATCAACCATCACGTCGGGTAAATGCTCGCCGGTGCAAGCGTCTGAACGCTACCTGGCGCATCTGATGGCGGCGTTTGAGCAAGAGCGCCGCAGCCCCGAGCATGCGCTGAGCACGGCCGAGCCCACGGTGGTGTTGACGGTTCCTGCCTCCTTCGACGAGGTCGCGCGCAGCCTCACTTTTGAGGCGGCGCAGCGCGCGGGCTTGACGCAGGTGACCCTGCTGGAAGAGCCCTTGGCCGCATTCTATTCCTGGATTGATAGCAACGAGCGCGATTGGCGCCAGGCCGTTAAGCCTGGCGACTTGGTGCTGGTCTGCGACCTTGGCGGGGGCACCTGCGATTTTAGCTTGATCGCCGTCAGTGAGGCGGGAGGACAGCTGCAGCTTGAACGGATCAGCGTCGGTGATCATTTGCTGCTCGGCGGCGACAACATGGACTTGGCTCTGGCTTACACGCTGAAGAGCGAATTGCAGCAAAGCGGCAAAAGCCTCGACCACTGGCAATTTCTCTCCTTGGTCGGCAGCGTCCGAAGCGCTAAGGAACGTCTGCTTAGCGATGCTGCGCTCGATGCCGTGCCGATTGCCGTGGCGACGCGTGGAGCCAGCCTGTTTGCCAACACGATCAGCACTAAGTTGACGCGGGAGCATGTGCTCAACGTCCTAGTCGACGGCTTTTTGCCGCGGACCAAGCTAAGCGACATGCCGCAGCAGCGCCGCAGCGTGGGTATCCAGGAAGTCGGATTGACCTACGAAAGCGATCCGGCGATCACCCGGCACTTGGCGCGCTTTCTGCGGCGTAGCTGGTTGAACGTTCAGGCGAATGCCAAATTGAGTGCATTGGCGCAAGGCTGGATCCGCCCCGGTAGCGAAGTGCTTGTGCCCACGGCGGTGTTGTTTAATGGTGGCGTGTTTAAGGCACCCCTCATGCGGCAGCGCCTGCTCGAATTGCTCGATCAGTGGAGCGATGGCGCTGGCATCAAGGAGCTGACCGGCCATGATTTTGAACTCGCCGTCGCGCGTGGCGCAGCCTATTACGGCAAATTGCGTGCGACCGGGCGCGGTGTGCGCGTCCAGAGTGGGACCGCTCGCTCCTACTACGTTGGGCTTGAGGAATCGGCCCCAGCTGTTCCCGGGTATGTGCCTCCGGTTAAAGGCCTCTGCCTGGTGCCGCAGGGGACGGACGAAGGGACTGAGATCGCCTTGGCTAGCCAGCAATTCGGTCTGGTCGTTGGCGAGCCGGTGGATTTTCGGTTTTTTAGTTCGGCGGTGCGCGCGGGTGACCAACCCGGCACGCTGATCGACGATGCTCCAAGCGAACTCGACGAAAGCACCAGGTTGAGCATTACGCTTCCTGCCGACGGTCGTAGCGAGGGCGACATCGTCCCGGTTCGCTTGAATGCCCAGGTGACAGAGACCGGCATGCTGCAGCTTTATATGCGCGACCTCGCCTCGGAGCGTCGTTGGAACTTGGAGTTTAACGTGCGGCCTTATGACCACGCCTAAGCTAGAAGGCAGCCCTCAGTCCATGAGTCCAACCGGTGCCGCCCCGGCGCGTTTTATCATCGGCATCGATTTGGGTACGACGAACTGCGCCCTTGCCTATATCGATACCAAGGCGCAAGGCGACCTAGCGCAAATCCTCGAGATCCCGCAGTGGGACAGCGAAGGTAGCGTGATCAAAGCGCCGACGCTGCCCTCCTTTTACTATCTGCCGCCCAAGGCGGAATGGAAGCGAGGTCAGCTTAGCTGGCCGCCTAGTGCGGGCGACGTCAGTCCCATGATCAGCGACGTTCAGGACTACGCTGTGGGACGCCTGGCGCGACTCAAAAGCAGTCAGGTTCCTGGTCGGGTGATCCATGCGGCTAAGTCTTGGTTGTGCCACGACGGCGTCGACCGGACGGCAAAAATTTTGCCTTGGCATGTCGGTGAACTCGTTGGCGAAGAACGGCGTTCTCCGGTCGACGTGTCTGCGGCCTATTTGCGCCACCTGCGTCTGATCTGGAACCAGACTTTTGCTGCGGATGACCCTGCTAGTCGGTTTGAATGCCAAGACGTCATCTTGACGGTTCCGGCCTCGTTTGACGAGGTGGCGCAGCGCTTGACCTTAGCCGCTGCGGAGCTGGCCGGTTACACCGTGGCACGTGTTAAATTGCTGGAAGAACCTCAGGCCGCGTTCTACCACTGGTTGGCTGGCGCGGGAGGTGGTGTCAGGCAGGAGCCACTGCGTGGCTCCGTATTGATCTGTGATATCGGCGGCGGCACCTCGGATTTTAGTCTACTTCAGGTCACAGCACCGGTCAGTGCCGGTGGCGCGCCGCAGATTGATCGCACAGCCGTCAGCGATCATCTGCTGCTCGGTGGCGATAACATCGATCTTAGTTTAGCGCATCGTCTCGAAGAGCAACTTGCTGGGCCAGGCAAAAGGCTTAGTTCGCGGCAGTGGGCGCAGTTGGTCTTCGTCACTCGGCAGCTTAAAGAGAAAGCACTTGGTCAGGATGACGCAGCGCTTGCGCCGGACCTTTCCGAGTTGCATGTGTCGATTGCGGGCGACGGTGCCAATCTTTTTGCTTCGGCCATGACCGCAAGCATGAGCAGGGAGGACGCACTTCAGCTTATCCTCGGTGGCTTTTTCCCGCAGGTTGAACGTGATGCCCAGCCACAGCGGCCGAGGTTGGCTTTGCAGCAGCTCGGCTTACCCTATGCTCAAGACTCAGCACTAACCAGACACCTCGCTGCTTTTTTACAGGGCAAGGATATCGATGCGGTATTGCTGACCGGCGGTACTTTAAAGCCGAAGGCGCTGCAGCGTGCTCTGATCGATCAGATCAGCCTCTGGCAAGGGCGCCGTCCTGAAGTCCTCGCATCTGGAGACATGGATCTGGCGGTGGCGCTTGGTGCTGCGGCCTACGGTGCGGTTCTTCGCCGGCCACAGGGCCGCATTCGCGGCGGTTACCCGCGTTCGCTGTATCTGGTCATTGGCGATAGCGATGTCGAACGCAAACTGCTCTGCATCCTGCCGCAAGGTTATGACAAAGACACGCCACTACAGATCAGTGGCCTGAATTTAAAGCTGCGCACCGGCCAGCCCGTCCGCTTTCAGTTGGTGTCGTCAAATCGTCGCCCGCAGGACCAAGCCGGAGATTTGCTGGGCTTTGACGCCGCATCCTTTCATCCGCTGCCGCCTTTGGATACTCAGCTTCAATCCGGGCAGGTGAATGCATCCATGCTGGTCGATGTGAGGCTAGAAGCGACTCTGGCAGACACCGGACTGTTTCACCTTTATTGCACGCAGCATGGTGGTGGCGCAGAGCAGCGCTGGCAGCTTAATTTCAACACCCGCGGTGCGCACGGCGCCGGGCAGGTCCGCCTTGACTCCGTCACCCAGACGGGTGAGAGCGAAGGGACGCCTAGCGTGGCGCCGGCCAAGGTTCAGGCGGTCCAAGATGTGCTCGTCAGTTACTACGGCAAGAAGAAGCCCGGCAGCTTGGATATAGCTCCGGCAAAAAACCTCATGCGCGAGCTCGAAGGCCTTTTGGACCAGCCGCGTGAAGCGTGGGCGACACCCTTTCTCCGCGCGCTTTGGCCAAGCCTTGAAGGTGGCATCAACCGACGGAGTCGGTCGATTGGTCACGAGGGGACATGGCTTTATCTTGCCGGATTTGCTCTGCGTCCGGGCTATGGCTATGAATTAGACGAATGGCGTATGGCGGACTTATGGCGCGTCTTTGAACTCGGATTGGCCTTTCCCAAGGAGAAGCAGGTCGAGGAGCAAGCGTGGTTGATGTGGCGCCGTGTTGCCGGTGGCTTAAATAAAGCCCAACAAGAGCGGATTTTTGATCGCATATTTCCCGCCATCCGCAAGAACGAGGCAAGTTCACCTGAAGTCTATATGCTTGCCGGTTCATTAGAACGAATTGACATGGGACAAAAGATCCGTTTAGGCCAGCAGCTCGTGCAGCAGATCGTTGGCGGCAGACAGCAGTTTGTCAATCAGCGCGTATGGGCGCTAGCGCGCATTGCTAGTCGGGTGCCGCTTTATGGCGGTGCCGAGACGATCGTTCGGCCAGAGGTGGTGGGCACGTGGTTCCAGGAGCTGCGCAAGCTCAAGCGGCAGGACCCAGCATTTGCAAAATTGGCGCTTTTTCTGTCGCAGGCCGGTCGCTTGGTCGATGATCGGGAGTTTGATTTAGATGAGGCCCTACGCGAAGACTTTTTGCGCCAACTGGTGACGGTTGGTGCTAGTGCGGAACAGTCGCGTGTGGTTCGAGAGTTCGTGCCGGTAGACAACGCCGCACGGACTCAGCTGTTTGGCGAGAGTCTGCCGGCTGGACTACTTCTCGGGTAGGCAGTCGCTGGCGCGACATGTCCATGGTGCGCCAGGGTTTCGCTACTTTGAATGGGGTGCGGCCTTGGCGATGACCTTGAGCGTTGCTGCGTGCAGCTTACCGTTGGTCGCTACGCCGCTGCCCGCGTGGATATCGGGTTTACCATCAAAGGTCGTGTAGCGGCCGCCGGCCTCTTCGAGAATGACCAACATAGGTGCAGCGTCCCAGACGTTGAGCTGCGGATCGACCATGATCTCAGCGCGTCCGGTGGCAACTAAGGCGTAGCCATAGCAGTCGCCCCAACCGCGAAAGACCCCAGTTGCTTCGCACAGCTTGCCAAACACGTCGACCTGCTCAGTGGCGACAAAGCTCTGCATCCAGGTCGTGCAGAACATCGCGTCGCTCATTGAAGCAACACGAGAGACCTGGGCCCGATGCGTTGGCACGACCGAATAGCCAAAGGCACCATCCCAATGCATCCCGCGCTGCCAAAAACAGCCTTCGCCCTTCGATGCATAAACGATCTCACCCAGGGCCGGGAGAAAGATCACACCGATGCGTGATTCGCCATGATACTCGGCCCCGATCAGCGTGCCAAACAGTGGCACGCCGCGGACGAAGGCTTGAGTTCCGTCGATGGGATCGAGGTACCAGGTCCATCCGGAGGTGCCGCTAGTGGTCCCGTACTCTTCGCCGACGATGGCGTCGTTTGGGAAGTCTTGGGTCAGTGCTGTGCGCAGCTGCCGCTCAGCTGAGCGGTCGGCCTCGGTGACCACCGTCTGATCGACTTTGGTTTCGACTCTTAGGTCGCTGTCTTGAAACGAGCGGTGAACGACCGCGCCGGCGACCTTTGCCGCCGCTACGGCGAATTCCAGGCGCTTGGCCGTCGCGACTGCTAGTGAATCATGCATGGACTTCTCGACATGGTGGCCGATTCCTCGGTATGGGATGGTCAGTTTTGTCTGACGTCGATATGAGTGTCGGGTACAGGTAGACCGCGGCGGCGGTATTCTTCGCTGAGAAAAGCGGCCCATTTTGGACCGAGCTCTTGCGCTGTGATGACCAGCTCGCGGCCTAATGCAACGTAGCCCACTTCTGGTGAGGCCCAACCTGCCAGGGTCTTTAAATAGAGAATCTTGGCAGGTTTAAAGCCAAATCGGACCGCCGCCTGCCACAGCGGCTGGTTGATCACGGCTGATGCGGTGTTTTCATCGGGCTGAGCCAATAGCTCGCGACTCATGGGGTCTTCTAGGCTTTGCTGCAGCTTGTACACATGCTGGGCGTAGCGCGCGGCAAAGCGTGGCGCCGAGACTAAGTCGCGCAGGACTTGCCTTCGACTGATCATCAAGTCGGGAAAGCGGACAAAACTATCGACGTCATTGGCTGGCGGTGCGTCTAAGGTCTCGCTGGTGAAGGGCAGATTGCCAGTCGTGCCGAGTTCAAGGGCGGCCAGGATACTGGCCGTGCCTTCCGCAACGCCGTCCTCCTCCGCCTGCTGCCGCAGCGAGGGGATGGTCGTCTGAGACTTTTGTTTATAACGGCCGCCGATCGTGTAGTCGATCAAGTGCGCCATTTCGTGGGCAATGGTGAATGGGTCGAGGGCGGGAGAGGAGAAGTGCAGTGCCGTATGCGGCCGCTTTTTACGCCAGGAGACGCCGAATGTCGGCCGCGTTTGGTCCTTGGTCAAAGTGATGACCACGTCGCGCAGTTGCGGCAAGCGCAGCTCGCGGAGGAGCACATTATAGTCGGCGATCACCTGGTGGGCGTAGTAGTACGTATGCACATAAGCCAGGCGGTCATCGTTGACATCGTAACAGAAGCAGCCATCGATATCGGGCTGCAGGGATTCTGGTAGTGGCCCAACCTGAACCAGGGCATCAGCGAGATAGTGCCCGCTGGTGAAGGGCGGCAAGACGACGGTCTTTAGTACAGGCTTGTGGTGATGCCACACGGCGACATGGCCGGTGATGGAGTCGGCGCTTAGCGCCGTCTCGGGGATCAAGGCGGAGGCAAGCCCGGCGCCAAGGAGCAACATGACGAGCAAGTCCCAACATCGCATCGCTGAACGAAGCTTGACCAAACTCATCACCACTATATGCACCTCATAAAAACAGCTATCCGGCGACGGAAACCGCGCCAGCATCGGGGCGACGGTCTTGGGCCAGCAGCGACTTGGTGAGGCCGCTGCCTCTTACCAACCAGGCGGCGCCAAGGCAAAGTAAAGCACTGGCCCAATAGGGCCAGCCGATATCCTGGTCATAGAGAAAGCCGGCGATGATCGGTCCTAGTCCCCGGGCCGCCGAGGCCAACGATTGGCCGAGACCTAGGATGCCGCCCTGTTCGTCGCGCCCGGTGCATTTTGACAGCAGGGTCGACAGGGTTGGTGAACTGCATGCTTGGCCCACCGAGAGAACCCCAAGTGCCGCGACAGACAGGCCCCAGGTCATGGCAAAGGGCACGCAGATCAAGCCCAGCGCCATGATCAATGCGCCGAAGATGGCCAACCTCTGTTCGCCAAAGGCTTTGGTTAGTCGTCCGATCAGTCCGCCTTGAACGATGACGACGACGACCCCGATGAAGGTAAACACGTAGCCTAGATCCACGGGCGTCATCGCAAAGCGTTTAGCTCCCAGCAATGCATAAGTCGTCTCCATGCCGACAAAGCCCATGGTGACCAGGAAGGTCGCTAGCAGGACCGGACGAATCCCAGGATCGCGCAGCGCCGTGCCTAGGCCAGCAAAACTAAAACGGCGGCCATGCCCACCAGCACTTGCCAGGGCTTCCGTACGCTGCGCCTTGGGGCGAGATTCCTCTAGGCGAAAACATGCGGCGATCAAGTTGAGTGCGGCGATGCCCGCCGCGACAAAGGCCGCCGTGCCGTAGCCAAACCGGGCTAAGCCCGCACCGATCGCTGGGCCAAAGACAAAACCCATGCCGATAGAGGCTCCGAGCAGCCCCATGTACTTGGACCGCTCCTCGCGATTGGTCACATCCGCGACATAAGCTTGAGCTGCGGCGATACTGCCGCCAAACAAGCCGGCCATGGCCCTCGCGGCGATCAGGACGCCGAGGCTTCCGGCCAGTCCGGTCACGGTCAAGGACACGACCGAGCCAGCCAAGGCCAAGAGCAGCAAGGGACGTCGTCCATAAACATCAGACAGGCGGCCGACGATCGGAGCGCCGATAAATTGGGCCGCTGAATAGGCGGTGGTGAGCACGCCAACCCACAGGCCGGTGGCGCCAAAGGACAGAGCATAAAAGGGCAAAATCGGCAGGATGATGCCAAAGCCAAGCAAGTCGATAAAGACGGTGGTGTAGACGATGACCAACGAGGCCATCTTCGATTTGGACAGAGGCGGGGGAATTGGCGCTATGGTTTTGGGCTGCATATGGGATCAAGGCCTCCATCTGCCTCAGTCTATGTGCGATGCCTGCCGAGGGCAACCTCCCACTGGGGACTTCGGCTGACGCCGGGGTTTTGCGGCTAACCGGCTAAAATGATATTATGATTTCATGCCTATACGCAAATATTGTGCGCCCCTTGCCGGGCTGTGTCTGTTTGCGACCGTCACTGTGGCGATCGCTACGGCGGCTTTTGTGCTGCGCGCTGGCAGCTTGATTAAGGATCAGCTCGTCGCCGCGGCTGAGTTTAAGGAGCAAACGTTTGCCCTGACCAGTGAAGTCTTCGACCGGCACGGTGAGAAGATCGGCGAATTTGCCGCCGAGCAGCGCTACTACGTGACGGTTAAGGATTTGCCAGTGCCGGTTATTCAGGCCTTCGTCAGCGCCGAAGACAAAAGCTTCTACCACCACTACGGGATCAACCCTTGGTCCACCATGCGCGCTGTCTGGGCGAATCTCAAGGGTGGCGGCTTGAAGCAGGGTGCTAGCACCATCACCCAGCAGCTGGCTCGGCTGCTGTTTCTCGATCAAAGTAAAACCTTGGAGCGCAAGATCAAGGAAGCATTGCTCGCCGTGGCTTTGGAACGGCGGCTGAGCAAAGATGAGATCCTCGAGCTTTACCTAAACAAAATCTATCTCGGTAATCATAGCTACGGGGTCGAAGCCGCCGCGCGTAACTATTTTCGCAAGCATGCGAGTCAGCTCAGCATCGCGGAAGCCGCCGTACTGGCGGGATTGGCCAAAAGCCCCAACGCTTACGCTCCCCACCGTCACCCCAGTGCCGCGAGTCAGCGCCAGCGGGTCGTCCTGCAGCGCATGGAGGAGGACGGCTTTCTGGCACCGGGCGAGGCGGCGACTTGGGCCAAGCAGCCGCTGACTGTTGCAGACGGCCCTGAGGGCTATTCTGAGGGCGCGGCAGCCTACGTCGTCCAGGCGGTGCGTGCGGAGATCGGTCGCAAGCTCGAGTACAAGCAGCTGCCGCATCGCGGGCTGCGCATCTATACGACCATCGATGCGTCACTGCAACGAGCTGCGGCTAGGCACCTGCGCGAATCGCTACGATCCTCGCGACGAAACAGCAGGCACCCCGACGGAATGGAAGGTGCCTTGGTCAGTCTGGATCCGTCTAGCGGTGCGATTTTGGCCATGCAGGGTGGAGCTGACTTTGCGCGCAGTCAATTCGATCGAACCACGGCGACAAAAAGGCCGCTGGGCGCGCTGTTCCTACCGTTTTATATCGGTCTAGCGCTGGAGCATGGCTACACCATGATCAGTCGTATTGGCGATGATCCACTCGGCGGCCACCAGATGCCACAGTCGTCTGGGGCGCCCTCGCTTTACGAAGTCCTGCGCGATGGCGACGTCATTGGCGGAGCGCCGCTTTATGCAGCTTTGGGTCATGGGTCGGTCCAGGACTTTGTGCGTCGGCTTGGGCTGGTCTTTGAGCATCAAGATCTGACGCAGGCTTACGGAAGCGGGGCGGCTTCGCCCCTGCAGGTTGCCGTTGCCTACGCGGCCTTCAGCAACGGTGGCCGTTTGGTGGTACCCCACCTTATCGAACGCATCGTGACGACAAACGACGTGACGATCTATCAGGAGAGGTCTGGCCCAAGCAGTATTCAAGTCATCAATCCCCAGGCGGCCTATATCGTTCAAGAGGTCCTACATGATGCGATCGCTTACGGCCATGCAGCAAAGGCTAGGGGCGTGTCGGCCAGTGCAGCTAGCATCGGCGCCATGACCCAAGATCGCCATGATGCCTGGTTCGTCGGCAGCCTACCAAATGTGGTCAGCGTGCTATGGAATGGAGCGGAAAACGGCAGGGCCCGCCTCGACCGTGATCAGACCCAGGTCGTGGACGGGCTCGCGGCGGCCTGGGCTGCATATATGCGTGCAGCACCGAAGGCTTATCTCCAGTCTGCAGTGCATCAGATGCCGCCGGATGGGATCTCCTATGCGAAAAGACCAGCAGCAGTGCCAAAGGGCGCGCCGAGCTTGCCCTTCCTATCTGGAAGTGAGCCTAAGCAAGCGCAGCGCCGACTGTTCTAGCGGCATGGGTCGGTACCTTGGACGGAAGCATTTTGACTTCTCCCGTGGCCTTGGCTTACACTCCCGGCTCGTCCAGGCCTGGGCTCAACGAGTTCCAGGCGGCGGTCAAGGAGACTCGCAACAGCAATGGCCAAACGTTACCGCTTACCGTCGATGAAACGCAGCACCAATCTGATTCGTATTGCCCGTACGTGCTGGACTGGCGGGAGAGGTTCGGCCAAAGCGATTTGGGTGCCGGCTCCGGCAGCGAATGACGCCGCCTTGATTTGCCGGTCGATCAGGCGCTTGGCGATTCTTCCCGACAAAAGGTCGCCGCAGGTTCGCTTTCATCTGCGGCCGACCAAGAGTCGTTAAAGGTCGCGTCTAGGCCTTACCGAGTGCGCTTAAAAAGCCCTGCCACGTGGCATCCAACGCGTTCATTGGGACCGGCGTCGTCCAACGGTTCGCTTGGGCCTGATAAACAGTGCCAACTGCTTGCAACAGAACCCACGAGGCCGCGGCATCATCCTGCGGAGTATTTTTTTTGTCGTGTCCGATCAGGCGCTTTAAGTCTTGAAGCAGCGCCGGGTCATGGATATCAGCGACTCCCAAGCGCGTCTGGAGATCACTCAACGAGCGGGTGCAGCCAGCCTCGTGCAGCAGTTCGCTTAGTTCAGAGGCCGCGCCCTCAGACAGGTGCCCTAGGTCGCGGCTTAGCAAGACCGAGAACAGCAGGCCAAGGCCGACCGCCTCGCCATGGAGTAGGGTTGTCTCGCCTTTGGTTCGCTCCTGAGATAAGGCCTCGAGAGCGTGTCCTAGCGTGTGTCCCAAATTGAGGATGGCCCGTCGGCCGATCTCCGCCGGATCGTCTGCGACGATCTGTACTTTATAATCCATGATCGCCGGCAGAGCTGCAGCGATGGCGGTCTCATCTCGTGTCTTCACCGCTGCGGCAAAGGTTTTTGCTGCGGGAACAGCGCCGGCAAGTATCAGGTGTTTGATGCATTCAGCGCTGCCGGCTCGTAGTTCGCGCTCGGGTAAGGTGCGCAGCCAGCCTGGCCAGACGTAAACCGCGCTTGGGAAATAAAACAGCCCGAGTTGGTTCTTCCCATAAGGCGAAAAATTCACCCCCGTTTTGCCGCCGACGCAGGCATCAGCCATGGCCACCAAGGTCGTCGGTACGAACTCCACCGTCGCCCCAGCCAAACCCGCGGCAAATGCCGCGACGTCCGCCAGAATCCCGCCGCCGAGGACGCGCCATGCTTGTGGTGATCCGGCTGCCTTAGCCGCTTTGAGAATCTGCGCGACGGACGCCAAGGTCTTCGTATGTTCAGTTAGTGTGATGACCAAATCATCGGCGCCACGAACCGCGGTGGGCCAGTGCCGTGCGACATGTCCATCGACGATCTGCCAAGACCCGCCCTTAAGTCGCGGCGGTGTGGCGCCGGTCCAAACGCTTAAGTCATAGCGCCCCTGGAGTGGTCTGCGCACGACTTTGTCTCCGGCGCGGCGGCGCGCCACACCCCGTTTATACACGCGGGCGGCGTCGCGTACTTCAGGTCGGTCGCTCTCCCAGCCGGTTGCCCGACCAAGTTTCATGTCAAACGCTTCGCCGAGGACGCTTAAGGTCCCTGCAGCCCAGCCAAGGCCTGCTTCGAGCTCCGCCTCTTGAGTCGTCCCTGCGGTGGACCCCTCATATTCTGGCCAGACGTGCCAGCTCACTGGCGCGACCGGGGGGTCTTTCATACTCCACGAGACTTTCAAGACACTGTCATCCATCGCGGCCGTTCCTATGGGTGTTCCACATAAGACTAATCTTATCAGCTGGTTATTCGACTTTGAGCGGCGTCAGCAGGGCTCCAAAGCTCAAGCCGACCGTGGCGCCGCCGATAGATACAATGGACCTGATAGCACTTTAGCGCTGGGGATGAAACAACGCCATGAAACACAACAAGTCTGCACCACGAGCTGACAAGACGTTGCGCCGGCAGATTGAGTCCATCAAGCGTCAGAAGATCATCAATAAAAAGGTGGTCAGCCTGGCCGACTTTCGCGAACTACGCCAGCGTATCGACACCCGGTCGATCCTGGTCGTTGATGACGATGAGATCATGCGCGCCGCGCTCAAGCGCATTCTGGAAAACGAAGGCTACAAGGTGATCATGGCCGTCGATGGGCTAGAGCTATCCAAGGTTTTGGAAACCACCCGGCTGGATCTTATCTTGCTGGACGTTAACCTACCCTGGGTGGACGGTTACGAGCTGTGCAAGTTGATCAAAGATCATCACTCACTGAAAGAGGTGCCTTTGGTCCTGGTGTCGGCACGGAAGAGCAAACAAGATATCCAAAATGGATTTGATGCGGGCTGCAATGATTATGTGACAAAGCCTTTTGATATCGACTATATAACGGGCGTGATTAACAAGATGCTGCTGAAGTCGGGTTGAACTTGAGATAGGCTCTTGACAGTGTTGGGGGGTGTCAGGTACCACACTAGATCTGTTGATCTTTTCGTTGTGATTTTTCCTGAGTAGCTCAGTTGGTAGAGCAGGTGACTGTTAATCACCGGGTCGCAGGTTCGAGTCCTGCCTCAGGAGCCATCCTTTGAAAAAGAAAAAGCCGCCCTCAGAGGGCGGCTTTTTCTTTTTCAAAGGATGGCTCCTAATTGCACCGCCCAACGCTCGCTGCGCTCGCGAGGCGGCTACACGGCAACCCACCCTCGCCAGCTCGGCTGGGTTTTTTGCCGTGAGATCTCAGGAGCCACCTGGGCTGGGTGGGGGTGGCAGGGGGAGAAGGGGGCGGCCGGGCGGTCGGCTGGGAGTGATCGCCGGCGCTGCGCGCGGCGGGCTCCGGCGCTGCGCGTGGCGGGCTCCGGCGCTGCGCGTGGCGGGCTCCGGCGCTGCGCGTGGCGGGGCGCAGCATGTCGCTGGTGAGGGCGGTGTTGGGTGCGTGAATTTCGAGTGGGGAGAGGGGGAAGTATGGTGACGGACTGGTTGACGGTATCGATTTATCTGATCGACACGTCCATCTTCTTATACCTTTTCCGCAGTGATCCGATCATCGATCGATATGCTGATGACCTCGCAGCCGACGCGGAGCTATTTCTATCGGTGCAAACGGTGGGTGAGTTGCGGGCTGGGGCCGAGCAACGTCAGTGGGGCGCAAAACGTAGAGCCCGGCTGTAGGAGTTTCTGGATAATTTTCGGTCCTTCAGATAATAGAGGCGACGACCACCGGCCTAAATAAAGCATTCGGGTGGTGCAGCTTTATGCCGCACCACCCGACTTCAACTCCTATGCTCAATTTTCGAGTTATTGGAAGAAATTTTGTACCATCCACAACTTGCCGTTTAGCGTGGCGTAGCCGCAGGAGACCTTTGTGTAACTAGCGTTCGCCATATTATTGTAGTGGCCACCACCGGGGCCTTCGGCCCACATCATTTTGAGACAGGCCAACTGTTGCGATCCAGGGTCACCGGACCAATTTGGGCACTCGTCTTGAGCCATCTCGCCGCAGGCACCAAAATGCGCGTGGGCGCGGCCGCTCGTGGCATCGTCGCCGGCCTGTTTGTCCATGCAAGCTGCCGTAGTGGCGTCGGCCTTGAGAGTTAGGGGGGCGACGTTGATGGTCGCGCGGTATTGGTTGATCGCATCGGCACAGGATTGACGCAGGACATCGAGCGATGCGCCGGCTGGTGGGGTGGCGGTGCTGATGGTCGGAGTTGTACCGCCTGCGCCTGCGCCTCCGCCTGCACCGAGTCCGCCGATCAATCCGGTTAGACCTCCGGCGCCGACACCGTTGAGGAGTGAATTTAACAGTCCTGTACCGACTGAGCCTGGTGTGACTGGTGCGGGGGGCGGCGCGATCGAAGTTGCTGGGGGCGAGTTGCTCGCAGAATTATCCCCGGGTGGCGGCGTCGCCGGTGTCGCGCCAGGGGCGTCTTTTGGCGCTGTTCCCGGCGCTCCCGGTGTGCCCGCGGCAGGTGTCGTTTTGCCATCCGCTGTACCTGGAGTGTTCGTTTGGGTCGTAGAATTTCCGGCGTTGGCATTGGCGTCGGCCGATTGCGTTGTACCGGAGTTTGCAGCGGGTTTTGGCGGTGATGGGGATTTCACTCCACCGCAGGCGCTGGCACTAAGCAATAAGGCGACGAAAGCAGCGGCGTTGATGTAGGTGGCTTTCTCTGCTTTGTTTCGCATAGGATGACTTGCTCCGTAGTTCGTGACAGTCGTAGATCGCTTGCTAGCGCAGACGCCAATGTTTGTGGGTTCGAGACGGTCGTGGATCACTTGCTGGCGCAGCCGTTAATTTTTGTGAATAGTTTGCTCCAGACAGCGGTAAAATCGACATCATTTGCAGCGCGATAGTATTGCCCCACATGATCAGCAAACTTGCTGGATTGGGTCGGTAGGGCAAGATTTTTCACCACCGATTCGCCGGCGGCTGAAACCTGTGGTCCAGCAGCCACAGCGATGATCGCAACGTTTTGCTTGGTTACCAGGGTGTTCACCGCTGCTTCGATGGCTGCTGGGTTGTCCGCGTTTGGCTCTCCGTCGGTTAAGAAGACGATATAATTGCGAGCCTTTGCTGCGTTCGGCTGCGAATTGACCTGATCAAAAAAGCTCGACGCATCACGTAACACCGGTGAGTACGACGTTGCCCCTGCTGGGTTTGAAGTCGCTATCGTGATCTCCTGGGAAATCGTCGGGGTATTTGTGCTGTTGACGAGGAGCCAGCCACTTGAGGCACGAACAGATTCGGTGTTAAAAGCGAGGACGCTAGAATACACCGACACTTTGGGATTGGCGGCCGCGTAGGAGCTCAGCTGGGTGAGAAACTGGAGTGCTCCGCTGCGCCGAACCAGTGTCGGGTCAGTCGTTACTTGTGAGCCGGTCTTGTCGAAGATGAACATGATGTTGTAATCAAGAGCGGTCTCCTCGGTGCAGGTGCCAGTACCCAGGTCGGTTGAAGGTGGCGATGGCTTGTTGTCCCCAGTGTCTGTTGTTGGCGGTGTCGAAGCAGGTGCAGGAGCTGGCGCTGGTGATGCAGATGGGGCGGCGTCTTGGCTTTTGGCGATGGGGTGGTCCGTAGTCGGGCTTTTGCCGCCGAAGCTAGTGCTGCTGCACCCTTCGGCGTAACAAGCGGCGACCAAGCAGATCAATGAACGTGAAATCAACGTTAAATGTTTTTTTTCCACATGCATCTCTGTAGTTAGTTTGTTTAGCTTTGTCAGCACCATCTTTCTCATCGGTCCGACCCGGACCAGACTTTAACCAGTTATACAAATATGCAAAATTGCACCAAATTATTGGTGCTGTCGGCGGGGTATTTGCGGAATCCTCACTTCTCAAAGGTGAAATCTCCAAGCGACTTTGTCCCCCCCTAATCTCCAAGCGACTTTGTCCCCCCCAGGATTAACCTAATCCCTCACCACCGCTCATGGATGGAGGGGG
>Ga0315278_10001021_pt1 | contig 24171 bp, 20 predicted proteins | sample YL17G06_0_MG_FD_203880 | JGI IMG/M metagenome (GOLD analysis project Ga0315278, IMG submission 203880) | Sediment microbial communities from Yellowstone Lake, YNP, Wyoming, USA - YL17G06_0 | ecosystem: Environmental > Aquatic > Freshwater > Lake > Sediment | place: USA: Wyoming | collected... | reverse complement strand
CCTGCCCGACCGGCGCCATCGTCGCGCCCTACGAGCTCGACGCGCGCCGCTGCATTTCGTATCTCACGATCGAACTGCGCGGGAGCATTCCCGTGGAGCTGCGCCCGCTGATTGGCAACCGCGTCTACGGCTGCGACGACTGCCAGCTCGCCTGCCCGTGGAACAAATTCGCGCAGGCGTCGGCCGAGCCGGACTTCGCGGTGCGGCACGGCCTCGACGATGTCACGCTGATCGCTCTGTTTGCGTGGACCGAGGCACAATTCACCGCCCGGCTCGCCGGCAGCGCCATCCGCCGCATCGGCTACGCGCGCTGGTCGCGCAACCTCGCGGTCGGCCTCGGCAACGCGCCGTCCGATCCCGCGATCGTGGCGGCGCTCGCGGCGCGCGCCGGCGACCCGTCTGCGCTGGTGCGCGAGCACGTCGCGTGGGCCCTCGCGCAGCAGCACGCGAGCGTGCGTAGCCCAACGGGTTGAGCGCCAGCGAAACCCGGGGTGGCAAGGCATCGATCGTTCCGAGGCGCGAAATCCTCCCTGTGGTGCCCGGCCGCGGTCCCGGCTGTGCGGTGCGGCGGGCCACCCCCTCGCGGGCTTCGAACTTCAGGCGCCCGCGAGGGGGTGGCCCGCCGCACCGCACAGCCGGGACCGCGGCCCGTGAAGGAGAGTGGCAACGCGACGAAACCCAACCGGCATTCGCGTCGCGCCCGCGTACGCCCAACCAGGCACGCGAGCCCGCCGCACAAGTACGCTCCGGTGCGGGGTGAGCCGCCCATCACGGGCGCCTGAAGCTCGAAGCCCGTGATGGGCGGCTCACCCCGCACCGCGCATGGCTCCGAGTCTGCGCGTCACCAACGGCGCCTGAAGTTCGAAGCCCGTGATGGGCGGCTCACCCCGCGCCGCGCATGGCTCCGGAAACACCTGCCCATCGGCACAGACTCCACGCCGATCAGCGGATCAGCTGATTCATCGACACGATCGGCAGCATCACGGCCAGCACTAACACGAGAACGATCGCGCCCATCGCGACGATCAGCGTCGGCTGCAGCAGCGCGGCGAACCAGGTCAGGCGCCGCTCCGATTCGCGTTCGAGCTCGCCGGCCGCGCGTTCCAGCATCGAGGCGAGCTGACCGCTCGCTTCGCCGTTGGCGACGAGATGCACCAGCACCGGAGGGAACACGCGCTGCTCCTTCAATGCGCGGGCGAGCGTCACGCCTTCGCGCACCAGATCCGCCGCCGCGCCGGCGGCAGCGCGCAACGGCAGCGCCCAGACCACGTCGCGCGCCGCGTCGAGCGAGCGCAGCAACGGCGCGCCGCTGCCGACCAGGATCGCCAACGTGCTCGCGAACCGCGCCGTGTCGACGGCCGTCACCAGCCGGCCGATCGCGGGAGCCCGCAGCAGCGCCGCGTGCCAGCGGGCGCGAAACGCCGGGCGCCGGTTGGCGAGCCCGAAGGCAACCACCGCGATCACCAGCGCGGCGGCCCACGCCCACCAGGTCGCACGGAACAGGCCGCTGACCGCGATCAACGCCTGCGTGAGCCACGGCAGCGTCTGCCGGCTCTGTTCGTAGACGGAGACGACCTGCGGCACGACATAGACCAGCAGCACCGCGATCACGCCCAATGCGATGAGAGTGACGAGCGCCGGGTAGATCAGCGCCAGCGTGAACTTCTGCTTCAGCGCCTGCCGCGCTTCCAGATACTCGGCGAGCCGCTCGAGCACTTCCGCCAGCCGGCCCGTCTCCGCCCCCACGGCAACCAGCCCGCGATAGAGATCGTCAAACGTGCGCGGCCAGCGGCCGAGGGCGCTCGCCAGCGTTTCTCCCGCGGCAACTTCGACCCGCAGCGCGGCGAACAGCGTGGCTGCGCGGGCATCGTCGGCCTGCTCGCCGACCGCCGCCAGCGCCTGGTCGAGCGGCATGCCGGAACGCGCGAGGGTGGCGAGTTGCCGCGTCGCCAGCGCCACCAGCAGCGGCGGCAGGCGCAGCCGCTCGCGCGCTTGCCCGCCTCCCTCGCCGCCGGCGACGTCGATCAGCGTCGGGAACAGGCCTTCGCCGCGCAGCTGGTCACGGACCTCCCGCGGCGTCTGCGCATCGACGAGGCCGCGCCGCGTCTTGCCGCGGGCGTCGACCGCTTCATACCGGTAGGCTCCCATCGGGGGACGGCGGCGGCCGGCGCGTCAGACTTCGCGCGTGACGCTGACCAGCTCGGCCAACGACGTGGCGCCGCCGGCGAGCCAGCGCGCGCCGTCGCGGCGCAGCGGCAGCATCCCCGAGCGCGCCGCGGCCTCGCGCAGCACGGGTTCCGCGGCACGGTCGTGGATGAGCCGCCGGAGCGCCTCGTCGGCGACCAGCAGCTCGTAGATGCCGGTGCGGCCGCGATAGCCCGTGCGGTTGCAGGCGTCGCAGCCAACCGGCGCCCACAGCGTCTGCGCCGGCGGCAGGCCCATCTCGACCAGCAGCGCCGACTCGCCCGGCGTCGCCGGGGCGGCGACGCGGCAGGCGGGACACAGCGTGCGCACCAGGCGCTGCGCCAGCACGCCCAGCAGCGTCGACGCGAGCAGGTAGGGCTCGACCCCCATGTCGGCGAGGCGCGTCACCGCGCTGGCCGCGTCGTTGGTGTGCAGCGTGGCGAGCACGAGGTGGCCGGTCAGCGACGCCTGCACCGCGATCTGCGCGGTTTCGAGGTCGCGGATCTCGCCGATCATGATGATGTCCGGGTCCTGGCGCAGGATCGACCGCAGCGCGCGCGCGAACGTCAGCTCGATCTTGGGGTTGACCTGCGTCTGGCCCACGCCGTCGAGCGCGTATTCGATCGGATCCTCGACCGTCATCATGTTGAGGCTGCCGCGCGGCAGGCGCGACAGCGCCGCGTAGAGCGTCGTCGTCTTGCCGGAGCCGGTGGGGCCGGTCACGAGGACGATGCCGTGCGGCTCGCGGATCAGCCGGTCGACCGTCGCGAGCGTCGCCGCGCCCATGCCGAGCGCGGTGAGGTCGAGCTGCGCGGAATCCTTGTCGAGCAGCCGCAGCACCACGCGCTCGCCGGCGCCGGTGGGCAGCGTCGAGACGCGCACGTCGACCTGCTTGTCGCCCAGCTTCAGCGCAATGCGGCCATCCTGCGGCATCCGCTTCTCGGCGATGTCGAGGCTGGCCATGATCTTCAACCGCGACACCAGCGCCGCGTGCAGCGCGCGCGGCGGCTCGATCACGTCGTTCAGCACGCCGTCGACGCGAAAGCGCACGACGGAACGTCCCTCGTACGGCTCGAAATGAAGATCCGATGCCCGCTCGCGCAGCGCCTGCAGCAGCAGCGCGTTGATCATCCGGATCACCGGTGCCTGCGCGCCGCTGTCGAGGAGATCCTCCGCCGGCGGGAGGTCCTGCATGAGCCGGGTGAGATCGGTCTCGCGCGCGAGGTCGTCGCTGAATTGCGCCACGCCGGCCGACGCCGCGTTGTACGCCCGCGCCAGCTCGGCCGCAAAGCGTTCGGGATCGACGGGGCGCAACGTGACCGCCCGTTGCAATACGCGCTTCAGTTCCGCGATGCCGTCGATCGTGGCGTCGGGGCGGGTCAGCACGACGACCGCGCCATCTTCTTCGCCCAGCGCCAGCACGCCGTGCATGCGCGAGAACGCATACGGAATGCGTGCCACCAGGGGTGCCGCGTTGCGCAGCGCAGCAGGATCGGCGGCCATGGGGGAGCGCGACGCGGGCCGGGTCAGTGCCCGCCCGGCCGCCCGAAGGGCACTGCGCGCCCCCTTGGGGGGCAGCGAACGCAGTGAGCGTGGGGGCGCTTCATCTCAGCCCGGCGGCTTGGGCGGAGCCGCGGGCGCCGGCGCGGGAGGCTCGGCCCTGGGGATGAGCGTCGCCGGCGGCGGCAGCGGCGGAATCAGCGGCGCCGACAGCGAGCCGGGCAGCGCGGGCAGCTGCGGACGCGTCGTGTCGTTCCAGAACAGCCGCGGATCGGGATTCATCCGTTGCTGCTCTCCAATGAGGTAATCGTAGCGATCCTGCGTCAGCGCGTCGGCGCTGTGCGGTCCGCGCACGACCGTCGGCTTGATGAAGACCATCAGGTTGGTCTTCACCCGCTGCCGCGTGTCGTAGCGGAACAATCCCCCCAGGATCGGCAGGTCGCCGATCAGCGGCACCTTCTGGTTCTCGTCGGTGAACGCATCCTGGATGAGCCCCCCCAGCACCACGATCTGGCCGTCGTCGATGGTCACCGAGGACTCGAGCGAGCGCTTGTTGGTGATGATCCCGGCCGGGTTGCTGGTGCTGTCGACGCGCGAGACTTCCTGGTAGAGCACGAGCCGGATGCTGCCGCCTTCGGTGATCTGCGGCCGCACGCGCAGCGTGAGGCCGACGTCCCTGCGCTCGATGGTCTGGAACGGCGTCACGCTGCTCGAACTGCCGGTCTGCGCGTACTGGCCGGTGATGAACGGGACGTTCTGCCCGACGACGATCTTCGCTTCCTCGTTGTCGAGGGTCAGCAGCGCCGGCGTCGACAGGATGTTGGCGCCGGCGTCGGTCTCGAGCGCGCGCAGCAGGAACGCGAGATTGAGGATCTGGCCGAGCCCGGGGACGACGACCGTGCCGTTGATGATGCCGATGTTGAGACCCTGTCCGGCGCTGGACAGCGCGACCGACGTGTCGATGATGTTGTTGCCGCTGCCGCGCGCGCCGAAGTTGGTTCCGCCCACGCCCTGCACGCCGCCGCGGCCGATGCCGGAGAGCGCCTGCCACTGGATGCCGAACTGCGCCGCCTTGTCCGCGCTCACCTCGACGATCAGCGCCTCGACGTAGACCTGCGCACGGCGGATGTCGAGCTTCTCGATGATCGCGCGCAGGTTGTTGTAGGCGGGCTCCGGCGCCTGGATGATCAGCGCATTGTTGGTGGGATCCGCCTGGATCGATACGCCGCCGGAGGAGAAGCCCGCCCCGCCCCCGCCGAAACCGGTGCCCGCAGCGGCCTGCGATCCCGCCGCGGCAATGTTGCCGAGCGTGCCCGATTGCCCCGTCGCGGCCGCCAGCACCGGCGAATTCAGGCCCGGCAGCAGCGTGTCGCCGCCGCCCGATAACAGCGAGCGCAGCGTCGCGGCGACCCGCGTGGCCTCTGCATTCTTGAGGTAGATGATGAAGATGTTGCCGCCGGGCCGCCCTTGCGTATCGAGGTCGGCGATCAGCTGCCGCACCCGCGCGACGCGAGCCGGGTTTTCGGAGCGGATGATGATGCTGTTGGAGCGCGGGTCGGCGACCATCGTCACCCGCTGCTGCACCTCGGCCGGCGCCCCGCCGGCGGCGGGGTCCGCAAGGCGGCCGAGCATCGACACGAGATCGAGCGCGGACGCGTAGCGGACCGGAACGAATACGGGCTCGCCGGCCGGCGGCTGGTCGAGCGAGCCGATGATCCGGTCGATCCGCTTCAGGTTGTCCGCGTAGTCGGTGATGATGAGCGCGTTGGTGGCCGGGTAGGCCGCGATGGTATTGTTCGGCGTGATCAGCGGCCGCAGCACGGTGACGAGCTGCTGCGCCGATTCGTACTTGAGGGTAATGACCTGCGTCATCAGGCGGTCGCCGCCCGCGGTGATCGGGCCGGTCGTCACCGCGCCGCCCTGCTGCTTGGCGTCCGCTTCCAGCACGACCTTGACGATGCCCTCGCCTTCGACCGCGGCGAACCCCTGGAGCCGCAGCGCCGACAGCAGCGTCGGGTAGACGAGGCTCTTCGGCACCGGCCGCGCGGAGACGATGTTGATCGTGCCCTTGACCTTGGGATCGACGACGAAGTTGCGGCCGGTGATCTCGGCAACCGCCTTGATGACGGCCTCGATGTCGGCGTTGACGAAATTGAGCGTCACCGTGTCGTCGGCCGCCCGCGCGGGCAATGCGGCGGCGCCGGCGAGCACCAGCGCGACCGCCAGCCACCGGAGCGCGCTGGCAAGGTGGGACAGATTGCGGAGGGAAACCAGTTTTGGGGTCACGCGCGGCAGGGGGTGGCGAAAGCCTGCTCGAATCGGCAGTGGCAGCGCGCAATCGCGGTCGCGCCGGTTTCGCGGGAATCATAGCACGCAGCCCCGGGCGATTCCGGCGCCGCGCCGCGGCATGAATCCAGTTACTGAGTTCGCGGCATCTAACGGTTTGACCGCCTTCACCGAGGATCTCGCCATGCATGCATCCCCCAGCCTTTTCCCACGTCCCGCGTCGGGGCCGCCGCGCCGCCTCATCCTGGGTGCCGCCGTCGTCCTCGCGGTCTCGGTCTGGGCCGCGGCGATTACTCCGCCGGCCAGCGCGCAGGAAACGAAGCCGCCCGCGTCCCCCACCCTGCCCGTGCTTCCGCCCGTTCCCGCGCTCCCGTCCACCCCTGCCGATCCGGCGAAACCGGCCGCCGCCGGCGACCGGAGGCCCACCTTCGAGATCACCATCGATGCCAAGTCCGATGCCGATGCCGCGAAAGCCGCGCCGGACGCAGCCGAGGCAAACGCCGGCGGCAGGGACGCCGGACCCGCGGGGCGCACGGTCACGGTGAAAAAGGGCGGCAAGACCGTCACGGTGACCGGCCTTGCGGGCGACCGCGAATTCGATTCCGTCAGCGACATGGCGCACATGGAGCCGGCGCTCGCCGCGATGATCGTCGCGATCGTCGCGATCGTCATTTTCGCGCCGGTGGTGGCCATCGCGCTGGTCATCGGCTACCGGATGCGCAAGGCGCGGATGCAGAACGAGACGATGCTGAAGCTCGCCGAACGCGGCCTCGTCACGTCGCCTGACGGGCTGGCCGCGGTTGTGGGCACTCCGGCCGGAGCCGCCATGGCTGCGGCGGCCGGCACGACGGCGAAAGACCTGCGCGCCCGCGCGGCATGGTCGGACCTGCGCAAGGGCGTAGTGATGACCGCGATCGGCCTGGCGCTGACCGCCTACTCGATGCTGGACGATGCCACGCCGAACATCGTCGGTCTGGTGCTGCTGTTCCTCGGCATCGGCTACGGCGTGTTGTGGTGGTTCGAGCAGCGCCAGATCGGTACCGTCGGTGCCGGAATCGGCCTCCCCTCGGGCAAGCGACCCGGGGATCCCGGGAACGGCGCGTGACGGGTTTTCCCGCGCTGCTCGCCGTGTGCCGGCACCGCTAGCGTGCCCCGATGGCGCACGCGCCCGTCACCGATGCCCAGCTCATCGCACGCGTCCTGGTCCAGGATGACCGGCACGCGTTCTCCGAGCTCGTGCGCCGATATCAATCCGGTCTGCGGGCGGCGCTGCGGCGGCTCACCGCCGGCAATCACGCGCTGGCCGACGACCTGGCGCAGGAGACGTTCTTGCTCGCTTACCGCAACCTGAAATCATTCCGCCAGGAGGCCCGGTTTTCGACGTGGCTGCATCGGATCGCCACCAACGCCTTCCTCGCCCACGCGAGGAAACGCAAGGAGGAGCTCCTGGGCGACACGGATGCCGCCGTCGCCGACGAGGACGACCCGGGCGGCGCGCCGGGCGAGGCCCTCGGCGGCGACCACGCCCGCGCCGCCAATCTCCGGATGGACATGGAACGCGCGCTCGCCGTGCTGAGCCCGGGCGAACGGGCCGCGATCGTGCAGTGCTACCATAACGACCTCTCGCACGAGGAAGCCGCCTACGTCCTCGACTGCCCCGTGGGAACGGTCAAGACGCATCTCCTGCGCGGCAAGCTGAAGCTGAAGGCGCAGCTTGCCGCGTGGGCGCCGGAAGCGACGGGCGCGGGGACACCCGGATGAGGACCGTGCGATGCCCGGGCCACGCGCATTCGGTACGTGACAGCGAGGAAGAGCGATGAGCGAGCGCAACGACACCGGGACTGCAGCGGCCGACGACTGGCTCGAACGGTTGCTGGCCGAGGACGGCCGCGACCACCGCGCCGGCTACCTTGCCGACGACGGCTTCACGGCGCGCGTCGCCGCCGCGTTGCCGGCGCCGGCCGCGATGCCGGCATGGCGAAAGCCGGCGCTTGCGCTGCTGTGGACGATCGCGGCCCTGGGCATCGCGTTGGCGCTGCCGGAGGCGTTTGCCGAAGCGGCATCGGCGATCGTCCGGCTCCTGGGCCGCCAACCGATTTCGCTGGCGGGGGTGGCGACCGGACTTGCCGCGCTCGGCGTGGCGAGTTGGGCCGGCGCCGTCTACGCGCTGCGCCGCGACGACTGACAGTTGCGCTGGGCGGGGGGGCGCCTCGCGCAACCGTCAGAGGCTGAGAGTTTTTCGAGCGTGCCCGAGCAGCGCGCCAGAAGGCGGCCGATCGAGGCGCAAAGCGCAGCCATAGCTCGGGCTATGGCGAGCATTGGCAACGACGAGCGGGCGTCTTCTGGCGTGATGAGCGGGCATGATCGAAAGACTCTCAGCCTCTCAGTCCTTCAGCTGGAAGTTGATCTCGACTTCGCCGATGTACTTCTCGCCCTCGGCGTGGAATTTCCACTCCTTGAGCGCGTCGATCACCGTCTGCGTGAAGTAGCGGGCCGGTTCCGCCTTGACGATGATGACGTCGTAGACGTTGCCCTTTTCGTCGATCATCACGCGGGCCAGAACGGTTCCCCGCTCGATCCCCGCCTTGATCGCGGCGCGCGGATACACCGGATCGTCCCCGGCGATACGGGCAATGCCGCGGCGAATCGCCGGCTTCGGCGGCGCCTGCACCACCGGCGCCTGCACCACCGGCGGCGCGATCACGTGCGGTTGGGTCGGCGCCGTCGCGGTGACGGCGGAGATCACGGGCGCGGTCGACGTCGTCGGGACCGGGACGTCGGGCGGCGGAACGTACGTTTCCACCGGCGCCTGCACCTTCGGCATTTCCACGATCTTTTTCGGCGGCGGCGGGGGCGGCGGCGGCGCCTTGATCTCTTCGATGATCGTCGCGGTCAGCGGTTTCTTGATCACCTCGATCACGGCCCGGCCGAGCCCGGTGACGAGCGCGTAGATGACGAGCAGGTGCACCAGGACGACGAACGTGATCCCGATCGCGTGCTTGGTCGGGTCCCTCTGCTGCCTTGCGTAATCCATTGCCAATTGACTCCCGTTGCCATGGGGCGCGCGGAACGCGCCCGCGAACGAGCTACTCGTCGACGAACTGTTCGCTGCCCACGAGCCCGATCCGGGTGAGGCCGATCCGCTGCGCGGACGCCATCACCCCGGCGACGATCTCGTACTTCGCGAGCTTGTCCGGACGCAGATGCAGTTCCGGCTGCACATCCTGCGCCGCGGCGAGCTTGAAGCGCTCCTCGAGCGCCGCCCGGTCGGCAATCACCTCGCCGTTGATGTAGATCGCGCTGGCGCGGTCGACGTCGATCTTCATGATCTCGGGCTTGACCACCAGCGGCGGCGGAGTGCCGGTCGGCAGGTTGAGGTTCACCGAGTGCAGCTGGATCGGAATCGTGATGATCAGCATGACCAGCAGCACCAGCATCACGTCGATGAGCGGCGTGGTGTTGATGTCCATCATCACGTCGCCGTCACCCGAGCCGGAGCCGACATTCATGCTCATCGCGTGTTTCTCCTGTTTACCGATGGAGGCGGGTCAGCCGCCGCGCACCGGCGGTTCGGTGATGAAGCCGACCTTGGCGATGCCCGCGCGCTGGCAGGCATAGACGATGCGGCCGACTCCGTCGTAGTTCGCGCTGCCGTCGCCGCGAATCTGCACCTCGGGCTGCGGCGTGAGCACGGCGATCTTCTTCAGCCGGTCGATCAGCGCGGTGGTGCTGGTCATGCGCAGATCGTTCCAGTAGATGCGGCCGCCCGCATCGACCGAGATCACGATGTTCTCCGGCTTGGTCTCGCGGACCTCGTTGCGTTCCTTCGGCAGCTGGACCGGGATCGACGTCGTGACCACGGGGATCGTGATCAGGAAGATGATCAGCAGCACCAGCATCACGTCCACCAGCGGCGTCGTGTTGATGGCCGAGACGATCTCGGGCTCCTCGCCGCCGCCCTGCCCGATGCTCATGCCCATGGTCCTGCCTCCTCGTACCTTCCGTGCCGCACCGGGACCTGCGCAGCGGCTACCCGCGCCGGGCGCACCGCTAGCCCTTGGCCGGCATCGGCGAACTGCTGAGCAGCACGGCGTGCAGGTCGGCGCCGAAGCCGCGAACGTAGTCCATCGCGGTCTTGTTCCGGCGGATGAGCCAGTTATACCCGAGCACAGCGGGGACGGCGACGGCGAGACCGAACGCGGTCATGATGAGCGCCTCGCCGACGGGGCCGGCGACCTTGTCGATCGACGCCTGTCCGGCGATGCCGATCGCGGTCAGCGCGTGGTAGATCCCCCACACCGTGCCGAAGAGCCCGACGAACGGCGCCGTCGAGCCGACCGTGGCGAGGAAGGCGAGGCCGTCCTGCGCCCGGCTGTTCACATTGTCGATCGCGCGCTGGATCGACATCGTGATCCACTCGTTCATGTCGACCTTCTCGAGCAGGCCGACGTGCTTGCTCGTCGCCTCGATCCCGGTCTCGGCGATGAACCGGAACGGGCTGGTCTTCTTCAGTCCCGCTGCGCCTTCCTGCACCGACGGCGCCTTCCAGAACGTCTTGTCGGCGGCGCGCGCGTGCTTGCCCATCTTGAACTGCTCGTACACCTTGGTGATGATGATGTACCAGCTGCCCATCGACATGATCGCAAGGATCGCCAGCGTGATCTTGGCGACGGCGTCGCCGCCTTTCCACAGGGCTTCGAGGCCGTACGGGTTGTCGACCACTTCGGTCGTCTTGCCGTTGCCCGCGGCCTTGGCCGCCGGCGGCGCCTGGGTTGCGGGCGCGGCCACCGGCGCGGCGGGGGCCGCCGGCGCAGCGGGGGTGGCCTGCGGAGCGGTGGCCGCGGGTGCCGCGGTTTGCGCCTGCGTCACCTGCGGGCCGACCGCTGCAGCAGTCGCCACGAGCAGGACCGCGGCCAGTGCGGCCAGACGGGTCTTCTTCAGCATGTTGCCTCCAGGCAGTCAGTAACGTTTTCGATCAGAAATCGCGTTCGGGTCCCGTCGGTTCGGACACTGCATCCGGCAGGGCGGTAACCCCACCGCCAAAGCCAGACGGGCTACTGGAGCGGACCCGGTTCTCCGGAGGCTGCCGATGCGCAGAAAGTTTCCAGGCGGGTTGCCGCCGAAAGCTTGCCGCGCGTGCCGCCCCAGGCCGGACGCGCAATGGCCAAAACGCCTGGCCCCGCCGGAAAGCGGGGCCAAGCGTTGGCCAGAAAGACGGCGGATTTTACACAAATGTGTCGAAAAGTCCACCCGCGACGGGGGCCGCGCGACGGACGGCCGTCGCCGCGGAGGCAGACAGTCCCGGCGCCGACGCCGCGCGGCCCCATGTTCTATTTGATCAACGGAATCGTTACCGCGATGTCGTAGGCCGCGGCATCGCGGATCTTGTCCTCGATTTGCATGTATCGCGCCGCCTTGGTCGCCGGCAGCGCCTTCAGCACCCGATTGAGCAGCGTGCGCCGCGCCTTGATCTCGGCTTCGTCGGCGGCGACGAGCTCGCTCGCGAGGATGCGCGCATAGGCGTCGGAAAGCGGCTTGTTCAGCGCGACCACATCCTCGACGGCGCGATTGCGCTGCCGATTGGTCATGTCGAGCGTGCGCTGGTAGGCGTCGTACGCCGGCCAGAACTTCTTCGCCTCGGCGTCGGTCAGCGCCAGCGTCGCCGCCACGTATGCCCGCTTGTCGGCCTTCACGGCGGCGCGCAGCGCCTGCATGTCGGTGACGCCGGCCGCCTTGTCCTGCGCCAGCGCGGAGGTCCCGGCCGTCAAGGCTGCGGCGAGTATCAGAGTGGCCAGACGCCTTTTCATCGTATTTCCTTGCGGTCGTGTGCGGCTGCGGGCAGCGGCGCAAAAAGGATCGCGAATTCTACCGCACTCCGGGCTGCGCCCGGCGGTGCGGGGTGCGCCGCCCGTCACGGGCGCCTGAAGTTCGAAGCCCGTGACGGGCGGCGCACCCCGCACCGCATGCACGCGAAACGCCACGCAGGTTGGCGAAGAACCAAAAAACAGGGGACCCGCGGGTCCCCTGTCGAAGTGAAGCAGAAATCGGTTACTTGAACGCGTACTTGATGGCGCCCCACCAGAAACGGCCGGCCGGATCGGTCAGCGCCGGATCGTAGCCCACCTGGAACGAGTTGTTCTGGCGTGTATACGGCGGGTCGGTGTCGAACAGGTTCTTGACGCCGGCCGACAGCGTGAAGTTCTTGAAGCCCGTGTACGCACCGGTGAGCGCCCACACGCTGTAGCTGCCCACGGTGCGCGCGAGATTCACGTCCTCGTAGCTGTGGACATAGAGCTGGTTCAGGTTGGCCTGCCACGGACCGTAGCCGTAGTTGAGGTTGGCATTGTGCTTCCAGCGCGGGAAGCCGCCGGTCGAGCCGTTGCCGGCCACCGTCGCCGCCACGCCGCCGCCATACTTGCCTGCCAGCTTGATGGTCTCGGCGCCTTTCTCCTGCTGGTCCCACTGAATCAGGTAGGTGCCCGAGAAACTGGCCGAGAGGTTGCCCCAGTTCTGCTTCGCGCCTTGCCAGTTGAGGTTGAAGTCGAGGCCCGAGGTGGTCAGCTGATTGACGTTGAAGTTGGTCTGCACGCCGAAGTTGACCGGGCACGGCACGCCGGGCGGTTGCGGCGGACAGCCGGTGCTGCCCACCGGGTAGCGGAACAGCAGCCCGGCGGCTTCAGCGGCGACCATGTTCTCGAAGATCGGCGTTTCGGACGGCGTGCCGATGGCATCCTGGACCTTGATGTAGTAGTACTCGACGCCCATCGACAGGCCCGCGGTCGGCTGGAACACGATGCCGGCGGTGTAGTTGTCCGATGTTTCCGGCTTCAGCAGCGGATTGCCGCCCAGCTTGGTCGTGAACTGCGCGTTGCAGTCGCGCGGGCTGCCGGTCTTCGGGCAGCGCAGCGGGTCGTCGTAGTTGCCGCCGCTCGCACCGAAGGCGGCCGGCTGATACAGTTCGATCAGCGACGGGGCGCGGAAGCCCGTGCCCGCGGAACCGCGGAGCAGGAGTTCCTTGACCGGCTGCCAGCGCACCGAGACCTTCGGGTTCGTCGTACTCCCGACATTTTGGTAGTCGTCGTAGCGCACCGCAAGGTTGACCTCGAGGTTCTTGACGATCGGGATGTTGACCTCGCCGAAGAACGCGTAGATGTTGCGCTTCACCTCGGGTATCGAGGCCTGCGAACCGCCGAGGCCGGGAACGTCGGCGTCGGTCGTCGCCTGCGACGAGTTGTACAAATACTCCTCGCGGCGGTACGTCGCACCGAGCGCCAGCGACATCGCGCCGGCGGGGAGCTTCCAGATGTCGTTGGACGTGGTCAGCGTGACTTCGGTCGTCGTGCCCTTGGCGCTGAGCACCTCGCCCAGGATCAGCGTCTTCTTCAGCTCCTCGACCACTTGGGGGGTGTTCAGGCCGAACAGGTTGACCCTGCCGCTGTTGAGGATCGGCAGGATCCTCGAACCGTACGCCCAGCCGGCCAGCCATTCGGTCGACGACTTGCTCTGCGTCCAGTTGCCGAACAGCGTGTAGTCCCAGCCCTTGACGTTGCCTTCGAGGCCGAGGATGTAGCGCTGCTGCTCGATCGTGTTCTTGTCGGTGCGGGGTCCGATTTCGAGACCGCGCCAGAACACGTCGAGATCCTGGCCGTTGACGCCGTACTGCGTTGCAAATGCCGTCGGGTAGAAAGGCGAGCTCGGTATCGTCAGCACCGGGTCGCCGGAGAGGATCGTCGCCGACGAGATCGGCGCCGGCGAGACTTTCGCCGTGCTCTCGGTCTTGCCGTAGGAGCCTTCGAAGAACAGCTGGTGATCCGGCGAGAACTGCCAGCGCGCGCTGCCGTAGGCATTGAGCGACTCCGACGGCGGCGTGATGTCGATCACGCTGGCGAAGTCGAACCGGCACTGCAGCGGGCTTCCGCCCGTGGGGAAGGAAAATGGCGGGAGGCACGCCGGATTGGCGGGGCTCGCGGTCACGCCGTTGGTGCGTGCACCCGCCGGTGGCAGGAACACGTTGCCCGGGATGCTGTTGCCCGAGGTCCGGTCAAACCGTCCGCCGGCGGCGAAGGGCAGGTAGGCAGTCTTCGAGAAATCGCGCTGGCTGGCGGCAATGGCGTCGATCTTCTGGAAATCGACGGTGCCGAAGATGTTGAACTTGTCCTTGACGAGGTCGCCCCAGCCACCGGACAGGTTGTAGCGCTGCTGCTGGCCGCCGCCCTGCTCGGTGTCGCCGTAGTAGGCGTAGGCCTCGACGCCGGTGAAGTCCTTGCGCATGATGAAGTTGATCACGCCGGCGATGGCGTCGGTGCCGTAGATCGCGGACGCGCCGTCGGTCAGGATTTCGACGCGCTCGATCGCCGACAGCGGGATCGAGTTGATATCGACCGCTGTTCCGGAGAACGACGTGTTGGCAATGCGCTTGCCGTTCATCAGCACCAGCGTGCGGGACTGCCCCAATCCGCGCAGCGAGGCCGACGCATAGCCGACATTCGTGCCGCCTTCCGATCCGGAGAGGTTCAGGCCGCCGATCGAGGAGTTGGCGCTCAGGCGCTCGACCAGCTGCGAGGCGCTCTGGATGCCCTGCTGCTCGATTTCCTGGCGGGTGACCACCTGGACCGGCAGCGCGCCTTCGTTTTCGATTTTCTTGATGTTGGTGCCGGTGACGTTCACCCGGACGTCCTGCGCCAGCGCCGGTGCCGCCACCAGCAGCGCCGCCCCGCCGACTCCGAATGCGCTTGCCAGTGCGACAGCGACTCGTTTTCTTTGAAAATTCATGAACGGATCCCCCAAGGAAAATGAAGCGATTTTCACGCGCAAATCGACGATTCTGTTCGCCTTTCGGCAGACACTTGCGACATTACCGCCGCAGGCAACGCCCGGCAACGAAATGGTGCGGTTGTTACAATGAAGGTCACAAAACTGTTGCAAATCTGCCAACCATGCCGATCCGCGACGCGCAACCCGATGATTTGGCTAGAGTTGTTGAAATCTACAATGCGTCGATCCCCGGTCGGCTGGCCACCGCCGACACCGAGCCGGTATCGGTGGCGGGTCGGCAGGCGTGGTTCCGCGACTTCAACCCGGAAACGCGGCCGCTATGGGTGCTCGGCGCGGCGCCCGGCGGCCCGATCGCCGGGTGGCTGGGGCTGCGGTCGTTCTATGGCCGTCCGGCCTACCGGGCCACGGTGGAAGTGGGTGTTTACATCGACCCGCCCGCGCAGGGCCGGGGCCTGGCCAGAACCCTGCTCACCCACGCCATCGCGGCGGCGCCGGCGTTGGGCGTGCGCACGATGCTGGGCTTCATCTTCGCCCACAACACCCCGTCGCTGGCGCTGTTCGCGCAGGCGGGGTTCGATTCCTGGGGCCGGCTCCCGGGCGTGGCGGAGCTCGACGGCATCGAGCGCGACCTCGCGATCGTCGGCCGGCGGGTCGGCTAGGATGAACCGACCCCCACGCTCACTACGTTCGCTGCCCCCCGAGGGGGCGCAGTCAGTACCCTTCGGACGGCCGGGCGGGCACTGACGTGGCCCGGAGCGACCCAGGGGCGGCGAACCCGCCCGGCCCGCCCGCCGCCGCGTTCGCTATCCGGGCGGCCGGTCCGGCTGACCTCGCCACGATCCACGCGCTGATCGGCGCGCTCGCCGAATTCGAACGGCTTGCCCATCTTTTCGTGGGAACGGAGGCCGATATCGCCGAGGCGTTGTTCGGCCCGCACCCGGCCGCCGAGGTGCTCATTGCATGGAAGGATGGCGAAGCCGCCGGATTCGCGCTGTTCTTCCACAATTTTTCGACGTTCCTCGGCCGCCGTGGGCTCTGGCTCGAGGATCTTTTCGTGCGCCCAGCGCATCGGCGGCAGGGCTGCGCGCAGGCGTTGTTGCGCGCGCTGGCCGCGATCGCGGTCGAGCGCCGCTGCGGCCGGTTCGAGTGGAGCGTTCTGGACTGGAATGCGCCGGCGATCGAGTTCTACCAGTCGCTGGGGGCGACCGTGCTGCCCGACTGGCGCATCGTCCGCGTGGTCGGGCCGGCGCTGGATGGGCTGGCGGGCGACGCGGGGAAAATGGGGACAGACCCCAATTAACAACGAGGCGAGACCTCGTTGTTAATTGGGGTCTGTCCCCATTTTCCGTTCGGGTTGCGCCGCAGCGGCACGTATCAGGCCGTGCGCGGACCCTGCCACCCCTTCGGAATCGACGCCAGCAGCCGCTGCGTATAGGGCTGCCGCGGATTGCGGTAGATGTCGTCCGCATCGGCGATCTCGACGATCTCGCCTTCGTTCATCACCATGATCTGGTCGGAGATGTACTTGACCACCGCGAGATCGTGCGAGATGAAGATGTAGGAAAGCCGGTACTCGTCCTGCAGGTCCTGCAGCAGGTTCAGCACCTGCGCCTGCACGGACACGTCGAGCGCCGACACGGATTCGTCGCAGATCAGGATGTCGGGCTTCATCGTGAGGCAGCGCGCAATGGCGATCCGCTGCCGCTGGCCGCCCGAGAACTCGTGCGGATACTTGTAGAACGACGCCTCGGGCAGGCCGACCTTGTGCAACAACTCGAACGCGAGCTCCGTGCGCTCCTGCGCGCTGCCGCCGATCCCATGCAGCTGCATCGGTTCGGTGAGGATCTCGCCGACGATGAAGCGCGGATTGAGCGACGCGTAGGGATTCTGGAAGATGATCTGGATGCGCCGCTTGTACGCCATGAAATCCTTCGGCGACATCGCGAGCAGGTCGCGGCCCTCGAAGATCGCCTCTCCCGCGGACGCCTCGTGCAGGCGCATCAGCGTGAGGCCGACCGTCGTCTTGCCCGATCCGGATTCGCCGACGAGGCCGAGCGTCTTGCCTTTCGGCAGCCTGAACGAGACGTTTTTCACCGCCTCGAACTTGCGCTTGCCGAAGAGCCCTTCGCGCGAATAGAAATCCTTGCCGAGACCGTTGACCTCGAGCACGATTGCATCATCCGGATCCACGCCCCGCCGGCGCTCCGACATGTCGCGCGAGCCCACGGTCCTGCCGTCCATGTAGTCGTCGATCACCGGCAGCCGCATCGGCCGCCGGTCGAGTTGCGGCCGGCACTTCAGCAGCGCCTGCGTGTAGGCATCCTGCGGGTTCTCGAACACCTGCTGCGCCGGGCCCTGCTCGCGGATCTCGCCGTTCCGCATCACCACCACGTAGTCGGCGATCTCGCCGACGACCGCGAGATCGTGGGTGATGAACAGCACCGACATCCGCCGCTTCTTCTGCAGCGCGGCGATGAGGTCGAGGATCTGCTTCTGGATCGTGACGTCGAGCGCGGTGGTCGGCTCGTCGGCGATCAGCAGCTTCGGCTCGCAGGCGATCGCCATCGCGATCATCACCCGCTGCTGCTGCCCGCCCGACATCTGCGACGGGTAGGCGTTGATCTTGAACTCGGCGTCGGGGATGCCCACCTCATCCAGCAGCTCGATCGCGCGCTTGCGCGCCTGCCCCGGCCCCATCCCCATGTGCAGCCGCAGCACCTCGATCAGCTGAAAGCCGACGGTGAACACCGGGTTCAGCGATGTCATCGGCTCCTGGAAGATCATCGAGATGTCGGCGCCCCGCATCGCACGCAGTTCCGGCGCCGACCGCCGCAGCACGTTGCCGCCGCCGAACAGGACTTCGCTGTCCGCGCCGATGATCGAGTTCTCGGGCGGCAGCAGGCCGAGCAGCGCCAGCGCCGTCACCGACTTGCCGCTCCCCGATTCGCCGACCAGTGCCACCGTCGTGTCCTGCGGAATGTCGAAGGAGACGCGCTTGACCGCCTCGAACACGACGTCGCGGTCGATCCGGAACGACACCTCGAGATTGCGGACGCGGACCAGCGGGTCCATGGCGTCATTCATGTGCCTGCCCTCCCCTTCAGCTTGGGATCGAGCGCGTCGCGCAATGCATCGGTGAACAGGCTGAACGCCGTCACCAGCAGCGCCATCGCCGTTCCCGCCGAGGCGAGCTGCCACCACTTGCCGAGGATCAGCTCGTTCTGCGCCTCGTTCAGCATCGAGCCCCACGACACCACGTCGACCGGGACGCCGAAGCCGAGGAACGACAGGATCACCTCGGCCTTGATGAAGCCTACCGCGTAGATCGACAGCTGCACCAGCACGACGTGGCTGACGTTGGGGAAGATGTGGACGAAGATCCGCCGCGTGTGCGACGCGCCGATCGCGTCGGCCGCCTGCACGTACTCGCGGGCCTTGTGCTTCAGATACTCGCCACGTATCAGCCGGAACGTGCCGGTCCAGCCGGTGAGGCCGAGGATCAGGATGATCGTCAGGATCCCCTTCTGCTGCAGCACCGCGGCCACGGCAAGGATCAGCAGCAGGTACGGGATCGAGCTGAACACGCTGTAGAACCAGTTGAAGAAATCGTCGACCCAGCGGCCGTAGTAGCCGGCCAGCGCGCCGAACACGGTGCCGAGGAACACCGCGACCGCCGCGGCGGCGAGGCCGACGAAGATCGACGTCTGCGAGCCCTTGATCGTCTTCTTGAGCACGTCGCGGCCCCACTTGTCGCCACCGAGCGGCAGCGTGGCCGCACGCGCCTGCGCCACCACGGCGCCGCCCTTGGCCGCCTCCCGCGCGGCGCCCGCCTTGATGTCGGCCATCACGTCGGCGAGCGGATCGACGGACTTGCCTGCATCGCCGCCGGATTCGGCCGCCGTCGCATCGGCGGGTTGGGTCCCGTCCTTCGGCTCGGGCACCGCGCCGGCGGCAGGATCGACTCCGGTCGTCCTGGGCTCCGACTCCGACGCCGGCTCGCCCGCCGTCCCGGCCGCAGGCGTCACCGCCGCCTTCTGCACGGCAGCCTCGATGTCGGCGCCGAGAAACGACGGCGGCGCATAGTTGACGCCGGTCTCCTTCGCCCAGTCGCCGGCGATGAGGCCCGCCGCGGACAGGATCATCAGCACGATGAAGGCGGCTACGATCGCAAGGGAAACCATCCCTACGTGGTCGGATTTCAGCCGCTTCCACGCGAGCGTCCACAGCCCCGGGGACACCGCGTGCGGAATCGCGCCCGTTCTCGCCGCCGCGATCATTTGACGACCTCCTTGGACCGCCTCAGCCATTCGCCGGGTCCGAGCGTCGGCCGCACCGCAATCGCGCCCCGACGCGCCCTTCGGGCCTGGCCTTCGGCCGGGGCGCTCATTTGAGCTGCACCCGCGGGTCGACCGCCTTGTACATGAGGTCGGCGAGGAGGTTGGTCAGGATCGTCGCGAACGCGACGTACACCGTGATCGCCTTGATCACGGGGAAGTCCGAGCGCTCGACGGCGAGGATCACCTCGCGTCCGATGCCGGGGATCGAGAAGAAACGCTCGATCAGGAACGAGCCCAGCAGCAGCGCCGGCAGCCCCGCCATCAGGTGGGTGATGATGGGGATCGACGCGTTGCGCAGCACGTGGATCCACATGATCCGGTTCTCGGAGAGTCCCTTCGCGCGCGCCGTGCGCACGTAGTCCTGGTTGATCTCGTCGAGGAAGAACGTCCGGTAGAGCCGCAGGTTCGGCGCGATGCTGACGACGAGCCCGATCAGGATCGGCAGCGACGCGTAGACGAACAGGTTCTCGAGCAGGCTGTTGCCCCAGCCCTGCACGGGGAACCAGCCGAGCTTGTAGGCGAAGAAATACTGGAAGACGATGATGTAGACGAGGATCGAGATCGAAAGCCCGACCGTGCACAGGATCATCACGGCGCGGTCGGAGAGCGAGCCGCGCACATAGGCGACCGCGAGGGCAAGCCCGATCGCCACCACCGTTTCGATCACCAGCAGCGGCACCAGCACCGTCAGCGAGGGGCCAAGACGCGTCACCAGGATCTGCCCGACCTTTTCGTTGGTGCTCCACGACGCGCCGAAGTCGCCGGTGAGCACCTGCCTGATGAAAATCCACAGCTGCACCCAGGCCGGCTGGTCGACGCCCAGCTGGCGGCGGATGTTGTCGATCTGCTCCTGGTTGGAGATCTTGCCGGCCAGCACGTAGGCCGGGTCGCCGCCGATCCAGTTGAACAGGATGAACACCAGCACGATGACGCCGAGCATCGTCGGAATCATCTGCCACAGGCGGCGGACGATGTAGGCGCTCATCGGACGCCTGCGGTCACTTGCGCGGCGCGACGTCGATGTATTGCCATTCGGCGTGCAGGATCGGATGCTTCCTGAATCCCAGCACCCACGGCTGCGCCAGCATGTTGCGGTAGCGGCTGATGTCGAGGCGCCACGGCGCGTACGCCTCGATGATCTTCGCCATTTCGACATACAGCTTGTTGCGCGCCGGCGAGTCCGGCATCCGCAGCGATTGCTCGTACAGCTTGTCGTACTCGGGAATGCTGGCGCAGGCGGTGTTGCTCTGGCCGACGTTCTTGCTGTAGAGGAGCTGCATGAAATTGTCGGCGTCCGGGTAGTCGGCGATCCACGCCGCGGTGCGCATCTGCAGCTTGCACAGCTTCTCGAGCTTGAGCAGCTCCGGGAACTTGTCCTTCTGCACCTCCATCCGGATCGCGATCGAGTCGAACGCCTTCTTCCACATCTCGTCCTGCTGCCGGCCGAGCGAATCGGGGCGCGACGCATAGCGCACCGTGAACGGCTTGCCGTCGGGCAGCGTGCGCAAGCCATCGGCGCCCTTCTTGTAGCCGAAGCGGTCGAGCAGCGCGTTGGCGCCGGCGGGATCGTACTTGACGCTGGACTTGTAGTTCGGTTCGTGCCCGACGACGCCGGGCGGAATCGGATACTGCGCCTCGACCGCCTGGCCGTTGCGCACGACCTTGATCTCCTCGTTGACGTCGTACGCCATCGCCATCGCCCGGCGCAGGGCGATCTTCTCCTTGGTGAGTCCGCCGACGACCGGATCCTGCATGTTCCAGTAATGGTAGGAGATCTCGGGATCGACGTAGCGCGACAGCTTGACGCCCTTGCTGGCAAACTCCGCCTTCAGCTTGCCGCCCTCGAGCACCTTCGGCGCGAGCGGCCCCTCCATGTTCATGATGTCCATCTCGCCGCTCTGGAACGCGAGCAGCCGCGCCTGGTCTTCCTCGATGATGCTGACCTCGATGCGGCCAACCTGCGGCATCTTCTTGCCCTTCATCTCCTTGACGATCTGCGCATCGACGGGATCGCTGCCGGCCTTGAAATCCCAGACGAAGCCGCGGTAGTCCGGATTCGCCTCGAGCGAGATCTTCGACGAGCGCACCCAGTTCTTCAGCGCATACGCCCCGGTGCCGACGGGGTTCGACATCGCGCGGCCGCTCTCGTCCGCGTAGGCCTCGATCACTTCGCGCGCGACCGCGGAGGTCGGCTCGTGCGCCAGCACGTACGACAGGCTGTAGTCAGGTTGCTTCAGCCGGATGCGGAGCGTGTAGCGGTCTACGGCCTCGAGTCCCGCGATCTTCGCGTTGTAATCGAATTTGCCGGTCGTCCTGGCGGTCGCCGCGGCCTCGTCGAGGCCGACGATCTTGCCTTCGACCAGGAACGCGTACGGCGAGCGGACCTTCGGGTCGATCAGGCGTTGCAGCGAATAGATGTAGTCGGCGGCGGTCAGCTCGCGCTTGACCCCCTTGAACGCGGCGTCCGGCGTGAAATGGATCCCTTTCCTGATCTTGAACGTGTACGTCTTGCCGTCGTCGGTGATTTGCGGCAGCGCTTCGGCGGTCAGCGGCACGAGCTTCGAGGGCCGCGCCAGATAGTCGTACGTCAGCAGCGTCTCGAAGATCGCCTGCACCACGGTGCCCGAATAGAGGTCGGAGATCCCCTGCGGATCGAAACCGGTCTCGGCGACCGGAAACACGTGCCGGATCACCTTGTTCATGTCGGCCGCGGCGCACGGCACGGCAGCAAGCGCCGCCAGCACGAGCGTGGACACCGCGAGGGCACGGCGGGTCAGGGAGCGAAGGGCAATGGTCATCTTGGATTCCGCAAAGTGATGCTCAGGGCGCGGGCTCATGCGCGCGGCGCGCGGTCCGGGCAGGCGAACCAACGCTGCAGGACCGGGGAACCTGCAGCCGGCGCTCGACGATCGATCGAGGAAGGGCGGCGTAATGTACCATTTCCGGCCTCTCCGTCGCCACGCCGGCGGATCGCGAAATCCCCCGCTCGACACTCGCCCCGCGCTCCCCGCCATGAAACCCGCCCCGCGCTCCCCGCCATGAAACCCGCCCCGCCCTCCCCGCCATGAAACCCGCCTACTGGGACAAAGCGGTGCGCGCCCTCGGCCGCGACGATCCGGTGCTGCGGCGCCTGATCCGCGCGCATCCCGACGTCCACCTGCGGCGGCGCGGCGATCCGTTCACCACGCTGGCCCGCGCGATCGTCGGCCAGCAGATCTCGGTGAAGGCGGCGCAGACGATATGGGACCGCCTGGCGACCGCGGTCGCGGCGACCGGCGATCCGGTCAGCCTCGATGCCGCGCGAGTCGGGCGGACGCGCCTGCCGACGATGCGCCGCTGCGGCCTGTCGGAGCGCAAGGCGTTGTATGTCCGCGACCTCGCCCGCCATTTCGTGACCGGCACGCTCGATCCGCTCGCGTGGCCCGCGCTGGACGACGAAGCGCTGATCGAGCGCCTCTGCGACGTCAAGGGCATCGGCCGCTGGACGGCCGAAATGTTCCTGATGTTCCACTCTATGCGTCCCGACGTCTTTCCGGTCGACGACATCGGCCTCCAGCGGGCGATCGCGCTCCACTACAACGACGGCGAGCGGTTGCCCGTTGCGGCGATGCGGGACCTGGCGGCGCCGTGGCAGCCGTACCGCAGCGTCGCGACATGGTATCTCTGGCGATCGCTCGACCCGATCCCGGTCGAATACTGAGCCCCGGTACCGAGCCCCGTACAATGGGGCGATGAAGGACACCTCCGCCGCGCCCTACACGGGCCTCACGCCCGATTGCGTCCTCGATGCGCTGGAGAGCGCCGGATTTCGCGGCGACGGCCGGCTGCTGGCGCTCAACAGCTACGAGAACCGCGTCTACCAGGCGTGGATGGACGACGGGCCACCGATCGTCGCCAAGTTCTACCGTCCCGGGCGCTGGAGCGATGCGCAGATTCTGGAGGAGCACGCGTTCGCCGCCGAGCTGGCCGACCGCGAAATTCCCGCCGTTCCCGCACTGGCGCAGGACGATGGACAGACGCTGCATGCATTTCGCGGGTTCCGCTTCGCGGTCTATCCGAAGCGCGGCGGGCGGGCACCGGAACTGGAAAACCGCGCGACGCTGGAATGGCTCGGCCGGTTCATCGGGCGCATGCACGCGGTCGGCGCGCTGCGGCCGTTCGCCGTCCGCCCGACGCTCGACATCGCGAGCTTCGGCGAGGAGCCGCGCGACTACGTGCTGGCCGCGGGGTTCATCCCGCCCGACCTGCAGGAGGCGTACCGCAGCGTCGTCGACCAGGCGCTCGCCGGCGTGCGCCGGTGCTACGCACGGGCCGGCGACGTGCGCGCGCTGCGCCTGCACGGCGACTGCCATGCCGGCAACGTGCTGTGGACCGACGGCGGGCCGCACTTCGTGGACTTCGACGACAGCCGGATGGGTCCGGCAGTGCAGGACCTGTGGATGCTGCTATCGGGCGAGCGCGCGGAGATGACGCGGCAACTGGGCGACGTGCTCGCCGGCTACGAGGATTTCTTCGATTTCGACCGCCACGAGCTCCATCTGATCGAAGCGCTGCGCACGCTGCGCCTCATCCATTACGCGGCCTGGCTCGCCCGGCGCTGGGACGACCCGGCGTTTCCGGCGGCGTTCCCGTGGTTCAACACGCAGCGCTACTGGCAGGACCGGATTCTGGAGCTCCGCGAGCAGATCGCGCTGATGGACGAGCCGCCGCTGGTGGTGTGACGCCGCCCAGGAACGTGGTTCTTCGCCGATTTGTCTGAGCGGCTGAGAGTCTTTCGATCATGCCCGCTCATCACGCCAGAAGACGCCCGCTCGTCGTTGCAAATGCTCGTCATAGCCCGAGCTATGGCTGCGCTTTGCGCCTCGATCGGCCGCCTTCTGGCGCGCTGCTCGGGCACGCTCGAAAAACTCTCAGCCTCTGAGTGCGCGGTGGTGGTGCCTGGCAGCGGTCAGGGCGCCGCGCGCGGGCTGCAGGAGTCTGCCGAGGGTGCCCGGCAGCGGTCAGGGCGCCGCGCGCGCCCGAGGGCCGCAAGCGTGCGGACCTACGGGTACCCGGCGCGGCCGCAGGCGGTCAACACACGACCGCCGGG
>Ga0315278_10001019_pt1 | contig 24176 bp, 24 predicted proteins | sample YL17G06_0_MG_FD_203880 | JGI IMG/M metagenome (GOLD analysis project Ga0315278, IMG submission 203880) | Sediment microbial communities from Yellowstone Lake, YNP, Wyoming, USA - YL17G06_0 | ecosystem: Environmental > Aquatic > Freshwater > Lake > Sediment | place: USA: Wyoming | collected... | reverse complement strand
ACGGGGGCATCATCCGCACCACCAGCGCGATCGGGGTCACTCCGCTGCTGTGGCTCGCGACCTGGTTCCTGCAGGTGATGCCGATCTTCTTCTTCGTGGGCGGCTTCTCGAACCTCGTCGCCTATGACGCCACCCGGAGGCGCGGCGAGTCGTCGTGGACGTTCATCCGGGGGCGCCTCGACCGGCTGTTGCGGCCCTCGCTCGTGTTCCTGGGCGTGTGGGCGATCGTGATGGTGGCCCTGCACCTCACGAACACGGGCGCGCAGGCCGGGCCGCCGCTGTGGGGTGACACGCGGCTCCTGCGTGGCGTGCTGCCACCGGGCGCGACGGTGCCGTTCGGGCCGCTGTGGTTCCTCGCGGTGTACCTGGTGGTCGTCGTGATCAGTCCGTGGACCGTCGCGCTCCACCGGCGGTTCGGCATGTGGGTGCCGCTCGTCATGGTGCTGGGCGCGGCGGTCACCGACGTGATCGCGTTCGGGTTCGGGCACCCGGCGCTCCGCTGGGTGAACGTCGCGTTCATCCTGCTGTTCCCGCACCAGATGGGGCACGCGTACGCGGCCGGCACGCTCGAGCGGTGGCCGCGCCGAGCGTTCTGGGCGATGGTGATAGGCGGACTCGTCGGGCTCTTCGTGCTCACGAACCCCGACGTATTCCGCTGGATCGGCGGCGACGCGCGCTTCACGTGGTTCCCGGGGATCGGGCACTACCCGAAGAGCCTCCTGGGCACCGACGTCGAGCTCGTCTCGAACGCCTACCCGCCGACCGTTCCATTCCTGCTGGGCGGGATCTGGTCGATCGGCGCCGTGATGCTGCTCCGCGAACGCGGCCGCGCCTGGCTCGAGCACCCGCGCCCGTGGAAGGTCACGATCTACCTGAACAGCATCATCATGACGCTGTTCCTGTGGCACATGACGGCGTACCTGCTCGCGATCCTGCTCCTGTGGCCGCTCGGGTTCGGGCAGGAGACCGACAGCACGCTGCGGTGGTGGCTCGAGCGTTCGGTGTGGGTGTTGGTGCCGGGCGTGATCCTGGCCGGGCTCGTGGCGATCTTCGGCCGGTTCGAGCGACCGCGGCGTGCGGGCTCGCGCGTAGCCCCGGCGGCACCGGTCGCCGAGGCCCGGTAGTACGCTCGGGCGTCGTGCAGCGCAGCGCCCCTCCTCCTCGATCGGCCGTCAGGGCGATCGCGATGTCCATCGCCGGCTTCGTGATGTTCGCGACCTTCGCCTCGATGCCCGGGTCGCCCTTCCAGCCGGTGCTTCCGAGCCGCGGGCAGCCCGCGGGTCCGTTCCGCTGGCTCGCCGACACCCTCCACCTGGACGCGCTCTCCGGGAACTGGCTGATCGCGGTCGGGGTCGCGATCTCGGCGTTCGCGGTGCTCTCGTTCCTGCTACTCCTGCGCGAGGCGTTCCACGAGCGGGTGTCGCCCCGCACCGCGTTCGTGCTGTCGGCGATCTACCTGCTGGCTATCGCGCTGCTGCCGCTCCTGTTCTCGCGCGACGTGTACTCGTACGCGTTCTATGGGCGGATCGCGGGCGTCTACCACGCGAACCCCTATGTCAGGACGCCGCTCGAGTTCTCCGGTGATGCGCTCTGGGTCTTCGTGGGCCCGAAGTGGGTCGACACACCGGCCGTGTACGGCCCGCTGTGGACGATGATCTCGGCTGTGATCGCGAGGGTGTTCAGCAGCCCGGCCGGACAGGTCGCCGCCTACCGCGCGATCGCGATCGGGGCGGCGCTCGCGACGCTGCTCGTGATCGCCGATACCGTGCGGCGCGTCTGGCCGGGCCGGGCGGCCTTCGCGGTCGTGGCGTTCGGGGCGAACCCGGTCGTCCTGTTCCATTCGGTCGCGAGCGGCCACAACGACCTGGTGGTGGCGCTCGCGGTGGCGACGGCGTTCGCGTTGCTGGTGCGCGGACGCGAGCTGCCGGCGGTGGCCGTACTCGCACTCGGCGCGCTCGTGAAGGCGACCCTGCTGATCCCCCTGATCCTCGTCGTGGTCTGGATCGTCGCCAGGCGCCCACCCGGCGAGCGTCTTCGGCCGGGGCTGAAGGCCGGTGGCGTGGCGGCGGTGATCGGGCTCGCGTTCGCGCTGCCGTACCTGCAGCCGACGGATCCCTCGCTCGGGATGTTGGAGCTCGCGAAGCACGAAGGATGGCTCGCGCCCGCGACCCTCGCGCGCCGGGTGATCGACATGATCAGCTTCGGGACGCTCGGCGGGCTCGCGAAGCTCGTGTTCGCGGCCGCCCTGATCGCGGCGCTGGTCGCGACCGCGCGCATGGTCGCGCGTGAGGCCGCCGGCCACCGTCCTCGCACGCCCGGGGCCGCGATCGGGTGGTCGCTCGTGCTGTTGATGCTGCTGGGCCCGCTGCTCCTGCCCTGGTACGTGACGTGGGCGCTCCCGCTCGCGTGGCTCCTGCCGCAGGCGCCGCGCGTGGCGCTCTTCGGCTCTGGCGCGGCGCTCGCGATGGCGCAGTGGACCACCGAGCCGCTGCGCTACCCGACGGCCTTCGGCGTGAACCTGTGGCTGGGGCACTGGATCGCCACGCCCGTGATGCTCGCGCTCGTGGTGTGGGCGCTCTTCGATCTACGTGGACGGTTCCGCGGCGGGCACGCCCTTGCCGATCAGGAGGCCGTACCCGAGCCCGCCGCCCACGACTGAGACCAGCGTCGGCCCCCACGAGCCGGCGAGCGGGACCCCGAGCCGCTCCCCCAGGAGGCCGGCGATGGCGAGCGTCGCCACACCGAAGCCCGGCGCCGCCGCCGCGGCCGCCACTCGGTCGGCGAAGGTCCACCGCGCCCAGCCGAACCCGAGCACCCAAAGGAGGAGCGCGACGGCGATCGTCGACCCAGCGATCGCCCACGGGGAGGACGCGGTCAACTCGCCGTCCCCGGCCGGGAGCGGCCGCGGGTCCGGCACCGTCGATACGACGGCCGGCGACCACCTGACGAAGTGGGGGTCGCCCTGGGCGCCGCCCACCCGATCGAACTCGCGGAGCACGAAGACCGCGCCGTCGCCTTCGGGGATGTCGTCGAGCAGCTGGCGCGACAACGTGTCGTACTCGGGGTTCCCGCGGAAGGTCGGCTCGCCGGCGAAGAAGCGGGCCGGGTCGCCCACGTAGACATACACGTCGCGCGCCCGGTCGGGCGGCACGGCGGCCCGGATGATGTTCGCCGCCTGCGTCGCGAGGAAGATCGAGGTGTTGTCGGCGTCGTTCACGATGAACACGAGCGGCGTGCCCGGCGGCGTCGTCGCGGCGATCCGACCGGCCTCCGTCGCCGAGGCGAGGTCGTCGGGCGAGATGAACGTCTGCTGGTGGCTCCAGGCCCCGAGGGTGGGCCACGCGAGCAGGGCGACGAGCACGGCGGCGACCGGCCATCCGATCCACGGCGAGGTCCGAGTCGCGATCGCTCCGCCCGCCCACGCGATCCCGAGCGCGGCGAGCACCGGCAGGGCGAACCCGAACGTGATGATCCGGTCGGGCGGGAACCATCCGGACCAGATCCCGATCGGCACCCCGACGATCGTGAGCGCCGCCCACGACACGAGGAACCGACGCGTGAACCCGTTCGCGCGGGGCCCACCCGCCACGGCCAGCGGGAGCAGCGCCCAGGGCGCATACCTCCATGCCTTCTCCCCGAACCGGGCGAGGTAGGTGTCTTCCAGGAGCGAGACGAGCCCCGTGCGCCGCAGGAACGCGTCCTTCGAGGTGTCAACGAGAAGCTTGACCGGCCCGATCAGCATCGAGAGGAGCCCGGCCGCGACGATCGCGCCGCCGCCCGCCGCGGCGACCGTCACCCGCCCCGCGTCCGAGGCCCAGCCGCGCTCGGGTTCGCGGAGGAACGCCCAGAGCGCCGCGATCGCGAGCACCGCGACCCCCACCAGGAAGAACTGTGGGTGGGCCAGGCCCGCGCCGCCCAGGAGCGCCGCGGCGGCGTCGGTCCCACGTTGCGTGCGCGTGGCGAGCGCCGCCCCCGCCGCGAAGAACGGGACCGTGAACGCCAGGTTCGCGACGTACCCCCCGCCCAGATGGACGGCGAACAGGCCTGCGGCGAGCCCGGCGAGTACCCAGGCCACTCGTCCGCCGCTCGCCCGGCCCTGCACGAGCGCCGTCGCCCCGACGCCGACACTGGCGGCAAGCGCGTATTGGAGCCCGGCGATCGCCGGCACGAGCGGCAGATGGAGCGTGCCCGCCGCCGTGGCGATCGTGGCCGCGATGCCCGGTCGCTCGCCGATCACCGAGAGACCCTCGGACGCGCCGACGCGAGCCCACCACAGGTAGACGGGCACGTCGGGTCCCACGCCGAAGGGCCATCCGCGGAGGATCGTCGGTGTCACGAAGACCACGAGCAGCACTCCGGCAAGCCCCGCGAGCCAAGCGAGGTCGAGCGGTGCCGGCCTCCGGTCCGCGGCGTCCGTCGCTACCCCGTCGCCGAGAAGGTGCCCTGGGCGTTCACGGTGACCGCGTCGTCGGTGCTCGCGAGGTCCGTGCACAGGAACGTGCCGCCCACCTGCGTGGGCAAGGCCGGGCTGATAGTGACGGCGCATTCGCCGGCCGACGAACGGAACTCGACCGGCGCGCCGTCGACGCTCACCGTGAAGGCGAGGGCGTGGGAGGCGTCCGTCGCGATCTGGCTCGTGAACGACGGGCCGCCGAGGCTCAGCACCTGGTCACCGGAGGCGGCCCAGGAGAGGGCGATCGCGCCCGGCGGAGGCGACCACACCGCCGGCGTCGTGAGGCTCCCGAACGTCACGGTGGTGTTCACGCCGCCGCTCACGGAGACCGTGGCCTGCCCCCGGCTCACCGAGCCGGTGATCCCGGGCGACGATGTCGGCACGGCGCCGCTCGGGCTGATCGTGACCCCGGTGTCGCCGGAGACCGGCGAGCCGCTCGTGGTGCCGCTGGGCCCGGCAGGCGGTGGCAGCGAGATGCTGGGGAGCGCATCGCCGAGCCCCCCGCAGGACCCGGCCAAGAGGGCGACGGCCGCGATCAGCGACGCGCGGGGCGTCCGGATGGTGCGCGACGTCGGTCTGCGGTCCCGCATGGCTCTCGGAGATGGACTGTACCCGACGGCGTTGCTGCGGGCTGCTGCTAGCATCGCGCCCATGCTCGACCGGGGCCTGATCGATGAGGTACTGCGCACGGCGCGTCGTCACGGCGGGTCGTTCGCGGAGGTCTTCGTCGAGGAGCGGTCGTCGACCTCGATCCGGCTCGACGACGGCAAGGTCGAGGAGCTCACCACCGGGCTCGACCGCGGCGCGGGCGTCCGGGTGGCCCTCGGGACCACTTACGGCTACGCGTACTCGAACCGGCTCGACCGGGATTCGCTGCTGCAGGCCGCGGAGGCCGCGAGCGCCGCGGTTCGGGATGACGCGCAGGGAAACGTCGTCGACCTGACCGAGGTGCATGGCGCGGGGACCAACCGCGTCGAGCGGCCGGCGGGGGAGCTTCCCGCGGCCGAGAAGGTCGCGTGGCTCCGCGAGCTGGACGACACGGCGCGCGCCTACTCGCCCGAGGTCGTGCAGGTGACCGGCGTGTACGGCGACTCGCTCCAGCGACGGCTGATCGCGACGAGCGAGGGCGTGTGGGTCCAGGAGGACCGCCCTCGGATCAGGCTCGTTGCCCAGGTCGTGGCCAAGCGCGGCGACAACATCCAGACGGGGTTCCACGGGCCGGCGGCGTGCGGCGGGGTCGAGTTCCTCGACACGCACGGCCCGCGGGCGACCGCCGAGGTCGCCGCCAAGCGCGCGGTGACGATGCTCGATTCGATCCCGGCGCCCGCGGGCGAGATGATGGTGGTGCTCGGGCCCGGCATGGGCGGCGTGCTCTTCCACGAGGCGGTCGGGCACCCGCTCGAGGCCGACGCCGTCGACAAGGAGGCGAGCGTCTACCGCGGCCTCGTCGGAACGAAGTGCGCCAGCGAGCTGATCCACGGGGTGGACGACGCCACGATCCCGAACGGCTGGGGCTCGTACGACTTCGACGACGAGGCGCAGCCGTCCCAGCGCACGCAGCTCTTCGTCGACGGGGTGCTCCAGGGCTTCCTGTACGACCGGCTCCGCGCCGAGAAGGACGGCGTCCCCTCCACGGGGAACGGCCGGCGCGAGTCGTACGCGCATCCGCCGGTGGCGCGGATGACGAACACCTACATCTTGAACGGCGCCTCGTCGCCGGCCGACGTGCTGTCCTCGACCGCGTCGGGCGTCTACGTGACCTCGCTCGGCGGCGGCCAGGTGAATCCGGCGTCGGGTGACTTCGTGTTCGGGGTGAGCGAGGGATTCCTGATCGAGGATGGACGGCCCACCACGCCGGTGCGCGGCGCGAACCTGATCGGCCGCGCGATCGAGGTCATGAGCGCGGTCGACGCCGTCGCCGACGACTTCGACACGTGGGAGGGCGTCTGCGGCAAGGACGGCCAATCCGCGCCCGTGGGGAGCGGATCGCCGACGCTCCGCATCTCGAAGATCACCGTGGGAGGCACCGGTGCCTGACCTCGGGGAGCTCACGCGCGCCGCGGTCGAGGCCGCTCAGAGCGGCGAGGCCGTCGAGGCCTTCGCCGAGGAAGGCCGCACGACCGAGGCGAGCGCGCTCCGCGGCGAGGTCGAGGGACTGACGTTCGCGGAACAGCGCGGCGTCGGCGTCCGGCTGATCTCCGGGGGACGACTCGGCTACTCGTGGGCCGCCGACCCCTCGCTCGACGAGGTGCGCGATGTGGTGCGGCGCGCACGAGAGAACGCGGCGCTCGCCGAGCCCGACGAGTTCAACGTGCTACCGGAGGCGGCCGCGATCACGCCGATCCCGGAGCTGTTCCGCGCCGAGAGCGCGGAGGTCTCCACCGATCGGAAGGTCGAGCTGGCGTTGGAGCTCGAGCGGCTCGCGATCTCATCAGACCCCCGTGTGACGAAGATCGATCTCGCCCAGGTGGGCGACGCGGTGTCGCGCGTGTCGATCGCGTCCACGGCCGGCGTCGACGCCGAATACGCCCGCACCGATGCCTGGGCGGTCGTCGTGACCCTGGCGGTCGAGGGCGACGAGACGCAGACCGGGTTCTCGTACCGCGTCACGCGGGCGCTCGACGAGCTCGACCCCGCGGCGATCTCGGGCGAGGCGGTGGCGCGTGGGGCGCGCATGCTCGGCGCCGTCAAGCCGCCGTCGGCGAAGATCCCCGTGATCCTCGATCAGTTCGCCGCGATGTCGTTCCTGGGGGTGCTCGCGGGTGCCCTGAACGCCGAGGCGGTGTTGAAGGGCCGGTCGCTCTTCGCGTCGATGGCGGGCCAACGGGTGGGCTCGGAGCTCTTCACGCTCGTGGACGACGGCACCGTGCTCGACGGTCCCGGCGCCTCGCCGTTCGACGACGAGGGGGTGCCGAGCGGCCGCACCGAGCTCTTCACGCGGGGCACGCTCAACGGCTTCCTGCACGACACCTACACGGCGACGCGCACGGGTGAAGGCCAGCGCTCCACCGGGAACGGGAAACGCGCAGGCTACAAGAGCACCCCCGGCGTGGGGACCTCGAACTTCTTCCTCGACCGTGGCGAGACCCCGTACGCGGAGCTCCTGCGGATGGCCGAGGGCGGCGTGCTGATCCAAGATGTGAGCGGCGTGCATTCCGGCGCGAGCCCGATCAGTGGCGAGTTCAGCGTGGGCGCGACGGGGCTGCGGATCGAGGGCGGCGAGCTCGGTGAGCCGCTCCGCGAGATGACGATCGCCTCCACGCTTCCCGAGATGCTCAAGGGCATCACCGCGGTCGGCGACGACCTGCGGTTCTTCTCGAGCGTAGGCACCCCGTCGATCCTTATCGGCGAGATGACGCTCGCCGGCGTCTGACGAGGAGTCCTCCGGTGGACGATCTGCGGATCGTGCGGGCGGGTGCCGAGCGCATCGCCGACCTCGAGCCCCTCACCCGAGACCTGCACGCGCATCACCTGACCGTCGATCCCGACATCCCCGGGATCCCGCCGCGCGACGCCGACGAGTGGTGGACGATCCGCAGCGAGCGCTACACCGAGTGGCTCGGCCACGAGGGCGCCTTCGTGTTGATCGCCGAGGACGACGAGCGCGGGCCGGTCGGATACGCCCTGGTCTCGTTCCACGAACGCGACGACTCGCACGCGACGGGGGAGCGGTTCGCCGAGCTGCATTCGCTGGCGGTGAGCGAGGACCTTCGCGGCCGCGGGATCGGCGGGCAACTGCTGCGGGCGGTCTACCGGGAGGTCCGCGCGGCCGGCGTCGAGGAGATGATGATCGGCGTGCTCGCGACGAACGAGGCCGCGCTGCGCCTCTACGAACGCGAGGGCTTCACACCCTGGGTGGTGCTGACCTTCGGGAAGGTTCCCGAGGTCGACTGACCCATCGGCCCGGCGCGCCGGGGTATCGTGCCGCATGGCCGCCATGATCGAGATCCAGGGGCTCCGCAAGGAGTACCGGCGCCTGCGCGGCGGTCCCACCGTGGCCGTCGATGGGCTCGATCTGGAGGTGCCCGAGGGCGGTGTGTTCGGGTTCCTCGGGCCGAACGGCGCGGGCAAGACCACCACGATCCGCTGCCTGCTGGGGCTCGTCGCGCCCAGCTCCGGGAGCGTCGGGATGATGGGCGAGGCGATCCCGTCCGGCCTGCCGCGGGTCGCGCGGAAGATCGGGGCGATCGTCGAGACGCCCGCCCTGTTCCCGCGGTTCACCGGCCGGCGGAACCTCGAGGTATTGGCGCGCATCGACGGCATCGGAAGGTCGACGATCGACGCCGTGCTCGAGCGCGTGAGCCTGGCCGACCGCGCGGGCGATCTCGTGAAGACCTACTCCCTCGGGATGAAGCAGCGCCTCGGGATCGCGGCCGCCCTGATGAAGGATCCCGCGCTGCTGATCCTCGACGAGCCGGCGAACGGGCTCGATCCGGCGGGCATCGTCGAGGTGCGCGAGCTCCTCCGGCAGCTCGGTTCCGAGGGCCGCACCGTGTTCGTCTCGAGCCACATCCTCTCCGAGATCCAGCAGACGGCCGACCGTGTCGCGATCTTGGCGCGCGGCCGGCTCGTCAAGACCGGGCCGGTCCAGGACGTGCTCGCGGCGCGTGGGGGGCAGGGGCTGATCGTGCGGCTCGGGAACCTGGACGCGGGTGCCGCCGCGCTGCGGGAGGCCGGCATCGGCGCCGAGCGGACCGACGACGCCCTGCGGGTGGACCTGCCGGCCGCCGACGCGGAGCGCGTCACGCGCACCCTGGCCGCGCGCGAGCTGTTCGTGACCGAGCTCAGGCCGGACGAGGTCGACCTGGAGACCGTGTTCCTGGAGCTCACGCGCGACCCTGAGGCGCCGTCGTGATCCGTCTCCTCGCCTCCGAGTGGCTCGGGTTCAGGTCCCGCAGGATCGTGCGGTGGCTGATGATCGTGACCGTGGTCGGCATCGTGGTGGTCGCGATCATCGCGGGCGCCGTGTCGCACAAGCCGACCGAAGCCGAGCTCGCGCTCGGTCGCCGCCGGTACGAGAAGGTCGTGAACGGGTGTGTCCGGCACAACGCCTTCGGTCAGGACGTGCCCTCCGGCACCTCGGTCGAGGACTTCTGCCGCTCGTCGATCCACGCCTCGGACTTCGTGGAGAACGAAGGGCTCCGTCTGGACGACCTCGACAAGTATGTACTGGGGGCGGCCTTCATCGTGCTGCTGATCGGGCTCGTGATCGGGGCCTCGATGGTCGGCGCCGCGTGGCAGACGGGCACGATCACCACGACCCTCACCTGGGAGCCCCGGCGGATCCGGTGGTTCGTGTCGAGGGTGCTCGTCGTGGCCGTCGGGGTCGCCGCGGTGGCCGCGGTGCTGATGGCGCTGTTGGCGACGGCCCTCGTGGTGGTCACGGCGCTGCGAGGGTCGACGGCGACGTCCACGCCGTGGCTCCGGGACGTGGCGCTCACGATCGCACGGATCGCCGCGGTGGCGGCTGCGATCGGGGTGATCGGGGCCGCGGTCGCGATGATCGGCCGGCACACGGCGGCGGCGCTCGGCGCGGTCTTCGTGTACATGGCGGTGCTCGAGAGCATCGTCCGTGGGCTGCGCCCGGCGCTCGGGCGGTTCCTGCTCGGCGACAACATCGGCACGGTCGTGACGGCCACCGCGACCGAGCTGTATCAGGGGGAGTCGATCCTCCGGCTCACGCCACAGCACGGCGCCGTCGTGATCGCCCTGTACGTGGTCGTGCTCGTCGGCGCGGCCCTCGTGCTGCTGCGTGTCCGCGACGTGAACTGACCCTCAGAACGTGGCGGTGCGCACCCCTGTGGCGATCAGGATCAGGCAGAGCGCCGCCACGGCGAGCCGGTACACCATGAAGATGAAGTAGCTGTGGCGGCGCAGGTACTTGAGCAGCCCCCAGATCACGATGAACCCGCTGACCGCCGACGCGACGAAGCCCCAGAAGAACTCGACCCCGTATCCCTGGAACCCGGTCGAGACCAGATCGGCCCCCTTGTACAGGCCGGCGCCCGCGATGATCGGGAGCGCCAGCAGGAACGAGAAGCGCGCTGCGGCCTCACGGTCCAGCCCGATCAGCCGCGCGGCGGTCATCGTGATCCCGGACCGTGACACCCCCGGCTGCAACGCGAGCGCCTGCGCGGCGCCGAGGAAGAGGCCGGTGCGCACCCCGATGCTCTCGAAGTGCCGCTCGCTCGAGCTCACGCGGTCGACGACATATAGGATCACGCCGAATATGGCCAGCATGATCGAGATCAGCAACGGCGCGCCGAGCTTGTCCTGGATCACGCTCTCCAGCGCCGCGCCCGCGATCACGCCCGGGATCGTGCCGACGATGAGGGCCCATGCGATCCGTTCGTCGCTGGTGCCGATCGAGCGCCGCTTCACCGAGCCGCCCCACGCCAACAGGTAGCGCCACAGGTCGTGGCGGAAGTAGATCACCGCTCCGAGCAAGGTCCCCATGTGCAGCGCCACGTCGAACGTCTTGTTGAAATCGGCGTTCACGATCGGGGCCCAGCCGAACATCCACGGGACCAGGATCAGGTGGCCCGAGCTCGAGACGGGGGCGAACTCGGTCGCGCCCTGGGTCAGGCCCAGGATGATGGCCTGCAGGATGGACAAGTGAGACTCCTCGCGGGGTGATTGGACGGCGTCATGCTAGCGGGCCGTTCGGTCCCTCCGCGTCAGCCGTTCGGTACCCCACACGACTTCTCCATCTATGGGCTCGGGCTCGGGGTGAGCGTGGGCACGACCGTCGCGGCCGGCGCCTCGACCGCGATCGAGATCGTGGCGAACGCCGCCGCATACGCGATCCGCTCGGCGGCCACCGTGTCCACGACCACGACAAGTGGATCGCCCCCCCTGCCTTCCACGCCGGGGATCGCCCCGGCATCGCCCGCGGGCAAGATGCGCACGACCTCGACGCTCGTGGCCACGGTCTCGGTGTGCGGGCTCTGGCCGCCGAACGTGGCGAACAGCGTGATCCGGTCGCCTGGCGCCACCGCGCCGGGCGGAAGCCCCGAGGACACCACCATGCCGACCGACCCGTCGGGCACGAGCCCGGCCACCGGGCCGGCCCGGGACCCGGCCAGACGCGTGTCTGTGATCGCTTCCCCGGCCGCGAGGTCGGACGCGAGCACCCGGCCGATCAACGCGTCGACCCCAGAGGCCGCGCCCGGCGGGGCGAGCGAGCCCGGCACGTCGCGCTCGGCCAGCATCGGCTCGGCCAGGGTGACGCCCCGCGTCAGGTCCGCGGCCGCGACCACGATCGCCACGGGTGCCCCGAGGTCGGGGCGGGTCGCCTCGATCCGTCGCGTGTACCCGCGGAGCAGCCCGATCGCCGCCACGGCGCACAGGGCGGCCGTACCGAACAGCACGATCGCGGTGGTCGGGAGGCGTCGCCGGAACATGTCGGCGACGCTACGCGGAGCCCGGCGCCGCCACCGTGACGGCCGTCACTCGAAGGCGACGGTCGAGGGTCAGTCGACGGGCCGGAGCCCGCCCTTGGACTTCGGCTGATTGAGCGGCAACGTGCGCACCCGGAACTCCTCGAGCGCGTCGCGTCCCACGATCATCCCGACCGCCTCCCGGATCCGGTCCCCGAACGCGTCGGCGCTCTGGTCCTCGGTCGTCTTGAAGGCCAGCTCGATCTTCACCAGCATCGGGTCGCTCGTCATCACGTCACACCTCGAAGCGCGCACCCGCAAGGGCCGTCGCGCACGGGCAGTCGCGTTCCTCGGGCAGCGTCGGGATCACCGCGAACAGCAGGTCGCGCAGCTTCTCGTTGTTCTCGGTGAAGACGCGGACGACCTCCTCGTGCGTGACGGGCGGCACGCCCTCGACGCCCACGTCGAAGTCGGTGATCAGCGAGATGTTCGCGTAGCAGATCTCGAGCTCGCGGGCGAGCAAGGCCTCGGGGTACTGGGTCATGTTGATGACCTCCCAGCCCGCGCTCGCGAACCAGGCCGACTCCGCGCGCGTCGAGAACCGCGGCCCCTCGATCACGACGACCGTCCCACGATCGCGGATCGGGATCTCGAGCTCGCGGCCCGCGCCGACGATCGTATCCCGCATCACCTCGCAGTAGGGATCGGCGAAGGAGATGTGCGTCGTGATCGGCCCGTCGTAGAAGGTATTGGGGCGGTCGTGCGTGCGGTCCACGAGCTGGTCGCAGATCACGAAGTCGCCGGGCTTCACGCTCGCCTGCAGCGAGCCGCACGCGTTCGGCCCGAGCACGCGGCCCACACCGAGCTCCTTCATCGCCCACAGGTTCGCCTTGTAGGGGATCTTGTGGGGCGGGAACTCGTGCCGAGAGCCGTGCCGGGGCAGGAACGCGACCCGCCGCCCGCCGATCTCGCCGATCGTGACCGGCGCGCTGGGGGAGCCGTACGGGGTCTCGACATCGACGGTCTCGGTGTCCTCCAGGAAGGAGTAGAACCCCGACCCTCCGAACACGCCGATATCGGCGGTGGTCACGAGCCGCTCGAGTCCTTCGTGGGGGCCGGCGACGAGCTCGACGCGGCGTCCTTCTTGGCGTCGGCCGCGGGCTTCGTGTCCTTCTTCTCCGATGTCCCCGACTTCTCGGACGAGCCCGAGTCCGAGGAGCCCGAGTCCGAGGAGCCCGAGTCCGAGGAGCCCGAGTCCGAGGAGCCCGAGTCCGAGGAGCCCGCCCCAGTCCCCGCGGCGTCCTTCTTGTCGGCCGGGAGCTTGGAGCCCTTCTTCCCGTGGTCCGTCGCGTAGAACCCCGACCCCTTGAAGGAGATCGCGGGCGGGGCGAACACCTTGCGCAACTCGCCGCCGCACTGTGGGCACTCGGTGAGCGCGTCGTCCCGCATCGATTGGACGATCTCGAACAGGTGCCCGCAGCTCTTGCAGACATACTCGTAGGTGGGCATGACGGGGTCGAGTGTACCCGTCGACCTTTGGCCGAACGGCGTACCCCTTCCGGACGATGCGCGTCGTGCACACCACGGGTACCGTGGGGGTCCTTCTCCGGACTATGGAGGGTCGAGTGAAGGTCAGGAAAGCCGTCATCCCCGCCGCCGGCCTGGGCACCAGGTTCCTGCCGGCGACCAAGGCCACCCCCAAAGAGATGCTCCCCGTGATCGACACGCCGGCGATCCAGCTGGTCGTCGAGGAGGCGGTGAGCGCCGGTCTCACCGACATCTTGATCATCACCGGGCGGAACAAGCGCTCGATCGAGGACCACTTCGACCGCGCCGTGGAGCTCGAGGTCTTCCTCGAGGACAAAGGCAAGTTCGATGAGCTGAAGCAGGTGCGCGCGCTCTCGGAGATGGCCGACATCCACTACATCCGCCAGGGCGAGGCCCTCGGGCTGGGCCACGCGGTGAGCATGGCCGAGATGCACGTGGGTGGGGAGCCGTTCGCGGTGCTCCTGGGCGACGACCTGATCCACCACTCGATGCCGCTCCTGCCGGAGATGCTCCGCACCTACGAAGCCCACGAGCGCAGCGTGATCGCCGGCATGGAGGTCGCGCACGAGGACATCGGCTTCTACGGCTGCATCACGCCGGAGCCGGTCGACGAGCACCTCGCGAAGGTCCTTTCGATCGTCGAGAAGCCCGACCCCGCCGACGCGTCCTCGGACCTCGCCGCGATCGGCCGCTACGTGTTCGGGCCCGAGATCTTCGACGCGCTCCGCCAGATCAAGCCGGGCAAGGGCGGCGAGCTTCAGCTCACCGACGCGATCAACCTGCTGGCCCAGGAGCAGACCGTGTACGCGTACCGCTTCGACCACGGGCGCTTCGACGTCGGGAACAAGCTCGACTACCTGAAGGCGACGGTCGAGATGGCGATCGAGCGCGAGGACGTGGGCCCGGACTTCCGCCGATACCTGGCCGAGGTCGTGGCGCGCGACGACCGGTCGTAGCGCCGGGATCCACGCCGCCGGGCCGCCGAAGCACCACGGGTAGACTTGCCGCCATGGCCGACCACCCCACCGTTCACGACCACGACTCAGGCGAGGGGCTGCGCCCCGTCGACGAGGTGCTCGAGCACGTCCTGTCCCAGATCCAGCCGCTGGCCTCGCTCCAGCTGCCGCTGACCGAGGCGTACGGCTGCGTCATGGCCGAGGACGCCGTAGCGACCCACGACCTGCCGGCGTTCGCCTCGTCGGCGATGGACGGGTACGCGGTACGTGCGGCCGACCTGGCGGGTGCCTCGCCGTCGTCGCCCGTGGAGCTGAAGCAGGTGGGCAACGCGATGATCGGACACCGGCCCGAGGTGGTCGTGGGCAACGGCGAGGCCGTGCAGATCGCGACGGGCGCGCCGGTCCCGGCGGGGGCAGATTCGATCGTGCCGGTCGAGAACACGTCGGCGTCCGGCGATCTGATCAGCTTCCTCCAGGAGCCCGAGCCTGGGCGGCACATCCGCCCGGTGGGCGAGGACGTGCGTGAGGGCGACGTACTGGTGGCGGCCGGGAAACGGATCGGCCCGCCCGAGATGGGACTGCTCGCGAACGCCGGCCATCCCCAGCCGATCGTGCACCCGCGCCCGCGCGTGATAGTGCTCTCGACCGGCGACGAGCTGATCCCGCCCACCGAGCATCCCGAGTTCGGCCAGGTCCGCGACTCGAACGCGTACATGATCTTCGGGGCGCTCCGCGACGCCGGCGCGCTCCCGATGCTCGCCGGCATCGTCCCCGACGACGTCGACGCACTGAAGGAGGTCGTGTTCAGCCACCTGATCCAGGCCGACGCGTTCATCTCGTCGGGCGGCGTCAGTGTGGGGGAGCGCGACGTCGTGAAGGCCGCCTTCTTCCGGCGGGGCGACGTCGAGTTCTACAAGGTGGCGATGCAACCCGGGATGCCGCAGGGGTTCGGCCAGATCGAGGGGAAGCCCTACTGGGGCCTGCCCGGGAACCCGGTGAGCGTGTTCGTCAGCTTCGAGATGTTCGTGCGCCCGGCCCTGATGAAGATGATGGGCCGCACCCAGCTCGGCCGCCCCGAGATCACGGCGACCCTCGCCGAGGACGTCGAGGGCCCCAAGGGGAAGATGCAGTACGCGCGGGTCGTGGTGCGCCGGGGCGCCGACGGCTGGAGCGCCACCCCCACGGGCTCGCGCGGTTCGAACCTGATCTCGACGGTCTCGCGGGCGAACGGCCTCGCGATGGTGCCGCCCGGGACGGCCGTCGCGCCGGCGGGCTCGCCCGTGCGCGTGATGCTGTTCCGGTCCTCGGATGACTGACGTGGGTGGGGCGACCTCGGATCAGGCGGGCGCCGACGGCGTCACCCGGATCGTCGAGGTCGGCGCGAAGCCCGAGACCGACCGCGTCGCGACCGCCGAGTGCCTCGTGACGATGACCTCCGAAGCGGTCGGCCATCTGGTGGCCGGCACGAAGAAGGGCGACCCGATCGCGACCGCGAAGATCGCCGGCGTGATCGGCGTGAAGCAGACCCCGACGCTCCTGCCGCACTGCCACCCGATCCGGGTCACCGGCGCCGAGGTCGTGATCGAGCCCGACGAGGCGGCCGGCACGATCCGCGTCGAAACGACGGTGCGGGCCACCGATCGCACCGGGGTCGAGATGGAGGCGCTCACGGCCGCCGCGGTGGCGGCGCTCTCGCTCTACGACACCGCCAAGGCCTTCGATCGCGCGGCACGCATCGACGGGCTCCGGCTTCTCGCGAAGTCGGGTGGCAAGTCCGGTGACTACCGCGCCGACTGACCCGGCCGAACGACCGTCGGTCGTCCCCTTGGGGTTTCGCGCTACGGCATCCGTCGTAACCGTGCGGGGGTGAACGGAAGCTGTCCGGGGGACGGCTTGTGAAAAAGTTCTTCGAATCACATCGATGTGATTGTGAGCCCCTACATGTGGTGCTAGCTTCCAGCCCCAGCCTAGATGTTGTGTCTGCACCGGGGTCGCGGGGACGGGAGGCTGGGCGGTGGAGTGGCTGGTCGTCTGTGGGTTAGGCATCATGTGGGCAGCGTTCCTGATCCCCACGGGTCGCCGGCGCGACTTGTCGGACCGGAGCGTCGTCGAATTCGAACGCAGGATGGAGCTCTTGGCGCAGGCTGAAGTGCACGGAAGCAGCGGCCGCTGGATCGTGACCCCTCGCAAGGGGATGCGGTTCGTCGGCGAGACCGAGCGACGCCGGGCGCGTGCCCGCGAGCGACGCCGTCAGGTCTTCGTCTTCCTCCTCGAATCGATCGGCATCACGTTCCTGATCGGGCTCGTCCCGCCGCTCCGCGTGATGTGGACCGTCTCGATGCTGTTCGGGGCGACGCTGCTCGCCTACATCTGGCTGCTCCTGTCGATGAAGCACCGCGAGCAGGGCCAGCCGGACGCCCGGTCCCGTGCGGCACAGGCCGCGCCGGCCCGGAAGGCCGCCGCGCCGGCGCGCTACGTCGCCGAGGGCCGCAGCACCTGGGCCCGCCCCACCTTCAATGGCCTCGGCACGCTCGGCGAGAGCGACCGGGTCCACGTGGTCGTCCGCACCGCCGACGCCTAGGGGCGTCGTGGACCTCGACGGTCTCTCCCGCGACCTCCACGCCCGGTTCGACGCGAAGACCGCCGCCCGCGAACAGGCGCTCCCGCTCGCCCGCCGCTCGATCCGCGCCAGCGCCAACGCGATCCGTGCCGTCCACCGGCTGGAGTTCGATCGCGCGACCGAGCTGATAGGAGAGTCCCGCGCCGCGATCGAGGCAGGGGTCGCCGCCGTGGTCGACCACCCAGACGTCCGGTTCGCCGGCTACCTCCAGGACGCCCAGAAGGAGTACGCGGAGGCGCGCATCACGTACGCGCTCGTCGCCGGCGAGGAGCTGCCGACCCCTGCCGACCTCGGCGTCGAGGACGCGCCGTACCTGAACGGCATGGCCGAGGCGATCGGCGAGGGCCGCCGGCATATCCTGGATCTGCTACGCGGCGGCGACGTCGCGAAGGGCGAGTCGATGCTCGCAACGATGGAGGACATGTACGGGCTCCTCGTCACGATCGACTACCCCGACGCGATCACGATGAACCTGCGGCGCTCGACCGACGTCGCCCGTTCCCTGATCGAGAAGACGCGCGGCGACCTGTCGATCGCGTTCGTCCAGCGGGACCTGCACGACGCGCTGGAACGGCACGCCGAGTTGTTCCGCGACGGGGCGTAGCCCCGGCGCGTCGGTCGCCTTTGCTACCCTTGGCCTGTTCCTGGGGGTGTAGCTCAGCCCGGTAGAGCGCTGCCTTCGCACGGCAGAGGTCAGGGGTTCGAGTCCCCTCACCTCCACCAGGTTCTGGGTCGTCAACTCCGTGGGTCGGATCAGGCACTTCAGGCGTTGCTCAAGTCCAGCCGGTACCAACGCGGTCCGACGAAGGCATGCATCGCCGAACCCCTCTACGTGCTTTCCCGGAACGGCTCGACCGTAGTCAACGACCTCACCGCGACCACGTATCGCGACGACGGGATCTGGCCGGGAACCCCATACCAGTACGCGATACAGGCGGTCGGTGCCGGCGCCGAGCTCTCGAAGCGCTCGACGGTGAAGATCAAGACCGGAACGCCGCCTCTCGTCGAGGCGCGGCTCAGCGGCGACTACGATGTCCGCCTCACTCCGGTCAGCTACGTGAATACCACCCGACCGAAAGCGTTCGACGCGCGGTTCTCGTTCCGACCGACATGCCCGCCATCGGAAGGCGCGTGCGACGTTCGCTAGGGAGAGCTCTACGGAACGGCCACCGGCGTCCTCGCCCGGTCGGGGTTCACATACGAGGGAACGGCGCACGGCACGCTCATGCTGGCCGACTGCTACGGCAAACAGGTGCGCGTGAGACGATCGCGATCCGCCTGCACGTCGTGACCGCCGACGCTTCCGGAGGCCGGGTCTGGGAGGCCTCCAAGATCGATGGCACCCTCTCGAACACAGGCCCAGACGTCGCGGGATGCTCAGCCGCGGTCAGCATCGACTGGACCTTCAAGAACACATGAGCCGCGTGGCATCGGGCAGTCTCGCGTGGGGACGCGCACCTTCGCCTGCTGCTTGCAGTTTGGGTGGAGACTCTCGTATGTGGCGCCCGCGCTCGCTGAGGGTCTGGGAACCAGTGACTACCCCGCGGACGTGCGGTAACGGCTTTTCCGGATCCGCGATCTAGGGCTGGATAGGAGGCATCCGGGCGACGATTCGAGCATCAGGAGACGCGAGCCGGGCCAACGAATAGGGTTGGCCGGTGGGATCAACGACGTGCGCCGACTGCGGCTTCGACCGGACCAGCGCCCTGGGGGAAGCGATCGATGTCGTTGAGGGTGCCAGCGACCGATCCTTCACCATCTGCGCCGACGGGCAAGGGGAAGCCGTCGACGAGCCCCGAGTCGACAAGTTGTCGAGCGAAGCCTGCATCCGTCGGCACGCACATGAGGTCGCCCACCATGCGGGTGACGCGATGGTCGACCTCGCCGCGCGACAAGATCAACCGTGATGCGCGACAAGAAGGAGCGATAGATGGATGCAACCCAGACGACCATTGCGATTGATCGCAAAGTGCTGCTTTCCACGATATGGATCTTCGCTACGTTCAACTACCTGTACTGCGACGTCTTGTCGTTGATGGATTCCGAGTTGCTCAAGCAGTACTTGACCGGAAGAGTCAACGGCATCGAGTTCTCTCAAGGATTCTTGCTGGGAGCCGCGTTATTGGTGGAGATCCCAATCGCGATGGTTCTCTTGTCCAGAGTGTTGAAGTACAGAGCTAATCGCTGGGCAAACATCATTGCTGGCGTAGTGATGACGCTTGTCCAAGCCGCGTCACTGTTCGCAGGGACGCCGGCGATGTATTACGTGTTCTGCAGTGTTCTTGAGATCTCTGCAACCGTCTTGATCGTGTGGTTTGCCTGGAATTGGCATGACGCCGAGATCCAGTCCTGATATCGAGATTGGCCAAGACCGTACCTTCGCAAGTCGCTCTCCGCGCCGTCGCCGCTGAACCCGACCAGGCACGCCACAAGCGCGCCGACTCACGCTCGGAGACGTCTGCGAGCCGAGCCTTCGAAGATCCAGCCATCCGTTCAGTCATCACGTGTGTATAGGGCGTGGCAGGGCGGATGTCCGTAGGTCCGAGCGTTCGAGATCGATGTGGCGGGTTCGGTTTCAGAGTCCGCGCCACATCGTGTCGCGCAGCAGCCAGCCGATGCCGAACGCCCAGACGAGCACCGCGAGCACGGTGCGCCCCATCAACCACCGGCGCATCCAGATCATCGCGCCGCCTCCGGCGGCCCCCACGGCCGCCGCGAGCCACTTCAGCCACGTCTGATCGACGGCCGCGAGTCGGGTCGTGCCCTCGATGCAGAGCCGGAAGATCCGATCCAGGTGCACGCCCTCGGGGCAGCGCGCGACCGGGATCAGCAGTGCCGTCGCGATCGCGCCCGCCGTGAACAGGATGCCGAGCCCCCACGCCGGCCCGTCGGGGAGCTCGTCGGCGGGCGTCCGCAGGATCCGCCAGATCTTCCAGCCACTCCAGCCGATCGCGATCAGACAGCCGATCGAGACGAGCGCGGCGACCGCGGCCTTGTTCGCGCAGATCGAGTCCCCGACGCAGGTGAGCTCGTCCCAGGACGCCAGCAGGAACCCGACGCCCGCCACGAGGAGACACGCCGGCGCCGCCAGCCTGGCGATCCGGACCGTGGCCCCTCCGTGCTCGCGCATCGCGCCATCGTTCCACAGGCGGCGCGGCGCACCCACATCGTTGCGCCGGGTATCGCGCCGGGTGAGGATGGTCCCTTACGACAAAGGGAGAAGGGGCACATGGACTCGAACCGCATCTCGTACAGCAGCGTTGCCGTCGCGGTGGGAGGGCTCTTCGGCATGCTCGGCACGATCGCCGATTGGTTCGGCTACCAGACCGCGCTCGCGGGCGGGAGCCAGGCCACGGTCGGCGTGAAGGGGCTCGACTCGATCGGCGGGAAGCTGGCGGCGGTCTCGGGCCTGCTCTGTGTGCTGTTCGGCGGACTGGGGATCCTGATGCCCGAGAAGCGGGGCGGCGGTCTCACCGCGCTGATGGCGCTCGCGTCGGTGGGCGTGATCGGCGGCGTCGCGATCGGCGCGCTCTCCGGCACGACCACGGTGGCCGACGCCGCGCACGCCGCCGGCGTCGTGTCCTACAACTTCGTGCGCCGGGCCGGGCTCCTGATCTCGTTCATGGGCGGCGCGGTCGCCTTCATCGGCGCGATGCTCCAGGCCACCGACAAGCCGGGCGAGACGGTGCTCGACCAGATGGAAGGGCGCTGACCGACGACGACCGATCCCGTCCCCCCGGCACGGGTCTCGCCCTGGCGCGAGTTCCGTCACGCGCTGCGGAGCGGGAGACTCTCCCTCTCGGCGGTGATGGTCGTGGGCGGCGGGGCGCTCGCCTGCCTCTCGACCCTGCTGCCGTGGTACTCGATCTCCTGGTCGGGCGGGGCCACGCCGCCCGGATCGACGTCGTGGGCGGGCATCCACGGGACCACGGGTCTCGTGGCGCTTGTGGCCGGCGTGGCGCTGATCGTCGTGGGCGTGCGCTACGCGAGCCTGCCGGTGACCGAACGCGCCGCGCCGTTCCGGTGGGCGATGCTCGGCGGCGCCTGGGTGCTGGTCCTCTCGGGGATCCTGGGCCCCGGCGAGGTCGTCGACGTGACCTCGGGCCCGCTGATCGCGGCCAGGGCGAGCGGCGCGGCCCTACACCGCGGCGGCGCGATCGGTTCCACGGTCGTCCTAGCCGCGGGGTTGCTCGCGCTCGCGGGCGCATGGCTGGCGATCGTCGAGAACACCGGCCGCAACACGGTGCACGGATCGATGACCGGTGGGCCTGCTCGGCGCCGCCGCGAACGCTAGCCTGGATGCCCATGCGAACGACCACGCGCGAGGAGCGCACCTGGTGGGCCCGGCCGGGGCTCGAGGTCCGTGACGGCCGCCTGACGATCGCCGGGCGCGACGCCGAGGCGCTCGCGCGCGATCGGGGCACGCCCCTGTACGCGTACGACCTCGCGCGGGTGGAGGAGCAGGCACGAGCGCTCGAAGCGGCGTTCGCCCACGCCGGCCTCCGGGGACTGGTGCGGCTCGCGGTGAAGGCGCAGCGTGAGCCCGCCCTGCTGCGGTTCCTGCGTGAGCGCGTGCCGACCGCGGGTATCGATGTCTGCTCGCCCGGCGAGATCACGTGGGCGCTCGACCACGGTTGGACCGCCGACGAGATCAGCTACACCGGCACGAACGTAAGCGATCGCGACCTGGCGCGGATCCTGGAGGCAGGCGTGCATCTGAACGTCGACCTGCTGACCCAGCTCGATCGCGTCGGGCGATTCGCGCCCGGCACGTCCCTCGGGATCCGCGTGAACCCGCGTATCGGGGCGAGCCGGGAGGGCGGCGGCGAGACGCTCTACACCGGGCCACGTCCCACGAAGTTCGGGATCTTCGCCGAACAGCTTCCCGACGCGCTGGCGATCGCCGCGCGACACGGGCTCACGCTCGACACGGTGCACTTCCATGTGGGTGACGGCTACCTCGACGAGGGTCTCCCCGACTTCGAGGAGACCGTGCGGCGCGGCGCCGACATGGTGAGGTTCCTCCAGCGTGAGGGCTGCCCGATCGTCGAGGTGAACACCGGCGGCGGGCTCGGGGTGCCGCAGCGCGCGGGCGACCGCCCGCTCGACCTCACGGCGTGGGCCGGCATCCTCGAACGCCACCTGGCGCCGCTCGGCGTGGTCGTGGCGACCGAGCCCGGCGACTTCCTGGTGAAGGAATCCGCGATCCACCTCGCCGAGGTGGTCACCGTGGAGACGCGGGACGAGCACACGTTCGTGGGCCTCGATACCGGCTGGAACGTGATGTGCGAGCATTTCGTCTACGGCGCGCTCCTGGACCTGGTGCTCTGCCGGGCGGCCGACGCGGAGCCGGTGCACGAGGTCACGATCAGCGGTCACATCAACGAGGGCAACGACCTGTTCGCGGTCGACCTGCAGTTCCCCGAGGTGGCCGAGGGCGACATCGTGGCGGCGATCGGGGTGGGCAGCTACAACGCGTCGATGACGAGCGAGCACTGCCTGCGTGAGCCGGCCGGCACGGTCTGCTTCGAGGAGCGCGTGTGACCCGAGAGCTGCCCGTCGCGGACGCATGGTTCCGTTACGAGGAGGTTGCCGACGGCGTGACACTGCTCGCGGAGCCGTTCATCGACCCGCTACTCGTGTCGAACGTGTGGCACGTGCGCGGGCGCGACGCCGACCTCGTGATCGACGCGGGCAACGGGGTGGGTTCGCTGCTGCCCTTCGTGGCGCCGCTGGCCCAGGGTCGTCCGATCATCGCGGTGGCCACGCACGGGCACTTCGATCACACCGGCGGCCTGCACGAGTTCGACGACCGCCGGTGCCATGCAGACGACGCCGACGACGTGCGCGTGCCCTTCCCGTTGCGGCTCCTGCGCGAGCGGTTCGCGGAAGGAACGGCCGAGATCTTCGAGCACTACGGCTACCCGGTGCCCGACGTGGCGGTCAGCGCCGTCCCGTCGGAGGGGTTCGACCTGGAGTCGTGGGTCACGCCCGGCGCGGAGCCCACGGCGTTCCTCGGGAAGGGCGACGTCGTCGACCTGGGCGACCGCTCCTTCGAGGTGCTGCACGTGCCGGGCCACACGGTGGGGTCGATCGCCCTCTGGGAGCCGGCGACCGGCACGCTCTTCACGGGCGACGCGGCCTACGTCGACGATCTGCTGTCGTGGGACGACGAGCCCACGTTCCGGGCCTCGATCGCGCGGCTCGCCGAGGTGCCGGCGTCGCGGGTGTGCGGCGGCCACGGCCGGGTGTTCGACGGCGAGGAGCTCCGGGCCCTCGCGGCGACGTTCGCGCCGCGCTGACCGGCACGCGGGATCGGCCGGGCCGGCGCGGCGACCCGTTATCCTCCGTCGATGGACGCCGAGCGCACCATCATCCGGGCCGGGCACCTCGTCGATGTCGTGGGGGAGCGCATGCTCGCCGACCACGCGATCACGATCGAAGGCGACCGCATCGTCGCGGTCGGCCCCGATGACGGGTCGGCCTCGAGCGGGCACGTCATCGACCTCACCGGCCACACGGTCGTGCCCGGGCTGATGGACATGCACGCCCACATGATCGGGAACGTCGAGGGGAACGAGACCTATGCGGCGCTCGTCGTGAGGAGCCCGGCACAGGAAGCGATGGCCGGCGTCCGCAACGCCCGCGACACGCTGATGGCGGGCTTCACGACGGTCCGCGACGTCGGTACCTTCCGCGCGTTCGTCGACATCGCGCTGCGCGACGCGATCGATGCCGGATGGACGCCCGGCCCTCGCATGTTCTGCGCCGGCGCGTACGTGACCTCGTCGACCGGCGGCGGCGACATCCCCGGGCTGGCCGTCGACGTGGACGAGCGGCTCCCGCGCGACCTTCGATTCGGCGTCGCGAACTCGCCCGACGAGGTGCGCAAGGTGGTCCGCGAGATACTGCATCGCGGGGCCGCGCAGATCAAGGTGATCGCGACCGGCGCGATCCTCACCGAGGGCACGAACCCGGGCGCGCCGGAGTTCAGCGAGGCCGAGATCCGCGCCGCGGTCGAGGAGGCCGCGCTCTACGACACCTACGTCGCCGCGCACGCGCACGGCCCCGAGGGGATCAAGCGCGCGGTGCGCGCGGGGGTCGGCTCGATCGAGCACGGCTCCCTGATGGACGACGAGTGCATCGCGCTGATGGCCGAGCGCGGCACCTACTTGGTCGCCGACATCTACTGCGGCGACTGGATCGAGGAGGAGGGCACC
>Ga0315278_10001017_pt1 | contig 24197 bp, 27 predicted proteins | sample YL17G06_0_MG_FD_203880 | JGI IMG/M metagenome (GOLD analysis project Ga0315278, IMG submission 203880) | Sediment microbial communities from Yellowstone Lake, YNP, Wyoming, USA - YL17G06_0 | ecosystem: Environmental > Aquatic > Freshwater > Lake > Sediment | place: USA: Wyoming | collected... | reverse complement strand
TGCAGCCGCGAGGTGCCGGTGCCCTATGCCGCGCAGCTCGAACAGGCCGCGTTGCCGCGGGTCGACGAGATCGTCGCCACCGCGCGTGCGCTGGTGGCAGCACGCTGAGGGCCGGGCGCATGGCCGACTTCACGATGCCGGCGCTCGGCGCTGACATGGAAACCGGGAAGGTCGTCGCATGGCTGGTCGCGCCCGGCGCTCGCGTCAAGCCGGGCGACGTGGTCGCGGTGGTCGAGACGCAAAAGGGAGCGATCGACGTCGAATGCTTCCTCGACGGCGTGATCGATGACCTGGCGCCGCTGGGCGAGGAGTTGCCTGTCGGTGCGGTTCTGGCACGGGTGCGTGGCGTGGGCGAACCGGCCGCGCCGGCGCCCGCTGCGCCGCAACTCGCCGGAGCAGCGAAGGCCGCCGCGCCACCGGCCGCCGCAGCCGAAGCCGCGACGGCGCCCGCGCGCGCGATGGCGTCAGCTTCGGCTCCAGCGATGGCGTCAGCTTCGGCTCCAGCGACGGCGTCGGCTGCAGCGTCGGCTCCAGCGCCGGCGGCGACTGCAGCGTCAGCGTCGGCTCCAGCGTCGGCGGCGGCTGCAGCGTCGGCGGCGGCTGCAGCGTCGGCATCAGCATCAGCGTCGGTGACGGCGACGGCGTCGGGCACGACGCCGCGGACCAGAATCAGCCCGGCGGCGCGCCGTCGCGCGCAACAGCTCGGCATCGATGCGCAGACGCTGCACGGCAGCGGCGCTGACGGTACGGTGACGCTGGCCGATGTCGAACAGGCCGCGTCAAGGCCGAAGCCCCAGGCCGTGGCCCGGCGCGGTTTCGACCCGGCGCTGATGCGCCAGGCCATCGCCGCGGCGATGACGCGCTCGAAGCGCGAAATCCCGCACTACTACCTGACGAACACGATCGACTTCGCCGCCGCCAGCGCCTGGCTTGCGGCCTACAACCGCGAGCGCGACCCCGCCGAACGCCTGCTGCCCGCGGCGCTGCTGCTCAAGGCCACCGCGAAGGCGCTGACCGAGGTGCCGCAGCTCAACGGCTTCCACGACAACGGTGCCTACCGCGCCGGCCCGGGCATCCATGTCGGATGGGCGATCTCGCTGCGCGGCGGCGGTCTGGTCGCGCCTGCGATCCACGATGCCGACCGAAAGCTGCTGCCCGAACTGATGCGCGCGTTGCGCGACCTCGTGCAGCGCGCCCGCGCCGGAGGCCTGCGCAGCTCGGAACTGACCGACCCGACGATCACCGTCACCAGCCTCGGCGAACGCGGCGCTGAGAGCGTGCTCGGCGTGATCTACCCGCCGCAGGTGGCGATCGTCGGTTTCGGCCGCGTCGTCGAGCGACCGTGGGTCGTCGACGGCCAGGTCGTCGTGCGTGCGCTGGTGACCGCGACGCTGGCAGCCGACCACCGTGCGAGCGACGGCGCCATCGGCGGCCAGTTGCTGGCCGCAATCGACCGCGCGCTGCAGGCGCCCGAAGACTTATGAGCGCCCCCAGGCCGACGACATACGTCGTCCGCCCCCCGGGGGGAATGAGTAAAGTGGCAAAGCCACATTTGCTCATGAGGCCGCAATGAACGAATCACAGATCCGCACCCTCGCCGCCGACGTGCTGGCCGGCATCGCGCCCGAGGTCGACCTCGCGAGCGTCGGCGACACCGAGGACCTGCGCGAGGCCCTCGACCTGGACTCGATGGACTTCCTGAACTTCATCATCGGCCTGAGCGGGCGCACCGGCCTCAAGATCCCCGAGGCCGACAACCGCAAGCTCTACACGATGCGGGGCCTGATCGCCTACCTGGCGCGCTGACTCGCAGCTTTCGATGCCCTGGACAAGCGAACGTTTTCCGGTCTCGATGCGCCACCTGAGCGAGGCCACCCGCGACAAGGCGATCGCGATCGCCAACGCGTTGCTCGCCGAAGGCATGGACGAAGGCAAGGCGATCCGCATCGCGATCGCCAAAGCGCAGGAATGGGCTCGCCACCACGGCCTGCCGGTGCGCGACGACGAGGGCTGATCGACTGCGAAGGTTTGGCCCTGCGCCTGGTGGTCAGTGGCAAGAGCCAACGCGACGTCGTGCCGACGGCGGACGGTGTTCGTTCGCTTGCGTCGAGCGCTTGCGATTGCGAGCTCTGCCAAACGTTTGAGGTGAGCCACCGCTGGAGTGCGCAAGCCGGAAGCAGTCGGCTCGACTCAATGGTTAGCTCACATGGGAAGAAGGGTAGTTGACAGGCGTATCTCATGGGATACACTGGCGCATGCACGTACAGCTGACTGAGGTCTACCTCGACTGGATCAACTCCGTCAGAGACCGCACCGTACGCGCTCGCATCCAAGTGCGTGTCGACCGGTTGGTGCATGGCAACCCTGGTCAATGTCGCGCCCTGACCGATGGCGTATCCGAGTTGAAGATCGATGTGGGTCCGGGTTACCGGGTCTACTTCACCGAGAGGGGCGGGGAACTCGTCGTCCTTCTCGCCGGCGGCGACAAGTCGAGTCAGCAGAAGGACATCAACACCGCCATCGCTCTTGCCCGAAACCTCTAGGAGTTGTGAAGATGACCAAGCCCCCTGCCAAAGCCAGCGCGAAGACCAAGACTGTGGCGTACGACGTGGCCGAACAGCTTCGCACGCCCAAAGAGATGGCCGCGTATCTTGATGCGTGGTTCGTGGAGGCACCGGACGACGCAGCGGGTATTGCCCGTGCACTCGGCGATATCGCTCGCGCCAAAGGCATGTCGCAAGTCGCGCGCGACGCTGGTCTCAGCCGCGAGAGCTTGTACAAGGCACTCAGCGAGAATGGCAATCCGAGTTTCGCCACGGTGCTCAAGGTGGCCCGCGCGCTAGGAGTGCGCCTGCACGCAAAGGCGGCCTGAAGCAACTCGAGGGGTGGCACGCGATGAGGCCGAAACCTTCGATCGAGCGCACCTCCACTGGCCGCTCAGCTCAAACGCTGTGGCGCAAGGTGCCGGCAGGAGGACAAGGAATTCAAACACCCTTTTTCTCGCCCATGCCTGCCGCCGCACGATACCTCACACCGCTTGATGCCGACTTTGGAGTCGGCTGCGGCGTGCTGAGCGTCGACGGTGCCGCCGAAATGCGTCGGTCGTTGGGGTTGTCTACGGGTGAACCTTGATTCGCGGGCCGCTTTGACCCTTCCCGGCAAGCCCCGTGCGCCGCCAGGCACAGCCGGTCCCCGCGACCCGTGGTGACAGACCGCTCGAACGGCGCTGCTTGATTGCGCTCAGGCCCCTTGCAGGGCCTGTTCACGCGCAGAGGCCGGCGGCTGCGCGCAGCTTGGCGTTGGGTGCCAGCACGCCATGGAGACGCATCTGGTGCAGCCGCCGCGCCGGCACTCATGAAAATCAGGAAGAACACCCAGCCGCATAGTCCCTTGCCGGGCAGTGCCGCGCGAGCGGCGAGAACCGCACCCTTTGCGAACGAGTCCCCTGCCCGCTCCATGCTGCGCATCGACAACCTGACCAAACGCTACGGCGAACGCGTCGCGCTCAAATCTTTGTCGTTTGCGCTGCCGCGCGCCCAGTTCGTCGCGCTGCTCGGGCCCAATGGCGCAGGCAAGTCGACGCTGTTCCAGGTGTTGACCGGCCTGTTCGCCGCCGATGAAGGCCAGGTTGAAATCGCGGGTCACTCGCTGCGCAGCGCGCCGATCCGGGAATCCACATCGGCTGGGCGATTGCGCTGCGCCGCGGCGGCCTGGTAGCGCCTGCGATCCACGATGCCGACCGAAAGCCGCTGCCCGAGCTGATGCGCGCGTTGCGCGACCTCGTGCAGCGCGCCCGCGCCGGAGGCCTGCGCAGCTCGGAACTGACCGACCCGACGATCACCGTCACCAGCCTCGGCGAGCGCGGCGCAGAGAGTGTGCTCGGCGTGATCTACCCGCCACAGGTGGCGATCGTCGGTTTCGGCCGCGTCGTCGAGCGACCGTGGGTGATCGACGGCCAGGTCGTCGTGCGTGCGCTGGTCACCGGGACGCTGGCCGCCGACCACCGTGCCAGCGACGGCGCCATCGGCGGCCAATTCCTGGCCGCGATCGACCGCGCGCTGCAGGCGCCTGAAGACTTGTGAGGCCGCAATGAACGAACGCCAGATCCGCACCCTCGCCGCCGAAGTGCTCGCCGGCATCGCGCCCGAGGTCGACCTCGCGAGCGTCGGCGACACCGAGGACCTGCGCGAGGCGCTCGACCTGGACCCGATGGACTTCCTGAACTTCGTCATCGGCCTGAGCGGGCGCACCGGCATCAAGATCCCCGAGGCCGACAACCGCAAGCTCTACACGATGCGGGGCCTGATCGCCTACCTCGCGCGCTGATTGGCAGCGTTCGACGCCCTGGACAAGCGAACGTTTTCCGGTCTCGATGCGCCAGTCGCGGCGACATGCTCTTCGTCGGGAGTGACGGCTGGATGGCAACTCGCCTGCACGAGATCACCCGCTTTGCCATTCAGCACAAGATCATTTCGATTGGCGACGTCACTTTGTTCACGCCCGCAGGCGGGGCGATCTATGCCGGGTCGAACCTGGGCGAGATGATTGATCGCACGGTGAGTTTCGTGGACCGGATTCTGCGCGGCGGCAAGCCCGCAGACCTGCCGGTTGAACAGCCCACCCGGTACGACCTGAGCATCAATCTGAAGACGATGCGTGCGATGGGCATCGCGATTGCGCAGGCACTGCTGCTGCGCGCCAACGAGGTGATCGAGTGATAGCGCGTGCGCCGCGTGCGCGCGTGGTCGATGCGGATGGGCCTGTGGTTTCAGCCCGGTGAACCCGGCCCGTGAAGGCCGTCGAAGATGCGGCGTGCATGCGCCTTCAACGCCGGCAGGTCCTGCTCGATCATCGACCAGACGGCATCGAGGTCCACACTGAATTAGGCATGAATCAGGCGGTCGCGCGTGCCGGCGATCTGGCGCCAGGGCACGGCACTTTCGCTCGCAGTCAGCGTCGCACTGAGGTTCTTCACGGCTTCGCCCATGATCTCAAGCTGCCGCACCACGGCGCTCTGTGTCTTGCGGTCGGCCATGAAGCCGACGCGGCCATCTGCGGTGAAACTCTCGATGTCGCTGATGGCATCCAGGATGTGCTTCAGGAACAGCCTGTCGCGCTCGTTCATAGCGGGCGCGCCTCGGCCAGGATGCGGGCTTTCAGGTCGGGGTGGAGATCGCCCTCGGTGCACAGATCGACCTTGATGCCCAGCGCATCCTGGATATCGAGTTGCAGGCCGACGATGTGCAGCAGCGATGTCCCGGCCGGCACATCGACCAGCAGGTCCAGATCGCTGCCCTCGTGGTCCAGACCGCGTGCCACCGAGCCAAACACGCGCACACTGCGCGCGCCGCGCGCCGCGGCCAGGGCGAGGATGTGGCTGCGCTGCGCAGCAAGTGCCTGGGAGGGGAGCATGGACAAATTTTCGCAGGTTTTGCAGTGCGCGATCCATGCTTGTGCATGCCAACGCAGGGCAGGGGCGCAGCAGCCGCCCCGGATTGTCACGATTGCACGATTGCGAGCCCGGTATGCGTGGGGGTGCCTCGCCTCCATTCACCACTGCGCCAGGGCGCACCTGATAAATTCTTTCTCCGTGAGTTCTTTGTCTTTCGCGAGCCCAGGGGCCGTGCAGTCCGCCGACTGGTGCCGCCGAAAACCATGCGCAGATCTTGCAACACCCTTCGTGCCACTCTCATAGGAGGACTTGGACTGTTCCGGCTCGGCGGCGCGCGCCAGCATTCCCGGCTTGAATTCCTGCAGACGCGCGCCCCTTCAGCCGGTGGATCCCGATCCGCATCTCGAGCACGTTGCGGCGTTGCGCCGGGATGACAGCGTCCTGCCTCGGGGGAAGCTCGTCGCCAGACGCCAGCGCTCATGAAAATCAGGAAGAACACCCAGCCGCATATTTCCTTGCCGTGCTGCGCTTCGCGAGCGGCGAGAATCGCACCCTTTGCGAACCAGTCCCCTGCCCGCCCCATGCTGCGCATCGACAACCTGAGCAAACGCTACGGCGAACGCATCGCGTTGAATGCCTTGTCGTTTGCGCTGCCACGCGCCCAGTTCGTCGCGCTGCTCGGGCCCAATGGCGCCGGCAAGTCGACCCTGTTCCAGGTCTTGACGGGCCTGTTCGCCGCCGACGAAGGCCAGGTTGAAATCGCGGGCCACTCGCTGCGCAACGCGCCGACCCAGGCGCTGCGCCACATCGGCGTCGTGTTCCAGCAGATTTCGCTCGACCTGGACCTGAGCGTGCGCCAGAACCTGCTGTTTCAGGCCGACCTGCAAGGCCTGCCGCGCAAGCTGGCGCGCGAGCGCATCGACGCCGGTTGCATGCGCCTTGGAATTGGCGCCGACCTGGAGCGCAAGGCGCGCGAGCTTTCGGGCGGGAACCGGCGCAAGGTGGAACTGGTGCGCGCGAACCTGCACCAACCACCGCTGCTGTTGATGGACGAAGCCACGGTGGGCCTGGACCCGAAGTCGCGCCGCGATCTGCTGGCCGCGTTGCACGCCGACGTGCGCGAACGCGAGTTGAGCGTGCTGTGGGCCACGCATCGGGTTGACGAAGCCGAGGCTGCCGACCGTGTGCTCGTGCTGCACAAGGGCAGCTTGCTCGCCGACGGTACGCCGGCCGATGTGACCCAGGCCCTGGGCGAAACCACGCTCGAAGCAGGCTTCATCAAGCGCACCGGCTGATCTGCACAATCTCCTTCCCGCATTCAACCCCACGGAGTCCCACGATGCACTTTTCTCGCGATGCATTCATCGCCGCAGCCCTGGCGCTGGCAGGCAGCACGGCGTTGGCCCAAGGAACGGCCTATGTGTCGAGCGAAAAGGACAACTCGCTGACGCTGATCGACCTGACAACGCTCACCGTGAAGGGAACGATCGCGACCTGCAAACGCGCGCGCCATGTGCAGCTGACCCCCGACGCCAAGATCATGGTGGCGTGCACCGATTCGAACGCGGCCGACATCATCGACCCGGCAACGGCGAAGTCGCTGCGCCGCATTCCGCTGGGCAACGAGCCCGAGGCCTTCGACATCGCGCCCGACGGCAAGACGATCTATGTCTCGAACGAAGACGAAGGCGAGGTGAGCTTCGTCGATGCCGCGACCGGCAAGACGCTGAAGACGGTGAAGGTCGGCAAGGAACCCGAAGGCGTGAAAGTCAGCGCCGACGGCAAGACGGTGTACGTGACCTCGGAAGTGGCGAGCATGGTGCATGTGATTGACACCGCAAGCGCCAGGATCGTGAAGAACGTGAAGGTCGGCAAACGCCCGCGCCGGATGGCCATCACGCCCGACGCCAAGGAGCTGTGGGTGACGAACGAACTCGACGCGAGCGTGAGCATCGTGTCGACCGTTGACCACTCGGTGCTCGGCACGATCCAGTTCGAGGTGAAGGGCGCGCGCGCCGCCGACATCACGCCGGTGGGGATACAGATCACGCGCGACGGCAAGCGCGCTTTCGTCGCGCTCGGGCGCGCGAACCATGTCGCGTTCGTCGACGTCGCATCGCGCAAGGTCACGCACACCGTGCTCGTCGGCAAGCGGCCGTGGAACGTGATGCTCGACAAAGCCGAAGCCCGCCTGCTCGTCGTGAACGGCCTGAGCGACGACGTGACGGTGATCGACGTCGCCGGCGCGAAGGCCCTGAAAAGCATCCCGGTCGGGCGTGTGCCTTATGGCGTGGTGATCGTCGAATGATGCGCGCACCGTTCCTCGCTGCGCGCGTGCAGGCGCCGGGGATCGCGCTGGGGATCGCGCTGGGGATCGCGCCGGGGATCGCGCCGGGTATCGCGCTGCGTATTGCGCTGGGCATTGCGCTGGGCATTGCGCTGGCTATTGCGCTGGCTATTGCGCCGGGGTCGGCGCAGGCGCAGGCGCGCATCAGCACGCTCAAGGCCACCCTGCTCGTGCCGCAGGACGACACACGGCTCGAGCGCACGCGGCTGGCACGCGCCTACCTGGGCCACACGGGCGGCGCGCTGACCGATGCGCTGCAAATGGCGCTCGATGAGAACCAGTTCGAGCTCGAATCCGCCGGCCTTGCGCTGGCGGTCAGCGCACAGGCGGTGGCCACGCTCGAAGCCGCGCGCAGCGCCGCCGTCGCTGCCGAAAAGGCCGGCGCCGCGGTGCTGCTCACGGACCTGAACCCGGAATGGACCTTGGCCGTGACTGACGCCGTGAAGCTGCCCGTGTTGAACCTGAGCGAAGCGGCCGACTCCTTGCGCCAGCAGGATTGCCGTGCGCGCCTGTTCCACCTGATCCCGAGCGACCGCATGCGCAGCGACGCGCTGGCGCAAACGCTCGTCGCGCGCAAGTGGAGCAAGGTGCTGCTGTTGAGCGGCCCCTCGGCGCTTGACCAGCAACGCGCCGCGACGGCGCAGGCGTCGCTCAAGCGCTACGGCTTGCAGGTAGTGGCAGGCAAACCGTTCAAGCTCTCGGCCGACCCGCGCGAGCGCGATCTGGCGAACCCGCTGCTCCTGACCGCCGGCAGCGCCTATGACGCAGTGTGGGTGGTCGACAGCGACGGCGAATTCGCGCGCACCCTGCCCTACCGCACCGCACTGCCGCGTCCGGTCGTGGGCGATGCCGGCCTGGTGCCCCTGGCCTGGCATGCGCAGTACGAACGCTATGGCGCGCCGCAGGTCGTGCTGCGTTTTGCGAAGGCCGCCAAGCGCGCGATGACGGCGCAGGATTGGGCGGCGTGGATGGCGGGCAAGGCACTCGTCGGCGCGCTCACGGCTGCGCCGAAGGGCCCGGCATCGGCCTGGGCCTCGGCGCTGCCCAAGGTGGCGCTGGACGGGTCGAAGGGAATGACGCTGGGCTTTCGCGCCTGGGACGGCCAGTTGCGCCAGCCGATGCTAATGAGCGACGGCCAGGGCGTGATCTCGACCGCCCCGGTGGAAGGCCTGATGCACCCCAGCGACGTGCTCGACACGCTCGGCGCCGATGCGCCGGAAAAACTTTGCAAGGTGGCGCGATGAAAGCCGCGAGTGCAACGCAGGAGGCGGCGCGATGAAAGCCGCGAGTGCAACGCAGGAGGCGGCGCGCCACGGCGCTGCACACGCGCTGCAGGCCCTGGCCGCCATCGTGCGCCGCGAACTGTTCAAGTTCTCGCAGCAGACCGGGCGCCTGATTTCGGCGCTGGTGCGCCCGCTGCTGTGGCTGGCGGTGTTCGCGGCCGGGTTTCGCAACGTGTTCGGCATCGCCATCGTCGAGCCCTACGACACCTATATCGCTTATGACGTGTACATCGCCCCGGGGCTGATCGGGATGGTGCTGCTGTTCAACGGCATGCAGTCGTCGCTGGCGATGGTGTACGACCGCGAAATGGGCCTGATGCGCCTGCTGCTGACGGCGCCGCTGCCGCGGCCCTGGCTGCTGTTCTCGAAACTGTGTGCGACGGCGCTGCTGTCGATGTTGCAGGCGCTGGCCTTCGTCATCGTGGCGGCGCTGATCGGCACTACGCTGCCGGTGCTTTCGCTCGCCGGCCTGCACGCGCTGTTCGCGCTCGCATGCGCAGCCTTGATGCTCGGTGCATTCGGCTTGCTGCTGTCGGTGCACATCAGGCAGTTGGAAAACTTCGCCGGAACGATGAACTTCGTGATCTTCCCGATGTACTTCATCTCGACCGCGCTTTACCCGCTGTGGAAGTTGCAGGAATCGGGCGCCGAATGGGTCTATTGGCTCGCCCGCGTCAACCCGTTCACGCATGCGATCGAGTGGATCCGCTTCGCGCTGTACGGCAAAGACCCTGGCGTCGCGCCCTGGGTCGTGCTCGGTTGCCTGATCGTGTGCTTCACGTTGTCGTGCTGGGGATATGACCCGCAGCGCGGCTTCGGCGGCTTGACGAAGAAGGGGCCGCCGGGGTGAGCCCGCCGTTCAACACAGATCGCAGGCGGCTCGTTCTGGGCGGCGCCACGGCGCTCGCGCTGGGCCGCGGCGCAGCGCGCGCGGCCGACAGTTTCCCGTCGAAGCCGGTCACGCTGTGGGTGCCCTGGCCTGCCGGCGGCGCGACCGATATTTCGTTGCGCCTGCTCGCCGAACTCGCCGGCCACGCACTCGGGCAAAGGGTGTTGGTCCAGAACCGCGGCGGCGCCGGCGGCACGCTGGCGATGCCGATCCTGCAACAGGCCGAGCCCGACGGCTACACCATCGCGCAACTGCCGCAAACCATCTTCCGCGCGCCGCACACGCAGCGCGTGTTGTGGGATCCGATCCGCGACGTCACGCCCATCATCCAGATTTCCGGAACCACGTTCGGCGTTCTCGTGAACGCAAGCAGCGCGTTTCGCAGCCTCGAAGAAATGTTCGCCTTCGCCCGCGCCAGGCCCGGTGAATTGAGCATCGCGACGAATGGCGTGGGCACGACGCCGCATGTCGTGCTGGAAGAACTGTTCACGCTGCGCGGCCTGAGCTACATCCATGTGCCGTACAAGGGAACCGCGGAACAGTTGCAGGCGATCAGCGCCGGCCAGGTCATGGCGGGGGTCAACTCCACCGGCTTCGGCCCTGCGGTCGAGGCGGGGCGCCTGCGCCTGCTCGCGACCTTCGCAGCGCAGCGCTCGAAACGCTGGCCGAGCGCGCCGACGCTGCGCGAACTCGGCTTCGACATCGTCGCGATGTCGCCCTTCGGCCTGGGCGGCCCACTCGGCCTGAGCAATGCGGTGCGCGACACGCTGCACGACGCATTCAAGCGCGCGATGTTCGATCCGGCGTTCGTCAACGAGATTGCGAAGTACGACCAGGAACTCGCCTACCTCGGCCCGGCCGACTATGCACAGGCCTGCCGCGACGCCTTTGCGAAAGAGCGGGTCATCGTCGAACGGCTGGGGCTGGCGCGCCCGCCCGGATAGGAGCCTGGCCAACGGCCAGCCAAGGGCGCGGGCAGCAGAATGCCGCCGGCTCATCGGCGCATGTCAGGAACCGAGCAGCGCGACGACCGCGTTGTGGCCTTCGCGGCGCGCCATGTCCTGTGCCGACAGGCCCCGGTTGTCGCGCGCATCGGCGCGCGCGCCGCGTTGCAGCAACCGCGCCACGACTTGCGTCTGTCCCTGGCCCGCGGCCCACATCAATGCGCTGAGCTCGTTTTCGTAAGTGGCATTCACGTCGACCCCGGCGTCGAGCAGGGCGTCGATCGCATCCGCATGGCCCTGGCCCGCGGCGTAGACGATTGCCGGCTTGCGCATGCGATCCAAAATTTCAGTGCGTGCGCCTTTGGCGAGCAGGCGCCGGACCACGTCGGTGTGGCCGCCGTAACAAGCGGCCATCAACGGCGTCACGCCCTCCAGAGAAGCGAGGTTGACATCGGCGCCTGCCTCCAGCATGCGTTGCGCGAGAGGCATGTTGCCCTTCTCGGAGGCCATCAACAAAGCGGTCTTGCCCAGGCGATTGCGCGCGTTTGGCGCCGCGCCCTGGCTCAACACCCGGTCGACGAGGGCCAGGTCGTTCTGCCGGGCGGCCACCAGCAGTTGGGCGCTGAGGCTGAGATTGCTGTTCGTTTGCGCGAACGCCGCAGCTGCCGGCGCGGCGAGTGCAATCAGCAGCAATGCCCGGGCCCAGGCTCGCTGGTGGGTGGGGTGGGTGCGGTTCATCGGGAAAGTCCTCGGGCGGGGAGTGGGCCAAAACAACAACATTCTGCCGCTTTGTCTTATATTCTCGCGCCAGAGGCGGGTCATGACCAAACCGGCTCGGCTCTTGGCATTGGCGAATCTTCCACTCGCAGCGTGCCACCCAGACAGCAGACAAACAGGAGACTCATATGCCCAGTCACATATCCAGACTACGCCGTTCGCTTCCCGTGCTTTCGCTGCTTGCAGGCAGCTTGATCTTCGGCAGCTCAGCGAGCTTGGCGCAAGAAGTGGCGGGCCAGATGCCCGCCACCGGCTCACCCGTGCCGAAGAACATCTCGGTCTCGCAGGCCAAGCTCAACGACGCCGCAAAAGACGGAACCAACTTCCTGCACAGCAACGGCAGCTACGAACAGACCCGCTACTACCCGGCGACGCAGATCAACAGCGAAAACGTGGCCAAGCTCAAGCCCGCGTTCACGTTCCAGACCGCAGTGCTGGAGTCGATGGAAACCGCGCCGATCGTGGTTGACGGCATCATGTACATCACGACCTCGTACAACCATGTGTACGCGGTCGACGCCGCCACGGGCAAGGAGTTCTGGCACTACAAGCACAAACAGGGCCCGGTCATGACTTACTGCTGCGGCCCGAACAACCGCGGCGTGGCGATCCTGGATGGGCAGCTGTTCATGGGCACGCTCGATGCCAAGCTGGTGGCGCTCGACGCGAAGACCGGCAAGGTGAATTGGGCGACACAGATCGCCGACCCCGAACTCGGCTACTCCGAGACGATGGCGCCGGTGGCAGTGAACGGCAAGGTGTTGATCGGCACGAACGGTGGCGAATACGGCGTGCGCGGCTTCGTCAAGGCCTTCGATGCCAAGACCGGCACCCTGATCTGGACCTTCTACAGCATCCCTGAGCGTGGTCACGAAGGCGTGTGGGCCGTGAACGACGCGACCGGCCGCAACATGCTGCGCGATATCGCGGCGGAGAAGAAGCAACTCGCTGAAAAGGGCGGCGACTTCTACAAGACGCTGGGCGGCGGCGTCTGGATGGCCCCCGCGGTCGACAAGGAAACCGACACCGTGTTCTTTGTCGCCGGCAACCCGAGCCCAGACCTTTACGGCGCCGAGCGCCCGGGAGACAACCTGTACACGAACTCGATCGTCGCGATCGGCCTGGACAAGGGGACCTACAAGTGGCACTTCCAGTACATCGCGCACGACGTGTGGGACCTCGACGCGGTGTCGCCGGTGATCCTGACGACGGCCGCCGGCAAGGACGGCAAGATGCGCAAGGTCGCGATCCACGGCGGCAAGACCGGCCATGTGTACGTGCATGACCGCGCCACCGGCGAACTGATCCGCCACAGCGAAGCGATGATCCCGCAGGAAAACATGTGGGTGCTCCCGACGAAGGACGGCAAACGCATGCTGCCCGGCGCCAACGGCGGCGTCGAGTGGAGCCCGATGGCGTTCAACCCGCAGACTCGCCTGGTGTATGCGGCGAACCTGCACCAGCCCATGACCTACCACGTTGAAGAAGCCAACTACCCGGGCGGCAAGCTCTGGCTGGGCGGCGCGTTCAAGGTCGTCCCCGGCGAAAAACAATGGGGGCGCCTCGCCGCAGTGAACATCGACACCGGCAAGATGGAGTGGAAGTTCGACACCGAGCAGCCTCTGATCGGCGGTGTGCTCGCCACTGCCGGCAACCTGGTGTTCAACGGCGAGAGCAATGGCCTGTTCCGCGCGTTCGACGCGAAGACCGGCAAGAAGCTGTGGGAGTACCAATGCGGCGCCGGCGTGAATGCACCGGCCGTGTCGTACAGCGTGGCCGGCAAGCAGTACGTGGCCGTGGCCGCGGGTGGCAACGTGCAGGTCGACTCCAAACGCGGCAACTCGGTGATCGTATTCGCCTTGCCGTGAGGCGCAGCGGCATCGCCGCCTGGGTCGCGGCGCTGGTGGGCACCAGCGCCGCTGCCCAAACCCCAGCCCAAATCCCTGCCCAAATCCCTGCCAAAGCCGCCGTCTGCAGCGCCTGCCACGGCGAGGGCGGCAATGCCGTGATCGCGACGAATCCGATCCTGGCCGGACAGAACTCGCGCTACCTCTACCTGCAGTTGCGCGACTTTCAGGAAGGCCGGCGCAGCGACCCGCAGATGTCAGCCATGGTCGCGGGCCTGACTCGCGACGAGATGCGCGAGCTTGCCGACTACTACTCGCAGCAGAAACCCAAGTCGCTGAACTTCAAGGTCGACCCCGAGAAAGCGAAGCTCGGCAAGCTCAAGGCCGACGAGACGCTGTGCACGATGTGCCACATGGGCGGCTTTGCGGGGCAGAACGAGATCCCGCGCGTGGCCGGACAGAACTTCGACTACATCGTCAAGCAACTGACCGATTTCAAGGCGCGCAAGCGGACCAACGATGCGGGCAACATGACGAGCGTGTCGAACACCCTGAACGAGCGCGACATCGAGAATCTGGCGCATTACCTGACCGGGCTCTAGTCCCGCGGCGCGGAGGTTTCGGGACAAGATGAAAGCGACGGATTCGGTTCGAGGGCCAGGAGCCTGTAGCGCTTTGAGTCGGCCCCGCGCCGCGGCGGTGCTCGCTCAAAGCGCGCAACTTCGAAAGCCGACGAAGATGTCGTCGCGCTGCGGCAGGTAGAAGTTGCGGTACTTCGGATCGCGCATGCGCCCACGCGTGGCGAACGATGCGCCGCGCAGCACCTTGTGCGTGCCGAACCAGGGTTCGGAATAGTCGCGGTAGGGGTCTGCTGCAAAACCCGGGTAGGGGTGAAACGTGGTGGCGGTCCATTCCCAGACATCACCCCAGCGCAAGCCCCGTGTCGCGCCGAGGTGGGCTGCGGCTTCCCATTCCACTTCGGTCGGCAGGCGCCGGCCGGCCCAGGCGCACCATGCCTGCGCTTCGAACCAGCTCACGTGCATTGCCGGCTGGCCCATGGGAATTCGGGTCAGTTTGCCGAAGCGGTGCTGCAGCACGCCGTGGCGCATCTGGTCCACATGGCGCGGCGTGCGCCGCTGCCGGGCTTGCAGCCACTCGCGGCCCATCGCGCTCCACAACGACGGGTCGTCGTAGCCACCGTCTTCGACGAATTCGCAGTACTGCGCCCACGTCACCGGCTGGGCGTCGATCTCGAATTCGGGCACCGGCACTTCATGGCGCGATCTTTCGTTGTCGAAGACGAAACCAACGGGCGCGCTGCCAAGCGCCCACGGCGTTGCCGGAAACACCAGCGGCTCGCGCGGCGCCGTCGTCGTCAGCGGCGGCAGCAAGCCCGTGTCGAGCCCCAGGGTCTGCGACATGTAGGCGAAGGCCTCGATGTGCATGTCTTCGTGAAACAGCGCCAGGCGGTACAGGTACAGCGCCGTGTCGTCCTCGGCGGCGCCGTGCAGCAGGTCAAGCGTGGTTTCAAGCGTCTGCACAAGATACTGTTTGGTCTCGTGAAGATCGGGCAGATCCAGCGCCCAACGGCTGTCGTGCGGCACGTTGCTCGAGTCGTACCAACGATCGGCGTGCGGCAACAGCGAAGCCAGCCGCGCTTGCGTGGGCTCGCATGCGGCGCCGCGCGCGCGTTGCACGTTGCGCGCGATCCAGTACTCCTGGAACCAGCCGACATGCCCGAGCTCCCACAGCGGCGGGTTGAGCTCAGCCTGCAGCGGCACTTTCAGCGTCGGGCCGAGCGCTCGCTCATAGGCCGCGATCCAGCGCAACGTATGATTGCGCGTATCCATCAGTGCGAGCGACAACAGTTCCTTGCCCGCGCGTCGCATCTGCGCGGACTCCACGTTCGGTGCTTCGATGTCGAGCAAGATTCGCCCTCTGATTTCAATCGTCAGCCCGGCATTGGCCGCCGCCAACAACGGCAACTGGCACACCGCGCTGCGCTGGTCGCGCATGCTGGCCGGGAATTGTCGCACCGCCATTTCAACCGAGTGGAACGGGCAAGACATAGCGGTGCTGATCGCGCTGCACGCACGGCGCTCGGCCGCGAGCATCGATGCCTTCGCCCGCGCGCACCCGCAGCGGCCGCTGATCGTCGTCCTCACCGGCACCGACCTGTACCGCGATATTCGCAGCGACGCCTCGGCGCAGCGCTCCTTGCAGCAGGCCACGCATCTGGTCGTGCTGCAAGACCAGGGTCCGGACGAACTGCGACCCGAGCTGCGCGCCAAATGCCGCGTGATCTACCAATCGGCGCCGCGCCTGAAGGCCGGGCCGCCGCCCAAGCGCGTGCTGCGCGTGGTTCAGGTCGCGCACCTGCGCGACGAAAAAGACCCGGAAACATTCATGCGCGCAGCCGCCCGCCTGCGCCAGCGCAGCGACATCCGCTTTGTTCATATCGGCGACGCGCTCGATCCGGAACTCGGCGCCGCGGCCCGGCGCACCCAAAGCGAATGCCCGCGCTACCGCTGGCTCGGCGCGCTGCCCCGGCCCAAGACACGGCAGCATATCCAGCGCGCGCACCTGCTCGTGAGCACGAGCCGAATGGAAGGCGGCGCGCATGTCATCCTGGAAGCCGCACAGAGCGGCACCGCGGTCCTGGCGTCGAGGATTGCCGGCAATGTGGGCATGCTCGGCCCGGGATACGCAGGGTATTTCGATCTCGGCGATGATGCGGCGCTGGCGGGCCTGATCGCGCGCGCTCGCGACGACGTGAAATTTCTTGGGGCTCTGCGCGAGCAAACCCTTGCGCGCGCGGGCCGGTTCGAACCCGGCGAAGAAAAGCGCCGCCTGCTGGACCTGATTCAAACTGCATTGGAGACCCCGCGATGAACGCTCCCTTTGAGAAAGCCGTGCGCCTGACCTCGCTCTCGCACGGCGGCGGCTGTGGCTGCAAGATTGCGCCCGGCGTGCTGAGCGAGATCCTGAAAAGCTCCTCCGGGTTTCCGGTGCCCAAGGAGTTGCTGGTGGGCATCGAGACCGCCGACGACGCGGCCGTGTACCAACTGAACGACGAGCAGGCGCTGATCGCGACGACCGACTTTTTCATGCCCATCGTCGACGACCCGTATGACTTCGGGCGCATCGCCGCGACGAATGCGATCAGCGACGTCTACGCGATGGGCGGCACGCCCATCATGGCGCTGGCACTGGTGGGCATGCCGATCAACGTGCTGCCGGTGGAGACCATCGGCCGCATCATCAAGGGCGGGGAAAGTATTTGCGCCGAGGCCGGGATCCCGATTGCCGGCGGCCACACGATCGATTCCGTCGAGCCGATCTACGGCCTGGTGGTGATGGGTTTGATCCACCCGAGCAAGGTGAAACGCAATTCCGACGCGAAGCCGGGCGACACGCTGGTGTTGGGCAAACCGCTCGGGGTGGGCGTGCTCTCGGCAGCGCTGAAGAAAGACCAACTCAGTGCTGAGGGCTACCGCCAAATGATCGCGAACACGACCCAGCTCAACAAACCCGGCATCGCGCTCGCGGAGCTCAAGGGCGTGCACGCGCTGACCGACGTCACGGGTTTCGGCCTCGCGGGCCACGGCCTCGAACTCGCGCGCGGCGCGAAATGTTCGATGCAGATCGATTGGGCGAAGGTGCCGCTGCTTCCCGGCGTGCGCGACCTCGCAGCGATGGGTTTGGTGACCGGGGCCTCGGGGCGCAACTGGGCGAGTTATGGCGGCGACGTGACGCTGCCCGCGGGATTCCTAGACGCCGACCGTGCCCTGCTGACCGACCCGCAGACCAGCGGCGGGCTGCTCGTGTCGTGCGCGCCGGCGCAGACCGACGAGGTGCTGGCGATTTTCAGGCGCGGCGGCTTCGAGCATGCGTCCGTGGTCGGCCGCATCGTTGACGGGCCGGGGCGACTCATCGTCGCCTGACTCTCCCGAGTCTGTCCGCCGCGCCCGTCCGCCGCGCCCGTCCGCCGCGCCTGCCCGCCACGCCCGTCCTCCGCGCCCATTCTCCGCGTCCACCCTTTCGGCGAGGCTTGAGTCGACCCATGCTGCGCCTGCTCGCCCCTGCGGGCGCCGACCCGGCCGCGCGCACCGTCGTCGCCGGCCGCGCGCTGCGCGCCTTCGTCGACGGCTACGTGGCAGTGTTGTTGCCTGCGTACCTGCTCGCCCTGGGCCTGCCAGCCTGGGCGGTGGGCGTGCTCTCAACCGCCACCCTGCTCGGCTCGGCCTGCGCCACGCTCGCAGTCGGAGCCTGGGGGCACCGCTTTGCCTCACGCAATTTGCTGCTCGGCGCCGCACTCCTGATGGCGGGAACCGGCATCGCATTCGCGAGCGTCGACCAGTTCTGGCCGCTGCTGATCGTGGCCTTTGTCGGCACGCTGAATCCGGGTTCGGGCGACGTCAGCGTGTTCCTGCCGCTCGAACATTCACGCCTGGCCGCAGCCACTCGGGGCGACGCACGCACCACGCTGTTTGCGCGCTACAGCCTGCTCGCGTCGCTGAGTGGCGCCTTCGGTGCCCTCGCGGCCGGGGTGCCGGCGTGGCTCGTGACACAAAGCGCGGGTGGCCTCGATGAGCTGCAGGCGCTGCGCTGCATGTTCATCGGCTACGCCTTGGTCGGGGTGGTGCTGTATTGGCTCTACCGCGGCCTGCCCCGAACCGCGCCGGGCAGTAGCACCGCAAGCGCCACGGCGACTGCACCGCTGCGCGAATCGCGCGCGATCGTGCTCAAGCTCGCGGCACTGTTCTGCGTCGATTCCTTCGCCGGTGGCCTGGTCGTGAACAGCTTGATGGCGTTGTGGCTGATGCAGCGCTTCGGCCTCGCGCCAGCCGCCACCGGCCAACTCTTTTTCGCCACCGGTCTACTCGCCGCCGCGTCGATGTCGGCCGCACCGTGGGTGGCCAGGCGCATCGGGCTGCTGAACACGATGGTGTTCACGCATATCCCGGCAAATGCCTGTTTGATCCTGGCCGCGCTTGCGCCGAGTCTGCCGCTCGCGCTCGCCCTGCTGCTCGTGCGCAGCGCCTTGTCGCAGATGGACGTGCCCACGCGCAGCGCCTTCGTCATGAGCGTCGTCACACCAGCCGAGCGCGGCGCGGCGGCAAGTCTGACCGCAGTGCCGCGCAGCCTGGCCGCGGCCATCAGCCCGGGCCTGGCGGGCGCGCTGTTCGCGGCCGGGTTTCTGGCGGCACCGCTGGTCGCCAGTGGCGCACTCAAGATTGCCTACGACGTGACGCTGTGGTTTGCTTGTCGAGGTCACGACCTCGACGCGTCGTGACCGCCCATCCCTCGACGGGTCGTGACCGCCCATCGGCGCCCGGGCCGCGGCGATGCTGCTTGCGCCGCTCAGGGCCGCGCCCGAGCCTGCTCGTGGCGCAAAGGGTCGGGAAACTTCAGACTGCCGAGCTTGACCGCGTGAATCGCGTAGCATCGAACTCGCATTTTCACCCCCCGGCGCAATGACCATGGCTTTGGAAACGATAGAACTCAACCCCGCCGGCGAGCCGATCGCAAGCATCATCATCCTGCACGGGCTGGGCGCCGACGGCGCCGATTTCCTGAGCTTTGGTGACCAGATCGATCTGTCATCGGTAGGCCAGGTGCGATACGTCCTGCCGCGCGCTCCGGTGCGGCCGGTCACGATCAACAACGGCTACGAGATGCGCGCCTGGTACGACGTGCTGGGCCAGCAGATCGATCGGCGCGAAGACGAAGCAGGGCTGCGCGAATCGATGCGCGAGGTGCAGGCCTTGATCGACCGCGAACGCGCGCGCGGAGTCGCCGCGAACCGCATCGTGCTCGGCGGTTTTTCGCAAGGCTGCGCCATGGCATTGCTCGCGGGGCTGCGCTACCCCGAGCGCCTGGCTGGCCTGGTGTGCATGTCGGGTTACCTGCCTCTGGCCGGCAGCACCGCAGCCGAGCGACACGACGCGAACGCGCTGGTGCCGATCTTCATGGCGCATGGCCAGCGTGATGGCGTGATCCCGATTGACCGCGCCAGCGCTTCGCGCGACGCGTTGGCCAAGCTCGGCTATTCAGTGCAGTGGCACGAGTACCCGATGGAGCACTCGGTGTGCATGGAGGAAGTGCAGGCGCTCAACGCCTGGCTGGTGAAGGTGTTGCGCTGATGCAGCGCCGCGCGCGCGAGGTTTTGATATCGACTCAGTGATCTTCGATTCGGGTGTGGGACTCTTCGGCGAGTTCACCGGTGTCGGGGTCGACCCACCCCGCCATGCCGAGTTCTTCTTCGGCTTCTTCGAGGGTTTCGCCGGGCTCCAGATCGCCGTCGGCGGCGGCATTCATGTCGGCCAGCGCTTCGTCGGCAGTCGCGAACGGCCCGAATTGCTGGGTGCTTCGCTCGGCGAGCCAGTACCAGCCGTCGGGGTGCTGGATCAGCGTGCCGCTGTCGGGCGGAAGGAGTGCTCCCGCCAAGGTGTCGTCGCTGGGAGGTTCAGGCAAGATTCGAGTTCCCCTCGTTGCGGGCGGCTTGGCAGGTGGTGCGGCGGGCATGGTACGGACTCCTTCAGACGTGCTTATGGTAGCGCCGGCCGTCGCCGCGGTCACGCCCGGCGCACAACTCTTTGCGTGACAAAAGGTCACGCCGGACTTTTCGTTTTCACCCCTGGGAAGTCGCCTATCGAAGCCAGCATTGCGCAGGGCAAATGTGTGGCTGGCCGACAGCACGGTGGTCGCGCATGACGGCCAGCGATCCGGTCGACGTTGTCCAGGCGCAACTCGACGCCTACAACGCCCGCGACCTGGCTCGATTCCTCGCGACCTACAGCGATACGATCCTCATTTACCGGCCTCCGGCGGCACAGGCCGTGATCTCGGGCAAGGCCGAACTCGCGCGTTTCTACGCCGAGCAGCGTTTTCATCTCCCCGCGCTGAAGGCCGACATCGTGAATCGAACGGTCCTGGGCAACAAGGTCATCGACCACGAGCTGATCTGGGGCGTGGGCGAACAGGCCTTCGAAGTCGCCGCCGTGTATGAAGTTCGCGACGGCTTGATTCAGGCGGTCTGGCAGTTCGCCGCCGACTGAAGCGCCGCCAGGAGCCTGTCGGGCTTTGGGTCGGGCCCGCGCCGGGGCGAATTGCGGCGCCAATCTAGGCGTCGGCGACGCCGTGTGGCGTGCCACACAAGGAGTCGGCAACAACGAGTAGCGCCGCAATTCGCCCCGGCCCTTCGGGTTGGGCCTGCCTTGGGGCGCAGGCGTCGTTGCAAATGCTCGCCGTGCCGCCCGGCACGGCTGCGCTTTGCGCCTAGCCTGCGCCCCAAGGCAGACCCAACGCGGGCACGACCCAAAGCCCGACAGGCTCCTAGCGCAGCGAGCGCGTCTCGCCGATCTGCATCACGTCGAACTCGTCGATGCGCAGGCCTTGTTCGGCGCGTTGGCGCGCCAGCAGCAGGGGTGGCTCGTCGGCCGGCTCGTCGGTCAGGTTTTCGAATGTGCCCCAATGAATACCGATGGCGCGCGCCGCGCGCAGGTCGGCACGCACTCGCACCGCTTCGGGCACGTCGAGGTGCATGACCTGCATGAACCAGCGCGGCGCGTAGCCGCCGATCGGGATGAACGCCATGTCGAAGCCGCCGAAACGCTCGCCGATGTCGCGAAAGTCGTTCGAGTAGCCGCTATCGCCGACATGAATGACCCGCAGTTCCTCGCCCTCCACAACCCAGCCGCCCCAGAGCGTGGTATTGGTGTCGGTGAGGGTGCGCCGGCTCCAGTGCTGAACCGGCACGAACGTGACCCGCAGCGGCCCTTCGTCGAATCCTTGCCACCAGTCGGCTTCGCTCACGCGCGTGATGCCGCGCTCGGCAAACCACTGCTTCAGGCCGAGCGGCACCAGGAAGTGCGGGCTGCCCGAGGCCATGTTCGCGAGTTGCCGCACCGAGTCTTCGTCGAGGTGGTCGTAGTGGTTGTGCGAGATCATCACGACGTCGATCTTCGGCAGTTCGGCGACTTCGATCGGCAATGGCACGAGGCGCTTCGGCCCGACAAACGACAGCGGCGAGGCACGTGGCGAGAAGATCGGATCGAACAGCACATTCTTACCGCCGATGCGCAACAGCACGCTGGCGTGGCCGATCCATGTCATCGACGGGTTCGCCGCAGGCGAGCGCAACAGCGCGGCGTCGGTCTTCACCGCAGGCAGGTTCCAACCCTGGGGGGGAGCCTTCGGCAGCCCATTGCGAAGGCGCTCCCACTGCCAGGCCCAGAAGCTGGCATTGGGCGGGTGCGCATCGTTGTTGACAAAGCCGCCGGGCACGTGGTGCGCTGCGGGCGCAGCCGGTTGCGCCCACACGCACCCGGCACAGGCCAGGCCAGTCAACAGCGTGGCAATGCAGCGCTCAGGCGTCACGCGCATAGCTGTGTCGCAAGCGTTGCACGTTCGGAATGAAGAACTGCGAAACGACAGTGTCGCCGACCATGCGGTCGATGAACTGCAACTTGTCTTCGTGGCCGAACGTCGTGCCCCATTCGGCCGCCAGGCGCGCCTGCAAGGTGTTGGCATGCGAGAGCGTCAAACCGATCGACGGCAGGACGTCGGCTTCGGCGAGCAGCACGGCGTCGGCCGCGAGTTCGCCGTCTGCAGCCAAACGCTCGATTTGCCGCGGCAGGCTTGCGCCGCGTTGCGCGGCGGGCCCGGCGCCACGATGGTGCATCCAGCATGCGCGCGCATAGGGAGCGCCCGCGCGCGGCTCGGTGGCGAGAACCAAGGCTTCCAGGCCATCACACACCCCGGCGTCGACCATTGCGTGGCGCAGGTAGGGCGCGGCTTTCTGCCACGCGAGCAGTTCGAGCCGAAACGGCGCCGATGACCCACGCGAACCATCGTGATGGAAATCGTGAATCAGCCCTGCCGTGACGGCGCGCGCGCTGCGGCGCACATCGAGCCGCGCCAGGCGCGCGAGGTACAGCGCGCTGAGCATGACTTCGAGAAAATGCTGGGGGTTGTGGTAGCCACTCGCGACTCCGGCGCCCACGCCATCGTCAATGTCGCGCGCGACGGCCTGGCCTGCCAGCGCCAGCGGCTCGGTGGGGGCCATGCCGATGCTTCGCAACGCGAGTGCGTGCGCGTTCCCAAGCCGGTCGGGCCGCGCGCCGAGCCGAGCGAAGCTGGCCACCATGGCCTCGGCCACTTGCGCCGGACCGAGCGCTTCCAGTATCGCGAAAGGCGGCAACTCGAACTCGGGCGAGAGTGCGTTCACGGTTGGGGTTCAGGGTCGCGATGCGAGCGGCAATCGGCCTCGATCGTAGCAGCGTAACGCGCCGGCCGTGGGGCAGCGCTGCGCGCTGCGACGAGCTCGAACCGGGCGCATGCGTTGTTGCGTCGCTGCGTGATCCTTTTGTCGGGCTGCCGCGTTGCCGCCGTTTGCTCGCCGGTGCCGGCATGGGCATGGGTCGCAGCACCGGCGTCGCGTCGAGCGCCGCCAAAGGCCTGTCGCTGTTGTTGCGCGTGGCCGGGCTCGGCAGCGCCGAAAGTGCATCACGCATCACGCTTTCCGCCCTGGGTGAGCGGTGCATCGCCGCTGACGGCGATGCGCCTTGGCGCTATCCTTGGCGCCGCTGACCCACCGCTCCATGGCTGCCCTGCACATCACCGACATCGAGTCCGCCATCAACTGGTGGCGCGAGCGCGAACCCTCGCCCGACGGCATCACCGCCTGCGCACAGGTGCGGGCCCTGGCCGAGGTCTACGCGCTGATGGTCTACCACCACGATCCCGAGTGCGACGAAACGACGATGCCACGTGCAGCGCGCAATGCCTGGCTCGCCTGGTACGCGAGCACGCCCGACGCACCGTGCATCGCAATCTGCTCCACGAGCCAGGGCGACCCGGTGTGCAAGGGCTGCGGGCGCACGTTCGACGAAGTCCAGCACTGGACCGCGATGAGCCCCGGTGAGAAGCGCGCCACCTGGCGCCGCATCTCGCTCGCCGGCACCGCCTGGCGTTTCAACCGCTACGCCGAACGCGCGCTGGAACGCGACCACGCGGCGCGCGAAGCAGCCGCGGCGAGCGAGGCCGGTGCGTGAGCGTCGCGCTGCTGGGGCAGGACGCACGCCGCATCGCCCACCTGGCCTGGCCGGTGTTCATCGGCCAGGCCGCAGTGGTGGCCTTCAGCACCGTCGACACCGCAATCGCGGCGCGTGCGTCGGCGCTCGACCTGGCGGCGCTGGCGGTCGGCAGCGCCATCTACGTCACGGTGTTCGTCGCGTTGATGGGAATGGTGCTGGCAGTGGGGCCGATCGCCGGGCAGTTGTTCGGGGCCGGCAGGCACGAACAAGCCGGCGCCCAGTTCCACCAGGCGCTGTGGCTGGCGCTCGGGGCATCGATGCTCGGCTGCACGCTGTTGCTGTTCCCGCAGCCATTCCTGTCGCTGGCGCTGGCGTCACCCGAGGTCGCGACGAAAGTGCGCGCCTATCTCGCGGCGCTGGCGTTCGCATTGCCCTCGGCGCTGCTGTTCACGGCGTTTCGCGGCTTCAACACAGCGGTCTCGCGGCCGAAGATCGTGATGCTGCTGCAGCTTGGCGGGCTGCTGCTGAAGGTGCCGCTGACGGCGATGCTGGTGCTCGGTTTCAAGCTCGGCACGTGGCAACTGCCGGCGTTGGGCGCCGCGGGATGCGGCGTGGCCACTGCGGTCGTGATGGCGTGTCAACTCGGCGCTGCAGGCTTGCTGCTGTGGCGCGATCCGT
>Ga0315278_10001016_pt1 | contig 24198 bp, 24 predicted proteins | sample YL17G06_0_MG_FD_203880 | JGI IMG/M metagenome (GOLD analysis project Ga0315278, IMG submission 203880) | Sediment microbial communities from Yellowstone Lake, YNP, Wyoming, USA - YL17G06_0 | ecosystem: Environmental > Aquatic > Freshwater > Lake > Sediment | place: USA: Wyoming | collected... | reverse complement strand
GTCTTCTTGGTTCCCCTCGACCGTTCCATACCGCCTCCGTGGTTGCGGCCCGTACTGGGCGTCCCATTCCTGCGGGATCACTAACGCAACCGCGGTGCCACAAATGCGGTCCATTCCAGCCATCGGTGCGGGGGGGCACGAATGGCTGTAAACGCTTATCGTTTAGGCCTTTGGGGAAATCGAACAGGGGTCAGGAGAGGGGTGCGGGCGAGACCCGGCGGGAGCCCCGTGGCTCCTCCGCGCCACGACCGCGGATCCTGACCCACCGATCAGGCGGAATTACTTTGTAACTAATTGGGTATAAGCAATTTAAGCGGAATGGCCGAGTCAAGCCACGATCGCGGAGATTCGCGCAGATCGGACCAGCACGGCGGAGGGGCTATTCGGAAGGGTTAATCTATTGTAAAACAAATACTTAAGCCAGTATCACATCTCCCTAGTCCAACTCCTTCGGCAACCTCTTCAGCGTCGTGTCCTCCGCGGCCACCTCGCGGTAGGCCCGCAGGAATTCCCGCGGACCCCGCTCCACGATCGCCCTCAACGAATCCTGCCCCCACGCGTGCTCGATGCGCCACGCCGCGAACATCCCCGAAATCGCGCCGTACTTGCTCCAGATGAGCCCGCTCGCGGCGAGGCCGATGATCTCGGACCGCGCGTCCGGATCGGTGCGCGGATCGCGAATGCGCCGGCACGCCAGCGTGAGCTGATCGAAGGCGTGCCGCTCGCGCCCGCCCACCTTCGCCGTGAAGAGCGTGTCCGATCCCGCGCGTCCCTTCCAGTCGATGTAGTGGGCCACGCCCTCGTCGAGCATCACGCGCGTGATGTAGTCGAACGCGTTCACCGGATCGCGATAGAGATCCCACGCCGGACGGCCGAATTCCACTTGGCGCAACGCGGCGTGAAACGATTCGTGCGCCAGCACGCGCTCCACGATCGCCGCGCGCTCCTCGGTCGACTCGCCGTAACCGAGCGCCTCCGAAAGGTTGAAGACGATCGCCGGAGCGCCGCTGTCGAGACTCCGGTCGAGCGCGGCAGCGTCGAAGAGATAGCGCGTCGAGATGACGAAGTAGACGCGGATCGGCCGCCACGGCGCGGGCGGCGCGTAGGCGCCGGCGTCGCGGGCCACGCGCGCGCGGAGCGTGTCGCTTCGCAGGACGAGCGCGCGGACCAGGCTGTCGAGGGAGGCGCGCTCGCGGTAGGCGGGCTCGAGGCCGAAGCCGCAGGCGCCGGAGTCGGGGAAAACGATCGCCCGTTCGATCTCTTCGTCGGTGGCGACGCATCGCATGATGCTCGAGAGATAGTCGCGGAGCGTCCGATAGGGGGGTTCGGTGGCGATGGCCCGGGCGCGAGCGCGCTTCGCGTCGGTCGGTCCGAGCCAGAGAGAAACGACCTCCGCGGCCGGGCTCAGATCGAGAACGATGTCGTCGGGCGCGAGAGGACGGGGGGCTCCGGCGGTCGGCGTCGCGCTCTCATGGCCCGCCGCCTTGGCGCCCGCCGCGCTGGCGTCCGGCGCGCCCGCCGCTCCCTTCGCCTTGTCCGCGGACGCGGCGCAGCCCCCGACCATCGCCAGGCCCGCCGCCAACGCCAATGCCAGCCACCACGCGGCCGCGCCGAGCGCACGACGAGGCAGTCTACGCGCCCTCGGGGAAGAGGCGCGCGACGACGTCACGGTGTCGTTCGATCACGGCTTTCCGCTTCAGCTTCAACGATGGTGTCATCATTCCGCTCTCGACCGTGAGATCGTCGGGAATCAAATCGAACTTCCTGATCTGCTCGAACTGCGCCAGCGACTCGTTCACGCGGTTGACCTCGGCCGCCACGTCCTCGCGCGTCACGCCCGCCGCTGGGGCGATGAGCGCCGCGACGTATTTCTGCCCGTCGCCCACCAGAAGCGCCTCGTTGATCCGCCCCGTCGACTTCAACGCCGCCTCGATCGGCTGGGGCGCCACCTTCTTCCCGCCTGAAGTGATCAGGACGTCCTTCTTCCGATCGGTGATCCGCAAGAATCCGTCGGCGCCGAGTTCACCGATGTCGCCGCTGTGGAACCAGCCGCCTTCCATCGCTCCGGCGGTCGCCTCCGGCTTCTTCCAGTAGCCCTTCATCACCACCGGGCCGCGGACCAGGAGCTCTCCGTCGGGCGCCGTCTTCACTTCGACACCGCGAAAGAGCGGTCCCACGGTTCCCAGCTTGTTCTTCTCGAAAGTGTTCACCGAGACGCCGCTCGACGTCTCGGTCAGGCCGTACCCCTCGAAGATGGGGAGGCCGACACCGTAGAAGAAGAGGGCGATGCTCCGGTGGAGCGCGGCGCCGCCCGAGATCCGCATCCGCGAGCGCCCCCCCAGCCCTTCCACCAGTTTCCGGTAGACTAGCCGGGAGGCGAGCGCGTGCTGCGCGCCGAGGAGGGGCGACACCGCTCGCCCTTCCACCCGGCACGTCGCCCAGTCGATCGCCACGCGGCGCGCCCAGCGCCAGAGCGGCCCAGCCGGGAATCCGGCGCCAGCCGCGCGCTCGTCCGCCTTCTGCAAGATCTTCTCGTAGAGCCGCGGAACCGCCATCACGATCGTGGGACGCACCTCGCGGAGATTTCGGCTCAGCGCGTCGAACGACTCGGCGTAGGCGATCGTGACGCCGGCGTAGAGCATGGTGTAAAAGCCGCTGCAGCGCTCGAAGATGTGGCTCAGCGGCAGGAACGACAGGTAGGTATCGTCGGGGCGAAGTTGCATAGCCTGAAGCGCGAGGAGCACCTCGGAAACTATATTCCCGTGCGTCAGCATGACGCCCTTCGGCTCGCCGGTGGTTCCCGACGTGTAAATAATGCTAGCCAGGTCGTCGGGATGTAGCGGGACCGCGGGATCGACCCCTCCGGTCACCGGCGTGGGCCACGGATCGTCGTCGAAGGAGTGGATCCAATGAAGGGACGCCGCGCCTCCTCCACCGGCACCGCCCGCGCCGGCCATCGCCACGGCCTCGTCCAGCTTGGCCCGCTGCGTCGGATTCGAGACGAAGGCCGCCACCGCTCCTGAATCGGTCACGAGAGGGGCGATTTGGCTGGCGGGGATGGTCGGGTAGACGGGAACGACGACGCCGCCGGCCGAAAGCACGGCGAGGTCGGCCATGCCCCATTCCAGGCGGCTTTCCGAGAGGATGATGACCCGGTCGCCCTTGCCGATGCCGCGCGAGCGGAGCAGCCGGGCCATGGCCGAAACCCGCTGGACGACCGTGTCGATCGGGATCGGCTCCCACGCACCGCCCCGCTTTATAAGGAAGGCGTCGGGCTTACGGCGAACCTCGGCCGCGCAGCGCAATATATCGGGGGCGGTTCGAACGTCCATCCGTTGACCTCCTGGAGTCACTGTGACACACTCCGCCCGTTAAGGCCAATCGCTATCCCTGATATGACTTCAGGCGAAAGAGGCTGATGCGCGACGTCGTACTCCTCGACGGCTTCCGCACTCCATTCGCCAAAGCGGGAACCGCGCTAGCACGCGTTCCCGCCCGCGAACTGGGGCGCATCGCTGTATCCGAGTTGCTCGCCCGCTCGGGCGTCTCTCCAGCCGACGTCGACGACGTGATCATCGGCAACGTAGCCGGTCCTTCCGACTCCGCGAACGTAGCCCGCGTCATCGCCCTCCTCGCTGGAATTCCGAAGCACGTCCCCGCCGTCACCGTTCACCGCAACTGCGCGTCCGGCATGGAGTCGATCGCGCAGGCGTACGAGCGCGTGGCCTCCGGACAGGCCGACCTCGTGGTCGCCGGCGGCGTCGAGTCGATGAGCCGCATTCCGCTCCACGTGAGCGACGGCATGACGAAGGTCTTCGAGCGGCTCATGCGCGCGAAGACGCCGCTCCAGCGCGTGGGCGCGCTCGCCACGTTCCGCCCCAAGGATCTCACGCCGAAGGTCGCTCTCCTCGAGGGGCTGCTCGATCCGATCTCCGGCCTCAACATGGGCGAGACGGCCGAGCTCCTGGCGCGCGAATTCGCCATCTCCCGCGAAGCGCAGGACGACTTCGCGCTCCAGAGCCATCGCCGCGCGTCGGCGGCCATGGAAGCGGGCCGCATGGCGGAGGAGATCGTCCCCGTCTTTCCGGCCCCCTATAAGGAAATGGTGGGCGAGGACGTCGGGCCGAGGAAGACGCAATCGCTCGAGGCCCTCGCCAAACTGCGCCCCTTCTTCAATCGGCGGACCGGGACCGTGACGCCGGGGAACTCCTGTCCCATCACCGACGGCGCCGCGGCCATCATCGTCGCGTCGGCGGAGAAGGCGAAGTCGCTCGGCCTCACGCCGGCTGGACGGCTACGCGGCTACGCGTTCGTCGGGCTCGATCCTGCGCACATGGGGCTCGGCCCCACGCACGCCACGCCCGTGGCGCTCCGCCGCGCGGGCGTTCGCTTATCGGATCTCGGGCTCATCGAGCTGAACGAAGCCTTCGCCGCGCAGGTGATCGCGAACGAGATCGCCATGGGCTCGGCCGCCTACGCGCGCGAAAAGCTCGGCCTCGACGCGCCGGTCGGCGAGATCGATCGCTCCATCCTGAACGTGAACGGCGGCGCCATCGCACTCGGCCATCCGGTCGGCGTCTCGGGGACGCGGCTCGTCCTCACGCTCCTTCGTGAAATGCGGCGGCGCGACGTCTCGCTCGGCCTGGCCACGCTCTGCGTGGGTGGCGGGCAGGGCGCGGCCTTCGTCCTGGAGCGCGCGGCATGAGCGCCGACCAGCACGAACTCTTCCCGGCGGGAGGCACTCCGCCCGCCCCCGCGAGCGAGGCGGGCCCGGTGAAGTCATCGCCCGCGCCGGCGCCATCGCCCGCGCGAGCGGCCGCAACCGCCGAGCCGCCCCCGGCGGGTGCCGGGTTCTACGGGCCCTTCCGTCTCGACGCGCGCCCCTCCGGCATCTACGTCCTCACATTCGACGACGCGGAGCGCCGCGTGAATCTTCTCGATTCCCGCGCGCTCGAATCGCTCCGCACCGTCGTGGCGGCCCTGCAGGCGAAGGGCGCCGCCGCGCCCCGCGCGCTCCTCCTCGTCAGCGGTAAGGAAGAGCAGTTCATCGCCGGCGCCGACGTGAACGAATTCCAGCGCCTCGAGTCGCAGCAGGATGCGGAGGCGAAGGCGAAGGACGCGCAGGCCGTATTCCAAGATCTCTCGGCGCTTCCGTTCCCGCTCGTGGCCGCGATCAACGGCCCCTGCATGGGGGGCGGAACCGAGCTGGCGCTCGCATTCGACTATCGCTTGGCGTCGGACGCGCGAAGCGTGAGTCTTGCCTTCCCCGAGGTCCAGCTCGGCATCCTCCCCGGCTTCGGCGGGACGCAGCGTCTGCCGCGCCGCATCGGGCTCGTGCCCTCGCTCGACCTCCTTCTCACCGGCCGCGCCCTCGACGGGCGCCGCGCGCGCCGCGTCGGCCTCGTGGACGACATCCTGCCGAAGGAGCGATTCAACGATCGCGCTGTTGCCTGGGTGGAAACGCTCCTGGCCGGAAAGAAGCCGCGCCTCGTCCGCCCGCCGTTCGCGCAGCGCATCCTCCAGTCGCTCTCGCCGTTTCGCTCGTACGTCCTCGGCGAGTCGCGAAAGCGGGTCCTTGCGCAGACGGGGGGTCATTACCCCGCGCCTCTCGAGATTCTCCGCGTCGTCGAGAGCACCTTCGGCAAGTCGATTCCGCAGGGACTCAAGGTGGAGCGGAAGGCGGTCGCGAGACTTCTCTTCACGGCGGCCTCGATCCATCTCCGGCGAGTCTTCCTCCTTCGCGAGGCCGCGAAGCGGGAGCCGCCCACGACGCATGCGCGCCCCGTGGCGCGCGCGGCCGTGCTCGGCGCGGGGACGATGGGTGGCGAGATCGGCTACCTCCTCTCCTCGCGCGACATCAACGTCCGGCTCCGCGACATCAAGCCGGAGCCGCTCCTTCGTTCGCTTTCCCACGCGAAGTCGCTCTTCGACAAGGAAGTGTCGCGCGGCCGGATGACGAAGGCCGAGCTGGAGCAGGCCATGGCCCGCCTCCAGCCGACCCTCGCTCTCGACGGGCTGGGCCGGACCGACATCGTGATCGAGGCGGTGGTGGAGGACCTCGGCATCAAGCAGGGGATCTTCCGCGAACTCGAGACGCTGGTGCCGCCGGAGTGCGTGCTCGCGACGAACACCTCCTCGCTGTCCATTCGCGCCATCGCGAAGAATTGCGCCCGTCCCGAGCGCGTGGTAGGCATGCACTTCTTCAATCCGGTGACGCGCATGCCGCTCGTCGAGGTCATCTGCCACGAGGGATCGGACGAGGCGGCGGTGGAGACCGTCGTCGCGCTCACGCGCCGCATGGGGAAGACCCCGGTCGTGGTGGGCGACGCTCCCGGCTTCCTGGTGAACCGAATCCTCATGCCCTATCTCGGCGAAGCGGTCTCGATGGTGGAGCATGGAACGCCGATCGAGTCGATCGACCGCGCGCTCCGCGCCTTCGGGATGCCGCTCGGACCGTGCGAGCTCCTCGACGAGATCGGTCTCGACGTGGCGCGGAAGGTGGCGCACGTGCTGGAGGAAGCGTTCGGCGAGCGGATGCCGCGCACCGCGCTCCTCGACAAGCTCGCGTCGGAGGGGACGCTCGGCAAGAAGACGGGGAAGGGCTTCTATCTCTACGAGAAGGGGAAGCGCGCGGGCGTGAATCCGGCGCTGGCGCCGCAAGCCCCGCGTGGTGGCGCCGCGTCTGGCTCGCGCGGCGGCGCGCCGCTCGGGCCCCCGGCCGACGAGATCATGGAACGTCTCGTCGACGCGATGATCAACGAAGCGACCATGGCGCTGGAGGAACGCGTCGCCTTCTCGGCCGACGACGTCGATCTGGCGATGGTGATGGGAACAGGCTTCCCGCCCTTCCGTGGCGGGCTTCTACGCCATGCCGACTCCGTCGGCGTGGGAACGATCGTGGAGCGCTTGCAGCGGCGGCACCACCAGGGGACACCCGGTGGTCCGTGCGCGAGGCTCCAATGGATGGCGCTCGCGAGTGGACGGTTCCACCCCGAGGCGCCACCGGAATCGAAACTGGCCGGCAACTAGGCAGAAAGCGAGATACACACCGTGGCGAATCTCTTACAGGTACTTCGCACCGAGATCAAATCCGCGGCCCGCGGCGAAGCCAAGGCGGCGCTCGGCTCGATCCGTTCCGAACTGGAATCGATTCGAAAAGCGCTCGCGATGATCGAGCGGCGGCTCGCGAAGGGCGGCGTGGCGTCCGGGAGCGTAGGGCGCGCCATGACGGCGATGGGCAAAGAGATCGAGGGGCGGCGCGCCCGTTTCTCGTCGGCCCTCATGCGGAAGCATCGCGAGGCGCTGGCGATGAGCCGCAAGGCCTACGCGAAACTCCTCGGCGTCTCGGGCCTGTCGGTCTACCTCTGGGAGTCGGGGCGGACGCGTCCGCGCCGCGCCACCATCTTCGCGTGGCAGGATCTCCGGAAGAAGGGGGCGAGGGAACTCCGCGCCATCGCGGGCGTGGCCGCTCCCAAACGCGGGAGGGGAGCCGTGAAGGTCAAGAAGGCCGTGAAGTCCGCGAAGGTGGCGGTGGCGGCGAAGGCGAAGAAGGTCGCGAAGAAGGTGAAGCGGACGAAGCGCGCGGTCCGGGTGGCCGTGCGTCATCCGAAGGCCGCGAAGGCGGTGCTCAAGCGGCGCGTTCGCCGCGCGCGCAAGGCCCGCCGCGCCAGCGGTACCAAGTTCGCGGCATAGCGTGGATGACGTTCGCGACCTGTCGCGCCGGCAATTCGGCGCGCACGCGGAGCGCTACGTCTCGAGCCCCGATCACCAAACCGGCGAGAGCCTCGACCGCCTCGTAGCGCTGGCCGCGCCGCGGCCCGAGTGGCGCGCGCTCGACATCGCGACGGGAGGCGGCCACACGGCCCTCGCCCTCGCACCCCTCGTCCGCGAAGTGGTGGCCTCCGATCTCACGCCCGGCATGCTCGCCGCGGCCGAGCGCTTCATCCGGGGGAAGGGCGTCACGAACGTCTCGTTCCGCGAGGCGGACGCCTGCGCGCTTCCGTTCGTGGACAGCGAGTTCGACCTCGTCACCTGCCGCGTCGCGCCCCATCACTTTCCCGACGCGGCCCTCTTCGTGCGCGAGTGCGCGCGCGTCGTGAAGTCCGGCGGGACCGTCATCGTGATCGACAACGTCGTCCCCGAGGACCCCGCCGCCGCGGCCCACATCAACGCCGTCGAAAAGACGCGCGATCCGAGCCACGTGCGGGCCTACGCCGAGCCCGAGTGGGTGGGATTCTTCCGCGACGCCGGGCTTCGCGTGGAGCGCGTGGAGCGCTTCCGGAAGAGGCGCGACTTCGACTTCTGGACGGGGATGCAGTCGGTGGACGAGCCCGTGAAGGCGCGGCTTCGCGCCATGTTCCTAGAGGCGCCGCCTGAAGCCAGAACGGCCCTCGCGCCGGAAGAGCACGAGGGCCGTCTGAGTTTCTACCTCGACGAGATACTTATTACTTCGGTGAAGGCCCCACGGGCTTCACGTCCATGATCTCGAGGATCTTCTGCCCCTTCCGCCCCATCACGTAACCCGTCAGGTCGACCGTCTCCGAAAGAAGGCCGCGGCAACGGTTGAACGGGTCGGGGATCCCCTTGAACGCGAGCGGATCCATGGCGCGAAGGTGGTTGACGGAGATCATGTATAGATCCCCTTCCTGCGTGACGAGGCCCATGCAAATGTCGCCCGACACGCACTTCGTCGCGCATTCCAGATGCCCGGGTCCGCGAAGCCCCTTCTCGATGAAGCAGTAGTAGTCGACCACTTCGCCGCGATAGGTGACGAGGCGGCGCTCGGAGACGTCTAGGCCGGCTGCGTTCTTCTTCAGGGCGTCGGGACTCGGCGTGGTGGGTGGTGGCGCGGTGCCGCGGCCGATGGCGGCGCCCGCGATGAGCGCGACCGCAACGACGGCGATCACCGAGGCGAATTGCTGCCAGCGGGGACGCGGGGACGACGGGACGGGCGTGCTGGTGTCGGGCATGTTGTTCATCCTCGGGGGCTATTCCTCACGAGCCGGGCTTGGGAGGCGTGGCCGGCGCCGCGGGCACGAGCTTCGCGTACTTCACTTCGAGGAACTTCACTCCGTTGCGCTCCCAGTCGAGGCCCTGGATCTCGACCTTCATCGCGGCCCATTGCTTCATCTGCAGATATGGGTCGGGGGATCCCGCGAAGGTCTTCGGATCCATGGCGCGGTCGTGATTCTGCGACAGCACGTAGACCGTGCTATCGGCGCCCATGATGCCCATCGGCACGCCGGCGTTGATGCACTTCGTGGCGCATTCCCTGTGGAGATCGCCCGTCAAACCCCGCGAGATGAAGCAGCCCATATCGAGGAGTTCGCCCGTGACTTTGATCAGTTTCTTGGGCCCCTTGGGGGCGGCGGCGCCGCCCGGTTGCGTTCCCGCGAAAGCGGGGATGTCGGCCGCCGGGGCTGCCAGCAGGACCGCGAGCGCAATGAGGAGAAGTTTCTTCATGTAACTACGATACCCCGGCGCGGCCGAACTGCTCCACGGTACCTATGGCGTAGAGGCAGGTAGCGCTCGGAGCCATGTCACGTAGGCCCAGAGCGCGTCGGGGTCTCCGGGCTGCAAGTGCTTGCGGTAGTGGGGCATGTGGAGCATGGCGCGCTTGAGGAAGAAGGTGGCGGCGGGGTTCGCGGCGAACCGCTTGCTGACCCCCGACTCCACCCACTCGTCGAACTCGGCGCGGCTCGTGACGAGCTCGGGGAAGTCGGAGCCGTCCCAGGGGGGAACGTATCCTTTGAAGGAGCCGGGATTGGGGCGAGCGAAGCGCCCACCCACGCCATGGCAGCCGAAACAGCCGAGGTCGCGCGCACGTTCCAGCCCCGCCGCCGGCAGCGAATCCTCCGGCGCCGGTTCGCCCGCCGAAGCGAGTACGAAGGTGACGAGGTCGTCGATCTCGCGCGAGGTGAGCCGCTTCTCGAATGCCGGCATTCGGAGCGCCCCCTTCTCGCGTTCGGTCCGCCACGTCCGGCTCGTGCGCTTCGCTTCCGTCGAGCCGTCCTCGATCCACTCTCGAACCTCCCCCGCGTCCTTCGCGTACATCATGAGCGCGGAGGAAAACGCGGGGACGGTGAGATCGGCGCGCCCAGGATTGGGCACGCCCTTCACACCTTCGGGCCCGTGGCAGGAGAAACAGCCGTTCGCTTCGGCGACCCGTCGGCCGCGCTCGGGGGGCGTCAGCCGCGGGCGAACGGAGTCGGCCGCCGCGAAGAACGCGATCGCGGCGAGCATGGCGAGAACGAGGAAAAGGGCACGGCGAGCCATGGATGAAGAAAGCGCGTGGAGCCCCGGAGGACTCCACGCGCGCGTTCGATTACTTCGCGGGAGCGGCGGCGGCCGCTTCGGCCGCGGTGACTTCGATCGCCTGGATGCCACCCTTCGTGGTCATCGTGCCGGTGATCTTCACGCTCTTGGAGACCATGGTCTTGCAGGCGTTGAACGGGTCGGCGTTGTCGTGGCTCATCGTGAGGACGTACACCTTGTTTCCGTTCGTGAGGAGGCCCATCGGCATCCCGTTCGAGACGCACTTGAGACCGCACTCCATGTGGCCGGCGCCCATCGCGCCATGGCCCATATAGCAGCCGAGATCGACGATCTCGCCCGTCCAGCTCTGGCTCTTCGGCTCGGCCTTCTTCGCGTCGGCGGCAAAGGCGCCGGAGAAGGCGAAGAGCGCGACGGCGGCCAGGGCGACAACGACGATTAACTTCCGGTTCATCGTGAATCCTCCTTTTGGATTGTGCCGCCCCTCCAGGGCCGGCTAGATGAGTTCGCTCCCGGGGAGAGCCTACCGCCCGAGCCCCGGGGGCGCAATGCGCGTTGTGAAGCGACCTTCACTCCCTTGTACCTCGTTCATACGTCCCAGGGTCCCGTTTGGGACTCGGCCGGCGCGGCGGAGAGGGAGAGATTCACCTCCTCGTCCGCCAAGACCGCGCGACGATTCAAGATCTGCGAACTGTCATGCTCGAAGAAAAAGTGGGTCAGGTGGTCGATCCCGACCTCGATCTGCTTCCGGAACCCCACCATCTTGATCAGGTAGGCGCCCGCCCAGAGGAGCCACGCCAGCCTTCCCGAAACCGAGAGCCCAAAGAGAGAGACGACGCTCGAGTGCTTCCCGAGCGAGATGATGTAGCCGGCGTCCTTGAAGCGGAACGGCTCGGCCGGCCTTCCGTTCGCGCGATGGACCAGCGTCTCACCCACGTAGGCGCCCATCGCGACGGCGGTCTGGGAGAGCGCGGGCTGGAAAACGCCGTCGGCGCGGCACGATGCCGCGCAGTCACCCAGGACGTAGACGTTCGTGAGCGCGTCTCCGTTCGCGCGGAGCGGATGGAGTTCTTCGTTCACCAGCGCGCGGCCGTCCTTATGGAACGAGAACGGGAGCTCGGCGACCACGGGCGGCGGGCAGACGCCGGCGGTCCAGAGGAGCGTGAAGGCCTCTATGTGGCGATCCCCGGGAATGTGGAGGCACTTTGACTCCACTCGCTTCACCGGCGAGCCGAGGAGGACGCGCACGCCGCGGCGCTCCAGGAAGCGGAGGACGTACTCCGAGTGCTCGGGCTTGGCGCTCGGCACGAGGCGCGATCCCCCTTCCACGATCGTGACGATGAGATCCTGCCGCGAGAGGTTGGGGTAGCGCGGCAGGAGCGTGTCGCGCGCCATCTCGATCAACTCGGCCGCCACCTCGACGCCGGTGACGCCGCCCCCCACGACGGCGAAGGAGAGGAGGCGCCGCCGCTGCGCCACGCTCTCCGACTGCTCGGCCATCTCGAAGAGTTCCACGACGCGCGCGCGGAGGGTCATGGCGTCGACGACGGTCTTGAATGGGCGGGTGTTCTCGGCCGCTCCCGGGACCCCGTAGTAGTTCGTCACGCTGCCGACGGCGATCACCAGATCGTCGTAGGGCTGGACGAGGTCGTTGTGAAGAGTGACTTCCTGCCGCGCGAGATCGATGCGAATCGCTTTGTTCTTGTGGAAGCGGATGTGGCGGTGCTTCGCCATCTGGCGTAGCGGATAGACAATGTGGCGCGTTTCCACGGCGCCGACCGCGACGGCGGGGAGGAGCGGGTTGAACTGGAAGAAGTTCTCCTTGTCGATGAGAACGGTGTCCCAGTACTCGCGCGCGACGCGTGAGCGTCCAATGGAGCGGGCAACGTCGAGCCCCGCGAAGCCGCCTCCGAGAACGACGAGTTTCCGACCGGCCATCGCGTCAGCCTCGCAAAAGAACCGCCCGGAGCGTTTCCTCGAGGCTCGGCTGGGCGAAGCCGAAGCCCGCGCGCGTCAGCTTCTCGGGGACGACGCGGGTGCTGGCCAGGAGGAGCGCGTCGGCCATCTCGCCGAGGAGAATTCGCAGGGCGAACGCGGGGACCGGAAGAACGGCGGGACGATGGAGCACGTGCCCGAGCGCGCGCGCGAACTCCGCGCTCGTCACGCTCTCGGGCGCCACCGCGTTGACGGCTCCTGAGAGCGAGTCGTCCTCAACGAGGCGCGCGAAGACGGCGGCCACGTCGTCGAGCGAGATCCAGGGCCACCACTGCCGGCCGTTTCCGATCGGGCCGCCGACTCCGAGACGGAAGGGGAGGAGCATCTCCGCCAGGGCGCCACCCTCGCCCGCCAGCACCATGCCGGTGCGGACGTGCGCCACGCGAACGCCCGCGCGCCTCGCCGGCGCGGCGGCCTCTTCCCAGGCGCGGCAGACGTCAGCCAGGAATCCCTCGCCCGCGGTGCTCGCCTCGGTGAGGGACTCGTCGCCGCGGTCTCCGTAGTACCCCGTGGCCGAGGCCACGATGAATGTTCGGGGACGCGCCGACGCCGGCGCGGCTTCGATTCGCTCGGCGAGGAGGAGCGTGGAGCGGACGCGGCTGTCGAAGATGGCCTGCTTCCGCTCGACGCTCCAGCGGCCCGACGCGATGGAGACGCCGCCGAGGTGGACGACGGCATCGATGCCACGGAGGTGAGACGGTTCCAGGAGCCCGCGATCGGGATCCCACGGGACGGTGCGGCCGGTCGCGGACGCCCGCGCGGCCTTGGCAGCGCCGCCGCCGTTCGGCGAGCCCCGAACGAGTCGCGCGACATCGTGCCCCGCGGCGGTCAGTCTTGGCAAGAGCGCGCGGCCGAGAAGCCCGCTCGCACCGCCGACGAGGATTCGCATGGCGGAAGTCTACCCGATGAATTCTGGTACCAGAGAGGAATTGCGCCGAGGCTCCGCTCGCGCGTAGCCTTCAGCTCATGACGTGGTCGCCACCGACTCGCCCCGACGCACCGCTCTCGGACTGGGTGCGCCCCGTTCACGACTGGCCGCAGCCGGGCGTTCTCTTCCGCGATCTCACGCCCCTCTGGGCCGACGGCCATGCCTGGGACCGCACCGTGCGTGCGCTCGCGAAGCCGTTCGATGCCGCCCCACCCGATCTCATCCTCGGCATCGAGGCGCGCGGATTCCTGGTCGCGGCCGCACTCGCGGCGCATTGGAAGGCGGGGGTCGTGCTGGCGAGGAAGCCGGGGAAGCTTCCCGGGAGGACCCTGAAGGAGGAGTACGCGCTCGAGTACGGCCGCGCCTCGCTCGAGACTCACGGCGATCTGCACCACGCGAAGACGCGCGTGCTCATCGCAGATGACGTGATCGCGACCGGTGGCACCGCCCAGGCCGCGTACGCGCTCGCGAAGGCTCTCGGCCTGAAGCCGATCGCCTTCGCGTTCCTCGTGGAACTGACCTACCTGGGGGGCCGCGCGAAGCTCGAGTCCTCGGCGCGCGTCCACTCGGTCATCGCCTTCGACGGCGAGGGCCGCGTCACGGTCGCCGAGTAGCACCGCCGCGTCGCCGCGCGGCGGACTCGACCCCGCGGCAAACTTACGCGCCCGGCTTGTACGCCCTCACCTTCATGGAGCGCACGGCCCGTACGGTCGCGGCCGCCGTCGCCTCGTCCTCGCCGAAGGCGGCGGTGTCGTACGACTTCTCCTCCAACACCTCCAGGCGCTCGAAGCCCGCGTTCCGCATGTGCGCCAGGTAGTCGTCCTTCGTCGAAGCGCCCGCCACGCAGCCGACGTAGGCCTCGACGTTGCTTCGGACCGACTCTGGCAGAGGCGCGACCAGGACGAGATCGCTCACCACCATGCGCCCGCCCGGACGAAGCGCGCGCAGCGCCTCCGAGAAGACGCGCCCCTTGTCGGGCGAGAGGTTGATGACGCAGTTCGAGATGACGACGTCGATCGTGGCGTCGGCGATCGGCAGGTTCTCGATCTCGCCCAGGCGGAACTCCACGTTCTGGAATCCGCCCTTCGCCGCGTTTCCACGCGCGCGGGAGAGCATCGCGGGCGTCATGTCGACGCCGATGACGCGCCCCGACGGTCCCGTGTCGCGCGCCGCGAGAAACGCGTCGATCCCCGCGCCCGATCCGAGATCGAGCACGCTCTCTCCCGGCTTCACCGCCGCATGGCCGAGAGGATTGCCGCAGCCGAGGCCGAGGTCGGCGCCCTGCGGCACGGCGGCACGCTGATCCTGGCTGTAGCCGAGCCCCTCCATCGAGACCGTCGTCACCGTCGTGCCGCAGCCGCAGCCCGTCCCGCAGCAGCCCGCCGGCTCGCCCTCCGTCATCTCCGCCACCTTGCCGTAGCGCTCGCGCACGGTTTCCCGAATGTCGTTCGTGCTCATGATTCGCTCCTCTTCTCCTCAGGACGAAGCGCCTGGGCCAGGGTGATGAAGCGCGCCACCGTCTCCGGTCGCGCGCAATAGCAGACGCGCGGGCCATCCACTTCGCCTCGGATCCAGCCCGCCTCCTTCAAGACTTTCAAATGCTGCGACACGGTCGCCTGCGCCAGCGGCAGCCGATCGACAATGCCGCCGCAAACGCACTCGCCGCCGGCCAACAGGAACCGCACGATCGCGACGCGGGCCGGGTGGCCGAGTGCCTTCGCCAGTCGAGCCAGCTCCCTCTCCTCGGCGCTTGGCTGGTTCGCCAGGCAGGGCGTCAGCGGAATCGAGAGATCTCCGGTCGGTTTCATTCGCCCTCCGTTCATCGTTGATCGTAAATATACGATATAACTCTCTTGGCGTCAAGAACTTGATCGGGGTGGTATGCTGCCGCCGCATGGATCGGCCCGCGTTTCTTCTCGATTTTCGCGATTGGGGGGTCGTTCGGATCACCGGTCCTGACGCGATCGAATTTCTCCAAGGCACTGGCACCCAAGATGTTGCGGTCATTGCGAAAGACTCGGCGCTCCCGACCATTTTCCTGTCAGAGAAGGGGCGTCCCGTCGCTCTGGCCTGGGTTGTGCGCGATCACGAGGGGGAGGGGGTCACTCTCTTCGCCGAGCCCGGGAGCCGGGACACGCTGGTGCCGCATCTAAACGGACTCCGCGTCATGGAAGAGGTGGAGATCGCCGGACCTCTCGGCATGCCGCGGCTCTACGGCGTCGCGGGACGAGATCGCGATGCCGTCGCGCGTGAATGGTCGCGCGTACTTGCCGGCAGCGAGGTAGTTGCCGCGGATCCGGTCACGTTCCTGCTGCTGGCGCCCGGCGCCGAACGGCCCGGAGGTGTGCCGGACGTTCTCGCGTCCGCGAACACTCCGGCCGCGGCCGAAGCGTGGCGAATTTCAGTGGGGATTCCGCGCGGCGGGGTCGACTTCGACAAGGATCGGATCGCGACGGAGCTCTCGCTCCCGGAAGCGATCTCGTTGACGAAAGGCTGTTACGTGGGCCAGGAGGTCGTGGCCCGCACGACGCATCGCGGAGCGGTCCGGCGGCGCAGGATCGGTTTCCGCTACCCCGCGCGGGCAGGCGTGCTGCCGCGGGGAACCGAACTCAGGTCGGGAGGGGGCTCCTCCGGGTTCATTACTAGCAGTGCGCTCGAGCCGGGAACGGGACGCGGCTTGGGCATGGGCTACCTATCGACGGAAGCCCCACAGGGTCCCGGGGAGGTAGTGGCTATTCACGATTCCACGACGACGCAGATCGAGGTGGCACCATGGCCACTGTAGCCACGCCGCGCTCACCGGCCGCCGCTCGCACGATCGACTGGATCGGACTCATTCCCTACGCCGCCATGCACCTCGGCTGCCTCGCCGTCATCTGGGTCGGCTGGAGCCCGGTCGCGGTCGGCGTCGCCGTCTCGCTCTACTTCATCCGCATGTTCGCGGTGACGGCGTTCTATCACCGCTACTTCTCGCATCGAACCTTCCGCACCTCGCGCGCGTTCCAGTTCATCGCCGCCGTGATGGGGAACGCCTGCGTGCAGCGGGGCCCGCTCTGGTGGGCGGCGCATCACCGTCACCACCACCGGCACTCCGATCAGGAAGGGGACGTTCACTCGCCCCGCCAGCTCGGTTTCTTCTGGAGCCACATGGGCTGGTTCATGACCCGCGAGAATTCGCTCACGGACTTCCGCTCCGTCCGCGATCTCGCCAAGTATCCCGAGCTCGTCTTCCTCGATCGACATCACTACATCGTGCCGCTCGCCCTCGTAGGTTCCATGTTCGGCCTGGGCGCGCTCCTCGAGCGCGTGGCTCCGGGGCTCGGGACGAACGCGTGGCAGATGTTCGTCTGGGGATTCCTCGTCTCGACGGTCGTTCTCTACCACGCCGTCTACACGATCAATTCGGTCGCGCACGTCATCGGAAAGCGCCGCTACGAGACGACCGACGACAGCCGGAACAACTTCTTCCTCGCGCTCCTCACGCTCGGCGAGGGATGGCACAACAACCACCACTACTATCCGGGCTCGACGCGCCAGGGCTTCTACTGGTGGGAGGTCGATCTGACCTACTATGGCCTGGTCGGGCTTTCGTGGATCGGACTCGTCTGGGATCTGCGATCGCCGCCGCATTCGATCCGGGAACGCCACCGCGAGCGGCTCGCCTCGACGCGCTGAGATAGCAAGGACAGAGGTACACGAGTGCGGGTCGCGATCGTCGGGTCGGGGATATCCGGCCTCCTCGCGGCCTCGCTTCTCCATCCGCGGCGCGAGATCACGCTCTTCGAAGCCGACCCACGGCTGGGTGGCCACGCGAACACCGTGCAGGTGGACGACGGTCGCGATTCCTTTCAGGTCGACACCGGCTTTCTCGTCTTCAACGACCGCACCTATCCGACGCTGATGGCGCTCTTCGACCGCCTCGGGGTCGTCGCGCGCGTCAGCGACATGAGCTTTGCGGTTCGGGACGAGGAAACTGGATTGGAATACGGCGGCGGCTCCTTCAACGCGCTCTTCGCGCAGCGCCGCAATCTTCTCCGCCCATCCTTCCACGCGCTCCTTCGCGAGATCGTTCGCTTTCACGAAGAGGGACGGCGTTACCTGGCGAAGGACGGTCCCGAAGAACCGCTGGGTGCGTTCCTCGCGGAGCGGGGTTTCTCGGAGGCGCTCGCGCGCTACTACCTGGTGCCGATGACCGCCTCCATCTGGTCGGCCGCGCCAGCGACGATCGCGGCCTTCCCCGCGCGGACCCTGCTCCGCTTCTTCCACAATCACGGATTGCTGGAGACGAAGAACTACCCGACCTGGTTCACGATCGAGGGGGGTTCGCGCTCCTACGTGGAGGCGCTCTCCCGCCCCTTTCGCGATCGCGTGCGCCTCGGCGCGCCCGTTCGGGCGATCCGGCGAGAGAAGGACGGCGTCGTCGTGGCGACCGATTCCATGGGACGGGAGCGCTTCGATGAGGTGGTCCTCGCGGTGCACAGCGATCAGGCGCTCGCGATCATGGAAGATCCCTCGCCTGAGGAGCGCGAGATCCTCGGCGCGATTCCGTATCTGTCGAACGAAGCCGTGCTCCACACCGATGTCCGGCTTCTTCCGAGGCGCCGGGCCGCTTGGTCCTCGTGGAATTACTTCATCCCCCGGGCCGCGGGATCGCGTCCGCTGGTCACCTACCATCTGAATCGGCTCCACCGGCTGAAAGCGCGCCGCGAGTTCTGCGTGACGCTGAATCCGGGCGACCGCGTGGCGCCGGAGCGGGTTCTGGCGCGCATTTCGTACGCGCATCCGGTCTACTCCGAGCGCGGCGTCGCCGCGCAGCGCCGGCACCACGAGATCTCGGGCACGCGGAGGACGCACTTCGCGGGCGCCTACTGGGGACACGGATTCCACGAAGATGGCGCGAGGAGCGCCGTGACCGTGGCCCGGGCGCTGGGGGCGGCGGAATGATCGCCTCTCCGCTGGCGCTCGAACCGGGGCTCTACGAGGGCTGGGTGCGCCACCGCCGCCAGACGCCCAAGCCGCACGCGTTCCGCGTTCCGCTCTTCATGGCATATCTCGATCTGGCCGATCTTCCCCGACTGCTGCCCGGCCGCTTTGTCTGGACCCTGGAGCGCGCGGGACTCGTCTCGTTTCATCGCCGCGACTACTTGCCGCCCGTGGAGGTCCCGCTGGAGACGGCGGTTCGCGACCTGGTGGAGCAGCGCCTCGGGACCCGACCCGAGGGGCCGATCCGCCTCCTGACGCACCTCCGGACCTGGGGCTATGGATACAACCCGGTCAGTTTCTATTACTGCTTCGATCGCACCGGCAACCGCATCGAAGCGGTGGTGGCCGACATCACCAACACCCCCTGGGGGGAGCGACACGCCTACGTCCTCCCCGGAGATGGCGACCCGGCCCGTCCCGAGTGGTCGCGGAGCCGGTTCCGCAAGACGTTCCACGTGTCGCCGTTCATGGAAATGGAGATCGAATACGACTGGCGCTTCCGAGCGCCGGGCCGCAGGTTGATGGTTCACATGGTGAACGAGAAGGCGGGCGCCACGATGTTCGACGCGACCCTGATGCTCCGTCGCCGGCCCTGGACGGCCGGGGAGCGCAGGCGCGCGCTATGGCGCCATCCGTTCATGACCGGCCAGGTCATCGGCCATATCTATTGGAACGCACTCCGCCTCTGGCTCCGCGGCGTTCCATATCTGGGCCATACCGGCGAATCGGCGCTCCGCAAGACGCCGGATGGTGGGGCGTCACGGTGAGCGCGGTCCGCGTGATCGGGCTCGCTTCCGCGACTCGGCGTCCGCGCTGGCACGAGCGGATCGCCCGACGGATTTCCGCCGCGGCGCTCGGAGCGATCCGCGAGGGACGGCTCGTCCTCCGTGATGCCGAGGGGGCCCAATCTTTCGGTTCGGCCTCGGCTCCCGGCCGCACGATGCCCGCGATCGAAGCGACGGTCCACGTCTCCGATCCCTCCTTCTATCTCGACCTTCTCCTCGGCGGAAGCGTCGGAGCCGGAAGCGCGTACGCGAAGGGGAAGTGGGGTTCGTCCGATACGACGGCGCTCTGCCGGCTTCTCCTGAGGAATATCGAGGTCCTCCATCGGGCCGACGGGCCGTGGAGCGCGCTCACGGCCGCGGTCCGCCGAATCGGCTATCGCGGGCGCCGGAACACGAAGCGTGGAAGCCGCCGGAACATCGAAGCGCACTATGACCTCGGCAACGATTTCTTCTCGCTCCTTCTCGATCCGACGCTCTCCTATTCCGCGGCGAAGTTCGACCGGCCGGAGATGACGCTCGAAGAGGCGTCGCTCGCGAAGCTCGACGGCATCCTGACGCTCCTGGAGCTGCCGCCCGGCTCGCGGCTGCTGGAGATCGGGACCGGCTGGGGAGGGTTCGCTCTTCGCGCCACGGGGACGGGCGGTCTCGACGTGACGACGACCACGATCTCGCCCCGCCAGGCGGCTCTGGCTCGAAAGCGCCTCGACGACGCCGGGCTCGCGGCGCGCGCGCGGGTGCTCGAGCAGGACTATCGCGATCTGGCCGGTCTCTACGACGGGCTCGTCTCGATCGAGATGATCGAGGCGGTCGGGGCCGAGTACTACGACGACTACTTTCGTCTCTGCGCCGCGCGGCTCCGGCCCGGCGCGCCGTTCATCCTCCAGGCGATCGTGATCGAGGACGATGCCTTTGAAGCGGCGCGGCGCGACGTCGACTTCATCAAGTGGCACATCTTCCCCGGTTCCTGCATCCCCTCGCGCGCCGTTCTCGTGGCCGCCGCGGAGCGCGCCGGCTTCACGACCGAGAGGGAGGTCGATCTCACCGCCTCCTACGGCGAGACGCTCCGGCGCTGGCGCTCCAATCTCCACGCCAATCGCGCGCGAATCCAGGCGCTCGGCTTCGATGACGCGTTCATCCGGCTCTGGGACTTCTACTTCTGCTACTCCGAGGCGGGATTCGAGGAACGTCACACGCGCGATCTGCAGATCCGGTTCCGAAAGAAGGAGACTCCCGGCCGATGAGCGGTCTCGCCGCGCTCTGGCTCGCCATCCTGGCGGGACTCTCCCTCGCGATGATCGCGCTCTGGCTCGTGCAGCGCCGCACCGGGAACGCCGCGATCGTGGACTCCGGATGGGCCGGAGGGCTGGGGCTTGCCGCCATCGCCGCCGGCCTCTTCGGCGACGGCGATCCGTGGCGCCGCGTGGCCGTCGCGGTCATCGGTGGCGGATGGGGCCTCCGTCTCGCGCTTCACCTCTACTCGGATCGCATCGGAGGAAAGCCCGAGGAGGGACGCTACGTGGCGCTCCGCGCCGGGTGGGGGAATCGCGCGCAATTTGGTTTCTTTCTCTTCTACCAGGCGCAGGCGCTCCTGGCGGCGCTACTCGCGGCCCCGTTCCTTCTGGCCGCGTTCGACGCGGGTCGGGCGCCGCGCTCGACCGATCTCGCCGCGGTGATCCTCTGGGCCCTCGCCCTGGGCGGAGAATCGTTGGCCGATCGTCAGCTGGCGGCCTTCAAGGCCGATCCTGCCAATCACGGCCAGGTCTGCCGGACTGGCCTCTGGGCGTGGTCGCGCCACCCGAACTACTTCTTCGAGTGGCTTCTCTGGTGCGCGTTCGCGCTTCTGGCGACGGGCGGGGCCGCGGGCCTGCTCGCGTGGGCGGCGCCCGCCGTGATCCTCTTCTTCATCCTGCGCGTGACCGGCATCCCGCCCACCGAGGCGCAAGCCTTGAAGAGCCGGGGCGACGCCTATCGCCGCTATCAGCGCGAGGTCAGCCCGTTCGTCCCGCTCCCTCCCCGACGGAGGGCCGGCGCGTGAAAGAGCCGATGGCCTGGGTCGAGCGGGGGCTTGTTCCCGATCCACTCCTGCGTCTCGGGATCCGCCGCCGTCTTTCCGCGCACCTCAGGGAGCTGAACTCCGGGGGCGTCGAGGCGTCCGCCGCGCGGCACGCGGCATTCGTCGCCTCGCTTCGCGGCAGCGAGCGGATCGCGCCGGCGCCCGAGGCGGCGAACCGGCAGCATTACGAACTCCCCGTCGCCTTCTTCCAGCGCGTTCTCGGCGCGCGCCTCAAGTACAGCTCCGCCTACTGGCCCGAGGGCGTCGAAACGCTCGATGAGGCCGAGGAGCGGATGCTCGCGCTGACGTGCGAGCGGGCGGAACTGGCGGACGGCATGGATGTCCTCGACCTCGGCTGTGGGTGGGGGTCGTTGACCTTCTGGATCCTGGAGCGCTATCCGCGCTCGCGGGTGCTCTCCATCTCCCACTCGCGCACGCAGGGAGCGTTTCTCCGGGACGAGTCGGCGCGTCGAGGCTTCGAGGGGCGCCATCATGTCGTGACGGAAGACGTGAACGATTTCGCGCCGGGGCGCGAGTTCGATCGCGTTCTATCGATCGAGATGATGGAGCACACGCGCGGCTACCCGACGCTCCTGGCCCGAGTGGCGGCATGGCTCCGACCCGAGGGGCGTTTCTTCGTCCACACGTTCACGCACCGCGAGCACGCCTATCCCTATCGCGACGACGACGACGACGACTTCATCGGCCGGCACTTCTTCACCGGCGGAATGATGCCCTCCGATCGACTGATTCTCCATTTCCAGGAGGATCTGAGCATCGTGGAGCATTGGCGCGTGTCGGGGAAACACTATCAGCGGACCGCCGAAGCGTGGCTGCGGAACATGGACCGCGAGGAGCGCTACCTGCGGCCGCTGATGACGGAGGTCTACGGCGCCGGCGACGCGGGGCGATGGTGGAACTACTGGAGGGTCTTCTTTCTCGCCTGCGCCGAGCTATGGGGCTACGCGAACGGCGAGGAGTGGATCGTGTCTCACTACCTCTTGGAGCCGAAACGCTCCCGCAGCCGTTCCTCCCGATAGGCGAAGATCCGCTCCACGTCCCTCCGCACGAAGAACTCGTTCACGAACGCTCCCCCCGGCACGTCGTACCACACCTCGTCCTCCACCAGCGTCCCCCCGTCTCTGGGCGTGAACGTGTGCGTGTGGATCCACGCCTTGTAGGGGCCCTTCCGCTGCTCGTCCACGAACCGGCGAGGCGGATCCCAGACCGTGATTTCGCTCTGCCAACGGACCGGGATGCCGTGGATCCTCAGCCGGTAATCGATCCGGGCGCCCGGAGCCATCACCATCGGGGCCGGCGATTCGACCCGGAATCGCAGGAAGGGGGGCGTGAGCGCCTCGAGGTTGTGCGCATCCGCAAAGAAGGGGAAGACCTCCTCGACGGGGCGAGGAAGCCAGAGTTCGGAACGCCAAAGGAAGGGGGCGGGTCTGCGAGTAGCAGGTGCCATGTCGAACGGCTCCAGGTATGCGATTAGACAGCGGCGATTCTCTGCTCCATTTCGCCATTCCTCAGACGCGCCCCGCGCTGAGGCGGTTCCGATGAAGTGTCGCTTGAAACGAAGGCCGCGCCCCTCATACTGATCCTCGAATGACACGCGATGATCCAGGACCGGTCCCCGCCAAGCCGCTCGCCGGGTTCACCCACCGGTTCATTCCGGCGGGCTCGGGCGGTCCCGACCCGGGCTTAACTCTCCTCCTCCTTCACGGCACGGGCGGCGACGAGAACGATCTCCTGCAGCTCGGGTCGATGCTCTCCCCCGGCGCCGCGTTCTTGAGTCCGCGCGGGCGCGTCCTCGAGTCGGGGATGCCGCGATTCTTCCGCCGAGTTCGCGAAGGGGTTTTCGACGTTCCCGATCTCAAGGCGCGCGCGGCGGAGCTGGCGGCTTTCGTCACGGAGGCGCGGACGACGTACTCGCTCGCGGGGCGGGCGTTGGTGGCGGTCGGCTTCTCGAACGGCGCGAACATCGCGGGCGGGCTCCTTATCGCGCATCCGGGCGCACTCGACGGCGCCGCGCTCTTGCGCCCCATGGTGCCGTACGAGCCCGAGATGCCGCCGCGCCTCTCGGGCGTGCCCGTTCTCATCGCGGCCGGGGACTCGGATCCCTACGGAGGGGTCGAGGCTATTCGCCGGCTCGAGGCCATCCTCGAGGGCGGCGGCGCGCGCGTGACGGTTCATCGGGAGCGCGCGGGGCACAACCTGACACAGGGCGACGTGACCGCCGCGCGAGAATGGCTGGAGAAGGAATTCGGGAAGCGGAAGAGCTAGCGGCGCGTCAATCCCGCCACGGCTGGTGGCGGTTCGTGATCGGCAGGCGCCGATCTTTCCCCAGCGCCCGCGCCGTGATGCGGATTCCCGGCGGCGCCTGGCGGCGCTTGTACTCGGCCTTGTCGACCATCTGGATCACGCGACGAACCAGCGCGCGATCGTAGCCGAGACCCACGATCCGATCGACCTCCCAATCCTCCTCGACGTAGGCGCGCAGGATCGGATCGAGCACGTCGTAGGGCGGGAGGGAATCGGTGTCGAGTTGCCCCGGCTTCAGCTCCGCCGTCGGCGGGCGCGTGATCGTCCGCTCCGGAATCCACGGCTTCCCGGCGCGCGCGTTCCGGTAGTGGGCCAGGTCGTAGACGAGCGTCTTGAAGACGTCCTTCAGCACCGCGAAGCCCCCCGCCATGTCGCCGTAGAGCGTCGCGTAACCGCAGGAGTACTCGCTCTTGTTTCCGGTCGTGAGTACGAGCCATCCAAACTTGTTCGAGAGCGCCATCAGGATGTTCCCGCGGATGCGCGACTGGAGATTCTCCTCCGTCGTGTCCTCGGCGCGACCCTTGAACGTCTCGGCGAGAGTCTTCTTGTACGAGGCCATCTCGTCGCCGATCGGGAGCGTCATGTAGGCGATGCCGATCGTGCGCGCCAGCGCTTCCGCGTCCTCGGCGCTCTCGCGAGCGGTGAAGGGCGATGGAAGGAAGACTCCGGTCACGTTCTCGGGGCCGAGCGCGTCGGCCGCGATGGCGGCGGTGAGGGCGGAGTCGACGCCACCCGAAAGGCCGAGGACCACGTGCTCGAATCGGTTCTTCCGGATGTAGTCGCGCGTGCCGAGGACAAGCGCGCCGTAAATCTCCTCGACGTCAGCGGGCGTGTGGGTCTTTCGCGGCTTCAGCGGC
>Ga0315278_10001015_pt1 | contig 24200 bp, 24 predicted proteins | sample YL17G06_0_MG_FD_203880 | JGI IMG/M metagenome (GOLD analysis project Ga0315278, IMG submission 203880) | Sediment microbial communities from Yellowstone Lake, YNP, Wyoming, USA - YL17G06_0 | ecosystem: Environmental > Aquatic > Freshwater > Lake > Sediment | place: USA: Wyoming | collected... | reverse complement strand
CCTCCGAGCGGAGCTCACGCGCTTCTGCCATTCGACTTTGCATCCTCGACCTCCTGCGGAGTCGCCGATCCGATCCGGGTGGAAAACGCCTCGAAGCCCGCAGCGCGAAGCGCTTCGGCGACGCGCACGGCCGAAGAAGGAGCGAGCGCGATGATCACCCCTCCACCTCCCGCTCCCGACAGCTTGGCGCCGAGCGCGCCCGCGCCGCGCGCGACGGCGACCATCCGTTCGAGCGCCGGCGTCGATACGCCGAACGCGTTGAGCAGCCCATGCGCGGTGTCCATCAGCGTGCCGAAGCTCTCCCAATCGCCCGCCTCGAGGGCCTCTCGTCCCGCGCGGACGACGTCGCCCGCGAGCTGGAACAGGCGCCCGTAGAGTTCGGGCCGCTTCGCATGCCGATCGCGCAGACGGGCGACCGGTCCCGCCGTGCTGCGCGGATCTCCGCTCATGCCGACCACGAGATCGACCGCCCGAGCGGGGCGCAGCGGCTCGATGCGCGGCGGATTCGAGCGCTCGAACCAGACGACGCCCCCCGATGCCGACGCGGCCACGTCGACGCCGGACGCCGTGCCATGGAAAACGTCTTCCACGCGGCTCGCGCGGGCGTGGATCTCTTCGTCGGATAGGGCGCGGCCGCTGAGCGACGTCAGGGCTCGAACCAGCGCAAGGCTGAGAGCCGCCGAGCTGCCGAGACCGCAGGCCGGCGGGATGTCGGACACGACTTCGATCGCGAGGCGTGCAGGGTCGAGCTCGAGATCATGCGCCGCCACCGCGACCGCGCGCTGGAATTTGGCATCGGAGGAGGCGGGCGGGCCGCCGTCGAACCGTACGCGCACCTCGAGACGGCGATCGATGGCCGCGGCGATCGCCGGCGCTCCGAACACGACGCTGTGCTCGCCGAGGAGGATGACCTTCCCGGGCGCGGATGCGGACGCGCTCGAGCTCATGCGCTCAGTCGCGAGCCGTCCGACCGTCCCGTGCCGTTGCCGGCGCTGCGGCCATGCAGCTCCATGTGGCCGCGCTGAATGCCTTCGGTGGCGAGCGCCCGCAGTGCCGCGAAGTTCTGCCCGAGGCCGACCGCTGCCATGACGGCCGCGAGCTCCCGTGCGCCCGACACCGCGAGTATGCGCAGCGCGAGCCGCGCGCGCGGGTTGATGCGGATACGGTCGCCGACGGTGCCGACGGCGAGCGGCAGCTCGAGCGCGCCGCGCAGCGCCCCCGCCTCGACCCACCAGACCGCGAGCGGTCCGTAGCGTCCATCGCGTGCGGCATGCGCATGCGCGCCGGCCTCGATCGCCCGCCAGTCGTTGCCGGTGGCAATCGCCACGGCGTCGATGCCGTTCATCACACCCTTGTTGTGGGTCGCGGCGCGATGCGGGCTCGCAGCGGCGAACTTGGACGCGCTCTCGATCCGCTGCGCCACCGTCTCGCCCGACATGCCGTCGACCCGCAGAAGGTCGAGCGGGATCACCGCCCGCGCGCGTGCGAGCCGGCGATCGGAGAGATTCGAGAGGATTCGCAGGTTGACGCTCCCGCCGGTGATCGCCGTCACCTCCGGAGCCAGTCCTTCCATCAAGGTGTTGATGGCATTGGCACCCATCGCGTCGCCGACGTCGGCGATCACGTGTACGGCGACCGAGCCGTCGGCGGCGAGCTCGACCTCGATCTCCCGGGCTCCGCCGCCGCGCGCCACCATCCGCGGCTGTAGCCGGCGCGCGACTTCCAGGAGCCGCGGGGTCTCCGCGAGCAGCCGCAGCACGGCGGTTTCGGGATTCGGCACTTCGATCAGCTGAATCTGGCCGATCATCAGTGGCTCGTCCGCCTCGGCCGTAAAGCCGCCGCCGGCGCGCACGAGGCGTGCCGCGTTGGACGCCGCCGCCACCACCGACGGCTCTTCGGTCACCATCGGCACGAGGTAGTCGCGGCGGTTGATGTGGAAGTTCGCGGCGATGCCGAGCGGCAGACCGAACACGCCGATCGCGTTCTCGATCATGCTGTCGGCGGTGTCGAGCGCCAGCGCTTCGGCGCCGCCGAGCAGCCGACGCTCGCTCTCGGAGAGACCGAGCGTCTCGGCGAGGAGCGCGAGGCGAGCCTCGCGCGGCAGACGGTGAAATCCGGGAAGTCGCGAAGTCATCAGGACTCCTGTTCTTGGCCCCAACGCTCGAGCCGCGGCCCGAGCACGACCGGTTTCTTGCGGAGCTCCGGTAACGTGCGCGCGCCCGTCAGCACCATCGCCACGCGCAGGCCCTCGATCGTCTGTTCCAGAAACGCGCTCGCCGTTTCGAGGCCGCCGGATCGGTAGGCGCGAAACACCGGCAATGCGAAGCCGCAGATCTCGGCGCCGAGCGCCAGCGCCTTGGCCGCGTCGAGCGCGTTGCGGATGCCGCCGCTGGCGATGCGCACGAGGCTCGTTCGACGCAGCTGCACCAGCGACGCGGCCGTGGGAATTCCCCAGTCGCGGAAGAGCTCGCCGAGCGCATGGCTGCGCGCGTCGCCGCGCAGATCCTCGACGCGAACCCACGACGTGCCGCCGGCGCCGGACACGTCTACGTAGCGCACGCCCGCCTGCTCGAGCTGACGGCCGACCTTGGCCGAGATGCCGCACCCGGTCTCTTTGACGATCACCGGGATGGCGAGCTCCGCGACGATTCGCTCGAGCGCGCGGAGCCCGCCGGAGAACTTGCGGTCGCCCTCTTTCTGTACCAGCTCCTGCGCGGGATTGAGATGCAGGCAAAGCGCATCGGCCCCCACGATCTCCACGAGGCGGGCGATCTCGGCGCTCGCCGTCTCCGCCGCCTGGGTCAGGCCGAGGTTGGCCAGGACCAAGGTCGTCGGCGCCTCGCGCCGCACGGAGTACGTCGTCGCCAGCTCGGGCCGGCGCAGCATCGCCCGCTGACTGCCCAGCCCGAAGCCGATGCCGAATTTTTCCGCGAGGCGGGCGAGATCGCGGTTCACCGCGGCCGCATCGGCTGTGCCACCGGTCATGCCGGTGATCAGGAACGGGGCGCGAAGCCTCCGTCCGAGAAACTCGACCGACAGATCCACCTCGGCGACATCGACGCCGGAGAGCGAATCGTGGACGAATTCCACCTCCTCGAGAAGGGTCGTCTTCTCGCGATGCTCGACGTCCGCGCTCGCGCAGAGGTCGAGGTGCGAGCGCTTCCGGCGCTCGATCGACGCATCACGCATGACTGTTCTCACGGCGAACCCCGCGGGTGTCGATCGACACCGCGAGCGGCTCGGCCTCCAGTGCACGCCACTCCTTCTCTACAGCGGGCACGCGTGCGGGATCGAACGTGATGGCGACCGCCGAGTCGCCACCGACGGCGCCCGAACCCTTGGCCGCGAGCCCGCACGCGCGGGCGACTCTGACCAGCTCGGCGATGCGCTCCGCGCCGGGCGATCGCCCCGCGAGCTCTTCGAGAGCCGCACCGTAGGCATCGATCTCGGAGAGAATCCCGGCCCGGTCCTGCGCATCCACCGCGGCCCAGAAGCGCCCGAGGATCGTGCGCAGACGGGGGAGGACGCCCACCGCATCAAAGGCCTCGAGCGCTCGCGCCGTATCGCTCGCCACCCCGCTCCACGCCGCCGCGAGCCGAATGCCGGCGGGCAGCGACGCGGCGGCGACGCGCGGGCCACCCTCCGCAGCCGCATAGTCGATCCAGCCGCCGTAGACGCTCGCAGCGACGTCGGCGCCGCTGCCACGCCCGCGCTGATGCCGGCGATGAACGGAGAGCCCGCATCGGAACAACCGATCGCGCGTCTCGTTCGCTTCGAGATCTTCCCCGACGGCAGCCGCCGCCGCGGCCAAAATCGCGACGACGCTCGCCGCGCTTCCCCCGAGCCCGACCTTGCGGCGCGAGGCCGGGCGCGTCCCGCGCACCGTGAAGCGGAGGGGACGCTCGAGACGAAATTCGTCGCAGGCGGCCGAGACCGCGGACCCGAGCAACGCGGACCGCGGCTCTTCGGACAGCTCGGCGAGCGTCCCGTCGACGCCCAGGTCCGGTGCCACAACGCACCAGGTCGAGGCCGCCTCCACGTGGCAGGAAATGCCCGCATCGATCGCCGCGACCAGAGCGCGCCCGCCATGCAAGACGGCGTACTCGCCGATCACGAAGAGCTTCCCCGGCGCTCCGACTTCAAGCGTGGTCATGACACCACCGCCTGTCGCGGCATCGAGCGCGAGCCCGCGAGCGCCCACGGCGGCGGACGATCGACGATCCGCGGGCCGTCGCCAGGCTGTGACGACAGAACACGGATCACGCCCGGCACGGCGACCATCGCGGCCTTCACCGTCTCGGCGTCATTCGCCTCGCAGAGAACCTTCACCTGCGGCCCGGCGTCGATGGAGAAGTACGCTTCTACGCCTCGGGCGCGAAGCTCCCAGACGCGGCGCATGGCACCGAGCGTCGCAGGCTCCCAATAGACGAGCGGCGGCACCGACGCCATCGCTGCCGCGTGCATGCGGAGACAATTGCGCTCGGCCGCGGTGCCGAGACGCGAGAGGTCACGCGCGCGAATCGCCGCACGAACCTCGGCGAGATCGTCGGCGCCGGAGCGGAGCCAGGCCGGATAGTAAGGCGACGTCGCAACCGTCCGGCCCATCCCCTCGCTCGAGCCGACCGTCTTCGGCTTCTCGGACGTCACGGCAACGAGGATGCGAAGCGGCCAGTGTTCTTTCGCGGCGATCGGTTCGACAACGCTGCGGCCGCCCTCCGGGCGCCACTCGACGAATCCTCCGTAGATCGACCGGCATGCGGAGCCCGACCCGGAACGCGCGATCTCGGCGAGCTCGGCATCTCCCAGCGTGAGCGCGGCGGCTGCCGCGGCGGCCTTCGACAGAGCCGCGAACGTCGAGGCGGAAGATGCCAGGCCCGCGGCAATCGGAAAATTGGAGGCTAGGAAAATCGTCGCGTAGCCGCGCACGCCGAACTTCGCGCGAAAGCTCTCGAAGAAGCGCTTGACCTTGCTCTCCGCGGCCGGCGGAAGCCCTTCGACGCGATCGCTGGAGAGCTCGGGGGAGAAGACGACGTCGGCCGCAGTGCTGATCGAATCGAGAGTTACCGATAGGCTGGCGCTCGCGGGGTGCTTGGCGCTTTCGTCAGCTTTACCCCAGTATTTTACCAGCGCCAGATTCGAGTTAGCAACCGCCCATGCCATCTAGCAAACCGCTCGGTTAGTGGCTGGACTCAGATACTAACCTATCGGACAGCTGTCAATAGCCTGCAGAGCCTCCTCACAGCGGCTCGATCATGAACAGAGACTCGCCGTACTCGACGGTTTGGCCGTTTTCCGCCACCACCCGCGCGACCTTGCCGCGGAATTCGGCCTGGATCTCGTTCATCATCTTCATCGCCTCGATGATACAGAGCGTATCGCCCTTCTCGACGACGGACCCGGCCTCCACGAAAGCGGGCGCATCGGGGCTCGGCGAGCGGTAAAACGTGCCCACCATCGGAGAGATAATCGCCTTGCCGGGGTCGAGAGAGCTCTCCGGAGCCGGTACCTGCGGCGTCGCGGCCGCTCCGGGCTCAGGCGCGGACTCCGTCGGTACGGAAGTTGGGCCGCCGGGCGCGCCGGGCCGATCCTTCACCAACCGAATCTTCGACCCGCGGCTTTCGATCTCGATCTCGGCGAGGTGGTTCTCGTCCATCAGCCGTATGAGCGCGCTCACGTCGTGAACGCTAACGGGAATCGCGCCTTGCCCCGCCGCCGGCGTGGTGTTCCGAGTCCCGCGCTTATCGGTCCGCCGCATAGAGCGCGGGAGTCTATCCAGTTTGGGGGCGGGCCTCAACCTGAGAGCGCAGGCTACGCGAGGCATCGGAATCTGGATGCCCACGCTCGAAGTCACGCTCACCGTGAACGCGTTCGACCGGACGAGCGCCCAACCAACGCGCCGTTCGGTCGCAAACGACGTTGCGACCAATTGGAGCGTCGGCTGAAAAAGCGGCTATAAGAGCCACGTGGCGTTGTTCGAGCCGATCCTGCAGTCGCTGAACGTCGCGTCGGTCCGGTACGTCGTGGTCGGCGGCTTGGCGACTGTGCTCCACGGTTTCGCTCGCCTGACCGCGGACATCGATCTGGTGATCGATCTCGAGCCCGCCGAGGCGAGGAAGGCGATCCACGCGCTCGTCCGCATGGGCCTCCGACCGCGTGCCCCCGTCGATCCCCTCGAATTTGCCGATCCGGCGGTCCGCGGCCGTTGGGTCCGCGACAAGGGGATGCGCGTTTTTTCGCTCTGGGACCCGGCGCAGCCTATGCGTGAAGTCGACCTGTTCGTCGAGCCGCCGATTCCATTCGAAGAGTTGTGGGGCCGAGCCGAGATCGTTACGCTAGAGTCGGCGGCGGTTCGGATCGCCTCGATCGAAGACTTGGTCGCTATGAAGAGAATCGCGGGGCGACCTCAGGACGCCATCGACATCGAAGCGCTGGAGACCATACGCGATGAGAGAGCCAAGCGCTGATTCGAAGGCGGAAGGGAAAGATGCCTGGGGGGCCGGCTGGGAAGCTCATCGCCGGCACCAGCTCACGCTCGGGTTGCGCGCGTCGCCCGCGGAACGGCTGCGCTGGCTCGAGGAGATGATCGCGCTCGCACACCGCACCGGCGCCCTTCCGCGATCGCGGAAGGACTGAACGCGCGCCGCGCGCTCACTCCGGGCCGACGAGCTCGCCCTTCCTCAGCCGCTTCTTTGGCTCGCCCCACGGAAGCTGAAACGGGCCGCCGATCACGAGACCTACCGCGTCGAGCGCTTGCGTGCGGGCCGCGCGCGCGGCGGCACGGGCTGTCGGCTGCGTAGCAGCGACACCGCGGCGCGGAGGCCGAGGAGGTAGCTCTCGGCGCCGAAGCCGATCACCTGCCCCTCGACGACGTCGGCGAGCAACGAGCGGTGGCGGAACTCCTCCCGCTTGTGGACGTTCGAGAGGTGCACCTCGACGACCGGCAAGCCGGCGGCGAGCACCGCGTCGCGGAGCGCGATCGACGTGTGCGTGTACGCCCCCGCGTTGAGCACGATGGCATCGAAGTGATTCGGCGCCTGCTGGATGCGGGTCACGAGCTCGCCTTCGACGTTCGACTGATGGCTGGCGATCTCGACGCCGAGCTCCGCGGCGAGCGCGCGCGCCGCGGCCACGATGTCGTCGAGCGTCTGTCGGCCGTAGATGCCCGGCTCCCGCTTGCCGAGCATGTTCAGGTTGGGGCCGTGCAGGAGGAGGATTCGTTCCATCGCGTTCCAAAAAAGCGAAGGGCCGGTCGAGCCGGCCCTTCGCGCGAGGCTAGAAAACCGCTTGATCGTTCATATGCAGGCGCAGGCAGGCAAAACGCAGCTCACAGGACTGGCGCAGGAACCCGCCGACGACGGCGGCGAACTGGCGCAACAAGTGCTCAGGCACAAAGAACTCGTGGTGCAACTTGAACCGTTCGCGAGCGGGGCGGGCGTCGGCGGAACCCCGCACGTGCCGCCGCTCAAGCAGACGAGACCCGAAGAGCAATTGCTCGGGGTGACCGTACAGGGATCCCCTGGACCGGCCAGACAGCACGGACCATCCGGACACACGGCGGTGTTGCCGCTGCACTCGCCGCTCGTGCAGTCGGACGATGTCGAGCAGGGCAAACCTGGAGGAACTCCGCGAATCGTCTTTTCGAAGCTGATCGTCTTCCGCGCTTCGAGGCCGAATCCGGGCGGCGAGTCGGCGATCAGCTGGAAGCTTCCGTCCTGGGCGCCGCTTTGGAACTGACCCGAAACGTTGCCGTTCGCGTCCGTCAAGCCGCAGCCGTCGGTCGGCTCAGTAATCTTGGCGACGCCAGGATCCTCGAAGCCGAAGCAGATCTGCACGTTCGACAGCGGCCGGCCGCTGCCGTCGACCAGCGTAGCGCGGAATCCCGAAATCGTCGCCCCGTCCGCTTTTACGGAATTAGGCGCGCTCAGGGTCAGGCAATTTCCACCCCCGTTCTGGCCGAGGGGAGTGCAACTCTGGCTCACGAACTGCGCCGTCGCGTCCGCGGGATCCGTGCCCCCGCCCGTACTTCCGCATGACGAGTAGACCGCGATCATCGCCAACCCGAGGGCGGTCGTCGCGCAGAACAGAGCAACGCCGAGCGTGTGTCTCATGTTTCTCCTCATAATGCCCCCCCTACCTCGGCTAAGGTGCCGGTGCCGCCGTAGGTGCCGGGGTGGGCTCGGTGCACGTTGTATCGACGAAGAGCACCTGGAAGTTGACACTGTTCGTCGTGAACACGTCTCCAGAGTCAGATGTCCCCGTCGCGGTCGTGGCGACGACCATCGAGAACGGCGGCTGGGGAAGGCGGCTGCGGTTTTGGTTCAGGAACTGGAAGATGTTGGGGCCGACGATAAGGATCTGGTTGAAGCTGGTCGACGGGCTCGATTCTGAATCGTCAGCCGGACCGAGCCGTCCGCCGAGCGCGAACACGTCGTTCGGGATCGCCAGCGAGGAGCCGTTCACTTTGTATGAGAGGTTGGCGAAATTGAGATTGATCCCCTGGAGCATGCTGTTCTGCAGCCCGAGGAATCCTCCGTTGACCGTGCCGTCGGCGTTCAATGTTGGCACCGTGTTGTCGTTCGTCAACGAAGCGCAGGTGCCCGTCTCCCCTGCGGTCCCTGCCGAATCCGAGAAGTAGCCCAGGGAGCGGAACGAGATCCCCTGGTCGTTCGAGCTGCCGCACCCGCTCCAGGACGCGGCGACGATGATCAATGCTGCTAGAGCGATGCTCCCGAAGATCCTACCCTTGCCCATTAGTCTTCCTCCTTCTGCCTTCGGGTCGATGGCACTCTATTGGGTTTTCTGCCGCGCAGTCAAGGATTCCGGGGTGCACATTCTCATTTCGGCTCAAACGTAAACCGGACCTCCCGGATCTCGCCGTCATTCAGCTCGACGCCGATGGCCTGCTGGGGATAGCCCTCGAGATCTCCGGTCACCTCGTAATGACCGCTCGGCAGCTGCCCGAGCGTGAGCGGCGTCCGGCCCTTGAGATCGCCGTTCACCCTCACCGTGACTCCCGGCGGCTGCGACAGGATCCGCAGCGAGTTGACGATCATCCGCAGAGTGACCTTCATCGTGTAGTCGGCCGCCGATTCGAGCTGGGTGCTCTTCTTGTAGGAGGCGTAGCCTTCCTTGCGCACCTCGAAGTCGTAGCTCCCGGGATCGAGATCCGAGATGCGGAGGGGCGTTCGGCCTTTGACCGCGCCGTCGACGACGACTTCGGCGCCCGGCGGTTCGGAGATCACGTCGATCGCGGGGTTCTCGGCCGCCGCCCGCGGGGGCGGGGCGACCGGTGCGGCCGTCGGCTCGACCGGCCGCAGCGCGGCGGTCGGCCTCGGTCGCGGCGGCGGCACGGCGGTCGGTGGCGGTGGTACGGTCGGCGCGAGCGTCGGCTTCACGCGAACGGCCGTCGGCTCGGGCGGCGGCGGCTCGGTCGGTTTTTCGGTCGGCTTCGGTGACGGCGGTGGCGAGGTCGGCGCGACGGGAGCCTCGGTCGGGGGCGCGGCAGTCGTCACCGCCACCGGAGTGGCCTCAACGAGAGGAACCGGAATGCGCCGCCAGCTTCGAAGGTAAACGATTGCGGCGAGCACGGCGGCGAGCAAGATCACGACCGCAATCGCGGGACCCAAGAGCGAGGACTTTCCGCTTCGCGGAGCGAGGTCGCGGAAGGCCTGGAAATCGCCGGCGTCGAGCGGAGCGTGCATGCCCGCGGACGGAGCGGGAGCCGCCGCCGGCAATGGCTCCGCGGGGGCGAAGGCCTTCCGCAATTCCGAAGCGAAAGTGGGCACGTCGCGTGTCCGCTGCGCCGGGTCCTTCGCGAGCGCTCGCGCCAAGGCCTCGTCGAGGGCCTTCGGTAAATTCGGATCGACGTGGCTCGGCGGCTCGGGATCGACGTTCAAGATCTGGAACAGCACGGCCGCCAGACCTTCGCCGGCGAACGGCTGGCGGCCCGTCAGCAGCTCGTAAGCGAGGATCGCGAGCGCGAACACGTCGCAGCGCGCGTCGACCGCCTTGCCTTCGATCTGCTCCGGCGCCATGTAGCTCGGCGTACCGACCAGCGTGGTCGTCGCGGCGGTCTGCGAGCTCATGAGCCTGGCGACGCCGAAATCCGCGATCTTGGGATGCCGGCCGCCGGCGAGCAGGATGTTCGCCGGCTTCAGGTCACGATGAACCACTCCGCGGTCGTGAGCGTAGGCGAGACCGTCCGCGATCCCCTCCATCATCGCCAACGCCTCGTCCGTCGGCAGCCTCCCGCGGCGAGTCAATTCGGCCGCGAGCGTCGGGCCCTCGATGAACTCCATCGCGAGGTAGGGGATGTCCTGCTCGAGCCCGCCGTCGTAGACGACCACGATGTTCGGGTGGTTGAGCTTGCTCGAGGTGCGCACCTCGCGTTCGAAGCGCCGGCGGATGTCCTCGGTGATCGCAATGTCCTGTCGATAGGTCTTGACGGCGACGATTCGATCGAGAAACGCGTCGTGAGCTTTGTAGACGACGCCCATCGCGCCGCGTCCGAGAACCTCGAGAAGCTCGTAGCGACCGAGCCGGCGCGGCCTCTCGGAGCTCATCGGTCGAACCTCAAGGCCACGATCGGATCGAGCGCGGCGGCGTACGCCGCAGGATAGAGCGTCGACACGATGGCGAGCGCGAGCGCGAGCGCGAACGTCAGAGCCGCTTCGAGCGGCGACAGCATCCAAGGCCAATCGCTCATCCAAGAAGCGACGCCGGAACCCGCGATTCCCGCGGCGATGCCGACGGCAGCTCCCCCCGCTGCGAGCACGACACCCTCCAGAACGAACTGCGCGAGCACCTCGGACTGTCGCGCGCCGACGGCGCGCCGGATGGCGATCTCGCGTGTGCGACTGCGGACGTTCTGCCAGGACGCGGTCGTCATGCCGACGCCACCGAGCGCGAACGCGGCGAGCGACACCAGAAAGAGAAGCCGATTGAGCAAGCCGCGAGTGGCACGATGCTCGGAAAGCAGGCGCGCGGCGGTCGTGACCTCGAAGCGCTGCGTTCCCTCATGACGATTCTCGAGGACGCGCTCGACGATCGGCGCGGCCGCTTCCGGATCCACGCTCGAATCGATCGCCAGCCACGCCTCGGCCAGCCCCTGACGCCGAAACGCGTCGGCCGCGAACGTGTTGGTGATCGGCAGATAGACCTCTCTCCCAGGATTCGTTCCCTCGCCCGCCCATTGGGTGGCGCCGCTGGATTCCGCAGCGAGCACGCCGATCACCCGGTACCAGTTTCCACCGACCTTGACGAGCGAGCCGTAAACCTCGCCCGAAGCGACGAATCGCCGCGCTGCTTCGGCGCCGAGGACGCACACGGCATCCCCTCGCGCGACCTCGTCGGCACCGAACGCTCGTCCGCGCTGAAAACGCAGCCGGCGAAGCGTGAAGAACTCGGAGGTCGTGCCGATCGCGCGCACGCTCACACGCTCGGTCGGCAGCAGGATGCTCGACTCGACCGCGCGCACCGGAGCCACCGCGCGAACGAAGCGGAGCGATCGACTCAAGGATTCGGCATCGCCGAAGGTGAGCGCGGGCGGCGCACCCGGCGCCGCTTCGCCGACGGGGCGCACGGCGACCAGCTCGATGCCCAGAGCCGCCAGACGGCGCAGAATCTCTGCCCGCGCGCCACCGGTGATCGCGAAGAGGGCCACGGCAGCCGCGGCACCGGCGGCGAAGCCGGCGGCCGTGATCCCCGAGCGCACGCGATGCAGCCGCACCCCACGCGCAGCGTCGTGAACGAGATCGCCGGCCTTCATATGCCCCCGGGGTCGGCGGCGGTCACCTCCGCAGGACGAAGTCGTCCCGCCGCCATCTCGTAACGACGATCGGCTCGCGCCGCGACTCGCGCGTTGTGGGTCACGACGACGATGGTCGTCCCCGCCCGATGGGCGTCGCGGAAGACGTCGAGCACACCGCCCGTCGCCACCTCGTCGAGATTTCCGGTCGGCTCGTCGGCCAACAGGACGTCGGCATCGGCGACGAGCGCGCGCGCGATCGCGGTGCGTTGCTGCTCGCCTCCGGAGAGCTCGTCGGGGAGATGGGTCAGGCGGTGCGCGAGGCCGACGCGCTCGAGGGCCGCACGCGACCGCGCGAGCCGCAGCGGCCGGTCGAGACCGCGGTAAACGAGCGGCAACTCGACGTTCTCGGCGACGGTCAAGTGCGGCACGAGCTGAAAGGCCTGGAAGACGAGGCCGATTCTCTGATTTCGCAGCCGCGCGCGCTGGGTATCGCCGAGCGCCGAGACGTCGACGCCGTCGAGCTCGTAGCGCCCCGCGGTCGGCGTGTCGAGGAGGCTCAGAACGTGCAGCAGAGTCGACTTTCCCGACCCCGAAGCGCCCGTCACGCTGACGAATTCCCCGCGGTCGATGCGCAGCGAGACCGTGTCGAGAGCGCACACGTCGCCGTCGTCACGAGGATACGTGCGCGAGACTCCTTGCAGGGAGAGAAGCGGCATGCGGGAGGGGCGATCGGCGGCGATCAAGCGCTCGGCATGGGGGCCTCGCGGCGGCGGACCGCGCCCTGCGGGACCGCGAGCAAGAGCTCTTCCCCGGCGGCGACTCCGCTCTTCACCTCGACCTGGGTTTCGTTGGCGAGCCCGAGCGTCACCGCCTGCTCCCAGACCTCGCCCGCGCGTCGAACGTAGCAGCAGCTCCGCCCCGCGCAGGAGAACATCGCGTCGACGGGAGCGACCACCACGCCGTGCGCCGAATCGAGCAGGAACGACACGCGCACCGACATGCCCGGACGAAGTCGTTGATCGGTACGATCGACGAGTAGCCGCACCGAGAAGAACTTCCACGGCGAATCCGCGCTCGCCTCCGCGAGGCTGCCGACGAAATCGATGCGACCATTCATCACCAGGTCGGGATAGGCCTCGAGATCGAGCCGCGCCATCAGCCCCTCGCGGATGCGGTGCAGATCGATCTCGCGAATGCGCGTGACGGCCACCAGCTGCGAAAGATCGGGGATCGTCGCGATCGGTTGGCCGCTCCACACCGAGTCCCCCACCTGCGGCTTTCGCCGGCCGGTGTCGAGCGGGATGTCCTGGAGCACGAGAAAGCCTTCGATGGGGGAGCGGAGCGTCGTCTTCTTGAGCTCGGCTTCCGCTCGCGCGAGGGCCTCTCTCGCGCTCACGACCCTGCGGTCGGCGGCTTCGACCGCCGCGCGGTAGAACTCGTGGGAGTGGTAGAGCACCGCCTCGGCACGGGTTTTCTCGTCCTTCGCCTCGGCGAGCTCGCTCTTCGCTCGCTCGAGGTCGCGCGGAAAGATCACCTCGCGCGCCGCCTTCAGCCGATCGCTCTGCAGGTGGCTCTGTCGTTCGATGTCGGTGACCCTCGAGCGCTGGCGCGAGAGCTCCGCCTCGCTGACGAAGCCCTTTTGGAACATCTGCTCCAAGTCGGCGAGATCGCGGCGCGCACGCTCGAGCTCGCTGCCGCTGTCGGCCGCGCGCACTTCCGCTTCGCGCACGTTGAGCGCGCCGTTCCCCTTCTCGTACGATTCGAGATTCAGGGCCGCGATCTTCTGGGCATGGCGTGCCGACTCCAGCGCCGCGTCGGCCTTGGCGATCTGTAGCTTCCGCTCCTGCTCGGCCCGGCTCGCCGTCGCTTCGGCGTCGTGCAGCTCGGACGCCGCCTTGTCCCGCTCCTCCTCGAACGGCGTGGGATCGAACGAGACCACCACGTCTCCGGGCTTCACCCAGGTACCGTCGGCGAGCAGAGAGACGATCTTCGCGCGATTGCTGCGGATCTCGGAAGAGATCGTCACGGAGCGGACGGCGGAGAGCGTTCCGGGCTCGACGAGCGTCACTTCGAGATTCCCGCGCTCGGCAACCGCCACCGGGACCGCCGCTTCTCGGCCGCCGTCGCGCCCGCGCGAAACGAGACCGATGGCGAGCGCCAGCGAGCCCGCCGCGAAGAGCGTGATCGATCGTCTAGTTCCCCGCTCCATCGTGGCTTCCGTCCGCGATCGCGAACGCTTCGCCGAGGGTTTCTGCCACGCGACGCAGCTGCGCGGCGCTGAGCACCTCGTCGATGGCCGCGAGCACCTGTCCGCTGCGCGCCTCGGCGAGCTCGGTCTCCGCCTGGACGAGATCGAAGTTGTCGGTCACGCCCTTCTCGTAGCGAAAGCGTGCGAGCTCGGTCTGCTTTTCGGTCTGCTCGACGATCTCCGCGGCGAGCGTTCGCTCCGCGCGCGCCCGTTCGAGCTGGCGCCACGCGTCGCGCGCCTCGCGGATCACTTGGTCGCGCATCGCACGATAGCGGCGCTCTCGGCCTCGCAGCGTGATCTCCGCCTGCGCAGCGGTCACTCGCTCCTCGGTGCGGTCGAGGGGCGTGGTCGAGCTCACGCCCACCAGCCATTCCGTCCTTCCCAGATGAGACGACTCCTCGAAGTTGTTGCCGGTTCCGATCTGGGCGTACGAGCCGACGAGATTGACCGCCGGCCAGATCTTGTAATGCGCGAGCAGCGCCTTGCGCTCGGCATCGGCGACCTGCTCGCGAGCCTCGGTGAGCTCCGGACGCCGGCCGAGCGCGTCGTCGACCGTTTCTTCGACGCGCGCGCCCGGGGGCGGTGCGAAATCGGGGACGTTCTTAACGTCCCCGCCGAGGATCTCGAGCGGCACGTCGGGCGGAAGCCCGATGAGGCCACGCAGCTGGTCGAGCGCCGCCTCACGGCGTGCCTGCTGCTCGACGAGCGCGTTCTTGAGGCGCGTGGTGTGCAGCCCGGTGCGGAATACGTCCATCTTCGAGACCGCGCCGATGCCGAGCTTGGCGCGGGCGATCTGATCAAGCTGCGAGACGCGGTCGAGCGAGAGCGTCGCCACGCGCACCAGTTCCGCGGCGCGCACGACGTCGTAGAAGCCGTGCGTCACCTGCAGCATCAAGTCCTCGCGGGCGCTCTCGAGCGCGTGCTTGGCGGCGGCGATCCGGCGATCGGCATCGTCGATGCGGTCGCTGTTCTCGAGCCGCGAACGGCCCTGCCAGAGCGGCTGCGACAGGGTGAAGCGCGCCTCCGTGAGGTAGGGAACGCTCGTCTGCGGCACCGAGGAATACACGCTCGTGCCGCCCTTCACGCCGATCTCGGTTCCCGTCAACAGAAGCTTTCGGCTGAGCCCGGCCTGGTATTGCTGGTTCGTGTTGTTGCCGCCCTGGAGGCCGCCGCTCACCGAGGGAACGAGCTTGAAGTGGTAGTCCGCCAGCGGAACGTCTCGGCCGAGCACGGCGGAGACGGCGGAGTCGGCGGAGTCCTGGATGTCGGGGTTGTGGGCGAGCGCGAGCCGCACGCAACCGGTGAGGTCGAGCGGCTCGGCGCCGACGTCAGCCGCCATGACAAGCGCGAGCGCAATCGCGAAGCGACCGAGACGCGTCACGGAGCTTTCATGGACTAGGTACCACAACACTGGTCTCCATTGGGTCCGCAATCGCAACCGGAGGTGGAGCCTGTACAGCAGAGATTGTTGTTGGCGCTGCAGCGCTGACCCGGTCCGAGACAACAAACGTCGGTGGCGCGGTCATTGAAGGAAGGACCGCACTGATCGCCGCAGCACTGCGAAGGGCTGCCGCAGACCTGGCCGGTCGACTTGCAGGGGACCGGCGTCGGCATCGTCGTAGGCGTCGGCGTTGGCGGCGGAGGTTGCGCGACGACGCGGGTGGTCGCATTGGCGGAAGCAGATGCGGGCGGATTTCCGCTGTCGGTGCAGTTGAACGTCACCTTGAAGCTCTGCCCCACCTCGCCCTGGTTCGTCGTTTGCCGATACCGCCCCGTCGACGGATTCCCACTCGTCTGACTGAAGCTTCCCCCAGGCGGTAGATTCCCATTGGTGATCGTCGTCGAGGTCCCGTCCGGGTCCCGACACGTCATGTCGATCGTGGCCGTCTGCCCGGCGCCCACCGTCCGGTCGCTCACTCCGCTCAGTGCCGGAGGATTGTTCCCCCCCACCGTGTTGTTGTTTCCCCCGCCTCCTCCCCCACCGCCACTCGTCGCCGCCGCCACCCCTCCAGCGATCCCTCCCACCACCAATAGCCCCGCGATCGCAGGCACTACGTACGACGTGGTCTCCGCTCCGATCCCCGCCATCGCAAACGCCGTCGGCTCCATCGCCGTCGCCACCCCGTCCATCGTCAGCCACGTCAGCGGCACGAACCCACATTTCTTCTTCGCCAGCTCGAAATTCGGATCCGCCTTCTCCACCTCCTTGCACGCCTTCAGCGCCGCCTCGCTGTCGTGACGATCCAGCGCGTCCAGCGCCTGCCCAAACGCCAGCGCCGCCTCCAGACTCTTGGTGTGCGGGTTCTCCAGCTTCTGTTTCGTCTCGGGCTCGAGCCCGCTCACCGGCTGGTTCAACCCCGCCGACAGCGTCGCCGCCACCGCCGGCACCAGCTTGTAAAACTCGCTCGCCAGGGCCTCGCTCTTTCCCTCGGTGATGATCTGCCCCTGATCCACCTCCACCAACACCGCGTCCAGGTTCAGGTGCGTCGGGCTCGCCGTCCAGTCCGCATGGCTCCCCGCCGTGACTCGCCCTGCCCGCAGTAGCTTCCCTGCTCGCACCGCCGTGCCCTTGTCCACCAGCCCGCTCCCCGACAGCTTCGCCTCCTCCTCCAGCGCTTGCACCTGCTCCCGCTCCAGCACCTTGATCCCAGGCAAAGCGCTCAGATTGTCGATCAGCATCGCCGCCATCGCTTTCCCGAGCGCTCCGTACTCCGCCGTCCCCGCGTTGCGAAACGTCACCACCGCCACCGCGCGCGGATCGGTCCGCTCGGAGCTGAGCCGCCTCTCCTGCGCCACCGCCTCCTTCGCCGCTCGCTCGCTCACCTCCCGCAGCAGGATCGTCCGCATCCGTCCCGCGTCCTGCGCCAGCCGCGGGTCACTCGTCACTTCCTCCAACCGCCCCCACGCCGCCGCCGCCCGCTTCGGATCGTCGAGCCGCAGCTCCGCCAGCCCCGTGAACAGCAGCGCCTCGCTACTGCGCGGATCGTTCTGCACCGCCGCCTGCAGCCGTTCCCGCGACAGCGCGTACTCCCCTCGCTTGTACAGCTCCTCCCCTGCCTTCAGAGACCGCTCTTGCTCCTCCCGCTTCATTCCCTCCACCACCTGCTTCTCCCCCTCTGGATTCGAGGGCGCCGGAGCCAGCGCCGCCTCGTCGCACAGTGCGGGGCGCCCTGCACACGCCATGGCAAACATCCAAGCCGCGATCATCCACAGGTTGTGTTGGCGCATGAGATCTCCTTCAGTTGCGCGCTGCTTAGGCGTTTCATGACTCAGTTGTCAAATAAGTCTTCAACAATAAGCCTTCGACAATAGTCTTCGCCGACGTGCCTGGCACGCACCTGATAGTAGATATCATGTTGGACGCGAAGTGATGGAGAACCGCCACGATCCAGAACCTCCGCGCTGCCGCGCAGATACAAGCGCGTGCCAACCAGATACACTCGCTTGCCTTGCGCCCGGGTCGTCTCGCGTGGAAGCTATAGCAGAGGCCGTGAAGAAACGGGGGCACGCGTGGGCCATGTCGGCCTGGCTGTTATTTGGCGCGTCGGCTCTCGCGGCGGAGAAGATCCCTATCGATCGGCTGATGGCCTCGACCGTGTGCGTGGTGGGTGAGGTGCCGGGAGGCTCCTTCGAAAGCTCCGGCTTCGTCGTCGGTGCGGGCGATACCGTGATGACGACCGCGCATGCGATCGGCACCGCCAGCAATCTGCGGGTGAAGCTGCGCGACGGGCGAGTGTTCCGCGCGCAGCTCGAGCGTCTCGGCAACGAGAACGCCGACGTCGCATTGCTGGGTCTCGGCGAACTGAAGCTCCCGCCGGTCCAATTCGGCACTCTGCAGGACGTGCATACGGGCGACACGGTGCTCACGATCGGCTGTCCGCTCGGCTTCGAGTTCTCCGTCACCAGCGGCGTGGTGAGCTCCATTCGCGCGAGCGATCTCGGCTACCCGCTCATTCAGACGGACGTGCCGGTGAATCCCGGCTCGAGCGGTGGTCCGCTCTTCGATTCGCACGGCCGGGTCGTGGGCATCATCAAGAGCACGGCGGCCGGGCGCGACCGCATTCACTTCGCGCTGCCCGCCGATCTCGGATCGGCCTTGGTCGAGCAAGTCGCGCACGAGCGCGAGGCCTACGAGGCGTTCAACCGGGCGGTTCTCGAATCACTCCCCGAAAACAAGCTGGCGCTCTACCGGCAGGCCGTCGACCTCGATCCGGGGCTCTTCGAGGCCCATTACAACTTGGCCCTGACTCTGGAGAAGCTCGGCCAGCTCGCCGAGGCCGAGGTGGAGTACCGCCAGACGCTGCGCCGGCGGCCCGGCTACAGTCCGGCGGCGCTCAATCTCGGGGCGCTGCTCTATGGGGGGAAGCGGTATCGCGAGGCAATCGACGTCTACCGCGCAGCGCGCGCGCACGATTCGCGCTCCGAAGCGCTGCGGAACAATCTCGCCGAGGCCTACCGCGCGGCGGGCGATCGCGACAGCGCGCGACGCGAATTCGAAGCGCTGCTGCGCCAAAACCCGAGCTACGCGCCCGCCCACTACGGACTCGCGGTGCTCTACGACGACGATCACGGCGATCGACGTCGCGCCGCGGAGCACTACCGCCGCTACCTAGCCCTCGCTCCGGAGGCGGCGGACGCGGATCAGGTCCGAAAATGGCTTCGTCAGACGGAGCAGGCGGAGAAGAAGCAATGAGCGCGGCCGAGGTGACGAAAGTCGGCCGCTACGAGATTCTCTCCAAGGTCGGCCAGGGCGCGATGGGCGTCGTCTACCGAGCACAGGATCCGACGATCCGCCGGATCGTCGCACTGAAGGTCCTGCCCGCGGATCCGGCTGAGATCGGGGGCGCGTCCGGCACCCAGGGCCGCTCCAAAGCGGGATTCTTCGAACGCGAGGCGCAGGCGGCGGGTGCGCTCCTCCACCCGAACATCGTCACGCTCTACGACGCGGGGCGCGACGCCAACTGGTACTACCTGGCAATGGAGTTCGTGGAAGGAGGCACCTTCGCCACCGAGATCGCGCGTGACGGCAAGGTCAAGGCCGAGCGCGCGGCCGAGGTGGTCGCGGTCGTCGCCGACGCGCTCGACTTCGCCCACGAGCGTGGCGTCGTCCACCGCGACATCAAACCGGCGAACCTGATGATCCTGCCCGACCAGACCGTGAAAGTGGCCGACTTCGGAATCGCCCGACTGACCACGGCGGCGTCCACGATGACGGGCGACATGATGGTCGGCACTCCCCACTACATGTCGCCCGAGCAGGTGCGGGGAGGAAAGATCGATGGCCGCGCCGATCTGTTCTCGCTCGGCGTCGTTCTCTACGAGGCGCTCACGGGACGCAAACCCTTTCAAGCCGAGACGCTCGCCGCGGTGCTGAACGCGATCATCAACTCGAGCCCACCTCCGCCGCACGAAGTCGAGGCGGGCATTCCCCTAGAGCTTTCGGCGATCGTCGAACGCGCGATGGCCCGCAAGCCCGAAGAACGCTACGCGCGCGGCAAGGACATGGCGAACGAGCTGCGCCGCTTTCTCGGCGCGGTGCGGGGTGAGCCGATCGCGGCGCTCCCGACGAAAAAGAGGACGTCGAGTTGGCTCGTCGCGGCCGCAGCGGCGATCGTGGCGCTCGTCGCGCTCGGCGGGGCATTGCTGGTTCGCGGCAAGGGCGGGAGCTCGCCCAGCCCGGGGATCGGTTATCTGGAGTTCGTCTCGGAGCCCGTAGGCGCCGAGATCTTTCTCGACGGCAACGTCGTGGGTCGAGCGCCGTACACGTCCGAAGTGATGGCCGGAAAGCACGAGATCGAGTTCCGCAAGGAGGGTTATTACCCGGCGACTCAGAGCACGACCGTCGAACCGAACAAGCGCGTCATGATCGAGCTGCCGATGCTGGCCCGCTAAGACTCAAAAGGAGGATTGAGAATGGGATCCAAAGGCTCTTGGGTTGCGCTCGCGCTGGCGGTACCGCTGGCGCTCGCGGCTCCCGCGCACGCCAAGCTCTCCAAAGGGGATCCGGCGCCGCCGTTCGAGCTCACCAGCGTGGGCGGCGGCTCCGTGTCGTCGCAGACGCTGGCGCAGGGCGGCTTGGCGATCCTCACGTTCATCTCGCTCGACTCCAAGCCGTCGCGCGAGCTGGCCATCAATCTGGCGGGCCTTGCCAAGGATCATGAGAAGAAAGGCCTCACCGTGGTCGCCGTCGCCGCGGACAGCGCCGACAAGCTGAAGGAGTTCACCTCCGGACAGCACCTCAGCTATTCGGTCTGCGCCGATCCATCCAAGGAAACGGTCAAGCGCTATGGCGCCGAGAACGTCGTACCGATCACCTACCTGATCGCGCCGGGAGGTACGATCGCCGAGATCATCCCCGGTGGTGGCGCCGGCGTGCAGCAGGTGCTGATCGCGGTCGCCGAGAAGGAATTCGCGCGTGGCAACACCTCTTCGGCGAGCCAACTCTATGCGCAGGTCGCCAAGGAGGATCCGAAGAACGTGAAGGCGCGCGCCGGTCTCGGCTTCGCGTTGGCGAAGGAAGGCAAGCTCGAGCGCGCCGAGGAGGAGTTCACGAGCCTCGAAGGCGCCGGACCCGAGGGCGCCGCCGCGGCGTCGGAAGGGCTCGCCGAGGTGAAGCTCCGCAAGGGAGACCTCGACGGCGCGCTCACGCAGATCGCCAAGGTGCCCCCCGACTCGAGCTACGGCCACGTGGTTCGCGGCGAGGTCGCCGCGCGTCGCGGCAATCTCGGCGAAGCGGCGAACCAATTCGAAGCGGCGACCACGGCGAAGCGTTCGACGTTCCCGTGGCAGCAAGGGGTCGCGTTCAACAACCTCGCCAACGTGTCGGGGCAGAAGGGAGACGCCGCGGCCGCCATCAAGAGCTATGACAAGGCGATCAGCGCCGAGCCCTTCCTCGTCGAAGCGCGGAGCAACAAGGGCGCGACGCTCCAGAAGGCCGGGCGCCTCGACGAAGCCAAGAAGGCCCTCGCCTCGGCTCGAGCGATCGCTCCCTCGGATGAGCTCGTGGCGACGCTCCTCCGCCGCGTCGAGGAGCAGAAAAAGGCCAAGCTCGACCTCGAGCGTGAGAAGCTGCAGAACCAGCTCGTCAACGAGCTCGTGGAAGCGTTTCGCAAGGGCAAGGCGGCGCCGCCTGCGGCCGACGACTGGTCACCCCGAGCTCTCGTGGTCTCGTTCCTCGACTTCCAGAACCGGCTCGGTCCGCTGGCACGCGAAGGTCTCGCCGAGGCGTTCCTGTTGAACCTCACCCGGCGGCTCCAGGATTCCGGACGTCTCAAGGTCGTGGAGCGCGAGATCATCGACAAGCTGCTCTCCGAGCTGAAGCTCGGCTCGTCCGAGCTCGCCGACCCCTCCACGCGGCTCAAGCTCGGCCGCGTGCTCGCGGCGTCGGTCATCGGCACCGGCGGCTTCTATCCGAACGAATCGAAGAGCGAGCTGCAGCTGCGGTTGATCGACACCGAGACGACCGACATTCGTTCGACCCTGGCGGACAACCTAAGCGATCCCGCGCAAGTCGGGACCTTCGCCGATCAGGTGGCGGACAAGATCGTCAAGACGCTGAAGGCCGATTATCCTCTCAGGGGCAAGATCGCGTCGGTCGAGGGCGACGAGATCGTCGTCGGCGTCGGCCGCAAGCATGGCGCCCAGCAGGGACTCCGCTTCCGCGTGGTGGAAGACGGAGAGGCCGTCACGGTCGACGGCGAGGTGGTTGGTCACAAGCAGAAGACCGTCGGAACCTTGGAAGTCACCAAGGTGGAGGACGGGTTCGCCTACGCCAAGCCGGTGGATGGCGCGAGCTTCAAGAAGGATCAGCATCTGATCGAGGCCGCGCAGTGAACGCAGATCCTCGAGGAACGGCATGAGAGCCGCTCTTCGCTCCCTTCTGCTCGTGGTGAGCGTGAGCGGCTGGCTCGGAGGCTGCTCGACGGCGTCGAAAACGACGTCGGCTCCGCCCGCTCCGCCGCCGAGCCTGCGGCGCCAGACCGTCGCGGTGTTTCCGTTCGCAAACGACGGAGTGGCCGGGCATGAACGGCTCGACTTTCTGCGCGATTGGCTCGCCGATTCGTTGGGGGCCTCGCTGCAGAGATCCGGGGAGCTGCGAGTCGTCGAGCGGCGCGAGCTTCTGAAGATTCTCCAGGAGCAAAAGCTCGGATCGTCCGCGCTCGCCTCGAAAGAGGGCCGCCTGGAGCTCGGAAAGATCGCCGGAGCCCAGACGCTGATCTTCGGCAATTTTGCCGCCGTCGGCGACGGCCTGCAGATCAGCGCGCGCATCGTCGACGTCGAGAGCGGTGTGATTCTCAAATCATCGAGCGTGCACGGAAGCGTCGACTCGGCGCGCGCGCTCGGAGAGGATCTGTCACGGCGCCTCGCGGACGACCTGGGCATCTCCATCGCGCGCGCGGCGCAGGCTTCGGGCGTGGCGGACGACCGCGCGCTGGCCGAAGCGGAGCTCTTCTACCAGGGGATACGCCTCGAGAAGCAGGGAGAGAGCGATCGGGCGATCGAAAGCTACCGTCAGGCGTTGGCGATCGACCCCAACGACCGCGAGGCAAAAGAGCGCTTGCGGAAGTTGCTCAGCGCTTCGCACTGAGGATATGTAACCGGTGCCTCGGCAAGTACCGGGATGGCCATCGTGACTCTATACGCGCGAACCGACATTGGGCTCGTCCGCACCAACAACGAGGACAGCTATTTCACCGATCCCGAGCGATGCTTGGCGATCGTCGCCGACGGCATGGGCGGACACGCCGGGGGTGAGGTGGCGAGCAAGATCGCGGTCAACACCATTTCCGAAGAGCTGAAGAGTCGAGACTCGATCTGGCCTTTCGGACGCACGCAGCGCGAGCGAAATCGGATCGTCGAGTCGATCCGGCTGGCGAATCGGCGCGTTCGGGACGCGGCCCAGCACGACACCTCGCTGGCGGGTATGGGAACCACCGTCGTGGTCCTGTGGGTCCGCGGCCGACGAGCTCACGTGGCCCACGTCGGCGATAGCCGCATCTACCGCTATCGCAAGGGAGGTCTCGTGCAGCTCACGCGAGACCATTCTTGGCCTTCGGAAGAAGCATCGATGCGGAACGTCTTGACGCGAGCCGTCGGCGCGGAAGACAACGTCGAGATCGATCACCGCTTGCTGGACGTGGCGCCCGGGGACATCTTTCTGCTCTGCTCCGACGGCCTGACGCGTCGAGTCGAAGACGACGGCATCGTGCGCGCCCTCCGGGAGTTCAAGAACGGCGACGAGGCGAGTCAGCGGCTAGTCGACCTCGCCAAAGAAAACGGCGCGCCCGACAACGTGACGGTCGTGCTCGCGTACTGCTGATGGCGAACCTGCCGTACTTTCAAGTCGAGGTCGGCGCCGAGCGTCAGCGGTTCGAGATGCCCGAGGGGGAGCCGGAGGTAGTCGTCGGCCGGGCAACCGACTGCCGCTGGATCATCGCGTCGGGGGCCGTATCGCGCCGACATGCCCGGCTCGTCCGCCACGGTAGCGAGGTCACGATCGAGGACCTCGGCAGCTCCAACGGGACGTTCGTCAACGGCGAACGGCTGAGCGCGCCGCGCGAGCTGCGCGACCAGGACCGCGTGCATCTCGGCGCGGTCGAGATTCGCTTCGTGATGCCGCCAGAGGAGCCGAGTGCCGATGCGACGATCGCTATGAGCGCCCTGCCGAAGATCGCACGGGTGGAGCCGCCACCAACCACGCAACCCGCCAAGACCAAAACGGCGGGCGAGCCTCCGGTCACAAGCGGTGGAGGCACCCGGACGCGCACCGTGCCGCCGCCCCCAACCCCCGCACCGATCCCGAAAGAGCTCCCCGCGGAGCTTCCGCCCGCGACGCTGGCAGCCGAGATGCCCCCATCCCCGGAGCGCGCTCTCGCGTCGTCGCCCGTTCCAGCTCCCGCGTCGCCCAGCGAGCGCTCCAAGTGGTCCGGTGCCTTTCTAGGAGGAGACGGCCCGAAACCAACCATCGCGGAGCTAGCCATCATCGCGGGAGGCAGCTTCCTGCTGGTGTTGGTGATCGGCGCTCTACTGATTCGATTCGTGCCCTGACCTTCGAGCGAAATGAATCGAATGCTCGGACGCGTCGAGTCCGCTCCTAGCGTAGCCGCGTCGCGAGCGCCAGACGAGTCGCGGGGCCGTCTTCGGAGGCGCGCGAGGCGTGGCGTCCCAGTCGGGTGCGGGCTCGGCACGCTCCACGGGCCAAGT
>Ga0315278_10001013_pt1 | contig 24210 bp, 25 predicted proteins | sample YL17G06_0_MG_FD_203880 | JGI IMG/M metagenome (GOLD analysis project Ga0315278, IMG submission 203880) | Sediment microbial communities from Yellowstone Lake, YNP, Wyoming, USA - YL17G06_0 | ecosystem: Environmental > Aquatic > Freshwater > Lake > Sediment | place: USA: Wyoming | collected... | reverse complement strand
GCTGCGCGCCGGGACCATGACCGAGTTCGACATCACGCAGCGGATGCTCGAGGTGGTGTTGCGCAAGGTGGGCATCGCTCGCTTCAGCCGCCCGCGGGTGCTCGTGTGCGTGTCCTCGCTCAGTTCCGAGGTCGAGCGCCGAGCGATCGAGGAGGCCGTGCGGTTCGCCGGCGGCCGGCAGATCACCCTGGTCGAAGAGCCGCTCGCTGCAGCGATCGGCGCGGGGCTGCCCGTTCACGAGCCGATCGGGAACCTCGTGGTGGACATCGGAGGCGGGCGATCCGAGATGGCCGTGGTCTCGATGGGCGGCGTGGTGAGCGGGCACGCGGTTACGGTCGGCGGCTTCGACCTCGACACCGCGATCCAGGAGCACATCCGGGGCGAGTACGGAGTGGCGATCGGGGAGAAGGCGGCCGAGGAGATCAAGATCGCGATCGGGTCGGCGTTCCCCTCGCCCGCGGGCAAGGCGGCCGTCGTGATAGGCCGCGAGCTGACGGGGGGGAACACCGTCGAGGTGAAGATCACCGAGGACGAGGTGAGACAGGCGATGGGCGCACCGATCCGGGGGATCGTCGAGGCCACGAAGCGCTGCCTGGCCGAGGCGCCGCCGGAGCTCACGCACGACGTGTTGGAGACCGGGATGTTCCTCACGGGGGGCGGGAGCCTGCTGCGCGGGATCGACATGCTCCTGGCTCAGGAGTGCGAGGTCCCCGTCCACGTCACCGAGCGGCCGCTCGAGACCGTCGCGATCGGCGCAGGACACATGCTCGAGCACCTCGACGACTATCGTTCGGCGTTCCAGCTCGTCCGGCGGCGGTGAGTGGGCGGGTCGCTACCCGCCGGCGCCCGACTGGAGCATCCGGGCGATCAGCCGGCCCACCGTGTACAGCGCGAACGCGGAGCCAACGGCCGCCACCGCCACGGCGATCGCGAGGCCCAGGACCCCGCTCAGGCGCGTCTGCCACGACGGCCGGGTCGCGGTCCCCGAAAGGTAAGCCCCGCCCAGGGGAGCATCCGGCGGGGCAGGGGGGGTGGCGTCGGACCACTCGACGACGTCTGGCGGGACCGCCGGACCGGGGCGAGAGCCCCAGCGAAGCGTGAGCCAGTAGACGGCCCATCCCACGCCGCCGGCGATCAGCAGAACCACCAGGTACCCCAGCATCGAACTCCTCTCGGCACCGCGAGCCTAATCGCAACTGGGCCCGCGGAGAAGCCACCGCCCATCCATCTCGTAGCATCGGATGTATCTCCATGAAGCGCTTCCTCAAGACCGCCGCGTTCGTGTTCGCGCTCGTCGCGCTGTTCGCGCTCGCCTACGTCCGGCTGCCGTACTACTCGGTGGGACCGGGTCCGGCGCGAGAGGTGGCTCCGTTGATCGACGTCCAGGGCCACCAGCGCTTCGCGTCCGCTGGCCGGCTGATCATGACCACCGTCAAGTGGTATCAGGTCACCCCCCTGCAGGCCATGGTGGCGTGGGCGGATCCGCATCAGTCGGTCGTGAGCAAGAGCCTCCTGTATCCGCCGGGGCAGGACGTATCCGCCGAGCAGCGCAGGGCCATCTCCCAGATGGACCAGAGCAAGATCGACGCCACGTACGTGGTGCTCTCGGATCTCGAGAACTACCCGAAGGAACACGGCGACGGAGCGCTGATCGAGGTCACCGGCCAGGGGTGCCCCGCCGACGGGAAACTGTTCGCGGGGGACACGATCTTGGCGATCGACGATCATCCGGTCCCCTCGGCCAAGGTCGCGTCTCGGCTGCTCGATGCGGTCGGCCCCGGCGAGCCGATCGACTTCCGTGTGCGGGCGGCCGGGCAGACCCACGACGTGGAGGTCGCGAAGGGGCGATGCCCGGGAGCCGATCGCCCCCTGGTGGGGATATCGATCATCGATGCATTCCCCTTCTCGGTGGAGATCGCGAGCGGGGATGTGGGCGGCCCTTCGGCCGGGTTGATGTTCGCGCTGGGGCTCTACGACGAACTCACGCCGGGCGACCTCACACAGGGGCGGACGATCGCAGGAACCGGCACGATCGATCCCGAGGGCAACGTCGGCCCGATCGGGGGGATCTCGGACAAGGTGGTGGCGGCCGAGCGGGTGGGCGCGTCGATCTTCCTGGTCCCGGCGGACAACATGGCGGAGCTCGCCGGCGTGGATACCGGAGACATGCGCCTGGTGTCCGTAGCGACCTACCAGGACGCGGTGGACGCGCTGTCGGCCACGGCGTGAGCGGGCCCGACTAAGCGCTCGGCATACGTTAGGCTGGCCGGGCCGACGATCCGGCGCTCACCGACCTACGGGAGGACCTGCCGCACGATGTCGACCACCCCGATGAGGTTCCCCAAGCGGCGGCGGTGGCCCGCGGTCGTGATCATCACCCTGGTGCTGCTCGCGGTGCTGTTCACGTTCATGTCGTCGTTCTACGTGGATCTGCTCTGGTTCCGTGAGATCGATCTCGCCTCGGTGTTCTGGACCACCTGGCGAACCAAGATCGTCTTGGGTCTGATCTTCGGCGTGGTGTTCTTCGCTCTCCTGTACGTGAACCTGATGATCGTGCGGCGTTTCTCGCCCACCACCCGGGTGCTCACCCCCGACCAGGAAGTGGTGGAACGGATCCGCCAGAGCTTCGAGCCCTACCTGCGGTGGATCCTGCCGGCGGGGGCGGCGGTTCTGGCCCTGTTGGTGGGGATCGGCGTTTCCGGGCAGTGGCAGAACTACCTGCTGTGGAAGAACTCCAGCGGGATCAAGTTCGGGACCCTGGATCCGCTGTTCGGACGGGATCCGGCCTTCTACATCTTCTCGCTGCCGTGGCTGCGCTTCCTCCAAGGCTGGTTGTTCTCGGTCCTGGTGGGGGTGACCTTCCTGGTGACGATCGCGTACGTGCTGTGGGGCGGGATCCGGCCGCAAGCGCCGGGCGGGCTATCGCAGAAGGTGGACCCCGCCGTCCAGGCACACCTGTCGGTGCTGCTCGGCTTGATCATGCTGGTGAAGGCGTGGGGCTACTACCTGGGGAGGTTCGATCTGCTCACATCGCCTCGCGGCGTGGTGGAGGGCGCGTCCTACACGGACGTGAACGCGCAGCTTCCGGCGCTGAACTTCCTGATCATCGTGGCGGTGATCTGTGCGCTGCTCTTCTTCGCCAACATCCGCGTCAGGGTGTGGGCGTTGCCGATCATCGCCGTGGGCCTGCTCGCTATCGTGTCGGTCCTGTTCGGAACCGCCTACCCCGCGTTCGTTCAGCGTTTCCGGGTGGCCCCGCAGGAGTACCAGCGGGAAGAGCCGTACATCAACTACAACATCTCGGCCACCCGCACCGCCTTCGGGTTGGACGCGATCGACTTCAAGGCCGATCGAGCGGTGGACGTGAACGTGACCGCGCGTGAGATCCGCAACAACCCGGCCACGATCTCCAACATCCGGTTGTGGCGCCCGCCGATCTTGGGCGAGAACTTCAAGTCGCTGCAGCGGATCCGCCAGTACTACGACTTCCTCGACGTGGATGTGGACCGCTATCAGATCGAAGGCGAGCAACGGGTGCAGATGGTGTCCGGGCGCGAGGTGACGCAAGACGGGATCCCCAGCAACGGGGGTACATGGCAGAACCGGCATCTGGTGTACACGCACGGATATGGGGCGGTGGCAGCCCAGGTGAACGCTGCCACGGCGGAGGGCGCTCCGGTCTTCACGGCGAGCAACATCCCGCCCGCGGGGATCGGGCCGACCGTCGATCCGCAAGAACTCAATGCCCTGTACTTCGGGGAGGGGGTGCGGGGCGATGCCGCCTTCGTGATCGTGAACTCCAAGACCCCCGAGCTCAACTTCGAGGGAGCTCCTTCCGTCCCGTACGATGGGACCGGTGGCATCCCGATGGGTAACGCCCTGCAGCGAGCGCTCTTCGCGTGGCGCTACCGCGACATCAACCTGTTGATCTCCGGCCAGATCGAGTCCACCAGCCGTATCATGATCTACCGCGATATCTATCAGCGCGTGCCGCGGGCGGCGCCGTTCCTCACCTTCGACTCCGATCCGTACCTGGTGATCGCGTCCGACGGGCTGAAGTGGATCTGGGACGCATACACCACCACTAGCGAGTACCCGTACTCCGAGAGCGTCGATCTGGCCGAGGCCACCCAGGCCGACAGCGGGGCCGGCGGCCTCACGGGCAGTGCGAACTACATGCGCAACTCCGTGAAGGTGGTCGTAGATGCCTATACCGGGAAGATGAGGTACTACGCCGACCTCAACGAGCCCATCATCCAAGCGTGGTCCAATGCCTTCCCCGGCCTGTTCACGTCGCGTGATGACGCGCCCCAGGAGATCGTGGATCACTTCCGCTACCCGGAGAACCTCTTCCAGGTGCAGGCCACGCAGTTCGCGAACTACCACGTGACGGACTCGTCGGTCTTCTACCAGAAGCAGGACTTCTGGCAGATCCCCGCCGACCCCACGCTCGCGAGTTCCGCGGACGTCGCGGGGATCTCGGGGCCGGCCCTGCGCCCGTACTACGTCTTGATGAAAGTGCCCGGCGAGAGCACTGAGCACTTCCAGCTGATCCTGCCGTTCGTGCCCGAGGGACGTCAGAACATGGTGGCCTGGATCGCCGCGGATTCGGATCCCGAGAACTACGGGAAGACCGTGGCGTTCCAGTTCCCCACCGGCGTCAACATCGACGGCCCCGGACAGGTGTTCTCTCGCATGAACCAGAACCCGCAGTTCTCGGCGGAACGGACCTTGCTGGGCCAAGGCGGGTCCGAGATCCAGTTCGGCGACTTCCTGGTGATCCCGGTGGAGAACTCGTTCATCTACGTGCAGCCGATCTTCGTGCGCTCTACGCAGACCACCGCCGTGCCCGAGCTCAAGCGCATCATCGTGGCGAACGGCCTCGCCATCGGCCTGGGGGACACGATCCAGCAGGCGCTGGCCAACTCGGTTTCCGGGCAAGTGCCCGAGACCGGGGGCGGCAACGGTGGCACGGGGAACGTCGCCGATCAGGTGGCCGAGCTGCTGGGGCAGGCGCTGCAGCACTTCCAGGCCGCCGACGCCGCGCTCAAGGCCGGCGACCTCGGCACCTACCAGAGCGAGCTCACGACCGCGCAGGACCTGGTGCAGCAGGCCAACGACCTGGCGGCGCAGGAGGCCGGCCAGCCGACGCCCAGTGGCAGCCCTTCGGTCGTGCCGACGCCGTCCCCGAGTGCGTCGCCGTCGGGCTGACCTAGCCCGGGAGCCGGTAGTCCAGGTCGGCGCTCACGTCGGCCACGTCCATCTGCGCTTTCTGCAGGCGCCCGCTGTAGTCCCAGTTCATCGCCTGCCAGCGCGTGAACTGGTCGAGCACCCAGATGCCGGATTGGCGCGATCCGTTGCCGCTGCGGCCGTTCCCGCCGAACGGCAGGTGCGCCTCGGCACCGCTGGTCGAGTTGTTCACGCTCACCATGCCCGCGCTCACGCGCTCGCGGAACCGGAAGGCGTTCAAGGGGTCGGTGGTGTAGATCGAGGACGAGAGCCCGTAGCCGTGCGTGTTCGCGAGCGCCATCGCCTGGTCGAAGTCCTCGAACGTCGCCACGCCCACGATCGGCCCGAACGTCTCGGTCCCGTAGAGGTCGTCGTCGATCGTGACGCCGTCCACGATCGTGGGGTGCATGAACAGGCCCGCCTCGGGATCGCCCACGAAGCCCTCCCGAGGGTTGGCGGCGGTGATCCGCCCGGTACCGGTGGAGCCGAACACGCCGTGGTGCGGGCGGATCAACGTCAGCCAGTCCTCGAACCGCTCACAGAACCGGGCCGAGATCATCGGGCCGTAGAGCACGTCCTTCGTGGGGTCGCCGATCGCGGCGCTACGCGTTGCTGCGTCGAATCGCTCCAGGAACCGATCATGCACGCTCTCGTGGACGATCACCGTGCCCAGCGACGTGCAGCGCTGCCCGGCGGTCCCGAAGCCGCTGAACAGGGCGCCTTCCACGGCGAGGTCCAGATCCGCGTCGGGCATGACGACCAGCGGGTTCTTGCCGCCCAGCTCCAGGCACGCGGTCTGCAGGTGCCGTCCGGCGAGCTCGCCGATCCGCCGGCCCACCTCCGTGGAGCCCGTGAACCCCACCTTGTCCACGAGCCCGGCGTCGAGGGCCTGCTCCAGTCCGGCGAACGTGTGCGGGCCGTCGGCGAGGACCACGTTGAACGCTCCGTCGGGGAACCCGGCGTGCAGGATCAACTGCGCGAACGCCTGGGCGGTGGCCGGCGTGTACTCGGCGGGCTTCCACACCACGGCGTTGCCGCAGAGCAGCGCGGGCACGAGATACCACGACGGCACGGCGACAGGGAAGTTGCCGGCCGTGACGATCGCCGCCACGCCCACCGGCGCCCGGAACGTGAACAGCTGCTTGTCGGGCATCTCGCTGGGCACGGTCTGTCCGTACAGGCGTCGGCCCTCTCCCAGGAAGAAGTTGCACGTATCCACGACCTCCTGGACCTCGCCGCGGGACTCCGCGATCGGTTTGCCGATCTCGCGGGTGATCAACGCGCTCAGCGCCTCGAAGTTCGCCTCCACGAGTCGGCCGAGCTGCTGGATCGCGCGGCCGCGGACGGGCGCGGGGGTGTGGGCCCATCCCGGCTGGGCCGAGCGTGCAGCCCGACAGGCCTCGACGAAGGTAGCGGCGTCACCCAGCGATGCCTCCGCCACGGCTTGATCGAGGTGGGCGGGATTCGCGACGGTGAGGGTGCCGCCGGGGGCGGACGCCGCGGGGACGCCCGCGACGATGGAGGCAGCGCCGATGGTCATGGCCCGGATGGTACGTGCCGCGAGCCGGTGACGTCGCGGGCTCGGTGTGCCGCAGGCCGGGAAGAGGTCGCGCCGGAGTCGCCCGGCGTCCTCAGCGGCCGGAAACGGTCCCGAGCCGGGTGATGGGTGCCGAGCCGTTCGTGGTTCCGTCCACCGGGCCATGCTCGACCCAGTCCCGCTCCACACCGTCGAATCGGTAGCCGCAGTACCGGCACTTGCGCGCGGCCGACCGCACGTGCTCCGCGCAGTCGGGACACGCCTTCAGGTCGGGTTCCGCGGCGGCCGAAGGGGAGCCCGCTGCCTGCCCGCCGCCGTGGCCGTTGTGCTCGGCCTCGATCTCGCGGTCGCCCTCCAGGAACGCGATCGTCATCCGGAGCTCGTTGAGCCGCTTGACCTGACTCGCGGCGAGCGCGTTAGCCTTCGCGAGCTCCCGACGCAGCATCTCGCTGCGGGCTCGCAGTTCCTTCTTCCTCATCTCCGAACGCTCCTAAGGGGGGAAACCGCGACCTATCCACAACGAGCCGCCCTCGATGTGGAAAACCTATACCGAGAAGTCGGCGGTCCGCTGTCGCCCGTGTGCTGTAGCTGAGAAGGCCCAGGAGCCTTGCGCTGTGGATAACGGTGTGAGGACTGCGAGGAGGCCGTGAGGATCGCGATCGCGTCGGATCCCTCCCGACGTCACTCCAGCGCGAACGACCCTGTGACGATCTCGCCAACTGGTTCATACGTGCCCATCACGACTCCCGTGGTGGAGACGGTGCTGTCGATGAGCCTGAGCCCGGAGGGGATGGTGCCGTCGGAGAACAGGCGTTTGCCCGACCCGATGACGAGATGGAAGATCCACAGGCGGTACCGGTCGACGAGGTCTTGGCGCAGCAGCGTTTGGACCAGGTTCCCGCTGCCGTGAACCTGCAGCTCCGGCCCATCCTCCTTCTTGAGCGCCGCGATGCGTTCGGCGGCGCTTCCATCGATCAGGACCGAGGGGCCCCACGCCAGCGTGGGGTGACTCCGCGACGCCACATACTTGGTTGCGTCGTTCAACGGCTTCGCGCCGTCTTCCTCCGATCGGACCTCGGCTCGACCCGGGCCCACCGACTCGGGTTGCGCCCCATCCAGGATAGGACGCCAGCGGAACCAGGATGGAGCGCCCCTGACTAGGATGAGTTCGCCATCGGCTCGGCTCGGTGGTTGCCATCGTCATCGAAAGGAGAGCCTCCGAATGGATGCGGGAGGGCGCGATGCAGACATCACAGGGGTCGTCGAGGTGGCCTACCTCTACTACGAGGGGATGGTGTCGGGGGACAAGGCGATGCTGAACCGCGCGTTCCATCCGCGCGCCAGCATCGTGGGGAACGAGGGCGGCGAGCTGTACTGGGCGACCGTCGAGCAGTTCGCTGCGGAATGCGAGGCGGCGGCGGGTCAGGCCGGAGAGCGAGCCTGGCAGATCGATGGTCTCTCGTTCGAGGGGGACACGGCTCTCCTCAGGCTAGGCAATCGGTACGCGGGCGTCTGGTACAGCGACGACCTATCCATGCTTCGGGCGGATGGCGATTGGCGCATCGTCCACAAGACGTTCTACCCTCACCCCGCGTAGGGGGCTGTGAAGCGATAGGGATCCGTCCTTCGTCGGAGGACGGCTTGGTGGCGTGCGGGACCCGAGTCTCGTGCTCGCCGGCCCTGGAACTGCAGCGGGTCCGGGCGACGATCTTGCTGGACATGAAGAGCCTGTACAGGAGGAACGATGAGCGCGAAGAAGGTCACGCGGAAAGCCGTCGAGAGTAACTCCGCGACCGGCGAGACGTCCCAGGGATTCACGGCCGAGGAGCGTGCCGCGATGAAGGAGCGCGCCCAGGAGCTGAAGGCGGAAGCGCGCGCGAACAAGAGCAGGGCTGACGGGGGACGCGAGGTGCTCGCGAAGATCGCCGAGATGCAACGGTCGGATCGGGCCATCGCCGAGCGGCTGCATGCGATCGTCACGGCCAACGCGCCGAACCTCTCGCCGAAGACCTGGTACGGGATGCCCGCGTATGCCCGGGACGGCAAGGTCGTCTGCTTCTTCCAGAGCGCCGAGAAGTTCGGCGCGAGGTACGCCACCTTAGGCTTCAGTGACCAGGCGAACCTCGACAAGGGCGCCATGTGGCCGACCTCCTTCGCGCTGAACGAGTTGACCGCCGCCGAGGAGGCGAAGATCGTCGCGCTCGTGAAGAAGGCAGCGAGCTGAAGAGACGATGAGGATGGCCTTGAGGACGGGCCCGCGGTTGCCTTCGATGCTCCCCGCCGAGCGGATCTGAAGGGGATCGACAGCACCCAGCTGCTCGATCCACCCGCTGGGATACGCATGGGGCAGACCTACGGTAGATTCGGAAGTTCTCACATCCTGTTCCGAAGGGGAGGCTCACCGATGGCCCATGGAAAGGGAATCGTTCGCACTCTTCTTCTTGTGGTGGCTAGCGTGAGCCTGATCGCGCTTGCCCTTGATCTGCGAAGGAAACACCAGGCAGCCGATACCGCGATCCAAGGCATAGAAGACCAGCTCGCTGAACTTGACCCTGTCACGCGTGCAGCCGTCCTCGCCAAACTGTCTGCGGACGCGGCCAAACACGTAAAGGCATCCCGCCGCATCGACGATTGATCCTCGGCCTGAGAGCGATGGCGCAAGACGGGCCGCCACTGATTCCGACGGAACGGTTGGTGGCGCCGAGGTGAGGTGGCGTATTGTCAGGTTCGAAGCGTTCCAACGAGACCAACACCGGTCACTACCAATACTCCTGACGATCAAGAGGGGGAAACCTGCCGCACATCTTCCTTCTTGCATTCGCCTCGGCTGCTTCGCTCGCTCCGCAACTTCTCGCAGTGGTCTTGGTCATCCTGACCCGGCCCCACCCGAAGCCGCTCCTTTGGGCGTTCTGGCTGACCTTGTTGGTCGTGAGCTGCGGCTCGAGCTATGCGATCCTGGCGGTGTTCCGTTCGAATTCGTCGGTCCTTGGCACCACGTCGCGCAACGTGAGCCCGGCTGCGTACTTCATCGTGGGCGGCATCGCGTTGGTCGTCGCGTTGTTCGCGGCCACCAAGCGCGGACGAGAACTCCTCGGGCGTGAGATGGATGAGATGGAGAAGAAGGCCCAGAGCCAGGGCGAAGCCGACCCCGAGGGGTCGATCGGGGAGCGGGTCAAAGCCAAGGCCGAGGGCGTTCGATCGAAGGCCAAGGAGGCCCTCAGCAGCGGTTCCGTCCTTGTCGCCATCCTCGCTGGCATCGTGCTCGGGGCTCCCACCCCGTTCACGCTTGCGGCCGTCGGTCTCATGGTCAGACACGGGTATCGCCTGCCGACGCAGCTTCTCCTGATCGTGGCCTTCAGCCTGATCACCTACCTCGTGGTTGAGGCGCCGATCATCTGCTACAGGGTTTGGCCGGACACCACCACCGCCCGCGTCGAGGCCTTCTCCTCTTGGCTGGGAACCCACAAGATCCAGGCCGTCGCCGCCGTCGTTGGCGTGATCGGCCTCATACTGATCGTGAAGGGCTTCACGGCCTGACGCACGCGCAGGAGACTGTCCCGGCTGCACTAGATGGTTCCCCTTCAACGACCCGCAACATGAATGACTCCGATCAGAGGGAGTAGCGTCGGGAGCAGGCCCGCCCGGTGTGGTCCCGATCAGGGATCCGAATCGCATTTCGCACAGGAGGTTCCGGCCATCATGATCGCTCTAGAGGTCGCTCAGTCTCGGCTTGCCGAGCGCGCATCTCCTGGGCAGAGCCGGCCCGATCACCCATCCGTGACAACCTCAAGGCTGCGGTTCTGAACGGCGAAATGCTCGTGCCACTTCCCGGAACGGCACGACGACATACAAAGCGATGCCGAAGTACATGGTCATCGCCAGGATCGGCCAAGCGAGCCCGATGAGGATCGCGATCGCGTACGCGGCCAGGGTGGGCAGTCGTTTCCTCCTCTCGGTGCTCAAGTCCTGGTCTTGCCTCTCGCTCGAGTAGAGCTGCGCGTGTTTGGCGTACGCGTCCAGAGCGAACAGCAATACACGTATCACCAGCAACGTGAGTCCGTACAAGGTGACGAACACCCGTTCGTCGGAGAGCTTGTTGAAGGCGTCGGCCTTGTTGAAAGCGACGGCGAATAGTCGCGTCGGGTACGGCAAGAACACCACCATCATCAACAGCAGCAAGTTGATGCGTAACAAGATCCGATCGGCTCGATCAAGCTCATCGGTCATCGCAGTGTGGCCGAGCCACGCGGCGCCGATCGTCAAGAAGCTGATGACATAGGCGGCGTAGGAAGGCCAACCATCGAGCAGTTGCTGAAGCGGTGTCCCTGACCCACGGATCGCCAGGTCAAGCACGAGCAACGTGATCGCGAACCCGAAGACACCGTCGCTGAACCCTTCCATGCGAGCCTTGCTGAGCGCTCGAGGTGCATCTGGTGCGTGGTCGCCGGACGACACGATGCGTCTCCTAGCCTTGATCGATGATTCGGCGCCTTTCCAGGCCAAGGGGGTTGCGCCGTTGCTATCTCCTCAAGCATTTCACGGGATCGACGTTGATCCGCGAAGGGGGCGGCGTTTGCCCGTGGTCTATCTCCTATCCCCTCCCGGAGCGCGAGGGGTGCCGCTCGCGTTTGCTAGCATCTGTGTGCGGGGTGGAGCAGTCCGGTAGCTCGCTGGGCTCATAACCCAGAGGTCACAGGTTCAAATCCTGTCCCCGCGACGAGAGATACGACGGAGAGGGCCTCGGGAGACCGGGGCCCTTCGCCGTACTTGACGTCGGTCATGGTTCGCAGGGACGCTTCCACGATGCGCAGACGACTCGCCACCATGATCCTCGCCGGCCTCATGGTCACAGCCTTGGTGCCCCCCGGGGCGCTACCGTCCGCGGGAGCGGTCGAAACCCACGGTCCGGGCTACCACTCGTGGCGGCGCGGCAGCCCGATCGACGTCCACGTGCACACCACCGGGGGCGCCATGCTGGAGGGCGGCGAGTCCGATCGCTGGCCCGCGTGGGAGTGGTTCCTCAAGCAGGCCGGATACGGAGACATCGTCATCGTGTGCGCCACGTGCGACAACGTCTACAACCAGTACGTCCTCAACATCCACGCTGTGGATTCGGTGCAGACGCTGAAGCTCACGAAACGCCAGGCCGCGTCTGATCCGTTCGTCCTGGACAGCGTCGCCGGAGCCGAGGGCATCTTCTTCGCGGGAGGCGACCAGTCGGACTACGTGCGCGTGTGGAAGGACACGCCCCTCGAAGACACCATCAACGGCGTGATCGCCCGCGGAGGCGCGGTGGGGGGCATCAGCGCCGGTCTCGCGATCCTCGGGCAGTTCCTGTTCAGCGCGGAGCGAGACACGATCCACTCGGGCCAGGCGCTGCGGGACTGCTTCGCCAAGAAGATCACGCTGGAACGCGAGCTGCTCGACGTCCCGGCGTTGTCCTCCACGATCACCGACTCCCACTTCACGCAGCGCGACCGGTTGGGTCGACTCCTGACATTCATGGCTCGCACGATCCGCGACGGATGGTCGAGGCAAACGATCGGGATCGGCCTGGACGAGGACACGGCGGCGCTCCTGCGTCGCGACGGCAGAGCGAAGATCGTCGGGCAGGGCGACGTTTCGTTCCTGCGGATGCGCGGCTCCAACATCCTGTCGTGTCGGCCAGGCCGACCGCTGCGCACGACCTTCCTCACGGTCCACGTGGTTCATCGTGGCTCTTCGTTCGATCTGCGCGACTGGACCGGGGACGCGAACCCCCGGTTGCGCGTTCGCGCGAGGGGCGGCCTCCTCGTCCTCGCGCGCTGAACGCCCCGGGCCGTGTCCGCTCCCCGTACACTCGCGGCCATGCCGCTGCGCACCCGGCTCTTGGTTCCGGCCGCCACGCTCGTGTTCCTCCTCGGTATGGCGTCGTATCCGCCCGCGTCCGCGGCCGAGCCCACGCGCGACCCCGGTTCCCCGTCGTACACGGCAGAGTTGAGGAGCGGCCCTGCGGGCAGATCCTGGTCGGGCCGCGAGACGATCGCCTTCACGAACCTCGGCGCGTCCCCGTTGTCGGCGATCTGGCTCCGCCTGTGGTCGAACGGCGTGAAGGGTTGCGGCGGGATCGGAGGACGCGACGCGATCCGGGTGTCCGCGGTGGTGGGGGGCACGGCGGGAGCACCCCAGGTGGACTGCACCGCCCTGCGGATCCGCCTCGATGCACCCATCCCCCCGGGTGGCTCGGGATCGGTGTCCCTCCGCCTGAGGATCCTCGTTCCGGCTCGCAACGATCGCTTCGGCTATCACCACGGCCTCGCGCTGCTGGGGACCGCGTTACCCACGCTCGCCGTTCGCGACGAACTAGGTTGGCATCACACCGAGCCGTTCATCGACCTGGGCGAGAGCTTCTATTCGATCACGGGGGCCTACCGCGTAACCCTCGACACGCCGGTGGGGTCGGTCACGCCCTCGACGGGGATCCAGGTGGCCCGGACCGTCACCGGCGGCCGCGTCCGCACGACCTATGCCGCCAGCCACGTGCGGGACTTCGCCTGGGCGGCGGCGCGCCTCGACAAGGTGGTAGGGCGCTTGGGCTCTACGCGTGTGGTGGTGTCCTATCAGCCGGCGGCGTACACGCGCCGGCGCGCCCGCGACGCCCTGCGGGTCGCGGTGGACGCGATGCGGACCTATGGCGAGGACTTCGGCGCGTACCCCTACCGCGAGATGGACGTGGTGCTCACGGCCTTCGGATCGTTCGGCGGCATGGAGTACCCAACCATCGTGTTCACCGATCCATCCGCGCTCCGCCACGAGGTGGCCCACCAGTGGTGGTACGGGGTCGTGGGCGACGACGAGTTCCACGAACCGTGGCTCGACGAGGGGTTCGCGACGTGGACCGAGCGGTTGGCGCCGGGCGGGTCGAAGCCCTGGCGCAGTTGTCGCCTCCCCGCGTGGCAGCGGCCGTCGGATCGGCTCACGAACGACATGGCGTACTGGAACACGCACGACTCGTACGGGCAGGTCGTCTACTACACGGGGGGCTGCCTGCTCGCGGATCTCGCACACCGCTTCGGGCTCACTCGGTTCCTCGATGTCCTGCACGGCTACGCGCAGGCGCACTGGTTCGGGGTCGCGCGCACGGCCGACTTCCGACAGGCCATCGAGGACGCCGCTGCGGTCGACGGCGTCGCGGGGATCGCCGCGGGCTACTGGGCTGCCTGGCGGGTGAACTAGCGTGGGCGCAGCGACTAGGATGGGGAACCGATAAGCCGAACGCAGGAGGAGGGGCACCGTGGGGAGCAAAGAGGTCGTCGGGCAACTCACGAAGGTACCGCTCTTCTCGGATTGTTCCCAGAAGGACCTGCAGACCATCTCCCGTGTGGTGAAGGACATCGATCACCCGGCCGGAACCGTGATCGCCCGGGAAGGCGATCCCGGCGTTGGTCTCTTCGTTATCGTGGAGGGGGCTGCGGACGTCACCATCGGGGGAAAGAAGAAGGCCTCCCTCGGGCCCGGAGAGTTCTTCGGGGAGATCGCTCTGTTGGACGGAGGGCCGCGGACGGCCACCGTGACCGCCACCAGCGACGTGCGGCTCCTGGGCCTCACGGAGTGGGTCTTCCGCGGTTTGATGCAGGAGCACCCGTCGATCGGGGTCAAGACCTTGCAGGCCATGGCCGGGAGGCTCCGGCAAGCCACCGGCGCCGCCACCGCTTGATCGTCGCGCGCGGGCGATGACGTCGTGCCCGAGCTTCGGCGCCCCGACGGCTGCCGCCTCCATTTCGAGCTTCGGGGAGATCCCGCACACCCTGCGTTGATCCTCCTCGAGGGGATGGGTGGCGACCTTCCCGGCTGGAGGCGCAACATCCCGGCCCTGTCCGAGGCGCTGTTCGTGATCGGCTATGACTTCCGCGGGAACGGGGCCTCCGACGAGCCACCGGGGGCGTGCACGATGGGAACGTTCGTCGATGACACCACCGCCCTACTCTCGAAGCTGGACATCGACTGCGCCCACGTGTACGGCCAGTCGTTCGGCGGGATGGTTGCCCAGGAGCTCGCGCTGCAGCACCCGGAGCGGGTGCGCACGCTGATCCTCGCAGCCACCCATCCGGGCCGCCGTCACGCGGCGACGGTGCGCACCAAGGTGCCCAAGGATCGGCCCTATCTCGCGATGTACAGCGAGCGGTTCGCCGCGGAGCACCCGGAGCACCTGGCCGAAGACCTCCGCGTCGGTTCGCAGCAGCCCCATCATCCGCTGGGACATCGGCGACAATGGGAGGCGATGCAGGACTTCGACGCGTTCGACCGGCTGCCGGAGATCGCCGCGCCCACCCTCGTCCTGCACGGGACCGAGGACCGCGCGGTCGCGCCCGCCAACGCGCAGCTCCTCGCGGAGCGGATCCCCCACGCCGAGTTGTGCTGGCTCCCGGGCGCAGGGCACCTCTATCACTCCGAACAGGCGAGCGAGGCGGACGCAGCGGTGCTGGATTTCGTAGCAAGGCACGCGGATGGCTGATCCGGGCGGGGCGGCGCCCCCCGAGGTCGTGGCGCTGGCCGAGCGGCGGGCGGCCGCTCGCTCCGCGAGGGACTTCGCGCTCGCCGACGAGCTGCGGGACGCGATCGCCGACGCGGGTTGGACCGTGGCGGATGTGCCTGACGGGTGGACGCTGGTTGCCGCGCCTCCTTCCGAGCCGGAGCCCGAGGGACCGACGCGAGCCCGCGACGTCGCCTCGCAGCTGGAGGTTCCCACCACCACGGACGTGAGCCTGCACTGGGTTATGGAGGGGTGGCCGGACGACGTGCTTCGCGCGATCGACTCGTTCCGCGCGCATCAGGGCGATCGAACCGTGCAGTACGTGGTGGCCGACGTGACCGGCACGGACCGCGACGGGTTCGGCGCCGATGTCGAGGTGCTCTCCCTGGAGAAGGGCACCGGATGGGCGGCGGCACGCAACGCCGGCTTGCGCCGGTCGACCGGCCGGATGGTGGTGGCCTTGGACGGGTCGATCGAGGCCTCCGGTGATGTGTTCGGCCCGCTCGAGGCCGCACTCGAGGATCGCTCCGTGGGTATCGCCGGCCCGTTCGGGATCGTCACCCAGGATCTGCGGCAGTTCGACGAGGCGTCCGGCCCGGGGCCCTGCGACGCGGTGGAGGGCTACTGCATGGCGATGCGCCGAGAGATCCTCACGCAAGCGGGCATGTTCGACGAGAAGTTCAAGTGGTACCGCACCGCGGATATCGAGTACTCGTTCCGGGTGAAGGACCTGGGCCTGGCAACCGTGGTGGTGGAGGTGCCGGTGATCAAGCACGAGCACCGCATGTGGTTCGAGTCAGACCCCGCGACCCGCGCGAAGTGGTCGAAGCGCAACTACTACCGGTTCCTGGATCGATGGCGGGACCGGTGGGACCTGGTACTGGATCCGGTCCCGCCTCCGCCGCACGATCACGGTCCCGACCACCATCACGACGACGAGCCCTGAGGCCCGGCGCCGGTCACTCGACCGTCGGGAGGGGGGGTGCGGGAGGCAGCGTGATCCGAGGTTCCCGTCCGGGACGCGCCGGGGCCGGCAGGGCCGAGGCGGCGGCATGTTGCTGCTTGATGGCCTCCTGGCGGCGGAGCTCGTCGAGGTCGGGGATCTCCTTCGTTCCTGCCACGTAGGCCCTTAGGTCGTCGCCGTCGATCGTCTCGACCACCAGCAGCAGGTTGGCGAGGCGGTCCAAGAGATCTCGGTGCTGCTCGAGCGTCTGCTTGGCCTGCTCGTGCGCCTCGTTCAGGATCCGCGAGACCTCCTCGTCGATGGTCTGCGCGGTGGCGGCGGAGATCCGGGCGCCGCCGCCGCCGAAGAAGGAACCGTCGTCGTGTCCGAACGACTGCGGGCCGAGCTTCTCGCTCATGCCGTACTCGGCAACCATGGCGCGCGCCAACCCGGTGGCGTGCTCCAGGTCGTTCTGCGCGCCGGTGCTGAGGTCGTGGAACACGACCTCTTCGGCGACGCGGCCACCCATGGCCTGCGCGAGGATGTCCTTGAGCTCCGGCTCGGTCGAGATGAAACGATCCTCCAGCGGCCGGGACCAGGTGACCCCGAGCGCGGCGGTGCCGCGCGGGATGATCGTGATGCGGTGCACCGGGTCGGCGTTCTCGGAGAAGTGGCCCACCAGCGCATGGCCCATCTCGTGGAACGCCACGCGCGTCTTCACCTTCTCGCTCATGACGCGCGACTTGCGCTCCAACCCCACGGAGGCGCGGTCGATGGCCTCCTCAAGCTCGTCCTCATGCACGGCGTTCTTCTCGCGCCGAGCCGCGAGGAGCGCGGCCTCGTTCACGACGTTCTCCAGGTCGGCGCCAGTGAACCCCGGGGTACGGGCGGCGATCGTGTGCAGGTCGACGTCGGGACTGAGCGCAACCCCCCGCGCGTGAACCGCCAGGATCTCCTCGCGGCCCTTGAGGTCCGGCCGGTCCACGACGACCTGCCGGTCGAAGCGGCCGGGGCGCACGAGCGCGGGGTCCAAGACGTCGGGGCGGTTGGTGGCGGCCATGATGATGACGCCCTTGCTGGCGTCGAAGCCATCCATCTCCACCAGGAGCTGGTTCAGCGTTTGCTCGCGCTCGTCGTGTGCGCCGAAGCCCGCACCGCTCGTGCCCGACCGGCCCTTGCCGATGGTGTCGATCTCGTCCAGGAAGACCAGCGCGGGCGCTTTCTCCTTCGCCTGCTGGAACAGCTCGCGGACGCGGGCGGCTCCCAGCCCCACGAACATCTCCACGAACTCCGAGCCGCTCATGAAGAAGAAGGGGACGTTCGCCTCGCCGGCCACGGCCCGCGCCAGGAGCGTCTTGCCGCACCCGGGGGGACCCAGGAGCAGGACGCCCTTGGGGATCCGTCCGCCCAGCCGTTGGTACTTCTTGGGGTTGGACAGGAACTCGACGATCTCGCGGAGCTCGTCCTTAGCCTCGTCCACACCCGCGACGTCGGCGAACGTGGTCTTCAGCTCCTTACGGTCGTAGATCTTGACTTTGTTCTTGCCCATGTTGAGTGCCCCGGCTGCTCCGGCGTTCATGCGTCGGAACACGAACCAGTACAGGAGGCCCATGAGCAGGATGATGGGAAGGACGTTCACCAGCAGTTGCCCGATGACGCTCGGGGTCTTGAATCCGTAGTCGACGCCGTTCTGCGCGAGCCAGTCGGTGTATGCCTGGTCGATCGTCACGTTCGAAGACAGCGACGTGCTGAAGTTCTTGGTGCTTCCATCGTCTTGCCGGATCGCGCCCGAGATCGACGAGTCCGAGATCTGCACCGGCGTGTCGGGGTCGATCTTGCCGTCTTCCACCGCGGTCTGGAACGCGCTGTAGCTGATCTGATCGGTGTTCGTGCGCTGGAACAGGCTCTGCAGGAGGAAGATCCCGAGGAGCGCTACGAGGGCGATGGCGAGCCAGGATGAGGTGCGCGGACGTGGCGCGGGCGGTCCCCCGGATCCATCGCCGTTCGAGCGGCGGCTGAATGGGTTGCGATCGTTGTCGTCGGGCATGGTCCAACCATCTTCCCACCCCCCCTCGAGTTATGACAGGTAGGGCGTCGGCGCGGATGTGGGGAAGCTGTAACGGCGCGGACGGCCTTCGGACGCGGTTTCCGCGATACTGAACGCCATGGTCCGTGCAGCCACCGACGACGACGCCCTCCGCGAGCGGTTCGAGCGCGACGTGCTGCCGTTGCTGCCCAACCTCTACGGCGCCGCGATGCGGATGACTCGCAACCCCACCGACGCGGAGGATCTGGTGCAGGAAACCTACCTCCGTGCGTACCGGGGCTTCGCGGGGTTCAAGGAAGGCACGAACCTCAAGGCATGGCTGTACCGCATCCTCACGAATAGCTTCATCAATACCTACCGAAAGAAACAACGCGAGCCCCAGATCGTGGACGGACCCGAAGACGTCGACGAGTGGTACCTCTACGACAAGCTGGGCGGGCGCAGCGTCGAGGTCTCCGCGGAGAACGAGGTGCTCGATCGCATCCCCGACGCGGAGGTGAAGGCCGCGCTGGAGTCGCTGCCGGAGAACTTCCGCATCCCCGTCTTGCTCGCGGACGTTGAGGGCTTCAGCTACAAGGAGATCGCGGAAATCATGGAGACGCCGATCGGCACCGTGATGTCTCGCCTGCACCGGGGAAGGAAAGGCCTGGAGAAGGCGTTGTGGCAAACAGCCCAAGAACGGGGACTGGTCGATGACTGACGGTGGACATAACTGTGAGGAGACGCTGGTGGAGATCCAGCGGTTCCTCGATGGCGAGCTCGATCACACGGTCGAGATCTCGATCGAGCGGCACCTCACGGGATGCAACCCCTGCATGCAGCGCACGGAGTTCCGGCGGCACCTCAAGATCATGATCGCCTCGAAGTGCCGCGGGGACGCGGTGCCCGACGCCTTGCAGACGAAGGTCATGGACCTGATCCGAGATCTCGACACGCGTTCCGGCTGAGTCGCCACGAACCCCGGTCCCGGTGGCGGCGAACCCTCTGCACACAACGAGGAGGTCGAGCCATGTCGGATCCCCACCTGCAGGGAAGCCAACCGCGTCATCTCCCACCCCCTTCAAGCGTGTACGGCACCGGCCGCGTGTGCGAGGCAGAAGGTTGCGCCACGAAGCTCTCCATGTACAACCCCGTTCGTCGGTGCTGGCAGCACACCGAGCTGAACTTCCCGAACTATCGCGGTAAGCGTCTGCAGCCCGGTAGCGCCTGAGTCGAAGACACGCCCCCACCCCTCTTCGGACTACGATTGCCCTCGGGAGGTGGCGAGGATGGAACTGGGATCGGTGCTCGGGGTCTGGGCGCATCCGGACGATGAGACATACCTGTCCGCGGGGTTGATGGCGCAGGCGGTGCGCGACGGCGATCGCGTGGTGTGCATCACCGCCACGCGGGGCGAGGGCGGCTCCATGGATGAGGAGCGCTGGCCCAGCGACACGATGGCCGAGGTTCGCGAGGCGGAGCTGATGCGGTGCCTGGGGATCCTCGGGGTACGCGAACACATCTGGTTGGACCTGCCCGACGTCGACATGGACACCCCGTTGCCGGAGTCCGGCTACGAGAGGGTGCTCGCCGTGATGACCGAGCTGCAGCCCAGGACCGTGCTGACGTTCGGGCCGGACGGGATGACCGGCCATCACGCGCATATGTCGGCGTCGGCTTGGGCCACCCAGGCGTTCCAGGCATCAGCCCCTGCTGGCGCGAGTCTCTACTACGCCACCAACACCCAGGAATGGGCGGACGAATTCGTTCCCATCTACAACCGCTTCGACGTCTTCCGCCCCGGCACTCCTCCCGTGACCCCGCGCGATCAGCTCGGCATCGACTTCCCGCTCCCACCCGACATCCTGGAGCTCAAGCTCCAGGCGATCGAGGCGCACGAGTCTCAGGTGGGCGGGATGGTGGAGGCGTTCGGGGAGGACATCTTCCGCCGAGCCATGAAGGACGAGTACTACGCGCTCGCCGCCACGAAGGACCCCGCGTGAGTCCAGAGCGTCCCGCCCCCGTTCGCGACCTGGATTGGGACCCTTCCCGCGCGCGAGCGTTCACGGATCGTACGGCCGATATCGTGGAAGAGCTCCTCACGCGCCTGCGAGACGAACCCGTGGGGCGCCGTTGGACCGAACAACAGGTGCGCGAAGCCGTTACGCGTCCCGTCCCCGATGCGCCGATGTCCGAGGACGAGATCTTCGCGTACCTGCGCGAGGTCGTGTTCGACTGGTCCGGCTACCTCGGGCATCCACGGTTCATGGCTTACATCAGCGGCGCGGGCACCGTGCCGGGTGCGGCGGCCGACCTCTTGGCGTCATCGCTGAACATGAACGTTGGCGGATGGCTCCTGGCTCCGTCTGCCACCGAGATCGAACTGCACCTGTGTCGCTGGTTCGCGCAGGAACTGTTCGGCCTGCCGGAGGGCGCCGGCGGCGAGATCACCTCGGGCGGGGCCATGGCGAACTTCATCGCGCTCAAGACCGCTCGGGATCAGCGAGCTGGCTGGGATGTCCGCAACGAAGGGGTCGCGGCGGGCCCGCCACTCGGTCTCTACCTGTCCACGGAGACCCACGTGGTCTCCGATCGAGCAGCCGACATGCTCGGTATCGGTTGGGGGAACGTCCGGCACATCCCGGTCGACTCGGGCTACCGCATGCGGGTCGACGAGCTGCGCAAGCAGATCGCCCGAGATCGCGACGCTGGTATCCATCCGTTCGCCGTGGTGGGAACCGCGGGCACGGTGGCGACCGGCGTGGTGGATCCGCTCCCCGAGATCGCCGACGTGTGCGCCGAAGCGGGACTGTGGTTCCACGTCGACGGCGCCTACGGCGGCCCGGCCATGCTGGCCGACGATCTCCGGCCGCTGTTCGCCGGCATCGAGCGGGCCGACTCCATCGCGTTCGATCCGCACAAGTGGCTCTACACTCCGCACTCGGGCGGCTGCGTGGTGCTGCGCGACTTCGACCATCTGCGGCAGAGCTTCGACGCGTATGCCAGCTACACGGTTCAGGACAAAGAGACCACGGGCCACGGCATCGACCTAAGTCGGCACGGGCCCAACTTCAGCCGGAGCTTCTGGTCGCTCAAGGTGTGGCTCTCGCTCCTGGCGCACGGGCGGACGGCGTACGGTGCGAGGATCTCCCACGACGCCGCCCTCGCCCGGTACCTCGGCGACCTCGTGCAAGAGCACCGGGAGTTCGAACTGATGGCTCCGGTCGGTCTCTCCGTCACCTGTTTCCGTTTCGTCCCGCACGATCTGCCCCAGGGTCCCGACCGCGAGCCTTACCTGTCCAAGCTGAACCAGTCGCTGATGACCCAGATACAGCTGGACGGGCGCGTCTTCTTGTCGAACGCGATCCTGGAAGACCGGTTCGTGCTGCGTACCTGCGTGGTGAACTTCCGTACCGAGGCCGAGGACATGGACGCCGTGCTCGAGGTGGCGTCGGAGCTGGGCGGCAAGCTCGACGTCGAGCTGCGGCCGGAGTCCCTGCGATGACCGCGGGGACCCCTGCGATCGCTCTCCTGGGTGCCGGCGAGTTCGACCCGTGGACCGCTTCCCTTGACCGGTGGTTGGTGGGGCGCGAAGGTGCGCCGGGCGAACGGGTGCTGGTCCTGCCAACGGCGTCGGCCGCGGAGGGAGACGACGTCTTCGACATGTGGGCGCGCAAAGCGCTGGAGCACTACGCGACGCTGGGGATCCAGGCGGAGGTGCTGCCGCTCAAGACGAGGGAGGATGCCGCGCGCCCGGAGCTCGTGGCCGCGCTGGACGACGCCGCGGTCGCCTATTTCTCGGGCGGCAACCCCGCCTACCTCTCGTCCGTGTTGAACGGAAGTCCGTTCTGGGAGGCCCTCTTGACGGCCCTGGGGCGCGGGATGGCGTACGCGGGCTGCAGCGCAGGCGTGGCGTGCCTTGGCGACATCGCACCCGACAGCGCGCGCGAGGAGTTCGACGAGGAGCTCTGGCAGCCAGGGCTGCGCTTGTTCCCCGGCTACTGGTTCGGTCCGCACTGGGACGCGCTCGACGGATTCGCCCCCGGCCTGACGGACTTCATCGTCTCGTCCGTACCGGAGGGCAAGACCCTCGTGGGCATCGATGAGAACACGGCGATGGTGGGCGACGGGCAGGCGTGGTCGGTGGCCGGCGTGGGCGGGGTTCACGTGATGACCGAGCGGGAATGGATCCATCACGAGGCCGGCGCATCGTTCGATCTGCCCCTGCTTCCGGCCTGAGCTCGTACCCTGCCTCAGATGACGCCGAAGCCTCCCACCAGAGCCTCCTCCATCGACGTTCGAGCGCCGGTCCTGCTCGCGCGGCTCGCTGAGGCCTACCCCGACGCCCACGTCGCGCTGCACTTCACCAACGCGCTCGAGTGTCTGATCGCCACGATCCTGTCCGCCCAGTGCACCGACGAGCGGGTGAACATCGTGACGAAGAGCCTGTTCGTGAAGTACCGAACGCCGCAGGACTACCTCGCGGTGCCCGAGGACGAGTTCAAGGAAGACATCCACTCCACGGGCTTCTTCAACCAGAAGACGAAGTCGATCCGTGGGGCGTGTACGCGCATCGTGGAGGTCTACGACGGCAAGGTGCCCGACACGATGGAGGACCTGATCACCCTGCCGGGCGTGGCTCGCAAGACCGCGAACATCGTGCTGGGCAACGCCTACGGCAAGGTGGAGGGCATCGCCGTCGATACGCACGTGCGACGGCTGGCGAACCGCCTCGGCTTCAGCGAGCACTCCGACCCGGACAAGGTCGAACAGGACCTGATGCGTCTGATCCCCCCCGACGAATGGTTCGACGCCTCCTACCGGATCATCGATCACGGGCGCGCCGTCTGCCAGGCGAAGAACCCTCGATGCGCCGAGTGCCCGTTGAGCGACCTGTGCCCGTCGAGTCAGGTCTGAGGCCGGGGCGTGCTAGCCCGCCGCGCCGACGAAGGCCCCGCCGCGCGCCCGTTCGGCGAAGGCCCGGCGGCGTTGCCGACGGATCACGCGACGCTCTTCCTCGTCGAGTCCACCCCACACCCCCGCGTCCTGGCATGTGTCCAGGGCCCAGCGGAGACATTCGCCGCGCACGGGACACGAGCCGCATACGGCCTTGGCCCGCTCGCTCTGGACGATCGCAGCGCCGGTGACGCCGACGGGGAAGAAGAGCTCAGGGTCCTCGCCCAGGCAGCGCGCGCGCTCGATCCACGCCGTCTGGCGGGGGTCGTGCCTGAACTTCGGTTCAATCATGGGCCGTCCTATGGCCGTTGGAGATGCCGATGGACCCGGTGGAGCCGACCCTAATGACTGAATCATCATTCAGTCAAGGGTTCGCTCGTTCGGGGAGTTCGGCGGTGGTCGCCCATCGGGGCGCGTCCACCCAGGAGGCGGAGAACACGATGGCCGCCTTCGAGCTCGCCGTCGGTGCGGGGGCCGACGTGGTGGAGTTCGACGTCAGGATGACGGGCGATGGTCATGCCGTGGTGATCCATGACCCCGACGTCGCGCGGACGACGGACGGCGTCGGTCTGGTGCGTCACCGCTCACTGGCGGAGGTGCGTGCGCTGCGGATCGTGCTGCGCGACGGCTCCGAAGCGTCGGTCCCGACGCTCCAGGAGGTCCTCACCGCTTGTTCGGGCCGCGTGGCCGTCGATATCGAGATCAAGAACATCCCCGGCGAGCCGGACTTCGACCCCCAGACCGAGGCGGCGGTGGAGGCCGTACTGAGATCGCTGGACCTCGTCGGCTTCACGGGCGAGGTCCTGATCTCCAGCTTCAACCCGCTGTCACTCGCGCGGGCGAAGCAACTCGCTCCATCGATGGCCACCGGATTGCTGACGGTGGACTCGGTGGAGGCCACGGTGTCGCTCGCCTACGCCCGCGAGGAGGGCCACGACTGGATCCTGCCCTCCGTTGCGTCGGTTCGCGCGGCCGGCCCCGGCTTCCCCCGTGAGGTGCATGGGGCC
>Ga0315278_10001010_pt1 | contig 24221 bp, 22 predicted proteins | sample YL17G06_0_MG_FD_203880 | JGI IMG/M metagenome (GOLD analysis project Ga0315278, IMG submission 203880) | Sediment microbial communities from Yellowstone Lake, YNP, Wyoming, USA - YL17G06_0 | ecosystem: Environmental > Aquatic > Freshwater > Lake > Sediment | place: USA: Wyoming | collected... | reverse complement strand
TAGTTTGATAATAATAAACTATCATTGTTAAACATTGTAAAGGCAATTTAGGATTAACTAAATTAATCTGTAAAGTGAAACCAGGATTACTAACCAAATGTGTAAGGTTTTTCTAGGACGAGACAGTTTCAATTCCTTGAATGATTTCTTCGGGCATGGCATTTTTCAGTAAATAGCCTTTTGCACCATTTTCTATCATTTTCCGAACGGATGTGTATTCGCTAAAACTTGTCAGCGCCAGAATATTTAGCGATGGCCAGCGACTGTCTATTTCTTTGCAAAGGGCGATTCCGTTTGTGCCAGGAAGATTGATATCGAGCAACAAAACATCGGGTAGCCCAAAGCCAAGCATCCGCATACAATCGTTCCCGTTGTCGGCACTGATTATTTGATTATTATGCGACAAAGATATTTTGTGAATGCTAATAAAAAATCCCCTTTTTGTGAGTATAAATATTAACTTTTTAAGACCGTAAATTTGTATTGTCTATTAATAATATAATTCTTAAATTTAAACTCCTTTACAACGGAAATCAATTATCAACTAAAAATTAAATTGTATGAAAAAGTTTATTTTTTGTCTTCTGTTTTTCTTCAGTGTGGCAGCAATGCCAAATGTGCTTTATGCTCAAATCAATTTTAGAGATAAAGTGAAAAATCAAACCAACAACCGCGCTAACAACAAAGCAGACCAGGGTATCGATAAAAGTTTGGATAAAGTTGAAGAAGGTGTAAAAGATCTTTTCAAAAAGGACAAAACCGAAGGCGACAAGCCTCCGGGACAGGCTGCAGAACCGGGTAAGGAAGGGCAGCAAGCAGAACCTCAGGATCAGGTAAAACCGTCAACGGGAGAACCTTCGCTTCAGTCCTATTCCAAATTCGACTTTGTCCCCGGAGGAAAAGTAATCTTTTATGAAGATTTCAGCCAGGATGCCGTTGGCGATTTTCCGGCTTTGTGGAACACCAATGGATCGGCAGAGGTAGTTACAACCAATCTTTTCCCCGGGAACTGGATGAAATTTATTACCCGCGAATCCATCTGGACGGATGCTTTATTGAAATTACCGGATAATTATACCATTGAATTTGATGTTATTCCTATTCAAGGCGAAGCACAACGTATGGCAGGGTATCAAATGCTGCTTATGCAGGCCGTAAATGTAAAAGCCTTTGACCCTGGCTCTAATCCGGGTAAAGGAGGTTTCCTTTTTCAAGTTGAGTATTATGGCAGGCCTTCTTTTGCTACCTGGCTTGGTAAGGCGGAATGTCAGGCTTTAGCTCTACGTGGAGTTAAAGATGAAGAGGTGTATAAACAAAAAGAAAACCAGAAATATCATATCTCCATCTGGGCACAGAAATCGAGGATCCGCCTATATCAGAATGAAAACAAGCTGTTCGACCTCCCGAAAGCGTTTCCGGTTGAATGTATAACAATTGACAGGATCAGGTTTGAAGTCGGTGCCGCCATGGTTTCCAACATTCGTATTGCCGTTGGGGCCCCTGATACCCGTAACAAGTTAATGACCGAAGGGAAACTCGTATCCTACGGAATTTATTTTGATGTGAACAAAGATGTGGTAAAACCTGAATCATACGGCACACTGAAAGAAATAGCTGCAGTGTTGAATGAAGTTCCTGATGTTAAGGTAAAAATTATTGGACACACCGATGCTGATGGACAAGATGCAGCTAATTTCGACCTTTCGAAACGCCGTGCAGCCTCGGTAAAAGCAGAGTTGGCAAAATCTTTTGGAGTAAACTCCGACCGACTGGAAACCGATGGAATGGGTGAAAGTCAACCTGTTGCACCCAACGATACTCCTGTTAATAAAGCACTTAACCGAAGGGTTGAATTTATTAAGATGTAAATATTTCATATCAAGGCAGATCTCAATCCCGGTTATTTGCCTTTTTCTGTTTTTCATCTTTTATTCAAAGTTCTTTTTTTTAACCAATAAATTATGAGTCAATTATTTCACTGGTTCAGTGATTTTTAAAGACGAGATCATTTAAAACTAATCAAATCAAATTTAATCAATATGAAGAATTTTTTTCGATTATTCGTTTTGCTTTCACTCACTGTAGTTTATGCAAATGCTCAAACAAATGCCGAATCTTTTCTGAATAAAATGCCAGGGTTACCTAAAGATTCGTGCAATATCACAAAAACTGAAGTTGAAAGTCTTACCCAAAAGGTTTCGGCCCTGATTGATCAAACTGAAAATGAAATTGACGTTTTGAATGAAAAGGCCAATGAAAAAGGTCACGGAAATGAGGAAGCTGCAAAAGAAGCTGCTATGCAGCAAATGTCGCAACAATATGGCCTGTCGCAGGATGAAATGAATAAGATGAAGAGCGGTAAGATGTCAGCGGCTGAAAAACAGGCAATGGCTAATAAAGTGTTACAGCAGCAAACCAATATGTCGATGGGTGAAGTACAAAACCTTTCGAAAATGAGTGATGCCGGTAAGAAGGCCTACGCCGAAGCCTATGCTACCGAAGCACAAGCTACTGCCCAGGCAAATCCAAACAAACAGCCGGTAAACCAAAGCTCTATGAATATGCAACAACTTATAAGTGCACAACAGGCGGTTTTAGGTAAAATTAATGCCAACGGTCAAAAAATTGGAAACTTGTATGCCAGTATCCAAAATGATCCTGATCTTTCCAAGATGAAGAAAAATATTAAGGATTGGCAGAGCAAAATAATGTCGATGACAGGGGTTGATTACGGGCAGGGAAAACAGATGGATTCGCTGGCGGTACTTATAAAAAAAGAACAAACTAAAATTTGTGATAAATACACTCCCAAATATCGCTCAGCACTCCGTCAGCACTTGTCGATAATGAAATCATCAATGGCTGATATACAGCAGTTGGGTGAAATTACCGGCGAACTCACCAAAGCACAAACCGGTATTGTTCCCCCGGCTGAAAGCACTGAAATACGGAAGTTGCAGGCTATAAAAGAATATCTTACAAATCTGAAGGATGCCTATCAATTTAAACTCTGTTTTCCTGAAGAAAACTAAGGTTCTTTCTTCTGTTTTGATGGAAATGATTGTAACAATACCATCCCTATGAAATATCTTTTGCTTTTAGTTGCTGTTTGCTTTTGGAATGTAGCTGTGTCGCAATCCACACAATCCACTGACCAAATCAGGCCGCAAATGGCAAAAATCCGGCAGACAACCGATTGGAACGACCCCGCTGCTGCAAAGAAAGCCAATGAAGAGATTAAAAAATTAGCCCAGCAACTCTCTGGCGGAAAGTCAACCTTTAATATTAACCCCACCTCGGCTACTCCCAAATCCGAACCGGTAAATGTATTGGTAAAAGCAACCAATAAAGATGCGATAGTAAAAATTGCCGACCGTTTTTTTAAACGCTCTTATAAACAACTGGATGCGGTAACAAAAAATCGGTACGACAATGAGTTTAAAAGTGCAGAGAAGGAAAAGTTCAGCACCGGATCGGTGAAGAAACTAACTTCAACGGGAGCTTTCCTGTTTCAGTTTGGCAACGACCCCGACGAGGCGTGTGTCTATATGGCTTCCGCAGTGAAGATAAATCCATTAGACACATTATCTGTCAACAATTTCGGGGCATATCTCCGGATGCTTGATTCAACAAAAACAGCCTTGTCGGTGCATTTGTATGCGAATAGTTTATTCACTCAAAGTCCGGTAATACTTACCCAAATCGGTTGCAGTTATTTTGAACTGAAAGATTACCGTAAAGCCGAAGATTATTTTAAAGAAGCATTGAAATACAATCCAGGTTTTGGACAAGCACACACGGCATTGTGCGAGTTGTACCTGCAAAACGGACGCTGGAAGGATGCCTTGCAGCAATTGTTTGCCGCTGTTGTAGGGAATGGAATGTCATACGGAAATGCACATGGCAGTTTCGGGATGATAAAAAATGCTGCACAAAACAGTTCCTCCGGAAATTCATCATTGACGAGCAATATTACTGCTCAAAATTCATCGGGCAAATCTGACAGTAACGACACCAAAGGTGATTTTTGGGGCGAGAATAAGCTGCAAATCCCTCCGGAGGACATGTTATCGGCGTTAGATCCCGATGCCAATATTCCCGACAATGAAAAGCCGGCCCCCCCTGTTCCGTCCGATAATCATTTGAAAATGCCGGATTTTCCATTGGTTTCAAAACTCGAAGATTGGACAAAGGGAGGTGCTTTTGGCGAGGCTGTTAATGGGTATCAGTCTTACATGGCCACGCTAACATCGTTCAATAGCGAGTTTCAGAAAGTTCAACAGGCTCAACCAGCCATTCCTCCAGATGCAATTCTTCGTGACTACCCCAACGAACGATTTGCCATTGACTGCATTCTCGAATACTTCAGATACCAATCAAAGAAGGAGTATAAAACATATGCTGAAAAAGTAGCTCCGCTTCCCGAACAGGCTGGCTGGTTTATTGAAGATTATTTCAAAAAACACGAAAAATACCGACAGGAATTTGAAAGCTGTCTGAAAACCAGTTATGACAATTACGAGGGATGCATGGCTCAATGCGAGCGCTATGAGGCTGGTTCTGCTGCACGGGAAGCATGCCAGCAAAATTGTGTTGAGCAAAAAAAATACAGTGATAGCGAATGTAACCGGCTGTATTGTCTGCACGATTGCAATGTCGCGAACGACTGCAACTCCAATATGAATGGCGTTTTCGGGCAGTATCACCGTCAATTTGCAGAACACAAAAAGAAACAACAGGAACTGCTCGACGATTTGTATGCATTTACCGACAAATGGCTGGCAAAAATTTACAGTCCCTATTGGAGTAAAATTTACGCGTATGAAATTAATCGTGAAGCACTGGGAATTATAGGCCATGTTTACGTTGCTTATCAGCAGGCTTTTCAAGGTACAGTAACCAGCAACTGCGGATTAAATTGTTCTGAATATGTGATTCAACCACCCGTTCCGATCGGAAAAGTCATTACCAAAGAAATGCAGGGAAAAGAATGTCCACCGATGGGCAAACATAAATTTGGTTTTGGGCCATGCGATTTGGGTTTCGATTGTGAAAGTATTGAATTCGGTTGCACAGAAGGAATATCAGCATCAATCAAAAGGAATTTTAAAAAGAAAACCACGACTGGATTTTTAGGCGTTGGCATTAAAGGTGATGCCGGGGTATTAAGCGCTTCAGCAAAACTCGGAATTGAAATTACTGCGAATGATAATAATGAAGTGGAAAATGTTGGTGGAAAAATGGATGTAAGTGTTTCAACGGGTTAGGGCCCGGCTAAAGTGAGTGCAACGTCTTCCGTGGGTTATAGTGTAATGACAGGATTAAATGCAAAATCTTATGCGGGAATATCAGGGAAAGCACAATAATTACAAAAAACATTTCAAATGAAATTCAAAATTGCAATTCTTCTTTTCATCATTCTGACCAGTCAGAAAAGTTTTGCCCAGGAACTTCCGCTAATTCTCGATAAACCCGGAACTTTCCAAATCCTGAGCCGGACTGATTACACTTTGCCAGAATGTGGATTCACTAAGGCCGAAATGACTGCCAATCTTCAAAAACTTACAGAATTGGTTGGTATCATGTGTAAAAATCCTGTCCTGCGCGATCCTGTGGGTTTTGATGGCAGAGCCAGAATTTACAATACGATAAATTGCAAGGAATATGGCGCTTATGGAGTACCCTCAAGGATTAGTTTTGAATTTGCTGCATGGCACAAAAAGAAAGACGGCACTCCTGCAAGAGGATTTATAGAACCGCCGGAATGGTCGTTAATTATCAACAAAATCCATCCAACCGGTTATCAGTTTTCAGCCGATGATATCTCAGCAGACCTACGGTATTTTATTGTTCCCTTACAAAAAGTGACCATTGAACCAGGGATTGATGAATACGATGGCGAATGTTACATCCTGTATAATCCCAATCGTCCGCCCTACTGGGTGTCGGTTACAGTAAAGGAAGTATTTATTGCATTAATAGATCACATTAAAAATGATTTTGATAAAATTGCCCGTGACTTTATTCTGGATCTTGTCGAAAAGGAGTATGCCGCCACCTCTGCTGAGGAGTTCAGTAAACCGGCCTATTATGGAGGCGGACAACCTGTATCTATCATCAGTTCCGATGATCAGTATTCGCCGGTCGTACGTGCTAATCCTGAATACTGGGACAAAAGCTTGCCAAAATCATCCATTCAGTTTATTTACTTCCGGATGATAAACAACAGGCCATTCTTAAAAAGTAATACTGCGGAATATCTGCAACATAATAGTATTAGCTATCATCTTGCCAGGTTTGAAGAATCGCTCGATATCAATATGGTACGATCGCTTGTTCCACTGATTGGCAAAAAATAATCGATATAAAACCTATCACCATGAAGACTTTAGCAATTTTTTGTTTTACTTGGACTTTTTGGAATACAAACATTTTCACAGACTTGCAACGATTGTCCTCGTTCCAAAGTAGCTTTTTACGATTGTGAAATTCAGGTTCCGCTTCCGGCCAATCCTGATTCTGCATTGACCTGGCATAACCTGTATTGCGCATCGGTTACGGCTACTGAATACATCCTCGTGAATGATCTGACAAATGATTGCCTTAAACAATATGACCGTCTTTTGAAGTGGTCAAAGAAGGACGGATTTTATACTTCGTTTCAGGTTACAGGAGGGTTACACTTTACCCCATGGCATATGATGAGAAGTCCTGTCTTGTAGAAAAGACAAGTGAATTATCTAACCTTAAGTCCATTCAAGATTTGGCAAGATTTTTTAGGTTGAAATAGGCTTTAACTTAATTAAATTAATCAACCTCATACCTAACTTTTGATAAAGTATTTATTGCTTCAACTTATAACTGCTTTCAATATTGGGATTCCCCTTCCCGTCGTAAATGGCTTCCTGCGGATATGGGTAGACCGGCCTCGACATCACCTCCTGGTCTAAAATTTTTTTCGTGAAAACAATTCTTTCGGGAGGTTTGCTGTTCTCAACCCAGTCGCGCAAAATTGCCAGCAGATCAGCATCAGATGGTCCTTCACCTCCTCCGCAATGCAATACACCCGGAAGAAGATAAAGCCTCATGTAATCATTGATTGCAGGATCAGCCGCCTTCTTCATTCTCACCTCAAATGGGAAACCCGGATATTTAATATCGTTCCCGACATCAAAACCATCATAAATCGTCTTTATTGCCTTCACCTGGGCAAGGGTGAAACATCGCTTTCCGGGTACATAACCCGGACACATAGGCAGGGTCGTAAAATCAAACTTACAATTCGCCGGATTGTTTATAATACTGTCTTTTACTCCATCAAGTAAATGACACTGCTTCAGTACTGCTTCCTGTAGGATTTTAATATGCTCCTCTGTAAGCTTCGATGGATATACTTCCTGTGTAATCTGAATAGCTTCAACTGCAATGGATATCCAGTCGAATGCAGGAGCTCCTGCTATGATGCCGTCGAAATCTTCAGCGTAACGCTGGGCCTCCATCATTGATTGGCCACCTCCCCTGGAACATCCCATGAAATAGGAATATTTCGGCCACTTGCCGTAATAATTACCAATAATTGCTTTCGATACTTCGGCAGTACGGTGAACAGCAAGATGTCCGAAATTCAATTGTTTCTCCATGTCATTAAGCGCCCAGTCTGCCGATGCTAAACCATCTGGCTGATAAAAATCTTGAGGTCACAAATTGTGTCCTCAAGATTAAATATGTAAATTTACAAACCTCAATCACAAAACAGATGGCAAAAAGGACCATTAAGTTTGCAATACCGGATGAGATAGAAACATAGCCCGCTTTCCTGATGACTTTATGTTCCAGGTTACAAAAGAGGAGTTCGATAACTAGATGAGCTTATCGAGAAACACGATAATCCAAAACCAAGGAAAGCAATAGGTTTCAAAACCTCCTGCAACGATAATCAATAAGATCGATTAGTGTAAATTAAAATAGAAAACTCTTTTTATATGAAAAATTTATTCAATCCAAAAATCATTTTGGCAGTTTTTACTCTGTCATGTATTTTGCTGCTAAGCTCCTCAGCTCAGACTTCCGATGTTTCAAAAAAACTCAATGGATTTGACCAGACGGTTGAAAAGATTCTAAAAGACTGGAATGTCCCCGGTTGCGGAATCGGTATCGTAGTCAAAAACAAACTGGTATTTGCGAAGGGCTATGGATATCGTGATCTTGAAAAGAAATTGCCCGTCACTTCAGCAACTCTCTTCCAGATTGCTTCTAACACAAAACTGTTCACTGCCACCTCAGTTGGGTTCCTGGTTGAAGAGGGTAAACTCGACTGAGACAAGCCGATAAAAAAGTATGTGCCCCAAATCGAGTTTTATAATGATGAGCTGAATGCCAATGTCACTATCCGCGATATGCTTTCACACCGTACAGGTATTTCGCGTCATGACAATATCTGGTACAAATCGAATTTTACAAGACAAGAATTATTTGACAGGGTCAAATACCTGGAGCCCAGTATTCCATTACGCCAGGGATATCTTTATAATAATCTTATGTATGCTGCCTCAGGACAGATAATTGAGATATTAACCGGCCAGACATGGGAAGATTTTGTAAAGAACAGAATTTTCACTCCTTTGAATATGTCACATTCAATGTTCGTTGTTGAGGATATGCAAAAACAGGCTGATTTTATACATCCTTATTATGAAAAGAGGGATACCTCAATCCTGCTTCCCTATCCTTTTTACACAAAGCAGCAGGGTTTAGGTCCTGCCGGTTCAATCATTTCAAGCATCGACGACCTGTCGAACTGGCTCATTGCCCAGATGAACGGAGGTAAATTCAATGGTAAACAGGTTATATCACCATCCATTATTCAAGAAACAATGAAACCGGCCATTCCAACTGCTTCTGTACCGGATAAATATTTCGAAATTCTGAACCCTATTTATGGTATGGGGAGAAGCACCTTAAGCTATAAGGGACATTACAGAACCCAGCACCAAGGGGCACTTGGCGCGATATATTCCAATATATCTTTTATGCCAGCCGACAGCATAGGGGTAATCGTTTTTACTAATGCAACTCATTCTTCTTCATTGCCCGGTATTATTACCAACATAATTTATGATAAACTTCTTGTACTGAGCGAAACACCATGGAGTGAAAGAAGTCTGAAAGACTTTCTGAAAGGTAAAGAAACTGCCAGGGAAGCCCGCAAAAAACCGGATTCTGACCGTATCCTGAACACAAAACCTTCTCACCCGTTTGCCGATTATGCTGGAATATACGAAGACCCAGCCTATGGAATTATGGAGATAACTTTTAAAAATGATAACCTCGGATTTACTTTCAATAACACCTCTTTACCCCTTTATCATTACCATTATGACCGGTTTGTTTCACCCGATGATGAGATCAGCGGGAAAAAGTCCATGGTATTCAGTATGGATGCGCAGGGCAGCATTCAGCAGGTTAAAGTCAGCCTTGATGAAAAGGAGGTGACATTTACCAGGAAGGCAGACCCCCGTCTCAGGGATCCGGCATTTCTGAAAAAATTAACCGGACAATATGAAATTAACGGGTCTGCTCTTAATATAGCCCTCAGTAATAATGAACTTATTATAAACACTGCTCCTCCTCAGCATCTTGACCCCTATAAGGGAAATACCTTCAGGAAACGCGAATTTTCAGATCAGATGGTCGAATTCATTTTTGATGCAAACGGAACAGTAACAGGTTGTAAGGTGACCTCGGGCGGACAGACAGTTTTTATCTCAAAGAAGAAATAAATATTCCGTGGTATCTTAGTGTTTAGTCCTAGAAAAACCTTACACATTGGCCGGACTAAATTGACCACCAAAATCCGGAGTTCAATATTTGTTGTTTTGTCATGTATTCAAGGTGTAATCTGATTGGCCAATTTGGTCAAGACATCCGGCTTTTGCACACTAACTAAGTTTCAGATGATGACGTTTGAATATGATGCCTCCTATCAGAAAGTATATTATTGTGAGTACAAGGATGGATATTACCTCAGGTATAATGCTTTGGAAATCCATATCCATTATGAGTGTTTTGTTCAATGCTGAGATTGCATGTGTTGGGGTCATCAGTCCCAGTATATTTATTGGGTAACCTGCGATTGAGAATAAGGGATCGCTGTGCAGCGGAAAGGCTGCCCCAGTAAAGAACATGAACAGGAACATCGGGAAGTTTCCGACAACAAGTACCTCATTGGCTGATTTTACTACAGCTGCAATTATGAGACTGAATGAAATGATCGAAAAGCTGGTCATCCCTGCAATTATGATCATTATTGTAAGTGAACCTGAATAATTAAATCCCAGAAGGATCGCTGTCAGAAGTGTAAGTAGAACCGAAGCTATGCCGACCAGTAACTGAACGAAGGAGATCCCGCTCAGAAATTCAACTGCAGTAAGTTTTGAAAGTTTCAGCCTCATAATTGTCTTATTCTCTACCTCCGACACAAAAGCTATACTTGAAGTGAACATGAGCATAATAAGTGAAACGATGAGTATTCCTGGCACAATCATATCAAAACCGCCTGCAGTGGCTGAAGTACCAAGTGCGGTTTCCTTAACCCCTATAATCCGTTTACTGTTAGTAACCAGCAGGGCATATTCGTTCACAATCTCATTTGCCCATACAGCGCTTACCAGGTAACCGGTGCTTGTAAGATCACCAATGAATTCAACACCGGATACTGCTACTGTATCATCTGTTTTTTTTCGCTGCAATGTCTGAGAAAAGGAATCATTGATTACTATCAGAGCATCTGCTTTTTTATTCTTTACCGCTCCTAGAGCTGCGATACTGTCATCCGATTGATGGACAATGAGTGGGAATGCAATTGTATCATTCTTAATACTGTTGAAAAAAGAGATCAGGCTGTCGCCGTAATTAATTGTATAACCATCTGCTAACAGACCTTTGTCGTTGTTAACAATCATCAGTGTATACTTCAGTTCAGATGTCTCCATTATAAGGAAATAGACGAAAATGAAGAATGGTCCCATGGACAATGAGAGCAGAAGCACCCAATAGCTTCTTAACTGTTCTTTCAGACTTTTACAGATAACACTTAAAATTCTCATTGTCTCAGATTTCTGCCTGTTAAATGAATAAATACATCTTCGAGCGTGTTTTCACGGAGTTTTATCTCGGAAACGGTCAGCCCGGCCTTCTCTGCCATATTCTTAATTGCTGGAAGGTTCTCCAAAATATTTGGGTATTTTATCAGTACCGATCCGGACCTTATCTTTACATTCATGGAAAGTGATGAGACCATTCCTGAAAACTGGTTTATTGCTGTTTCATTGCTGTTTTCAAGAACAAGTTCGAGGATATCACCTTCGCCCACAGTGTTTTTCAGTTTCTGCGGAGTATTGAGCATAAGCAGTTTCCCATGGTCGATAATCGCAACCCTGTCAGCCATGCGATCGGCTTCATCCATATTATGAGTAGTGAGGACAATGGTTTTCTTACTGGCAAAAGCCTTAATAAAATCACGGACCATTATCCTGCTCTGCGGATCGAGCCCTGCTTCAGGTTCATCAAGAATAAGGATCTCAGGATCATGAATTATAGCAAGGCAGATATTCAGCCGTCGTTTCATGCCTCCTGACAGATTGCTTGCCAGTACACTGGACTTCCCCTTCAGCCCCAGCAGATCAAGAATTTCTTCAGCTCTTGATCGTACATACTTTGACGATAGTCCGTACAGGTGACCAATGAAGAGCAATTGCTCTATGCAGGTCAACCTGGGATAGTAGATATTCTCCTGGGGGCAGTAACCGATCAATGATTTCCGGTCTTTACCATCGTACTCCTCAAAAATGATCTGACCTTCTGAAGGGGACAACAATCCGCAGATCATACTTATTGTGGTTGTTTTACCAGCTCCGTTCGGACCCAATAAGCCGAATATTTCATTTCTTGAAATATCAAAATTCAGATCGTCAACTGCAGTTAATTCGCCGAATCTTTTTTTCAGACCTTCAATTTTTATCATAGATCAGAAAGATTAAATTAGTTTCTTTGTGATCGGGACAAAGATAAATCACTAAAACGGGATTAAAGGTACAAAATTCATTTAGTGAATCTTCCAATGGAGAGGTTTACTAATAATTAATCCAATATACTTCATACCATATATTTTGCTCCTCTATATCGCACATTAGAAATACAAACCATCCACCAAAGATTGGTGCCCCTACATACAACCTGCATAAGAAAGCCAATGTCCCTGACAATAGTTGGCCAAGAAAAATTGACCACCCAAATCCGGAGTTAAATCATTGTTGTACAATTATGTATATTAAGTGTTTTCAGACCGTATTTTGAAGTGGTCAAAGAAGAACGGATTTTCTAATATGTTCTTGAATCGAGGAAATTTTTGAATCTGCTGAATAACCATGAAGGGTGATAAAAGCGAATACTATTCCCCTTAAGGGTTTTACTTTCTGAAAAACATCCTATAAAATTAGATTCCGGTGTTAATGTTTAGGATATGTTCGACCTGAAATAATTTTTTTAACTTTACAGTTTTCATATTCAGGTTAAACTCTAATATTATCATAATATGAGCTTCACAGATTATATTACAAATCACGGGAGAAGAGTGAACAAGCAGGCATTTGTTCATCTTGTACAGGTATCGAAAATAGATGGTAAACTGAATCAGGATGAGTATGATCTCCTGCATAAGGAAGGTAAGAAATTCGGGCTTACTGACCCTGAAATTGACTACCTTTTTGCATCAGAGAGTAACTCTCATTATCATGCACCTTACAGTCTTGAGGAAAAATTCGAACATCTTTACAATATGGGTGAAATGATACTGGCCGATGATGTGGTAGATGAAAAAGAAAGGAGAATGATAAAGAAATTTGCAATCGAAGCAGGATTTAGCGATTCAAAACTTGCTGGTCTGGCTGAACTCCTTATAGAAGGTATCAGAATGAATACTGATGAGGAGATTCTATTCAGTAAGTTTAAACAGTATATTCTGGACTAAACTTTGCATTCGCTTTTAAATCTTCTGACAAAAATTTCCAGCTGTTTTTAAATACGGATTATTGAACATGCCGGATTTGTTCATGTAAACAAAGGCCGGTGGAAATTAACACCATTCATTTTTAACCCTACCCATGATGGCTAAAATTTATTAGACTTTGCCCTTTTGTAGGTGTAAGTATATATTATTGGGGTATATCCAAGCCAAAATAAACTTGACTTTGATTTCTTTCTGGAGTAATTTTGATACTTAAATCACGTCATTATGTCTATGAAAAAAGAAACCGACAAAACTTTGAGCAAAAATTAGGTATCTTAGAGCCTTAAGTTGACGCCTATGCCATTGTGGGGTTGGGGGTATGATAAGCTGGATTAAATCATTCTGTTGTAATTGGAATTGAAAGTGGTAATTCCAGCCATGCAAGTCCAACGTTTCGTTTCATATGGCTTGTGCGGTTCTCTCGCGGTGCATCATAAAACAATGCCATCCGGGTTCCAAAAGTAACCACTGATGGCAGACCGATGCACTTCTCCGACCACACACAATTTTTCCCGTCAAGTACAATTGCTTTCTCTTCAGAATCCCATTTATTAAGATCCCCGCTCCAGTAAACCCAAACAGCATCTGTGAATTCATGGCCATTGTCGATCCCTATATGATTGGTGAACAGGAACCATGTTTTAATTTTCTTTTCATAATAAATAGATGTATTTTCTACCTGTTCCTCAATTGGCACAACAGGTTTCGGATCAATAATCCAGGGCCCGTTCAGATCTTTAGTCCGGGCAATTCCCAATGAGCGCTGTACACAAGGATTTCCTGTCTTTCTGGCAGTGGAACTGAAGAACTGGATATATTCTTCATCTGATTTTATGACATGACCTGGACTGGCAGTAATTGAATAATATGTACCCTCCTTTATTCTGAATGGAATAACATCTTTTTGCTTTACCCATGGACCGGCAGGACTCTTGCCTTTTGCTTTCATGGTGAGATATGGAAATGAAGGTATAAGATCGGGAGGAGGCGATGTATTTGGAGTACCAAGGTAAAACATGTGCCAGTCCTTGCCATCGTTGTAGGTAACACCATACGATGCGGATTTTGAGTCATCTTCTGATGGTTCTCCAAAGTCAAGTACCGGGCCCTTTTTAACCCAGTTAATGAGATCCGTACTCTCAGCCAGACAGCATAACCACCCCCTGGGACCAGCTCCGTCGTAATGCATGTAAAATCTGCCATCGGCTTCAAAAACCCAAACATCCCTTGCACCTAGAATATCACAGCTGTCGGGACCATCGCCATACCTCAGTACGATACCTGTATCCTTCGCATCCATTCTAAAGGTTGCCATGGGCCTGTTATCGATGTAGGGTTGAGATATTGCGGCTTGTCCGGCAATAAGGAAATAACCTGTAAACAGGATAATCCGTCGAATCATTTTTGAGAAGATTGTCATATTTATTGATATAACTTAGAAAAGGCTTAATCAAAGGTAATTGATATACTGTTATTTTTACCGCTATTGTTTGTACCTGTTAGTATTGTAAAGTAAAATTAGGATTAACTAAATAAATATGTAAAGTGAAACCAGGATTACTAACCAAATGTGTAAGGTTTTTCCAGGACGAGACAATCTGTAGTTAGAGTTGCGGTTAATGTTGAATACCTCTTTGAAACGGTCTGGAAAGTCACGTGATTAGATTGGCAAAATGATGGGGCATTTTCAACCTCTCAAGTTACAAAACACTATCTGGCGAGCTGGATATGGATAAAACATGGGAAATCAATGAGGGACTTTTCTAGACTTAAAAACTCTGATATTGATTGGATTGAATTATAGGGAAACTGACAATGGCACAGAGCTCGGGGGAAAATCCCGGGCTTTATGTTTTAATATGGATTGTGTACCCTATCGAAAATCAAAAACTTTATTGATTTATCTCTCTACAAAATGTACTTTTGATCAGGACTAACTTAATAATCTTATCTTGTGAAAACCTTTTCCCTTAACGATATGAAAACATTTCCCCCAAACAGGTTATTGACATTAATATTTTTTGCCGGATTGCTGGCATCTTTCAGTCCCCGGCTTTTTGCACAAACTCCGATCCCGGATCCCGATACATTTTTCGGCTTTAAACCCGGAACCGACAGGATGCTTTTTGACTATGAAAAGATGATAAGCTATTTCCAGAAGCTTGATGAGGCATCTCCAAAAGTCAAAATAGCTGAAATAGGAATTTCACCTATGGGCAAGAAAATGTACATAGTGTTTGTCTCCTCCGAGGAGAATATTAACCGCCTCGAAGAGCTGCGTATGATAAATGAACAGCTGGCTCTGAATCCTGATATTAAACCTTCAGAGCGGGAGGAGATGATAAAAAACGGGAAGGTATTCCTCCTTTGCACACTTTCCATGCATTCTGATGAGGTAGGGCCCTCGCAAGCCTCTCCGCTGGTTGCGTATGACCTGGCCGTGACACAGGATATGGGAAAGCTCGAATTGCTCAGTAATGTAGTTCTCATGATTGTACCCAACCATAACCCGGATGGTATGGACATGGTTGTAAATAACTACCTGAAATATAAGGGTACCAAATATGAGGGAGGAAGTTTGCCTGCAGTTTATCATAAATATGTTGGTCATGACAATAACCGTGATTTTGTAACTCTTAGCCAGCAGGATACCAAAGCTATTGATGCGATTTTCAGCAAGACATGGTTCCCCCAGGTTATGATTGAGAAACATCAGATGGGATCGAACGGCCCGAGATACTACGTACCGCCTTCACACGATCCGGTTTCGGAAAATGTGGATGCGGAATTGTGGAACTGGACATGGATCTTCGGATCGGGAATGGCGAAAGACATGATAAATGCCGGCCTTAAAGGTGTAAGCCAGGAATATCTGTTCGACATGTACTGGCCGGGTTCTACCGAAACATGCATCTGGAAAAATGTGATTGGATTGTTAACGGAAAGTGCAAGTGCTTACGTAGCAACACCAATATATATCGAGTTCAACGAGCTGTCGGTTATCGGCAAAGGTCTCGGGGATTACAAGAAAAGCATTAACATGACCGAGCCATGGCTTGGCGGATGGTGGAAACTATCCGATATAGTGAACTACGAAATTGTCTCCACCCTTTCACTGATGAAAACCTCTTCGCAGAATAAAAAAGAGCTGCTGGCCTTCCGTAATGATATCTGTAAAAGAGAAGTGGATCTTGGGAAGGACAAGCCTCCATACTTCTATCTGCTTCCGCTTGTTCAACATGATGTAAGTGAGCTTGTAAGCCTTATTAACCTGCTTGATGAGCACGGGGTTAAGGTATACAGGCTGAAGGAAGATGTAGTTCTGGAGAGCCGCCTATTCAGGAAAGGGGATATTGTTGTTCCGCTGGCACAGCCATTCAGGGGTTTTATCAAGGAGGTGATGGAAAAACAGGTTTATCCTGTCAGACATTATGTTCCAAATGGTGAAGTAATAAAACCCTATGATGTAGCATCATGGTCGTTACCATTGCAAAAGGGTCTGGAGTCAATTGAAATAAACAAACCCGGTTTAGACCTCAAGGGACAGTGTGAGTCTCTGAATTTTCCATTTACCCTTGCCGGTTCAAAGAATTCAGTCGGATCACAGCTCTTTTTTACCGTCAATAACAATGAGAGCTTCAGGGTGGCATTCAGGGCACTGGGTCTTGGCTTGAAAGTTATGCGGACACTGGAATCGGACACAGTTGCAGGAGTTGTTCTGCCGACAGGAAGTTTTATGACAATACCAGGACCAAAAACGAATGAACTTCTGCAGGGGATTACAGTTGATCCCGTTATTTCCACATCGGATGTCAATGTAAACATGAAACCTCTATTAATGCCGAGGATAGGGCTGGTAGAGACAAACATGCATGATATGGATGCCGGCTGGACAAGGTTCATATTCGACTCCTACTCCGTTCCGTTTACTGTTGTCAGACCGGGTGATTTTGCAAAGCTTAAACCCTCCGAGAAGTTTGATATCCTGATATTCCCCGACAACAGCAAGTCAGTTTTAATGGAAGGAAAATATAAGGCCGGAGCCGATTACTATCCGACAGATTATCCACCTGAGTTTACAAAGGGTATCGGGAAAGAAGGTTTTGAGGGGATTCTGAAATTTCTCAACACCAGTGGTAAGATCATCAGTTGGGGAAGTTCCATCGATCTTTTTACGGGTCAGCTTTCAATAAAGCTGAGCGATACTGAACAGGATGAATTTCAGCTTCCCTTTACAAATACTGCTGAAGCCGCAGGAAAGGAAGGGCTTTTCTGTCCTGGTTCACTTCTTGCGATAAACCTTTCACCGGGAAATCCTCTGAGTCAGGGAATGGAAAATAAAACAGCCGGTTTCTCCCTTGGGAATGTAGTGCTTAATACCTCACAGCCAATTTTTGATTCAGACAGGCGCGTTTTTGGGAGTTTCCCTGAAACAAATATACTTTTGAGCGGATACATTGAGAAAGAAGGAAAACTTGCGAACCGGCCAGCCTTAGTATGGGTTAAAAAGGGAAAGGGACAGCTGATTATGTTTGCTTTCGATCCGATCTTCAGAGCCTCTGTACCTGTAACCTATAAGCTTCTTTTCAACGCCTTACTGATGGAATAGTTAAAATAGATAAAAGACAAAAGGTTCAGGGAAAAGCTTGGATTTAAGAATGAAGAATGCTATTTTGGACCGGAAGGTTGGGAAAAAGAGGGATGAGGAATGAGGAGTAAAACCTCACACCTCATTGCTCACCCCTCACTCCTTTATAAGCAGGTGATTTTTTATTTGGTTCCAGGTTTTTGATAATTTAGGCGATTACTATTTTTTATTCACTTCCCTTCAGATTACAGGAAGTCTATTAATTTCAATCGGCATTTACACTGGCTTAAGACTTAGAGATATTCTAGCTTTGCATTGGAAAGATGTTTTTGAGTAAGATTTTATTTAATTTACTGAAAAAAAGGCTATTTCACAAAAAAGCCTGCCAGGAACGGATTCGGTATATTAAACTTATTACTTTTGTTTGCAGGTGATCAACACCATGTTGGTGTTGTCAAAATAATTCATGAATCTGAAACTTAACTTTCTGAGAAAGAAATGTCTGACCTGAGTATTTATAAATTGATCCTGATCTTTACCGGAGTGTACCTGGTCAACTCATCGGCATCTCAGGAATGGCCCGACTGGCGTGGTAGTAACCGTGACGGGATATGGAAGGAAACCGGAATCGTGAAGAAATTCAAAAACAACATGATCCCTCTGAAATGGAGCATCTCTTGCGGATCGGGCTACAGTAGCCCCACAGTGTCCGGGGGGAAAGTCTATCTGACCGACCTGATAGAGAAACCTGAAGCATCGGAGAGAGTACTTTGTGTTGACGCCAATAACGGGAAAGTTATATGGACTTACAGTTATGCCTGCCGGTACGGAAATGTGAGTTACCCGAACGGACCTCGTGCTTCGGTGGTTATCAGCGATGGGAAAGCTTACTCTTTGGGGACCATGGGCCATTTATTCTGCTTCGATGCGCAGACCGGCTCCGTTTTATGGCAGCATGACCTGAACCTGGAATACCAGATCATAATGCCCATTTGGGGCATAGCTCCCACACCTCTGATATTTGAAAATAAAATAATACTCCAGATAGGGGGAAGTAATGGTGCCTCGGCTCTTGCACTGGATAAAAATTCCGGGAAAGAGCTTTGGCGGGCAATGGATGATAAGATCTCCTATTCTGCCCCTATCCTGATCCGGCAGGCCGGTAAACCTGTCGTTGTGGTCTGGACAGCTGAGAATCTTAACGGTTTAGATCCTCAAACGGGAAAGGTGTACTGGAAGATACCATTCCCCCTGAAAATGGGCATGGGCATTGCCACGCCGGTCCACTATGCAGACTACCTGTTTATCAGCAGCTTCTACAGCGGCTCCCTGTTGGTAAAACTCGGCCAGGAAACCACCACTGCTGAAAAAATATGGTCACGGGTGGGAGAAAGTGAGTATAAAACCGATGCCCTCCATTGTGTCATTAATACTCCGCTCATTAAAAATGACTGCATTTACGGTGTTGACAGTTACGGAGAGTTGCGTTGTCTCCGGCTCGAAACCGGTGACCGGCTATGGGAGGATCTTTCCGCAGTTACCAAAAACAGGTGGGCCAATATCCATTTTGTCGAGCATAGACAACAAACCTGGATGTTCAATGAACACGGAGAACTTCTCATTACCGAACTTTCCCCGCAAGGAATAAAAATAATCAGCCGCGCTAAACTGATCGATCCCACTATCGGCCAATTGAACCGCAACGGAACTGGTGTGACCTGGAGTCACCCGGCTTTCGCAAATCGCTATGTTTTTGCCAGGAATGACAACAGACTGATTTGTGCATATCTGGGAGAATGAATTTTCCGTAAAAACCCAAATGTTTGACTTTTACAATAGCAGACCTAAAAAAATTGACCACCTCAAGCCGGAGTTAAATGTTTGTTGTTTTAGTTATGTATATTAAGTGTAATCTGACCGGCCAAATGTGGTCAGGATTTCCACTTTTGCAGTTTATTCCTTAAATAATAATCCTTCTATTTTCGAAATCAATTCATTAACAGGGCCTATCAAATCCAAAACATCTTCCTTTTTGAAGTCAATATAATCATCGTAGTCTCCTGTTTGCCTCATATCGAAAATGTCAGAATAAAACTTACCCGTTTCCTTATCAATAAGACCTGACTTAACAAAATGTAATCCAAACATTTGTCTTACTCCGGAATGAGTATGAGCATGAATATCCTTAGCAATGAGCAGGGCAATCACGGCATAATAACAAGCGTAATAAAGTCTGTTGACCGTTGTATTCCAGAATTTATTCTCCACGTGCAAATCAACTTCATTAAAAGTCTCTCTTGCTTTTTAAATCCTGTATTTAACTAATTTATGACGCTCTTCCCGATTCATAAGATTTTACCCTCCCTGACAACATTTTCATAAAATGGAGTATTTCTATGTTTCACTTCCCAATCCTTCTTAGAAAAAATCAAGGGACTGATTATAGTTCCTGTATCAAATTCAATATCATATAAAGGATATTTTATCCTTTTTTGGTCAAATCTTGTAATTTTATCTTTATCGACAAGTACTAAAAGGTCTAAATCAGAATCATCTCTGAAATCACCTCTCGCATATGAACCATACAAAATCAGTATTGCATTGGGTTCTGTATTGCTTAAAGATTTTTTTATCAATTGTAATATGTAATTTTTATCCTTCATGCAACAAATTTACAATTTTCCAAGGTATCATTTCATAAGCATATTATTAAATTATGCTCAACATCCGGATAAATACATATCCACTATTGTCGCTTTACTTCTGCACCCTTTAAAACTTAGAGGGTCACTGTTTTAATCCTCAATAAATTGCAGAAAATTATAAAACCAATCATCAATCTCGTTGAAATCCTCTTATTTGGAAAATCAATTAAGATCGGCTTTAAAAAACTTGCCAGGTTTCTTACCAGGTTTTGGAGATAACAGGTATTAAATAATGGAAATGTAATGATTTTGTCTTTATACATAAATCTTGATAATCAATGTGTTAAGTTAAGATTATTATATTTATGAATGATTCTGGATCAGAAGGCCAACCCTGCCTTGCTCTGCCGAAGCGGCTACGCGAAGGCAAAGCAGTCAGGCTCCTCCCTATCCCTAGGCGGGACTTAACGGTCGGCCCGGTTCGAGACCTGCTTTGCCCTACGAAACGAAGTGAAGTAGGGACAGGACAACCAGAAACATGCTCCGAAACCGGTTTTGCTATTTTGGACCGGAAGGTTGGGAAAAAGAGGGGTGATTTTTTATTTGTTGCCAGGTTCTTGCCAGGTTTTGGAGGATTTATGGCTTACAAGTTCAGCTTAGGCCAGAGGTCGGTGGTAGTTAACACCGTTCTTTTCTCAACAGAAACACCAGCTGCCTTTGTCTTAACCCTCTATAAGTTGGACAGATTTAAAATCAACATTTTTCCCAGTAGATGACTGAGGTGTAAAGGTTGTTGGGTATTCCAAAGTATATCCATAATTGGAGCTTCTATATGTTCTATATGTATCTTTTGATGCGGAATTATTCTGAGTTTGATTATTTGGTGTTGTTTGAGTTGTCTGAACCTGTGATTTTGGAGCAAATGGGTCATAAGGTTTCTTTTGTTCTATATCGTGCTCAATCATTTCCGGAATTCTTTGCTCGCTGAACCGGAATTGTGTGCTCAGAGTGACCGGATTTTCCACCGTTGGTTACAATTCTTAAAAATATAATGTTTTGCCTATCGTTCGCCAGTCCCGGGTCTTCTTATTTCCTGAGGGTTGCTATTACCTCCTCAAGGGCATAACGTATCGGGGTATAGGAAATACCCAATTCTCTTTCTGCCTTGCTGCCGTCTGCCTTAAAGCCATCCCTCATAGTTTTCATCTGATCTACAGCCATTCCCCATAATGGCTTGGTTTTGATCAGGTTTGAGATCCCTGTAAACATATAGGCACTTGACAAAGTCATAAAATCAGGCATTTTAATCAAAGGCAGGGAAACTCCGGATATCTCTTTTATAAGTGTATTTATTTCACCGAGAGTTACCTGATGTTTTCCTACAATGTATTTTTCTCCTATATTTCCTTGTTTCACCATTGCCCGAACAATTGCTTCGGCAACATCTTTGACATATACCCAGGTAAGAGTACTATTCACAAAAACGGTGGCAGGCAGAGTTTTCTTAACAAGGCCGGAAACGTAATCACCCGTAGACTTTGGGTCTCCTGCACCCAATACTGCAGCCGGATATATGAAAACCACTGGTAATCCTTTGTTTTTGAATAGATCCCATACAATCTGGTCTCCTTCGAATTTTGACCGTGCATATTTGCTTTTACGAACAGGTCCGGGTGTACTTTCCTCTTTAAATGGGATATCGGATGGATTCCCATAAATAACCACGGAGCTTATGTGTAAAACCTTTGAAACCTTTGTTTCGAGTGCACACTCCATTACATTTCGAGTTCCATCAACATTTACAGACTTGTAGACCGAACTGTCAGGTTCCCACCATGAATAGATATTGGCCAGGTTAATAGCAATATCGCATCCTTTCATTCCCTGAAGCAGAGATGCCTTGTCTCTGACATCTCCTTCAATTACATGCACTCCGGATTTTTGAAGTTCTTCCTTGTCGGGGTTGGTTTTCCTTACCAAGCAAAACAATTCATGCTTAGTCTTTAAAAGAAGTTCGACCACTTGTTTTCCAATGAAACCAGTGGCTCCTGTAATAAAGATTTTCATACTCTAAAAATTGTTTAATAAAACGAATTTACTGCAATAAAATCCATAAGTTAAATTTATTTTAGTAAGTCATTCAATTGGTTAATTAGTACCTAATATTATAAAAGCGGCGTCCTCTGAAAGAACACTAAGCTCATCAATCCTGGTTACTTGAGGTTGAGAACACCGTTAGACCAAATTTCAGAAATCTTGTGAAATAAAACAAATAACAAAAGCAGTACTTCCGACTGGTCATATAATTGATAACCCTTTTGTTGCAACTCCTAACCTGGATTTACATTAAGGGAAGGAAGCACCTCTAAACAAATTTCAGAAATACTTAAACACAAAACAAATTTATTTTATATTATTAATTAATATCAGATGGTGTATGTTTAAAACCCAAAGTGCACCGTTTAAGGTCATAATTTAATGTGTTGTTATGTAAAGATATTTCAAATTCTTTCATAATTCAATACCAGTTCTTCATTAATATAATTTCTACGACTTTCTTTTAGGGTTTTCTAGGACGAGACATATCACTAAATAGAAGGTATTTATATTTAGTATTTGATATAAACTAAGTTGCATTAATCTCAATATACTTCCCTAAAGGCATTTCAACATAAATACTTTTATCAGTACTTTTGTCATATCCCTGAAGGAATTTCCCTTCTTTAACTGTTTTCCCATTGGTCACGCTTTTATAATATCCTTCCAATCCTGTTCCATAAGCTTTTACATCCCAAAAAAAAGTTGTGCCTTTAGACTCCTCAACCTTCCAGGAGCCAATAAACTGTTTCATTAATTCGACCTGATTGAGTTTTGTTTGAGTGGTCTGTGTGTTAGAAGTTATTTGACCGGAAAATGTGGTCAGAAGTTCCGGCTTTTGCAGTCTGGCCAAGGCGTTCCTTTAAATGAAATTGCCATCATAATCCATCCTGGGATCGGCATTAGATAAATCAATAATTCTTTGAAATCCGGCATTCCCATTTTTATGGGTCGATGAACCTGCATTATAACAGCGTACAATGTCCCATGCGCCATGAAATATTTTTCCAGCACTAGCAGGATCAGCGTGATAGTGCCCAAATAAAATCATATCGATTTTGTTTTCAATAATTTTTTTTAAATCGTTATTGTCCTTCAACTGCATTCCAAACTTAAAATCAAACGGGTGATGGTGTAAGTATACAACCTTTTTTAGGCTGGCAACCTCTGGCTTATTCAACATTCTCTTTAAACGCTTTAATTGTCTTACCCCTAATTCGCCCTCGGAAAAGAAACGATCGTGCCAATGGAGCTCTTCAGCAGTTGAATCGAGCCCTATAAAGGCAATCTCATCAATAATATCGAGTTTGGGATAAGAAATTCTCCGGGACTTAAAATACTTTTCTTTAAACAAACCAACAAATTTCTTATCTCCCCGGGTACCTGTCCCGTAGTCATGGTTGCCCGGGACAACCAATACTTTATATCCCCGTTCTTCAAGTTGTTCAATAGCATAAACAGCTTCATCTACCTGTTCACTATGCTTGGCATTATTAACTATATCACCGGTAATTAAAACTATATAATTATTTGCAGGTTGTTTTAAAAATGTAATGTTGTCAATAATAGCACGAAATTTAATGCCACAGTCTTTATATCCGACATGTAAATCTGATAAATGAATAATTTTTTTCATGATATGGAATTTGATGATAAACTGGAGTTAAAAATATTAAAATTTAATGTCAATATGATGGTTGTCTCGTCCTGAAATAGCTTGTCACATCAAAAACTATTCAGAATGAAAATTAAACAAAAATCTTATGTTAAACTAGAACCTAAAAGCCGGGATCCTTACTTAAGGAGAACTGATGGGGAAATGATC
>Ga0315278_10001009_pt1 | contig 24226 bp, 23 predicted proteins | sample YL17G06_0_MG_FD_203880 | JGI IMG/M metagenome (GOLD analysis project Ga0315278, IMG submission 203880) | Sediment microbial communities from Yellowstone Lake, YNP, Wyoming, USA - YL17G06_0 | ecosystem: Environmental > Aquatic > Freshwater > Lake > Sediment | place: USA: Wyoming | collected... | reverse complement strand
ATCGCCAGCCCGTTCGTCTTCGAGATCGTCGGGTAGGGGCCATAGCCCGACCCGTACTGCGGAGCCGGTGTGGGGCTCGCTGGCGGTGGAGGCGGCGGCGGTGGAACCGGCCGTGTCGCCTGCTGTCTCCCTGACCCAGGCGGAAGATTCGAACTCGACCGGTCGCTCATCCCAGCCTCCTCGGCCTCACGTACCTACAGGGTCCCCGGTACGTGCGCCCTCCGGAGGGGCCGAAGGACCTGCCGTCGAGGAGACCGGCCAAGCTCGGGCGTCACGGATCGCGCCGACGTGTCGTGCGCTACACGGTCCGCGCGAGCCAGAGACGCGGTTCGTGAACCTCGGGCAGCGACGGCATCGCCTCCGCCGACTCCCACATCCGCGACAGGGTTCCCTCGTCGGTCAGTTCGACGACCGTGTCACAGAACTTCCGACCCGCCACGTACTGCTCCTTCTTCATCTCCACTCCGAGGAGACGTTCGAAAACCGGATCTCCCTCCGAGGTATCCAACCGGGACACCGCCTCTTCGATCTGGGCGTACGAGCCCAGCAGCTCTGAGCCGAGCGCGTGCATCACGTGGTCGCCGTACCCCTCGGCCGCTGCCATGAAGGCCTGGATCCGCGCGAGCTTCAGCCGCTGCTCGTCGTCGAGCTCCGCCCCGAACAGGCCCTCGTCGGACTCCATCAGGCCCTGCAACGCCTGGGGGTCGGCGGCGTCCAACCCCGCGAGCTTGGCCTGCATCCCTTCCATGTCGATCGTGAGCGTCGACAGGAAGTCGTCGAGCACCTCCCGGAACCGGTCGCGTGCCCACGGACGCGCGAACTCGAAGCGGTGGGTCACCTCGTGCAACGCGACCCAGGTCCGGAACTCGGTCCGGTCGAGCGACCAGTCCTTCTCGAACCTCGCGATGTTCGGCACCACGAAGAGCACCGCCCCCGGGCCGCTCCGGGGCACGGCCACATCGAACTGCCCGAGCACGTGCTGCGCGAGGAAGCCGAGCACCTGCCCCACCTGCGTGCCCATCAACAGCGGAGAGATCTGACCCATGAATCCCGCCATCTGCTGCATCTCCGGTGGGAGCTGATCGCGGGTGGCACGGTCCATCGCCTCGCCGATCCGCCGCGCGGCAGGCTCGAGCAGCTCCCGGAGGCTCTCAGCGTTCGCCGTCACCCACTCGGCCCTGCGAACCGGACGCACCTGGGCGACGTCGCCCGGAGGCTCGAGGCCCGTGAACCGCGCGACGTGGAGCTCAGCCACGCGCACCGCGTCCTCGAACGTCTGCCGATCGGCATCGGTGGGCTCGCGGTCGTCGCCGGCCTCCACCGCGCTCGCGATCGCGACCTGTCTCGCGAGCTCCCAATTCACGGGCCCGCTGGAGGACGACATCACCCGCTGCAGCTCCTGGAACAAGGGGGCGTCCTTGAACTGCTCGGGGTCGCCCCCGAACGGGAACCCGAAACCGGGTGGCGTGCCGCTCATGCACGCAATCGTACGACCCCCCCTTCGTTACGATGGCGCCGTGACCGACCCGGCCCCCCCGCGCATGCTCGTCCGCATCACCCCCGAGCCGCTCGTCATCGATGAGGCCCTCGCGTTCGTGGCTGACCGCGGCGCGGGAGCCACCGCCATGTTCGTGGGTACGGTGCGCGACCACTCCGGCGCCGGCGATGTCACCGGGCTGAGCTACGAGGCCTGGGAGGATCTCGCGGTCGAGCGCCTGGGCGCGATCGGCGAAGAGATGCACGAGCGGTGGTCCGTCCGCAAGGTCGCGATCCTCCACCGGATCGGCGACCTCGCCGTGGGGGAGTCCAGCGTGGTCGTGGCGGCCAGCGCGCCGCATCGCGGCGACGCCTTCGACGCCTGTCGCCACGGGATCGAGCGGCTGAAGGAAGACGTCCCGATCTGGAAGAAGGAATCCCTCGTCTCGGGCGACGCGCACTGGGTGATGGGGAGCTAGATGGGCCGCGACCTCGCGATCGACCTCGGCACCGCGAACACGCTCGTCTATCGCCAGGGCGAGGGCATCATCTTCGACGAGCCGGCGGTCGTGGCGATGCACGGCGGCACGGGCGAGGTCATCGCGATGGGCGAGGAGGCCTGGCAGATGATCGGGGGCGACTCCGGGAGTGTGGTCGCGGTCCGGCCGCTCCGCGCAGGCACGATGACCGACTTCGACATCACGCAGCGGATGCTCGAGGTGGTCTTGCGTCGTGTCGGCGTCTCGCGCCTGATGCGGCCGCGCGTGCTCGCGTGCGTGCCCAGCCTGAGCTCGGAGGTCGAGAAGCGCGCCGTCGAGGAGGCGATCAGGTTCGCGGGGGGCCGGCAGGTGACGCTCGTCGAGGAGCCGCTCGCCGCGGCGATCGGGGCCGGGCTCCCGGTCCACGAGCCGATCGGGAACCTCGTCGTCGACATCGGCGGCGGACGATCCGAGATGGCCGTCGTCTCGATGGGCGGCGTGGTGAGCGGCCGCTCGGTCACCCTGGGGGGGTTCGACCTCGACGCGGCGGTCGCCGAGCACATCCGCACGGAATACGGCGTCGCGATCGGCGAGAAGGCGGCCGAGGAGATCAAGATCGCGATCGGCTCGGCCTTCCCCTCGTCCGACGGGAAGGCGGCGATCGTGGTCGGCCGCGAGCTCGCAGGCGGCAATACCGTTGAGGTGAAGGTGACGGCCGACGAGGTCCGCCAGGCGATGGGCGGCCCGATCGAGGGCATCGTCGAGGCCGCCCGGCTCTGTCTCGCGGAGGCGCCGCCGGAGCTCACCCACGACGTGCTCGAGACCGGCATGTTCCTCACCGGCGGCGGCAGCCTCCTCAAGGGGCTCGACATGCTGCTCGCCCAGGAGTGCGAGGTCCCGGTGCACGTCACGGAGCGGCCGCTCGAGACGGTCGCGGCCGGCGCCGGCTACATGCTCGAGCACCTGGCGGACTACCGATCGGCGTTCCAGCTGGTGCGCCGGCGCTGAAGCGGGGAGGGGACCGATGACGTTCTCGATCGTGGGGTTCGATCCGGACAACGGCGACCTGGGCATCGTGGTCGCCTCGAAATTCCCATGCGTGGGCGCCGTCGTGCCTTGGGCGAGAGCGGGGATCGGCGCCGTGGCCACGCAGTCGTGGGCGAACACGGCGTTCGGGCCGGACGGGCTCGGGCTGATCGAGGGCGGCGCGTCGGCGTCGGGCGCGCTCGACGTCTTGCTGCGCGCCGACGACGGCCGCGACGACCGACAGGTAGGGATCGTCGACGCTCGTGGAGGCTCGGCCACGTTCACGGGTGCCACCTGCATGGACTGGGCGGGCGGCGCCGCAGGCGACGCCAATAACGACGTCTTCGCCGCGCAGGGGAACATCCTCGCGGGGCCCGAGGTCGTCGACGAGCTGGCGCGCGCCTTCACCGAGACCGAAGGGGACCTCTGCGACCGCCTCCTGGCCGCGCTCGACGCCGGCGACGCCGCGGGTGGGGACCGGCGCGGCCGCCAGTCCGCGGCCCTGCTGGTCGTGCGCGAGGCCGGCGGCTACGAGGGCAGGAACGACCGCTACATCGACCTCCGTGTCGACGACCACCCCGACCCGATCGTGGAACTGCGCCGAATCTTCGAGATCTGGGACGACACGATGCTGATCCGCAACGACCCGCTGCTGCCGGCCTCGCCCGAGCTCGTGGCAGACGTCCAGATGCGGCTGGCCGCACTCGGTCACTTCGCGGGCGAGCCGATCGGCACGTTCGACGACGCCACGCGTGCGGGGCTGAGCGAGTGGGCGGGCGGCGTGAACCTCGAGGGACGGCTCCGAGGCGACGACCAGCTGTCGCAGGCGTTGGTTCGGGAGCTCCGCGACGTCACTCCCGAGATCGCCGAGCCACGGGCCTAGCCGTTGTTCGCGGCGCCGCTCAGCAGCTTCGAGATGATGTGCCCGGCCTCGTAGAGCACGAACGCGGTGGTGGCGGCGGCCGCGACCACCGCGATCACCAGCCCCATGACCCCGCCGAGCCGCCCCTGCCAGGAACCGCGCGACTCGGTCACCGGGATGTAGGCCGTGCCGGCCGACGCCACCGGCGGGGAGCCCTCGCCCCCGTTCGTTCCTTCGGATCGGGCGTCGGTGTCCCACGCGCCGCTCGGGCTCGCCTCGTCGCTGCGTGCGAAGCGCATCGATGCCCAGTACACGATCCCGCCCGCGAGCGCGGCGAGCAACAGGACGATCACATAGCCCAACGGACAGCTCTCCTCTCGGCTCCGGGAGCCTACCCCGCCTCCGCCTCCGCGGGAACCAAGGCCGGGGGACGAACCGACCCTGCCCGTACCATGGTCATGCCTTGAAACGCATCCTGAAGATCGCCGCTGCCGTGCTGGGTCTCGCCTTCGTGTTCGGCGTGGGCTTCGTGCGACTGCCGTACTACGCCGTGGGCCCCGGGCCCGCAGACGAGGTCATCCCGTTGATCCACGTCGGCGGCGGGCAGCAGACCTTCCCTCCGTCGGGCAAGCTGATCATGACGACGGTGAGCTTCTACCAGGTCACGGGCCTCCAGGCGCTCCAGGCCTGGCTCGACCCGAACCTCGCGATCGTGGCCGACGAGGTGCTGTACCCACCCGGGCTCGACCACGCGACCGAGGAGCAGCGTGCCCGCTCGCAGATGGACCAGAGCAAGATCGACGCGGCGATCGTCGTGCTCACGAAGCTCGAGGGCTACCCGAAGACGCACGGAGCCGGCGCCCTGATCGAGCAGACGTTCCCGGGTTGCCCGGCCGAAGGGGAGCTGTTCAGCGGCGACCTGATCCTCGCGATCGACGGCGAGCCGGTCGATTCGCGCGACGAGGCGTCGGACCTGATCGGCGAGGCGCCGGCACGGGAGCCGCTCGACTTCCGGGTGCGCGCGGCCGGCGAGACGCACGACGTCGAGGTCGCCAAGCGCCGATGCGGCGGCAGCGAGGACCCGCTCGTCGGGGTCTCGCTCATCGACAACTTCCCCTTCCCGATCGAGATCTCGAGCGGGAACGTCGGCGGCCCCTCGGCGGGGCTCATGCTCTCGCTGGGCCTGTTCGACCTCCTGACGCCTGGTGACCTCACCGCGGGACGCACGATCGCCGGTACGGGCACGATCGGCCCCGACGGCAAGGTCGGCTCGATCGGCGGGATCACCGACAAGGTGGTCGCCGCCGAACGTGTCGGCGCCACGGTGTTCCTCGTGCCGGCCAAGAACATGACCGATCTCGACGGCATCGACACGGGCGACATGCGGCTGGTCCGGGTGGGGACCTTCGACGACGCGGTGGACGCCCTGCGGCGGACGGCCTCGTAGCCGGGCTCGTGCGTTAGGCTGGCCGAACGGGGCGGTACGCGCGCCGTAACGAGGAGGGACACCCGAGGATGGCGAGCATGAACGTGCGGATGCCGCGACAGCGGCGTTGGCCGGGCATCCTGATCGCCGTGCTCGCCGTGCTCGCCGTGCTGTTCACGGTGGCCTCGCAGTTCTTCATAGATCTCCTCTGGTACCGCGAGGTCGACCTGTCCTCGGTGTTCTGGACCACCCTGCGCAGCAAGGTCCTGCTGGGGGTGGCGTTCGGACTCCTGTTCTTCCTCCTGCTGTACGTGAACCTCGCGATCGTCAAGCGGATGAAGCCCGAGACCCGGATCCTCACGCCCGATCAGGAGATCGTGGAGCGGATCCGCCAGCAGTTCGACCCGATGCTCCGGTGGCTGCTGCCGCTCGGGTGTGCGCTGCTCGCGCTCTTCGTCGCGATCGGCGTCTCGCGCCAGTGGCAGACCTACCTGCTGTGGCGGAGCAGCTCCGGCATCGACTTCGGGAACCCGGAACAGCTGTTCGGGCGCGACCCGTCGTTCTACGTGTTCTCGCTGCCGTGGCTGAAGTTCGTGCAGGGGTGGCTCTTCTCGACGCTCGTGGCGGTGACCTTCCTGGTGGGGCTCGCGCACTTCCTGTGGGGCGGGATCCGGCCGCAGGCGCCGATGCTCGCCGACAAGGTGATGCCGGCCGCGCGCGCCCACCTCTCGGTGCTGCTCGGCCTGATCATGCTCGTGAAGGCCTGGGGCTACTGGCTCGGCCGCTTCGACCTGCTGAACTCCACGCGCGGCGTGGTCCAGGGAGCCTCCTACACGGACGTGAACGCCCAGCTCCCCGCCCTCAACTTCCTCGCGATCGTAGCGGTGATCTGCGCGATCCTGTTCTTCGTCAACATCCGGCTGCGGATCTGGGCGCTGCCGATCATCGCGGTGCTGCTGCTGGCCGTCGTGTCGGTGCTGCTCGGCACGGCCTACCCCGCCTTCGTCCAGCGGTTCCGAGTGGCCCCGCAGGAGTATCAGCGCGAGCTGCCCTACATCGAGTACAACATCGCCGACACGAGGCGCGCGTTCGGGCTCGACGCGATCGACGTCGTCCCGCGGCCCGTCGATCCCCTCATGACCGCCCGCGACATCAAGGACAACCCGACCACGATCCAGAACATCCGCCTATGGCGTCAGGGGGTCCTGCAGGAGAACTTCCAGTCCTCCCAGCGGATCCGGCAGTACTACGAGTTCAAGGACGTCGACGTCGACCGCTACACCCTCACGAACGGGGATCGACGCGTCCTGATGCTGGCGGGGCGGGAGGTCACGCAGGCCGGGATCCCCACAGAGGGCCAAACCTGGCAGAACGAGCATCTCGTCTACACGCACGGGTTCGGCGCGGTCGCCGCGCAGGTGAACCAGTCGACCACCGAGGGTGCCCCGGTGCTCACGCTCCGGGACATCCCGCCGATCGGGGAGCCGGTCGCAGAGCAGCCGCGCATCTACTACGGCGAGACCGAGGACGTGCCGTTCGTGATCACGAACACGAGCACGCTCGAGCTCGACTACGAGGGCGCACCCCCGACGGACCGGTACGTCTACGACGGCACCGGGGGCATCCCCATGGGGAACGTGCTGCAGCGCGCGCTCTTCGCCTGGCGCTTCCGCGACGTGAACCTGCTGATCTCGGGCCAGCTCGACGCGAACAGCCGGATCATGCTGTACCGCGACATCCAGGAACGGGCGACGAAGTCCGTGCCGTTCCTGACGTTCGACTCCGATCCGTACCTCGCGATCGTGAGCGGGAACCCGGTCTGGATCTGGGACGCCTACACCACGACGAACCAATACCCGTACTCCGAGTCCGTGAGCCTGTCCGAGGCGACCGACGGCCTGATCCCCGGTTCGTCCGGCAGCGTGAACTACATCCGCAACTCGGTGAAGGTCGTGGTGGACGCCTACAACGGGACCCTCACCTACTACGCCGACGACGGGCCCGACGGGGACCCGATCATCCGCGCGTGGGCCGCAGCGTTCCCGGGACTGTTCACCCCGATCGACGAGGCGCCGCAGGATCTGCGCGAGCACTTCCGCTATCCGGAGAACCTCTTCCAGACTCAGGCGACGCAGTTCGCGAACTACCACGTCACCGACACCGAGGTCTTCTATCAGAAGCAGGACTTCTGGCAGATCCCCGAGGACCCCACGACCGCGACGGAGGTCTCCGCCGGGGCCGTCTCGACGAACCTCCGGATCCGCCCGTACTACCTGCTGTTGAAGGCGCCCGGTGATACCACGGAGCGCTTCCAGCTCGTGCTGCCGCTCGTGCCCGAGGGGCGGCCGAACCTCGTGTCGTGGATGGCCGCCGACTCCGACCCGGAGAACTACGGCCACATGGTGTCGTACACGTTCCCCTCGGGGTCGAACGTCGAAGGCCCCGCACAGGTCTTCTCGCGCATCAACCAGAACCCGCAGTTCTCGGCGGAGCGGTCGCTCCTGGGACAGGGTGGCTCCACGGTGCTGTTCGGCGACCTCCTGGTGATCCCACTGAACGACGCGTTCCTGTGGGTACAGCCGGTGTACGTGCGGGCGTCGCAGACCCAGGCGGTGCCTGAGCTGAAGCGGGTCGTGGTGGTGAACGGCACGACGGTCGGCGTCGGCGCGACGCTCTCGGACGCGCTCGCCGCCTCGGTCGAGGGCCAGGTGCCCGACGGCGGTGGCGGTGGCGGCGGTACGCCGGTGGGCACGATCAGCCAGCAGGTGGCGGCGCTCCTCGACGAGGCGCTCCGGCACTTCACGTTGGCCGACGCGGCGCTGAAGGCCGGCGACCTGGCGACCTACCAGGACGAGCTCTCGCAGGCGCAGGACCTGGTGCAGCAGGCGAACGACCTGGCGGCGCAGGAGACGGGCGGGGTTGCACCGTCGGCGCCGCCGTCCGCGCCAGCGTCCGCCAGCGCGAGCCCGTGAGGCCTCAGTCTGTCGCGAGCCTGAACCCGAGGTCGGCGCCGACATCCGCGACCTCCATCTGGGCCTTCTGCAGGCGCCCGCTGTAGTCCCAGTTCATCGACTGCCAGCGCGTGAACTGGTCGAGCACCCACACGCCGGACTGGCGCGAGCCGTTGCCGCTCTTGCCGTTCCCGCCGAACGGGAGATGCGCCTCGGCGCCGCTCGTCGAGTTGTTCACGCTCACCATCCCTGCGCTGATCCGCTCCCGGAAGCGGAACGCGTGCAGCGGGTTCGTCGTGTAGATCGACGACGACAGCCCGTAGCCGTGGCCGTTCGCGAGGGCCATCGCCTCGTCGAAGTCGTCGAACCGCGCGACGCCCACGATCGGGCCGAACGTCTCGGTGCGGTAGAGGTCGTCGTCGGCAGTGATCCCGTCGACGATCGTCGGGTGGTAGTAGAGCCCCGTCTCGGGGTCGCCCACGAAGCCGTTCCTGGGGTTGTCCGCGGTGACGCGGCCGGTGCCGGTCGAGCCCCGCAGCGAGTGGTGCGGGCGCACGAGTTGGAGCCAGTCCTCGAACCGGTCGCAGAACCGCTGCGAGATCATCGGCCCGTACAGGACGTCCTGGGTGGGGTCGCCCACCGCGGCGCCCCGCGTGGCCGCATCGAACCGGGCGACGAATTCGTCGTGCACGCTCGAATGGACGATCGCCGTGCCGAGCGAGGTGCAGCGCTGGCCGGCGGTGCCGAACCCGCTGAACAGCGCGCCCTCCACCGCGAGGTCGAGATCTGCGTCGGGCATCACCACGAGCGGGTTCTTCCCGCCGAGCTCCAGGCACGCGGTCTGGAGATGCCGCCCGGTGAGCTCGCCGATCCTTCGTCCCACCTCGGTCGAGCCGGTGAAGCCCACCTTGTCGACGAGCCGCTCATCGAGCGCGCGCTCGAGTCCCTCGAACGTCGCGGGCCCGTCGGCGAGCACCATGTTGACGACGCCCTCGGGGAACCCGGAGTGCAGCAACAGCTGCGTGAAGGCCTCGGCGGTCGCCGGCGTGTATTCCGCCGGCTTCCAGACCACCGCGTTCCCGCAGAGGAGCGCCGGCACCAGGTACCAGGAGGGGACCGCGACGGGGAAGTTCCCCGCGGTCACGATCGTCGCGACGCCCACCGGTACGCGGAACGTGAAGAGCTGCTTGTCGGGCATCTCGCTCGGCACGGTCTGGCCGTAGAGCCGGCGCCCCTCGCCGAGGAAGAAGTTGCAGGTGTCGACGACCTCCTGGACCTCGCCGCGCGACTCGGCGATCGGCTTGCCGATCTCGCGCGTGATCAAGGCCGAGAGCGCCTCGAAGTTCTCCTCCACCAGGCGCCCGAACTGCTGGATCGCACGGCCGCGGACGGGCGGGGGCACGGCGGCCCAGCCGGGCTGCGCGGCCCGGGCGGTGCGGGCGGCGTCGACGAGGGTGTCGGCGTCGCCGACGAGCGCCTCGGCCACCACTAGCGAGAGATCGGCGGGGTTCATGACGGTGAGGCGCCCGCCGGCCGTGTCGCCCCGCGGCTGGCCGTCGATGAGCGAGCTCACGGTTCGGGTCATGGGCGGATGGTACCCGAGGCCTGGGTGCGGCCCACGGTCCGGCACGCGCCCGCCGCCGTGTCTCCCGCTGCGCGGGTTAGGGCGTCAGGTCGGCGCAGAGCGCTTCGATCTGCACGGAGACGCCGGTTCCCGGCGAGGGGAACAGGGTGAAGTCGAAGACCAGGTCCCACGGGCGCCCCGGTGGGCTCGTGACGCTTGAGCGAACGTGCAGAAGCTGGCCCTGGAGGTAGAAGCTCTCGGAGCCGAGTGGGCCGATGGCCCGGTCGTTGGGGTCACACGACACGAGCGCCTGTGTCGACGTCGATCGCGTGGGGGGGCTGTCGTAGGCGAGGTATCCCGTTCGCGTGTAGAACCGGAGCACGCCGGTTGCACTCGGCTCGCCTTTCGGCCCGCGCTCGCCCTGCTCGCCCCTGGGTCCGCGGTCGCCTTGGAGGCCCTGCTCGCCCTGCGGTCCTCGAGGGCCGTGCACACCCTGGATCCCGGGTTCACCTTGGATGCCCTGCGAACCCTGGAGCCCCTGTGGGCCGGTCGCCCCCGGTGCGCCGGTCGGTCCGATCGGGCCGGTCTCGTTCCACCGGACGAGCACGCCGCCCCCCGAACACGACGGCGTCGCGTTGACCGAGAGCGTGCCGGGGATCACCTTGCCGTTCTTCGCACAGGCGGCGAACAGATCGCCGCTCCGCGTGTCCGCGAACGCGAACCCCCCGGCCACGAGCGAGGCACTGATCGCGGACGATGCGAGTCCGATCGCGATGACCCGGCGGATCGACATCGAACCTCCCTAGGGCGACGGTCTGCGGTGGTGTTGTTACAGGGGTCATCGGCAGGAGCGGGGTCGTTTCTGCACCGACCTCCGGTCCGAGTGTGTATCGGCCGCCCGGCCTACCACCTCGGACGGGGAGGATCCGTGGCCTTCGCTCGCCCGGTCCGAGGGCCATGAGGGCCCGCATCCGGACGACATGCCGGAGGGATCAGCCGCGAGCCGGTGCAGCGTGACCGGGGTCGCTGCGTGGCCTCTGTGGCGACCGGGCGCTCTCCGACGCTTCCCCCGGTCCCGGCTGAAGGGCGTTCGCCCGTGCCCTATCTCCGATCCCCTGCCCCTCGTTGCGGGATAGGAGATAGGGCTTCGCGCGTGACTGCTACGGGAGACGAGACCGCCACCGACCGATCCGGCGCGATCCGCGTGCAGTTGGCGGAGCTCATGACCTGCGACGCGTCGGTGACCGGTCTCGACGATCGGGGACCACCGCGTGCGCCGGTCCCTCGGTGACGGAACCGTGACGGTCTCGTGAGGCTCCTGTCGCGCGGGTTCCTTCCGCCGGGGGGGTCGGGCACTCTGGGGGCATGACCTTACGGATCGTCGTCCAGGTTCTCGTGGTCCTCGTCGTGCTCGGGGCGCTCGTGGCCTGGCGACCCGCGCCCGCGGTGACCGTCGCGCTCGCATCCGGTCTCGCCGGAGGACTGGCCGCCTACGTTCTGGCGCGGGCCGATGGTCCGCGTGGCGTGCCCGCAGTGGTCGCCGAGGGGGTCAGCGTCGGTGTCGCGGTCGGCGGGCTCCTGGGCCTGGCGCTCACGAGACGACGCATGCGAGGCGCGTGGCCGATGCGCCGGGACGCGCTGTGGCTGCTCGCCGCGACGCCGTTCGCGGCAGCGGCGCTGCTGCTGGCGATCCAGGACGCCTGTCCTCTCTACGTCACGCGCGGCGCGGGGCTCTGCTACTACGACGTCGACCTGATGGGCGGCTGGGCGGCCGGCGTGGCCTTCCTCTTCGTGGTGGACATTGGGATCCTCGCGGCGCTGCTGTGGCTCGCGCCGGGATCGGCTACCGCTGCAGCCCGATCGCGCTCAGCGGCAACCTCGTGATCGTCCGCGCGGTTACCCGCGCATGATCGAGCGCGGCCTGGAGCTCAACCTCCCCTGGAAACGCATGCATCTCCTCACCTCCGGGTGAGCCGTGCGAGTAGTCTTCGAACCACGCCGGGGCAGGAGGGTCCATGAACGATCGAGCGCGCAGGATGATCCCGCAGATCGCAGCGGTCGTCGTCGGGTTGCTCCTCATCCTGTTCTTCAAGGGCACGTTCTCCGGCGGGACCGACGAGGCCGGCTCGAACGCCACCGCGCCGCCCATCCTGGGTGACTGCGTCCACGTCGCCGTGACGGCCTCTTCGGAGAAGGCGGCACTGGTCACGCAGATCGCCGAGGACTTCGCTCGCTCGGGTGCCGAGGTCGACGGGCGGTGTGTCGCCGCTGACGTCACCTCCAAATCGTCCGGCGCCACGATGGACGCGCTGGCCCGGGGCTGGGACGAAGGCATCGACGGACCTCGCCCCGCCGTCTGGACCCCGGCCTCGTCCTCGTGGGTCGTGCTGTTGCAGCAGCGGAGCGCCGTGACCGACCAGCCCGATCTCGTCCCCGACGACGTCCCGACCATCGCATACAGCCCGCTCGTGATCGCGATGCCCGAGCCCATGGCCGACGCCCTCGGGTGGCCCGATGCCAAGCTCGGCTGGTCCGACCTGTTCCACCTGGCGGAAGATCCCCGGGGGTGGGGAGCGTACGGCCACCCCGAGTGGGGCGCGTTCAAGCTGGGCAAGACCAACCCGAACTTCTCCACCTCGGGGCTCAACTCGCTGGTGGGCACCTACTTCGCGGCCACGGGCCTATCCAGCGACCTCACGATCCAGCGCATCGAGGAACCCAAGGTGCAGAACTTCGTGGCCGGCGTGGAGTCCTCGGTGGTCCACTACGGTGACATCTCGCTGACGTTCCTCGCCAACCTCCAACGAGCCGACGACCGGGGCGAGGGACTCACCTACGTCTCGGCGGTCGCGATCGAGGAGAAGTCGGTCTGGGACTACAACCAGGGGAACCCCTCGGGCGATCCCGCGACGCTCGGCGACCACGGCAAGCCCAGCGTCCCGTTGGTCGCGATCTATCCCGACGAAGGAACGCTGATCAGCGACCACCCATGGGTGACGCTGAATGCGCCGTGGGTCAACGACGAGACTCGAGCCGCCGCCGAGGAGTTCCTGGCGTTCCTTCAGGCACCCGAGCAGCAGCGGCGCTTCCAAGAGTACGCCTTCCGCGACTACGAGGGGAAACCAGGACCGCTCATCACGCCGGCGAACGGCCTGCTGCCCAAGCAGCCGGCGCAGGTGCTGGCACCACCCGCCCCGGACGTGCTCGATCAGATCCAGCGGTCGTGGTCGGATCTGCGCAAGCGTGCCCGCGTGCTGGTCGTCATCGACGTCAGCGGCTCGATGGGTGAGGCTGTTCCGGGGTCGGGCGCGAGCAAGTTGGAGTTGGCGAAGGAAGCGGCTGTCGATTCGCTGAAGCTCTTCGCGCCCGACGACGAGGTCGGGCTGTGGGTGTTCACCACCGACATGGCTGGAGGGGCGGACCACGCGGAGCTGATCCCGATCGGACCCGTGGGCCCTCGGCTGGATGAGTTCCGCCGGCAGATCGACGGCCTGAGCCCGCTCAACGGGACGCCGCTGTACACGACGATCGGAGCGGCGGTCGATGAGATCCGGTCGGGACTCGACCCCGACCGGATCAACGGCGTCGTCGTGCTCACCGACGGACGGAACGAGGACCCCCGTAACAGCGACCTGGCCGGCCTGCTGCGAGACCTCGATTCTGAGCTCGCCGTGCGGGTCTTCCCGATCGCCTACGGCGAGGACGCCGACCTCGAGGTGCTCACGCGGATCGCTGAAGCGTCTCGGGGCGCGGTCTACGACGCATCGGACCCGTCCACGATCTCCAAGGTATTCGTCTCGGTCATCTCCAACTTCTGATGGCGCTGAACGACGAGGTCCGCGACCCGTGGGTCTACATCTTGGCCGGGCTGGGCGGCGGCATCGCCTGGGCCGTCGGTGTTCCCGTCGCCGCCGCGGCCGGGGTCGGGGTCGCGGTGGGCGCGGCTCGCGTGGGGTTCGGCGCGGCGTTGGGGCGCCCCTCTTCACGCCGCCCCGAGACGGCCTCCGCCCTGCCGATCACCGAGCATTCGGCCGAGCAGGACTGGCTCCGGCGCGGCGACGCGGCGGTGGACACCTTCCGCGACCTCGCGCGCTCGCTCCCGGCGGGGCTCGCGTCCTCGCACAGCGCGTCGATCGCGACACAGGCCGACGAGACCCTGGCGGGCATGCGCCGCCTCGCCGGCCAAGCGTCCGTCACCACCAAGGTCGCCGGACGGCTCCACGTGCCGTCGCTGCGGTCGGAGCGAGAGCGGCTACGCCTCCAGTTGGACAACGCGGGCGATCCCGACATCGCCGGCGAACTGGAGCGTTCGCTCGGCTCGATCGACGAGCAGGTCGACATCGCGCAGCGGCTCGAACGGTCGCGGGCCACCTTGCTCGCGCGCCTGGAGTCGAGCGCGCTCGGCCTCGAACGTCTGGTGGCCCAGCTCGCCGAGATCCTGGCATTGTCCGAGAGCGCGACCTCACCTGTGGAAGGCGCCGCGCAGCTCGAGGCCCTCGCCGACGATCTCGAAGGCATGCGCACCGGTCTCGCCGAGGCAGAGCAGCTCTCTCGGCGCGCCTTGAGTGCCTACGGGGGAGAAGGTAGCGTCGGGCATGAGCAGGCCGAAGACGGAAAGGGATAGACCATGTGGAAGTCCTTCAGGAAGTTCTGGGCGTACCTCGGTGCGGTGTTCGGGGCCAAGGTCGAAGAGAAGGCCGACCCCAAGATCCAGCTGGAGCAGGCGATCGAGGAGGCGAAGAAGCGCCACGAAGCACTCACGCAGCAGGCCGCCGCCGTGCTCGGGAACGAACGCCAGCTTGAGCTCAAGCTCGGCCGTTCCCTCGAGGAGGTCGAGAAGCTGCAGGGCTCGGCGCGCCAGGCACTCTTGAAGGCGGACCAGGCGCGTGCCGCCGGCAACGAGGCCGAAGCGAAGACCTTCGATGATGCTGCGCAGGCCTTCGCGATGAAGCTCGTGACCGAGGAGAAGACCGCGCGCGAGCAGAAGGCACTTCTGGAGCAATCCGAAGCGGCCTCAGAAGGCGCCCGCAAGGCCGTCGAATCGAACGCACTCAACCTGCAGAAACAGCTCGCCGAGCGGTCGAAGCTGCTCTCTCAGCTCGACAACGCCAAGATGCAGGAGCGGCTGAACGACGCCCTCAAGCAGATGGACGAGCTCTCGCCCTCGGGCGACGTGCCCTCGGTCGCCCAGGTGCGAGAGAAGATCGAGAGCCGCTACGCGAAGGCGCTCGGCGAGGCCGACCTGCGCAGCGGTTCCCTGGACGCCAAGATGCTCGAGGTCGAGAGGGCGCAGCTTGACGCCGAGGCGGCGGCTCGGCTCGAGTCGCTCCGAGCCTCGCTCGGCCCGGGGGGGCCCTCGGTATCCGGCGGCTCATCATCGATCGAGGTCGGCGAGCCGGTCCCCGATGCCGAAGATCCGGACGACGCGCCCGCCGGCTGAACCCTCAAGCGTTCCCCCCGTCGATCCGGAGGGGCCAACGGATGCGTATGTCGAGCTTGTGCCCTGCCCCCCCTTCCAGGATCCGCGTGGTGGGACAAGAGATAGGCAAGGCGCTCGCGCCGCCGGACGCCTCGGGCTGGCACGACTTGTAGCGGTCGATCGCTCGGGGTAGCGTCACACCTGTTCTCTCCTCCCTTCCCATGCAGCTTCGACAGACCCGCTCGGCGCCTCCCTCGCTGGTCTCGGCGGCGATACCCCCGACTACGGGGCGCCGACGGTTGCACTTCGACGGTGACGTGCTGCTCCTGGTGGCCGTCGTCATCGGAGGACTCGCGACGTGCCTGGCAACCTATCCGTGGCACGGATACGTGTTCCCGGTGGGAGCCGATGCCCCCGTGTACATCTGGTGGACACGGCTCGCCGGGCAGGAGGGACTGTCGGCGGTCGGAGACCGACCCGGGGTGCCTGCCCTCGCGCTCGCGTTGCGGACGGTCGTCCCGGGCGGGACCGCGGCGATCATCGCGGCGCTCGAGATCTCGCTCACCTTGGCGCTCGCCCTCGCCGCGGCCGCGTGGGTGCGGGCAGCGGGGCTCGGGCGAACCGCCTGGCTGAGCGTGGGCGTGCTCTCAGGGGCGTTCGCGCTCCACCTCGCGGTCGGGTACGTGGCGACGCTCCTGGCGGCGGTGCTGGTCGTGACCGCCGTCGCGGCGCTCTCGCGCGCCACGAGGCGTGGGGTCGTGGCCGCCGCCGGCCTGCTCGGCGTCGCCGGCCTGGCCCATCCGGAGTTCCTCCTCATCGGGACGGTGGTCCTGGGGCTGACGGCGGTGGGGTCGACACGAGGGGAGCGAGGGCGGATCGTGGCGGCGGCACTAGGTGGCCTCGCGATCGCGACGCTGGGCCTGACCCTCCTCGCGATCGGACCCCACCCGATCGACATCGACACGTCTCGGGACGACGTGCTCCAGCGGCTCGGCCTCGGCTGGATGCTCCCGGCCCTGTTCCGGCAGCGATTGATCGAACACGCAGCCGTACTGGTTCCGCTGCTCACGGTGCCGCTGGCGCTCCTCGGACTGCTCCGCGCGCGCGGGTTCCTCCGCAGGGTGCTGAGGTCATGGGTCATCGTGTCAGTGATCGCCGCGGTGGCTGCGTTCGTCACCGGTGTGGTGCCGCCGGAACGGTTCGTGACGTTCTGCTTCGCGTTGCCCATCGCCGCTGGCGTGGGCATCGACGCCCTGGCGGGGCGCTGGCGTCGGCGTTCGGTCGACGGTGCGCGCACTCGCAGGGTGCTTGGGTACGCTGCGCCGATCGCCATGCTTGGAGCCATCGCGACGGGTGGGCTCATCGTCTGGTTCTCCACGCCACCCAAGCTCTTCCCGACCGAGGTGGCGCGCGTCACAGAGGCCTCGCGGTATATCGCCTCGTCGACGCCCGGCACTCCGTTGATCTTCTCCGTGTCATCGGGAGCATCGAACCAGTCGTTCTTCGCGACGGAGGCAGGTAACGCCATCAGGTCGGCCGTGCCCCCCGACCGCATCCGTGACGTGCGTATCGTGGTTGCCCCCCCGTACGTCGACGGGGCCGCGATGGACGAGGAGGAACGTGCTTTGGCAGCCGCGCTGAGAGCCGAGGCGTTCGCGTCGGGGTCACAGACACTGTGGTTCGACCTCGCTCCGTTCGATCGGCGAGCTTTCGGCGTGGCCGAAGCGATCCCGGAGTACATGCCGGTAGTGGTGTCGCAAGGGATCGCCATCGCGGGCTCGCATCTCGCGCCGTCGCCCGGCCCGATCGACCCGCTCGAAGAGGCATCGCCGTGGACGATCGCCGGGGCGACCCTGATGGTCTTCACGGCGCTCTCGATCGCAGGCTGGGGCTGGTCGCTCTGGCTTTCCGGCAGCCCAGGTCCGACGTCGTTCGCGCTCGCGCCCGCGCTGGGAGCCGCGGCGCTGACCGCGGGCGCAGTGATCGCCGATCTGCTCGGGATGCGGCTCACCGCGAGGTGGGCGTCCTCGATCCCTGTCGCCGTATGCCTCGCAGGCTTCGTGGTGCAACGCGCATGTTCGCCGACCCGACGATCCTCGGAAGGTTGATCCGATACCCAGGGCTCTCGTTGCCGTTCACGGGCGCCCTCCGATAGCATCGTCGTGCGGGGTGGAGCAGTCCGGTAGCTCGCTGGGCTCATAACCCAGAGGTCACAGGTTCAAATCCTGTCCCCGCGACGAAGCACCACCAGCGGAAACGCGAAGAACCCGGAGGGCGTCTAGGCCCTCCGGGTTCTTCATTCCCCCAACATTCCCCCAATCGCTCAGGCTCCGCGCCCAGCGTCGAGGATGCTTCCGACCTTCTCCGCGGCCTCGATTCCGGCAGCCTCGGAGACGTGGGCGTAGATGTTCGCCGTGGTCGCGACGTTCGAGTGCCCGAGTTGGGCACTCACTACGTCGAGCCGCACGCCGGCCTCTAGCGCGAGTGTGGCGTAGGAGTGGCGAGCGCCATGCAGCGGGATCTCCGGGACCCTAGCCGCCTTCACGAGCCGCTGCCACCGGCCGAGGATCGTGTCGGGCTGGATGATGGCGCCATCAGGCTCGGTGACGATCCATGGGGCGTCCAGTCCGATGCCGCCGTCTGATTTCCACGCCGGTCCGAACTCGAGGCGCTCGGCCGCTTGTATCGCCTTCCAGCGTCGAAGCCCGTTCGCGGTCATGGCATCGAACCGAACCCTACGGACTCGTCGTGACTTGGTGGTCTCCCGCACGAACACGCGCCGCTCCCCGGTCACCCGGCGGGGGCGAACCAGCACCTGGCGTCCGACCTCGACGATTGCCGTATCAAGGTTGAGGTCGTCCCAGGTCAGGCCGAGGAGTTCACCGCGCCGGAGTCCGGTCGCAAGCGCGAGCCGCCACACGGCGCCGAGGCGATCGGAGGAGGCGACCTCGAGGAACCGGACCACCTCAGCGGACGTCCATGCCGCTCGGTCGACGGAGTCGTCTCGAGCCGGGGGATCTACTGCGAGGACCGGGTTCACCGTGAGGTATCCGCGGCGCACCGCGTCACCCAGGGCCTTGGAGAGTAGGACGTGAACATTTCGAACGGTCTTGCCCCTCAGCGGCCTTCCACCGCGGCCTCCACGGGCCGCGAGCGCGGCGTAGAGGCGGTCGAGGTCTCGAGCGCGGACCTTTTGCAGCGGTATCGAGCCGATGTGAGGGATGATCCAGGACTCGATGATCGTCCGTTACGTATCGCGTGTGGTGAGAGATAGGGAGGCAACGCCAGTTGAGGCGATCCACTCGTTGAGCAGGTAGTCGGCGAGTGTTGTCGTCGTCGTGGGCACGAGGCCTACCCGCTTCGCGTCGGTGAGTTGGGCGGCCGCTGACGTCGTGGCCTCCCGTTTGGTCGCGTAGCCTCCGCGAGCGTGCTCCTGGCCGTCCTCATCAACTACCGCGACGTACCAGCGGACGCCCGAAGAGGCCTGCCTCTTGCGGATCTTCGTCCTCATCGTCCTGGCCCCTCCACGTAGCCAACGACGCGCTTCACGACCTCGCCCACCCTGTCGTCCGCGTCGTGCCCCTTGAGAGGAACGAGCCTTGCGCTGGGTTCTCCCGACGTCCCGATGAACAGCCGGAGACAGCCAGGTACGAGGGGAAGCCGGAAGCCCGGCCTTCTACGCGTTTCGCGATCCCAGTTCCAGCGCGAAGCTGGTCATCTCGTTGCCAGTCGTAGTCCCACGGGAGCGCAACTACAAGAGGCGACCGACCCCTGGGAGGTGGACGCCTTCGGACCGGCCCTTCTGCTCCCGGTCTCTACGCGGAAGAAGCGGAAGTAGGGAAGTATTCGTCCATGAACGATGAGAACGCCGCCCTCGGCCGGCGCATCGTCGAGATCCTCGGCCTTGGTGCTGCTCGAGAGCTGCTCGACGTGCTGACCCGCCGCGAGGAGGACCGTGCCGCGCTGATCGTGCGACTGTCGCAGCGCGACGATGCCGCGTGACTTGCCGAGATGCTGATCGAGGTCGAGACCGACCCCGAAGAGATCACGCGGCTGCGACTGATCGACGGGCTAGAGCGGGCGTTGGGCTAGTTCCCGCGCTTGCGAATGCCTGCACGTTGCAGGACTTCGATGAACTCCGTGTCGGTCAGCGTTCCTTTTCGGGAGTTGCAGGGCGTGCAGGCGGGCACGATGTTCGACTCGTCATTCGTCCCGCCTCGGGCGAGAGGGATCCTGTGTTCCTTCACCAGGCGGCGCCTCTTCCTGCCGCAGTAGTAGCAGCGGCCGTTGTTATCAAGGACCAGCTTGTTCCAGTCGATCCAGTGCATGTTCCCGTAGCGCTTGTGGACCTGGAATCCGCTCTTGGCCAGTCCGCCCTCAGTTCTTAGCTGCCTGCGCGCTCGCGCGATTGAAAGGCGTTCCTTTCGCTCACGGTCTATCTGCTGCTCGGCTCGGGCGAGACGCGTCGCACGACGTTGATCCATTCGCGTTCGCCCAGCATCGGTGTCCCAGGTCGCCCATGTGCCCTTTCCTCGCTGTGCTCGACGCAGCTGCTTCTTGGCACAGGTGGCGGCCTCGGCTCGGCGGTGACGCTGATGGTCACATGCCCAGACGATGGCCTGTCCATCCCTCAGCACCCCGTGGCGGGTCGGCCACGTGCCCGAGGTACCAGCGACCAGCAGGCACTCGTGCGCTCGTGATCCGCCGCACAGTCGACACGCTGCGGGCTGGCGCGCCCGGTACCAGTCACCGACGAGGACGGACGCGCCGGCGATGAGAACACCCGCCGCCGTGAGAACGCCGAGCCAGGCCCACCCGGACACGATCGCGAAGCTATCTCAGACGAGTACGTCAGGCAACGGTGGCCCCACCGACTCGTCGACGAGCCAAACCCGCCTTCGCGGCCCGTCCTCGGCCAGCGTTAGGGTGGCGGCGTGGCGATGCTCCCCGACATGCTCCAACGAAATCGTGAGCGGTGGGGCATGAGCGTCGGCGAGGCCGGGTGGCGACTCGGGATCACGCGGCGGGAGTACGCCGCCCCGGAGCGGGACTGCGCCCCCCACTCGGAGGGGACCGCCGCAAGGCGGCGGGTCCCATCTCTAGTCGGTAGGACGACATCTCCCCGCGAGCACCCACGACTCCCCGACTTGGGTACCAGTCTCCCCTCAAGCGGATCAGGGCACCCAGTGCGATGATGCGCGGCGTGAATCGTCCGGAGGGAGGGGCCATTGCTCCGCAGGATCGCGCTGCTCGTGTTGGCCGCATCGCTCGCGCTGCCGCTGGTCGCCCAGGATGCAGCTGCGCTCACCGGGACAGATCCGAACGACGTTCCTCTCGGAACGGCGGACGTCCTCGAGTCGGGCAGGCGCCCTTTCATCTCGGGTCCTGACCCTCACACCGGGGTCCCGATGGTCTCATTTCGGGTCGACTTCGAGGAGCCGACAGGTGACGCCTACTCCCTGGTGTCGATCAGGATCGATGCGAGATCCGGGCCGGCGTTCGACTACTCGGTCTTGGTGAACGTTACGCCGGGGGAGGACGGCTACGTCTGCGTGCAGGGTGCGCGCTTCTCTGACGTGCTCAGGACCTGCCATGTGCGAACGACGTCGCCGGATCTCGAGGGGTCCACCTGGTGGCGGGTGGCCCTCAAGCGGAGCCGGCTCCGTGCCACGAAGAAGCTCGGCTGGTGGGTCGGTACGGACTCCGACTTCGGCGACCCTGACCGAGCGCCCGATTCGGGCTTCTATCGCTGAGCTGAGTTCGCCGCGGCTACCGCCTCGGCCGACGAAGCTCGAGACCGACCCTGATGACATCACGCGGCTGCAGTTGTTCGACGGAATGGAGCGGGCTCTCTTGGACTAGCGCTCCTGGCGCGAGGTTGCGCCGTTTGCGGCACGGGTGTAAACCCAGATCGGGCGAAGGACGGTCCCTCGGCACCCGCCGCTCGGTCCCGACGCTCATGTTTGCCCGCCGTATGCGTGGAGGGGTTTACGTATGGAGTGCCCGTCTCGTGGGCCGCCGCTCATGGTTCTCGACTTTGCGAGAATCGTGAGGATGGTGAGGTTCGCTACCGCGTGAAATCGCGGTGGGAGTGAGAGGGGTACGAATCGTGCGAAATATGGCGAAGATGATGTTCGTCCTGTCGGCGATCCTGTTCGCACTGAGCGTTGCTGCTACGAGCTTCGCCGACCCAGGCTTGGGCACTGTCCCGGCCCACCGACACTGGATCAACACCGGCGGTAGGTTCGTCCAGGTCGGGCCGCGAGTCTGTGACAACCCGAACCTACAGGGGGCGTTCAATCAGTTCCATAACAACCTCCATGTTGCGGGAACGACGTCGATCGGCCCGGCCGCTCCGGGTCTCCATAACTTCCAGGGAGCGGAGATCTTCTTCACGTCGTGTGCCGTGACCAACCCATAACAGTGTCGGTGACGGGGCGCCACGCCTGGGTGTGCACCCCGTCACCGAGTGGGTGCCTCCGATCGAACGAGACTGCGCGCGAAGTATGTGAACCAATGACTTGAAGGCTCGTCTCCCTCCGCACCTTCTAGTCGCTACACCCAGCGTGTCCATGGCGGGGGCTACGGTTACGGCGATGGCGATGCTCCCCGACATGCTCAAGCGCGATCGTGAGCGATGGGGGATGAGCGTCGGCGAGGCCGGGTGGCGGCTCGGGATCACGCGCCGGGAGTACGTCGCGATCGAGGACGGCGAGCGGCCGCCTAACTCGACCGAGTACGAGGCGGGACTGCCCCCACTTCAGTTGACTCGTGAGTTGGCAAGACCTCAGGCAGCATAGGCGGCCTCGAAGACGGCTTCGAACTCGATCGGGGTGAGCTTGCCGAGTGCGCGTTGACGCCGCCGGCGGTGGTAGGTGCGTTCGATCCAGATGACGATCGCCAGGCGCAGCTCCTCTCTCGTGCTCCATCGCTTGCGATTGAGCACGTTCTTCTGGAGCAAGGCGAAGAACGACTCCATGGCGGCGATATCCGCCCAGGTTCCGGTCCGTCCCATCGAACCGACGCATCCGGTCTCGCGCAGCGCCCGCACGAACTTCGCCGAACGAAACTGCGACCCCCTGTCCGAGTGCACGACGGTCCCGATCGGCGCTCGGACTCCCACGGCGTTTCGGAGAGCGGCCACGGCGAGCGACGCCTTCATGCGCTCATCGATCGAGTAACCGACGATCCGGTTCGACCAGGCGTCCTTGATGGCGCAGACGTAGAGCTTGCCCTCATCGGTGCGGTGTTCGGTGATGTCGGTGAGCCAGAGCTCGTTGGGACCCGAAGCGCTGAACTCGCGTCTGACGAGATCATCGAGTACATCGAGTTGCTGGACGAGGCGTCCCTCAACGAGTCGGTGGTCGACGAGGAACCTTGGCCCGAACCACCCCTGGCGGCCGACGAGCCACGGCGATCGTTCCGAGGATTCTCATGATTTCTTTCACTCGGCCGGCGGGAACTCCGCTTCGACGGTGCGACGGATCCCCTCGCTCAGGCTGTAGCGCGGCGTGTAGCCGGTGGCGGTTAGGCGGTCGGTGTTGACCGTGGTGTCGGAGACGAACTTGTGGATGCGGATCGCACTGATCGGGAACGTGCGGCGCGTGAAGCGGGCGACGAGATCGAGCGCGTGACCGGCGGCCATACCGACCGGCAGCGGAAGCCGCGCCCGGTTGCCGCGGAGCTCCATCGTGGTGCGCAGCACGTCGATGAGCTCGCGCGTGGACAGGTCGGGCTTGTCGGCGTAGTTGCTGGTGTGAGTGCCGGCGGGCGAGTTGAGCGCGTCCGCGAGGTACTCGACGATGTTGCCCACGTAGGTCATCGACTTGCGGTTCGTGCCGTCGCCCACCATGAGGAACCGGCCCGACGCCACCTGGCGGGCGAGGTTGTAGACGTTTCCGCGGTTGCCCTCGCCGAACACGACCGAAGGGCGCACGATGACGAGCGATCGAGCCGGGTCGGCATCCGCCCACGCCCGGAAGACCTTCTCAGCCTCGAGCTTGGTGCGCCCGTAGTCGTTGTACGGCTCCGGAACCGAATCCTCGGCGGCGTCGTTCTTGTCGAGCCCGTAGACGGCGACGGAACTGGTGAACAGGATGCGGGCAATCCCGTTACTCTCGGCCGCAGCCACCACGGCGCGGGCGCCGTCAACGTTCACCCGGTCATACAGCGAGACGGGTCGCACGTCGTCGCGATGAGCCGCGGCCAGATTGACGATGACGTCCCGGTCCGCGGATGCCGCGGTCACCGCCGCGGCGTCGGTCACATCGCCGATCGTGGTGATGCGGTCGATGGCGGGGGAGTCAACCCAGTCGAGGTTCGACACCTCGTGCCCGCGGCCGCGCAGCACCGGCATGAAGCGGCTGCCGATGAAGCCGCTGCCGCCGATCAAGAGCACGCGCATGCCCTTCTAACCGCCCTTCCTCTCGCTCACCAGATGCCCAGCGCGATCAACGCTCCAATTATCCGCTGATCGCGGGGGCGTCGGCGCAGCTGGCCCGCCCGGCGGGCGAGAGCGAGCCGGGTGCCGGGGCCCTCCAGCAGCACGAGCATCTCGTCGAGACCCGGGCGGATGGCCGCCGGGGCGACCTCGCGGCTGACCCGGGCGAGCAGGATTGCCTGCCCGCGGTGCCAGCGCTCGCGAATCAGTTTCAGGCGCGACACCGCCGACCGGGTGCCCACATTGGCCCCCATCGCGTTGTCGTCGTGCTGCCGGTAGTCCACCGTCGACTCGTCGTCGATGTACCAGCCCCAGCCGCTCGCCCGCGCGAGGGCGTAGAGCAGCCAGTCGTGGTAGTCAGCCTGAGCCGCGACACCGGCGAGCTGCTGTTTGGCGAGCGCGATCAGGCGCGGGGTCATCAGGAACGTGGAACCGGGACCCGGGCTCTCGAGCAGATAGTCGAACTCGCACTGGGGAAAGGACTTGAGGATCAGTGTCCGCTTGCCGGCAGGGGTGAACGAGGTCACGTTGGACGAGACGCCGTCGAGGTTTCGGGACGCGATCATGGCCGCGTGCCGGCGCA
>Ga0315278_10001008_pt1 | contig 24229 bp, 14 predicted proteins | sample YL17G06_0_MG_FD_203880 | JGI IMG/M metagenome (GOLD analysis project Ga0315278, IMG submission 203880) | Sediment microbial communities from Yellowstone Lake, YNP, Wyoming, USA - YL17G06_0 | ecosystem: Environmental > Aquatic > Freshwater > Lake > Sediment | place: USA: Wyoming | collected... | reverse complement strand
GTCACTCCAATTTTTCTCACTTGTACTGTTAATCTCTGCTTTAAGCTGTTTCTTGATCATTCTGAACTCCTTAAAATTTTAATTGAAATAAACTTAACTCCTTGTCTAAATTTAAGGGTCCATTATAAAATATAGATTATATAACAATGTAAAAAAAGTGAAAAATTTTTCAAGTTTTGTCAAAGCCAATGCTTCATAATTAATAGCAGGGCTTTCCACTTCATCGTCTAATTTTAATTTCAAATTGCTTATTCGCCTCTTTAACAGGAAAAGAAGATCAAGCAAAATCGATTCGTTTTTATAATTATCTCCAATTTTACTGATATGATCAAACAGAGACGTAATGTCTTTAGTTTCCGATTTTTCCTTTATCAACTCTTCATTAAAAATGTATTTTTGGCCAATTGGAACAAGTTTTATTAATTTTCTTATTATTACTATTGTCTTTTCAAGGATGGGCTCTATCGTTTTTATACCTTCATTATTCTCACTGGTGTCGTCTATTTTATCAAGCAATTCTTTGAAATCTTTATAGTAGTTATCTTTAAATTCGATTTCTAGTTTATTATTTTTTTTATTAAAAAACTTTTCTTCACCCGAAAAAATTATATTTCGGTTATCTATATTAGTTGTTAATGAAAAGATTTTTTCGCCTGGCTCCTTTCGGAAATACTTTGGCGTATAAATGTATTTAAAGGGATTATATATCAAATAAAAAAGGCTATCCTTTCTCTTCTTCAAATTTTTCCCAATCTCATTGTATTTTCTATCCGGATCGATAAATTTCTTGTACTCCATTGGAACTTCTTCATGTATTTTAAACAATTCGACCGCTTTGGTAATTTTCTCAATAATGGAGAGGTAGACATTGGACAAATATGATGAAATTTTAAATTGAATGACAATGATTGAAACGTGAACAAACCGTTTGGGTTCCCCCTCTTCACTTTTACAATTGGGAATAATAATTTTGCCGAAGTCGGTCTCCCAGATAATATCTAACCGTTCACTGTATTTAAAATCCTCTCCAAACAAGACCAATAACCCTATTTTTTTCTCGATAGGCATTCCACCCTGTACCAGGATTTTCAGGATTTCAAACTGGGGCTTATCGACTTCCTCATCACGGTAATCAAATTCGATTTGTTTATCGTTGGCATCGATCCATATCTCATCCCTGAAAGCACTTTTTACAATAAATTTGGCAAAATTCGATTTCAATGTACCCACGGATCCTTCAAGCAGGGTAAAAGAGTTTTTGTACCAGAAGGGTTTCATCAAGCGATCTTTTGAGTGGAAGTTCTTGAAAAAATCCATCACCCCATTAATCTTGATCCCATACTCATTCGGGTACCTATCCGGGTCTACGACATTTTTCTGGGTGGGGTGACTCTCCGTCATAATAAAAGGGCTTGGATAGATTTCGATACCGTTTTTGCGGATAATAAAAGTGCTCTCACCGAAGTGGGCGTACTGCATCCTACTTTTGGTCACCTCGAAATGCCTGGTTTCTATGCGCAACCCGGAGACCTCCTCCACGGTTTTATGGAGCCTGAAAACAAAGTCAGAAATATAGTCTACAAAATTATCCGGGTCATCTTTCTTTTTTTCATTTAAAAAAATGGTGCTGAATTTGAAATCATCCACTTTATCGATAAAATTACTCAAGTTTTGCCGCCACTTATGATCATTGGCATCGAAGCCATCGACGGCATTTAGAGTATCTACCACCAAAAATTTCCTTGGAAATTTATTAAGAAAATCATCTATTCCGCTTTTGTCCTTTTCACATCGCGTTTCGCTGCCATCGGCCTTGATAAGTGTGTTGAAGGTTTCCAACAGTTCCCATATGGTAAAACGATCGATTTTAATAAAGAAAATGATCCCGGAATCAGAAATTTTACTTATATCTTTAATTTCTTTGAATATTTCTTCTATGGAAGGGTATTTATCCGTAATTCTGATAGTTTTGAAATCGCAATTAAAACCAAAATTGCTCATAATATTTTCCAGTTCTTCGGCCTTCTGCTCCAGACTAAGGTACAATACCAATGATTTTTTTCGGGCAAAAGTACTGCATACCTGGAGGGTGAATATGGTTTTTCCTGTTCCTGCTTCGCCATTAATGCTGATGACTACCGGGAAATATGCCGGGATTAGCCATTTACCGCCAAAGAGTTTATCCAGCCCTTCTATATCAGTTGAGATACCCAGGAAAGCTGCGTCAAAATGGCGGGGAATGGGCAGTAGATGGTTGATTTTAATCTGGATTCGAGAATTTTCTTTTTTTTCCTTATCGTGTATTACTTCCACTAAATTATCCATAACAATAGATTTGTATTGATTATTGGGGTCATTTTGATCTCCTTCTGTTGGCCTCTTAAATGGATATACTTCACTATCAAGGATTACTTTAAAATAATCTCCAATTGAATCACAAACAGTGTCAAATTGTGCTTCCCAATTTTTTTCATTTATTTCAATTATATCATCCTTTTTGACTTCATAATTTATCTTGCCTTTTTCATCAAAAATTTTTTTTATTATTTTTAAGCTTTTCTTCATTATTACTTCTCTTACAATTAATTCTCCTTCAATTTTTTCAAATGAAATATCGATAGGGATGAATGATTGTAATAGAACCTTGTGTTTATATGTATTGCCTGGAGTATTTTTGTCTTTGAGATTTCCTCCGTTTCCAGGGTTCTCAAGACATGTTTTAATCAAGTCAATATAATTTGCTTCTTTACTCCGATTTTGAAATTGAGTTTTTATCGATTCTTCCTTTTCGGATTCACTTAACCTGGACGCTGATAATCGGATCAATTCATTAAAAAGTTTTTCAAATTGCTTGAATTTCTTATCATTGTCTTGATCGGCATTCTTGTTTCCGTTGTCGGACGACGAATCGCCCTTCTCTTTTTCATCGTAATACTCTACTAATCGATAATAGAGTGAGTAGCGTTCTATGATTTCATTATAGATATCCGCATGTTTGTGGTACTCCCTGAAAAAAACCTCTTCCAGGACTTTAAGTAAGCGAATCGTCTCGGAATTAAACATCGAGTCGATATTCTCATTTTTAGCACACGTTTCTTGGGTTGTCCCATTTTCCATTTGACTCTCCTTTTTTATATTGAATCATTTCTTCCAGCAGCGTAAAAAAGAAATCCTGTTCAACAGCCAATTGTTTTTTATCAACGGCCACTGTCACCAGGTCTTTTTTACTGTCGCTCAACTTTAGAACTTTGTTAATCACCTGGGCTTTTTTTATGGCTTCATTTCTATCCGGGAACCGGATGTGAATCCTTGTACAGATCGTCTGCTCAGGTTCACCTTTTACTTCCAGGTAATAATTGTCACTGCTGTAGGTCTTGTCCATATTCCAACAAAATTCCTGTAAACATTTCTCGATAAAATCTTTCAGGTATTCCATGCTATTTACACTTTTATTCAAATCGATTCGATCGCCATCGATTTCATCCGTTTCCGAAAAATAAAGTCTATAAATTACAGCCGCCAATAATAAGGTTGTATCACTATCCCGGCTGTTCTCTTTGAGTAATTTTAAATACTTTTTCCCATCGCTGGAAATTTTTTTGTCGCATTTATCCTTTTCATTATTCTCGAGGATTTTAGAAAGCTTTCTTATAGAAATATCGATCTTTAAGATTCTGTCATTTGAATAGATGGAAAATAATTTTAAAACAATCTTCAGTACATCTTCATTATTCTCAAGGATTTCAGAAAGCTCTTTTATATAAGTCTCGATCTCTGAGATTCTACCATTAGAACTGATGGAAAATATTTTTAAAAGGATCTCCCGTACAATTTCATTATTCTCAAGGATTTCAGAAAGCTCTTTTATAGAAGCCTTGATCTCTGCGACTTTTTTTGATTGTTTATAAATACGTTCAATTGAACTGATAGGAAATAAATTTAAAAGGCTTTTCCGTACAACTTCATTATCTTCAAGAATCTTAAAAAGCTTTTTTATAGAAGTCGTGATCTCTGACATTTTGTTCGACATATTATCTATAAGCTCATTTGAACTGATGGAAAACAATTGTAAAAGAACCCCCCGTACATCTTCATTCTTTTGAAGGATTTCAGAAAGCTCTCTTATATAAGTTTCGATCTCTGAGATTTTATCTTTTGGGTTGATGGAAAACAATTTCAACAGGAGCTTCCTTAAAACTTTATCCCTCACTTTTTCAGGATTAATCCTGATTTTGCCCTGTTCATCGATACAAAAGGTTTTTTCTTCCATGACCAGCTTCAGATACCTTTTTTGTGAATACTTTCCAAGTGAGTCAAATTCACTTAGCTCATCGCCTACGATGTCCCTCAATGATTCAAGTTTCTTATGAGAAATATTTTTATCGATGTCTCCCTTATACCGGTTCCACATTTGCAATTCATCACACAATTTCAGCATAAAGGCCAATGGGTACTCTCGACTCTCGATTTTTTTATCTTTAAAAGCCGGATGTTTGAAGTGCTGCAAATTGTGGAGCAAGATGGCCGTCGCCGCATCTATTCCCCTTAGATATAAAGAGGTCAGTTCATATCTCTTTGAATAGAAATCCTTTCTTTTCCCGGAACAGTGTTTTGTTTGGTCTGAAAATCGTTTAGCCTCGTCTTTTACCCGAAGATGAAGCATATATGTAAAAATAAGGGCGCTGAAAAAACCATGCTCAACGAAACCCTGGTTTAACGCCATTTTATAAAAGTTTTCGTAGAGGATGTCTTTAATTGTTTCTACCTGGAGATCCGGGAAAAATAAATGAGACAATCGCTGGGAAAAAATAAAAAATATATCGGTTTCGATCCTGGATAGATTAGGGAAAGGCCACGAGGGATTTTGGGGAATCTCTAATTTGAAATACCTATCGATCACATTGAGCCTATATGTCAGCAACTTCGAAGAGTCGCCCTGCCTTTCCTTATCCAGGATATCTTCAAACCAATGCTCCATCAGCTTTGAGGAAATTTCCGCCGGATAAGCGGTGTCGTGGAAAAAGGCAGTTATTTTCCAGCGAAGTAAGAACTCCTTCAGGGCAAAGGACGGCCTTTTGTAACTTTCAAATTCTCTCCGGTCAATAGAACCGAAAATGGCATCATCTCTTTCGGCAAAAATCAAATCGTTGCGGATATAGTTGATGTGGTCGTTTTTAAAAGTTTTCAATTGATCCGCCAGGTATAATCCCAGGATGTAGAGATAGACCGAATGGACAATATGATCCTGGTGTGAAGTTAGAATATCTCTCACATTTTTTTCATAGTCCGGTAAGTAAGGGACGCATAATTGACGGAAAACTTTTGCGAAAAGTGGATGAACTTCATGCAGCGAAGTAGTCATCAGTTGCAGAGAAATTCTAACCTGTTCATCGAAATCAAAACACTTAGAACCCGGATCGATCGATAAATTGCCCAGTAATTCCCGGATCAACTTCTTTTCTTCTCTGTTTAAATGCATAACAATGGATGTTTCGCCCTTTAGAGCCCGATACCCGCTGTTGAAATAATCAGCAAGCTCTTTACTCAGGCACTTTGCCATTTTGTTCCTCTCAATAACAGACAATTGTAATTAGCCATTCGTCCTTTACTCTCCTAAGGCTCTTTCCAATATCTCAAGTTAACTTTTTAACAAAAAAAGAAGTGAAAGTCAAGGGTTATCAGAAAAAAAATTTAAATTTTTTCCCGATTTTCAGTTTAACAGTATGAAGAACATTCAGAATGCAAGGAGGGAAATAACTTGCCCAGAGATTTTATGGGAAGGTAAAGAGGGAGATTTATTTTGCCTTCTATGAAAATAGCCGCGAAGAACGCGAAGGCACGCGAAGGTAGAAAAAATAAATCCGAAATCGCGTTACTTGGAAGCACCAAATTCGAAACAAATTCAAAGGCTCAAAATTCCAAACAAAAGCTGCCCACGAATTACTCGAATTTTCACGAAAAACAAACGTCCACGTATGGGCGATTGCACTGATTTACACGGATTCCCGGGAGTTTTTTCTTCTCTTCCTCTCTTCAAAAACTTTGCCACCAAGGCACCAAGGCACCAAGGATTTTTTTTCTTTCTTCTTCTTTTCAACAATGACCAATGACTAATGACTAATCATTCTATCTTTTCTTCCTCGCTTCCTCGCTGCTTCAATGGTTATCTATCTATAATCAGTTTTGTCGATACAGGCATCGTATATTGCTCTATCGACCTTGACCCAATCTGTTTTATTAATACCGCGTACATTCTTACTGGTAGGGCTAACAGGGAAAACCGAGGCGATTTTTATCCATCTTGATTGATTGAGAGATATCTTTCTTATATCCTCCGCTACCTCTGATAAATCTTGATCCTGGGAAAATACCAGCGCCACATCAAAAGCCCCGTCCAGTGTATAACGAATAATATCCAGGGCTATACGTATATCAATTCCTTTTTCCTGCCCGATAAGGACAGTAGTTTCCGAGCCATCGGGTAAAATAATTGATTTATTACGATAGCGAAGTTCACGGCTGTAAACAAAAACTCCCCTTGTTCCCATTACTGCGAGTTTCTTGGTCCAGAAATGGTTCCAGAAAAAATTATCTGCTTCTGATGGAACCCCGGTGTAGAAAAAAATTTTATCCAATTGCCAACCTTGCTGTCGGCATACTGTTTGGGCTAATAACCAGGGGGCGTAATTCGGATACCTATATCCAAAGGCTTCTTTGGAAGCGTAAAAAAGATTTTGGCCATCGAAAAACGCATACGCACGCTTGATAGGAGGTTCATTAATCATAAAATTTTTCTCTAAATAAATAACCCCGCCGGAGGCATTTAAGCTGATCCGGCGGGGAGCAAATAATACAGTTCAATGATAAATGATAAATTTGGTTTTGTCAAGCCCCTTGATGGATTTTTAACCCGGAATGTTTTAAACAGATGATCAAAGACCTTTTCCCTTAAACCGGCAAAAGGAAATTACAAATTACAAACCACAAATTTCAAACAAATCCAAAATTCAAAGGTTCAAAATTCCAAACAAAAGCTGCCCACGAATTACTCGAATTTTCACGAAAAACAAACGTCCACGTATGGGCGATTACACTGATTTACACGGATTCCCGGGAGTTTTTTCTTCTCTTCTGCTCTTCCTCGCTTCCTCTCTTCCTTTTGTCTCACCTTCTCACCTTCTCACCCTCTTACCTTCTGTTTTTGCCGCTCTTCCTTTTCCCACTCACCTCTTGGTGAACCTTTGTGCCTATTTTCATAGTCGTTTCTTTAAATAAAAAATCAACCGGCAGCAAAAAAATCGATGTTTTCCAAATAAAATCGACGTGCAGCAAATTAAATCGATGTCCTCTAAATAAAATCGATGTGCAGCAGAAAAAATCGATGTTTTTCAAATAAAATCGTTGTGCAGCAAATAAAATCGATGTGCAGTCAAAAAAATCGATGATTTCCAAATAAAATCGTTGTGCTGCAAATAAAATCGATGTGCGTCGGAAAAAATTGATGATTCCCAAAAAAAATCGATATGCAGCCAAAAAAATCGATGTTTTCTAAAAAAGGAAGCTGTTTTCCAAATAAGGAAGGTGTTTTTGAAAAAAGGAAGGTGTTTTCCAAATAAGGAAGCTATTTTTGAAATAAGGAAGCTATGTTCCAAATAAGGAAGGTGTTTTTGAAAAAAGGAAGGTGATTTTGAAATAAGGAAGATGTTTTTCAAAAATGGAAGCTATTTTTCAAATAAAGAAGAGAAGAAGAAAAAAATCTGTGTAAATCTGTGTAATCGCCCATACGTGGACTAAATGTTTTTCCTTCGTGTAATTCGTGGGCCTTTTTTAGTCCTGCTTTTATTCAAACAATGCGGCTAAATCTTCCTCACTCAAATCTACGGTATCGAAATCCGACGGCGTAAAATGGACATTATCCTCATTCCGGATATGCTCCAACAACATCTCCAGGTTCTTGATGTAATTGTCCCCAAAGGAAGATATGGCGGCTTCGTTAAATACTTCTTTGTTATACTTGATGTCCGCGCTGAATTCACCGCTCAATATCATGGCGTCGATCTCGATGGCGGCGGTCATATGGTTTTCCAACGCCACATCCGATCCGCTGCGCTCCCGGCAAAATGAAAACAACGGGTTCTCTACTTCCCGGTCGAACTGCCCGAGATAATTAAACCGTATCTCCGCCCGTTTGGTTTCCATGGCCTGCCCGTCCACGGTCATGTACTTCATAATCCCATAACCGATGCCGCTGTTGGGAACGGTACGAATGGCCTCTTTAACGGTCTTGATCTCATCGCCGATGGTTTTGTCGTCGCGGCTCACCGCCAGGGGATAAATAACGGTAAACCAACCGGCGGTCTTGGAAGTGTCGATATCGGGGATATGTCGGCCATGATTCTCCATTTCTATGGTTACGGCCTGCGCGCTGGTCCACTGCCGCAGCGCACGCACCAACGCCGAGGTAACCAGTATCTGCACATCGGTCTTGTAAGACTCATGAGCGCCTTTGAGCAGGAAATCGGTCTCCTCTTCATCCAAACGGAAATTGATGGTTCCCTGGTTTTTTACGCTCCAATCGGCGTCCCCGGGTTCGCCATTATAAGGCAACCGGAAACCCGCGGCCGCGGCCCCGGCCGACTGCCAATATTCTTTTTCTTTTTCCAGTTTCCCGGAATCGCGGTACAACACCAGGGCGTCGTACCACTCAAGGAGCGAAGCGGTCTTCTGAGACATCTCCACTTCTTTTTTAGCGCTCAGGGTTTCGTACAGTTTATTTATATCTTCCAGGATGATGCGCCAGGTGAGGCCATCGATAACCAGATGATGAAATATAAGCAATAATTTGTCCCGCGTGGGTTCGGCTTTAAATAGAACGGCCTTCACCATGGGACCTTTGTTGATATTAAAACCGCCTTTGGTTTCATAACCCACGGCTTGAATGCGCGCTTCCCTTTCGGCCGCGGGAACCGGGGACAGATCGACGACGTCTATCTTAAACGGTTTATCCAGCAGATCGTTATTGAAATAAAATCGCTTCTTCTCTTGATGGTAATTCAAGCGCAAGCCGTCGTGGTGGTTGAGCAACAACTCGAAAACTTTTTCCAGTACGGGAATATCCACGGGGATTTTGAATTCCAACAGCACGGATTGATGGTAATGGTGCGGATTGGGAAACGCCCGGGCCAGGAACCAACTTTCGATGGGGGTGGTTTCTTTTTCCCCGGCGATAAGTCCCTGCTCATACTTGCGGATGTGACTGTCGAAATCGACATGTGCGCAAACGTTGGCAATGGTCTGATGGGAAAGGATGTCTTTGACATTGACGGATTTGCCCCTATCGTTCAAGCGGGCGGCTATCTGGACGGCCTTGATGGAATCGCCGCCCAATTCGAAGAAATTGTCGGTAATGCCGACCTTTTCGGTCCCCAGCACCCCGGCCCATATTTCGGCCAGCATGGTTTCCATATCTGTGCGGGGCGCGGCATATTCCTGGCCGGAATCGAGTTTCTTGCCCATGGCGGCCAGTTTCCTGAAATCCACTTTGCCGTTCCGGGTCAGGGGGATGGCGTCCACCTGCACAAACTCCGACGGCAGCATGTAAGCGGGTAATTGGCGGGAAAGTAATTCCCGCAGCCGGGGGACTTCCAGTTCTTTTTGATCCTGCGCGGCGATGTAGGCGCATAACTCGGCCTGCGGTCCTTTGCGCACCGTTACCACGGCGTCTTTTATACCCTCTATCTTTAATAATTGTTTTTCGATTTCGCCGGGTTCGATTCGATAGCCCCTTATCTTGACCTGCTCATCGCCGCGGCCGAAAAATTCCAGGATCTCATCCAGGTTCCAGCGGCCCAGGTCCCCGGATTTATACATCTTCTTACCGGGAATAAAGGGATTATCGACAAATTTTTCCGCGGTTAATTGTTCATTTTTGAGATATCCGGCGGCGACCCCTTCACCGGCGATATATATTTCCCCGATGACGCCCAGGGGCAGGGGGTTTTTATTCTTATCCAGGATGTATATTTGCACGTTATCGGACGGCTTGCCGATGGCAACAGACATCCCGTCGTCCTTGTTAATGTCATATCGGTGAATCATACACCCGACCGCGGTCTCGGTGGGTCCATATTCATTATAGATGTTTATTTTTCCTTTGAAACGGTCATGGATTTCCCTGGCGGTGTCTGTCTTTAACTCTTCTCCCCCAACGATGAAACTTTTGATTTTGGAGGTCTCCCATTTTAATTCGTGGACGACTTTTAAGTGGGAAGGGGTTAATTTTACGATATCCACTTTGTTTTCCCGTATCACTGTTTCAATGAGGAGACCCTGGGGGCTGTCGCGGTAGATTACGATTTTATTCCCGGTTACCAGGGGGATGAAAATGGAGGTGACGGTTAAATCGAAGGACAGCGAGGTATACAACGGAAAGCTGACGGTTTCGCCTTTTACATAGGTTTTGGCGCCCCACCAGGTGTAGTTGACGACATTGCGGTGTCTTAACAGAGCGCCTTTGGGTTTGCCGGTGGTGCCGGAAGTATAAATGACATAGGCCGGGTTTTCGCTGTCGATGCCGGGGTCCTTGAACTTCGCGGCGCCGGTCCCCGTTTCCGCCTCATGGGCCAGGGTTTGCCGATCGATAATAATAGGGGTTAAACCGGGGATATTGGCGATAAGCCCGATTTCCTGTTGTTCCAGGATTTTTTCCAGCAAAAGGATTTTAATGCCGCTGTTTTCGATGATATAATTTTTCCTATCGGCGGGGTATTCGGGATCGATGGGCAAATAAGCGCCGCCTGCTTTTAACACGCCCATAATAGAAACGACGGCCTCGATGGACCTTTCACAGAGAATGCCCACGATGGCGCCGGGCGTTACCCCGGCTTCCTGCAATTTTGCCGCCAGTGTGACCGATAGTTCTTTCAATTCTTTATAAGTTACTGTTTTATCTTCATATTCCAGGGCGATATTGCCCGGATTTTTTTGAACCTGTTCTTCAAACAATTGCGGCAGGGTCTTTTCCTTAGGAAAAGCGGTTTGTGTATTGTTCAGATCAAATATCAATTCTTGATACTCGGCTTCTTCCAGTAATGATAATTCCGAGATTTTCTTTGCCGGTTCTTTTATGGTCTGTTCCAGGATAATCATTAACCGTTTGAAGAAAAATTCGATTTCTCTTTCCTCGAAGATATCCCCATGATAATCGACGGCGATATCCAGGTCTTGCAAATTTTTACTCTTCTGCTGGTTAAGGTATATGGAGAGGTTGGAAATATTGTATTCCGTTGAAAAGAAGACCCTTTTGGCGGTATATTCGTCGATGGCTTCCGGCAGCTCGATTAACTGCACATTTAGAAAACCGGAGGCGTCGATATCGATATCTTTTAAATCTTTAACCAGGTGGTTATAGGGGTATCCCTGGTGTTTCAAATCTTCCCAGAGCTCTTTTTTGATATAGGCGATCAATTCATTAAAGTTCCATGTTTCCTGGAATTTCATGCGAAAGGGGATGGTGGAAACAAACATGCCCACCATATCCCTGAAAATCTTTTTGGACCGGTTATGCACCGGCATCCCGACGATGAGGTCGTCATGATTGGCAAACCGGTTAAAATAAACGCCCAGGGCGGCCATAAAGAGGCCGAAATTGGAAAACCGGTTAGCGATTTTATATTGTTCCACGGCGTCCATCATATGACCGGGGATTTGAAAAGAGTGTCTTTTGACTTTCAGGCTGTTTTTTTTATTTTTGGCCTGGGTAAAGTTAATATCGGCTCCTTCGTAGTCGTTAAGGCGCTGCAGCCAATGTTCTTTATCTTTGTTGTATTTTTCCCCGCCGATGTACTCCTTTTCATCCCGGAGGAAATCCAGATAAGAGAATTCTTTTTTAATTTCTTTGAAATCGCTGCCGGACAGCAGCGGGTAGATTCCCATGATTTCGCGGGCGACGATGGTTGCGGAAATGCCGTCAGCCACCAGGTGTTTGGCGCTTTCAAAGAACCCGAACCGTTCCTTATTAATGGAAAAGACGGCAAAGGAGCAGAGGTAGTCGCCGTAGATATCGAACTTTTCTCGGTGTATTCGTTCTATCTTTTTAAACAGTTCCTCATCGTTCGCGGCTTCGATTATTTCGATTTCCGCCTCTTGATACTCCGGGAGGTACTGGAGCAGGTGGCCTTTGACTTCATCCGAGTCTTTGAAGCGCAACTGTAAGGCGGTATTGACTTTTACCACGTATTTGACGGCCCGGGCCAGTTGCTCCAGGTTATATTTTCCTTTCAGTTCGATGAGGTACCCGATATTGGACATATCCAGGTGATTATGGAGTACTTCGGTGAGCCATATACGTTTCTGGGGGTTAGACATTTCAAAATATTTTGTAGGGTTCATATTCGTTTACCTCCTATTGGCGGAACAATTGATATATCCTGGCTTCGTTATTGTATAGGACGCCGATTTGGGCGCTGGGCATGGGGTTCTCCATGCCGGCGGCGATGCAATTCCCCACCCATCCGCCGCAGTCGATTAAGGCAAAAAATCCTTCCATATTATGTCCATCCCCGGAAGGGTCATGCACTGCTATCCGGGCGCGATGGGTATGACTGATCACCCCGAAGCGCAAATCCCAACCATGCTCATTATTAACGGCGGCCGCAAATTCCCCGGCTTCCTTTAAATAGGTCAAATCCGTATTGATATTGAAGTTGTCTTCAGCGGCGCCGGCGTCGATATCGAGTTTGTCCGGATCGATGCGGATAATATTGGACAGGTCGGCAGGCGTGGGTAATTGTATATAATTTTGAAACTGGTTGGATTGCTTTGCTTGCTCTAAACCCAATTTAACAACTTCTTTCCTGAATTCTCCCAGGTCTTTGGTTCCAGGTTTTACAAAGGGGCCAAAAATATTGACGCCGAAGTTTTTAAGGGAGACCGGCATATTTTTTTCGAGGAGGCTGAAGACATCTCCGTGAAGGATAAAGGCCGAAGCCTTTTCAAAAGGGAAATAATAACGAAGTTCAGTCCCGACAAAATCAGGGATATGAAAAAGATCAAAATCATGGTTGCCAAATACAAATTGGGTATCCAGTTCCCTGAGTTTAGCAATGATTGCTTGTTTGGCCTCCTGGATTTTTTGCGCCCCTTCGCATAATTTTTGGGTGGCTGTGTTTGGCGACAAAGAAACCGATATCTCACGCCAGAGGTCCAAAAAATCCCCCAATTGGTAGACTGTCATATTGACACTTTCCGCGCTTGCCGCTTCCTTAAAATTTAAAAATTCCGTAAGCATATCCAGGAATAACCCCGGGTTATTGGTGGTGTATTTGTATTCTTTCTCACGTTCATCATCGATCAAATGGAGGTCGGGGATAAAAATTCGAAAATCATTTTGAGCGGAATAATTCAAGCGCTCATCCATGAACCTGGATACCAGGTACACATCACATATTTTTGTTAAATATTCAAGAAATTTTCGATGCATGATAAACTCCTAATACCCTTCAAATCATTTAATTTTCAATATCGATCGATATCTTTCGCCGGGGTCACGGTTACCAGTACCCGGATAATTTTTGGGTCCTTTTCAAGGTTACCCGGCGGCTGCGGCATGTAAAAGACCCACCAGTATTTCCCGTTTTTGTCCGCCAGGGAAATAGGTGTAATGATAAGTGGTCTCTTATTTTGGGAATCGATCAAGGAATAAACGATGGATTTTTCAAACCATTGTTCAAGGGGTTTGGAGATTTTACCGATCTCCCCTTCCTTCCTGAACATGCTGCGACGCAGGAAGGCGCTGTCCGATAACAGCACAAATAAATCCGCATATGCTTTTGGGGCGCCGGGGTCTACCAAATCACTACGGCGGTTATCTCCCCCTTTCAACAGGAAGTCCTCGATCGTCTTTTTCCCTTCATCGTTGAGGGGTAGGTCCACGGGGCCGACGCGAAAATCCGCTTCTCTTACTACGGCAAAGGGTACGGTTTTAGGTCTGCACGCCGGGTAGAGAAAAACCACCAACAACATAAAAACGATACACCGGTGTTTAAGCGATATGAACTGTCTATTCATTGTGTCGGTATATTAACATGAATATAGCCATTTGTCAATGATTATACCCTGGACAATATCGACATTCCAGCAGCGGAAACGCTGGAGGCGGTTAAACATTTGCGAAAATCCGCTCCCATGACAGTGAACCCCGTTAAGGCCGCACTGCCTGTTCCCTACAATTTTTCCATTATCAAAGCATCCATGACTTTTCGGATAACCTTTAGCTACTCGTACCGCAGCGCCTCGATGGGATCCAATGAAGCGGCTTTGTAAGCCGGGTAAGTGCCGAAACCCACTCCCACCAGGACGCATAACACGATACCGGTGATAATCCAATCCAACGGGAAAGCCGGCGGCGCTTTCAACAGCGCTCCCGCCATGTTACCCGCCCATAAGCCTAAGATAATACCGATTACTCCCCCAAATTGGCTCAATGTGACGGCCTCGATCAAGAACTGGACAAGTATGTTCCGCTTTTTGGCGCCCAGGGCTTTACGAATCCCGATTTCGCGTGTTCGCTCCGTCACTGTAACCAGCATGATATTCATAATGCCGACGCCGGCGGCCAACAAGGCGATCAAGGCAACCATGATGGAACCCCATTTGACGTATTTTGTGATGGCGTTCATCTGCATAATCAAGGAGTCATTGGAATATATTTCAAAATCATTCTCTTCCCCGGGCGGTACTTTGCGGATGGTCCGAAAGAGACCGGTGGCCGCATCGATGGTGGCATTGTAATTTTGCGGTCCATGGGCCATGACGGTAATATTAATGCTCCTGGCATACTTGCCATACTCATTTTGGAAAACTGTCAGCGGCATCACCAAAAAATTATCTCGACTCTGTCCAAAAATCTGGCCCCGCGCTTCAAACACCCCGATGACCTTCAATCTCAGGTTATTCACCTGGATATCCTGGTCGATGGGATCGATGGATTTGAACAATTTGTTAGCCAGGTCGATCCCCAAAATGCAAACCCGGTGATTGTAATCAAGATCATTTTGATTGAGGGCCCGGCCGGACTCCACCGTCATCTGGTTGGTCAACAGCGCTTCAGGTGTGACGCCGGAGGCTTGAATATTGGGATTGGTGGCCTCCCATTGAGACTTCACCCGGCAGCCGAACCGCCATTGCTCAGCCCCGACATATTTCGCTTCGGTAAGTAAGTCGCGCAAACGGTAATATTCGTCGATGGTAATTTTTTTCCGGTGCCATATCTTATCGCTCAGCCTTCCCATCCGCATTGCCGGGAATTTCTGGATTTGAAACGTGTACTTCCCCAGCTCGGATAAACCTTGTTCGATGGAATTCTGCATCATGGAAATCACGGTGCTTATGGAAATGATAGAAAAAATGCCGATGACAATACCCAAAATGGTTAGCGCTGAACGCAATTTATTGGTTCTCAGCGAACCGAAAGCGACCTGGACGGTTTCCCCGATTTTCATTATTCGTACCTCAAGGCGTCGACGGGGTCCATTTTAGCGGCCGTATACGCCGGGACAAACCCCGATATAATACCGGTTAGTATGGAAATGGTAATGGCCAAAAAGACCGTGTCCATTTGTATACTGGTGGGTAAAAATTTATTGATGAGCATACTCAAACCAATCGCCAACATAAGACCGATCATACCGCCGATCAAACAAATCAAGGCGGCCTCAGCCAGGAATTGGCTGAGAATGGTCCGTTTTTTGGCCCCAATGGCCTTGCGGATACCGATCTCCCTGGTGCGTTCCTTGACTGAGACAAACATGATGTTCATGATGCCGATGGCGCCGACCAATAGGGACAACCCGGTGATAAACAACCCCACCAATTTGATGACGCCGACCGTTTGATTATAATTACGCATCAAGCCTTCCTGCTGGTTGATGGAGAAATCATTCTCTTGATTGTATTTAAGTCCCCGGGCGCGGCGCATCATTTCCTCGGCTTCTTCGGCGGTTTCCTTGACCTGTGCTGTACCCCTGGCCCGGACCACGATGGCAATACTGCGCCTATGGCCGGTGTAATATTTGATCGATGCGCCGATAGGTATGTAGACTTGCTTATCGGGATTGAAATCACCCAGCAAGTTGCTGCCCTGTTTTTTCAAGACGCCCACGATTTTAAATTTGATGCGGTCGACCTCGATATATTGGTCCACCGGGTTGATATGTTTGAACAAGTTCTCGACAATATCGTTGCCCACCACGGCGACATCCCGGGAACCATCGGCTTCTATTTCAGAGAAAAAACGGCCCCGGGCAAAATCGAAATTGGTGGTTTTCACGTAATCGGCGGTGGAACCGGTCACCAGTGTGTCCTCGATATAGTGACCATTGTACTGGACTTTGCATGATGACCACAAGGTTGGGGCCATGGCAAGGGGTTTCTTGGCCAGGGATTTATATTTCTCGTAATTTTCCATGGTTAAATTTCGGCGGTTGCGTATTTTCCACCATTCCTCATCGGTGAACCAGGGCCACTTATCGATCCACAGGTTATCGGCCCCCAGCGCGCTGATACCCTGTTCGAAAGCGCGATCGATGCCCTTGATGGCGGTTGCCATCAACGCCACCGAACAGATCCCGATAACGATGCCCAATGTGGTCAGCATCGAACGGGCCTTGTTGGCTTTAATGGCCTTGAGGGAAAACAGCACACCTTCTTTTAATTCAAACCAATAGCGATTCAATTTCTTTTCTCCTCCAGGATAAATTATGATCCTGTCATGGCGGCGGCTTTTGTCAGGGGGGCATGATGGGAGTGGGAATTTTTCTCATCCTTTTCGATCTTTCCGTCCCGTAGGCGGATAATGCGGTTGGCGTGTTCGGCAATGTACTCTTCATGGGTCACCAGGATGATGGTATTACCCTGGCGGTGAATTTCGGAGAATACGGTCATAATATCTTCGCCGGTTTTGGAATCGAGATTGCCGGTGGGTTCATCCGCCAGGATGATGGCCGGTTGGGTGACCAGGGCCCGGGCAATGGCCACGCGCTGCCGCTGTCCGCCAGAGAGTTCGTTGGGTTTATGATGAACCCGGTCTCCCAGGCCGACGCTGACCAGGGCATTCATGGCCATTTCCTTGCGTTTGGCTGAGGGAATTCCCGCATAAATCAACGGCAATTCAACATTGTGTAAGGAATCGGAACGCGGCAGCAAGTTAAAGGTCTGGAAAACAAAACCGATTTCCCGGTTCCGTATTTCGGCTAATTGATTATCGCTCATATCGCTGACCTGGATGTTCTTGAAGAGGTAAGTGCCTGAAGAGGGTGTATCAAGGCAACCCAGGATATTCATCAGGGTGGATTTCCCGGAACCTGACGGCCCCATGATGGCCACGTATTCATTTTTCCCGATGGCCAGCGACACGCCGTCCAACGCCCGTACTTCCTCGGCGCCCACTTCGTAGAGCCTCGTTATGTTTTCGAAAGTAATGATATTCATGTTGGCCTGATCCTGTTAAGGCTAATTATTGCTTTTATTTGCTTTAGTTTCATTTTTAACCTGAACTTTCAATCCGTCGTCCAGTTCCTTTGAGATGGCTTTATAGGAACCGCTGACTACTTCCTCGCCTTCGCTCAAGCCGCTGCCGATTTCTATATAGGTGTCGTCGCTGATACCGGTTTTCACGGGTTTCATAAGGGCTTTTTGATCTTTGACGGCGAAGACGACTTCCTGGGGTTTATTGCGGGCTTTTGCTTTCTGGACGGCTAAAACCTGGGTGTCGCTGCCTGCTTCTCCTGTTTCCAGCTTTTTTTCATCTTTAGGAGAGCGGGCGGTGACGCTCATGATGGGGACGGAAAGTACATCGGTCCGGGTTTCGGTTTCGATGTCGGCGTTGCAGGACATTCCCGGCCGGACGGCTTCGCCGCCCTTGTCCAGGGCGATCTTGATTTCGAAATTGACCACCACTTCCTGGGTGCCTTCGCCGACGCTTTTGGCGCTGTTGCCGATCTGTGAAACCGTCCCGGTGAATGTTTTGTCTTTAAAGGCGTCGATGCGGATTTTGGTTTTGTCGCCCACGGAGACCAGCACCACATCGTTTTCATCCACTTCTATCACGGCTTCCATCTGGTTCAAGTCGGCCACGGTCATGAGGTTGGTGCCCTGGGAAAAGCCGCTGCCCAGTATGCGTTCGCCCAGTTCGACATTGAGTTGGCTAACGGTGCCGTCCATGGGGGAATAGATGGTGGTTTTGTTCAGGCTTTCGTCGGCTTCCCTGAGCGCGGCCTCAGCCTGGGAAACAGAGGCGTCCAGGGCTTCTTGTTGGGCCAGGGCGGAGGACAGGTCCGATTGGGCTTTTTCCATTTGCTGTTGGTTGGCCACGCCGTTTTTTAATAAGTCAGTGACGCGGTCGTATTCGGCCTTGATATAGGTGAGTTCCACTTTTCTCATTTTCAGGTTGGCCCGGGCCGAATCCAGGTTGGCTTTGGCGCGCTCCCGCTGCGCGATATAAGTATCCGGCTTGATTTTGATCAGCAACTGGCCTTTCTGTACTGTGTCGCCTTCTTTAACGGGTAGGGCGACAATCTCGCCTGTTACTTCGGGGGTGATGACCACTTGATTGACGGGGTTGATCTTGCCGGTGGCGGTCACGATCTGGGTAATAGTACGTTTAGTGGCTTTCTCCGTCTGTACGATGACGGGTGGGGTCTTCTTTCCGCAAAAGGCGGTTCTTAAAATCAGCAGCAGGACTATCCCCCCAATGACCAGGAAATATTTTTTCTTCTTCGACATACTCTTTTTCGTTTTGTTATTGGGCATTCGTTATCTCCAATTTTGTTCATTTGTTTAAGTAAGATTACTTATACGTAAGTATACCAGTTTTTGTTTTAAAAGTTTAGACAAAAAATTTTTTTGCCGCGAAGAACGCGAAGGACCGCGAAGAAAAACATACGTCCACTCCTCTCTTCCTCTCTTCCTCTCTTCTGCGCTTCCTGTTTTTTCGTCATCATTCATCATTCATCATTCATCATTCATCATTCTATATAAGATTTAGAGCAGAATGGGATGTGTGAGTACGTGTTTGGGAAGAGTGATTTGTTGTTCCAGATCGTTGAAAAGGTTCTATTAATCACAACTCAACGCTCAGTAAGCATCATTAATTATTAACCCGTGAAATCCTGACATTTTCTGGCAAAAACTAAAAAAATAGCCACAGAGGACACGGAGGACACAGAGTTAAAAAAAATTTCTCTCTGTGCTCTCTGTGCGCTCTGTGGCTAAAATTCTTTTTGGTTCCGGCTCGTCCGGGCTATGTGCTTGGTAAGTGCTTGGTAAACATCCCTCACTGCATATTAATCTTTGATCGGATTATATTAATCAACGCCAATAGGTGGAACGGAAGGGGACAGGCAAGAGCAAAAAACGGGCAGGCTTTCCTTTAATCTTAAAAGGTGGTACAATGCTTTCTAATAATATTTTACAAGAGAGGAATTGATGAACAACTTCCAGGATAAAGCCAATTTTATCTGGCAGGTGGCGGATGATATCTTAAGGGGCGCGTTTAAACAGCATGAATATGGCGATGTGATACTGCCTTTCGTGGTCCTGCGCCGCATGGACTGCGTCCTTGAAAACACCAAAGACGCGGTTATCGATACCTATAATAAATTCAAAGACAGTCTCCCGGACCCTTCGCCATTGGTTAAGGAAGCCGCCGGGAATTTGAATTTCTATAATACTTCCTTTTACGATCTCAGGAGGCTCACCCAGGACGCCAAAAACATCGACTTGAATTTCAATAATTATATAAGGGGCTACAGCCCCAATGTCCAGGAAATCCTGGAAAGTTTCCATATCGATAAAGTTGTTTCAAAGCTGGTGATGAACGATTACTTGTTTAAGTTGGTGGATAAATTTACCGAGGTGGAGCTGCACCCGGATAAAGTGTCCAACCACCAGATGGGGTATATTTTCGAGGAGTTATTGCGGCGCTTTTCTGAAATGTCCAATGAGACGGCCGGGGAACATTACACGCCCCGTGAAGTCATCCGTTTGATGGTGAATTTGTTATTTGCCGAGCATGTGGAAGAGTTGAAGGGAAAAGGCATCATACGAACGGTTTATGATCCGGCATGCGGCACCGGGGGTATGTTAACCATTGCCAAGGAGCATATCTTACATAATATCAACCCGGATATCGAGATCGTGTTGTATGGCCAGGAGTTGAATGACGCCACGTTCGCCATTGCCAAATCCGATGTTTTAATCATGGGGGAAGAGGCGGACAATATCCATCTGGGAAGTAGTTTCAGCAATGATCAGTTGAAGGGCAAGCAGTTCAATTATATGTTGAGTAATCCGCCCTTTGGGGTAAGCTGGAAAAAGGAGCAGGAGTTTATTACAAAGGAAGCCAATGATCCGTATGGGCGGTTTCATAAAGGTTTGCCCCGGGTCAGCGACGGGGCGTTGTTGTTTTTGCAGCACATGCTGTCGAAAACCGTCAATACCGGAAGCCGAATCGCCATTATATTTAATGGTTCCCCGTTGTTTACCGGGGATGCGGGTTCAGGGGAGAGCAATATACGCAAGTGGATAATCGAGAATGATTGGTTGGAAGCGATTGTGGCCATGCCCACGGAATTGTTTTACAATACCGGGATCGCCACGTACATCTGGGTCGTGACTAACCGCAAGCCGAAAAAGAGAAAGGGGAAGATTCAATTGATTAATGCGGTGAGTTTTTATAAGAAGATGCGGAAGAGTTTGGGGAATAAGAGGAATTATATCCCGGAGGAGGATATCCAGCGGATCACGGATTTGTACCTGGGGTTTGACAAAGGGGACAGCGAGTATGTAAAGATATTCGCGAATGAATATTTCGGTTACACTAAGGTAACGGTGGAGAGGCCGCTGCGTGAAGGTGGCGAGGGCGGGGAGATCGCGTTGGACAAGAATGGGAATCCGAAGCCGGACGCTGAGCTTCGGGATTCTGAGAAAGTTCCGTTGACGCAGGATATCGATGAGTATTTCGAAAGAGAAGTGAGGCCGCATGTCCCGGATGCCTGGATGGATAGGGCAAAGGATAGGGTAGGGTATGAGATAAATGTAACCAAGTATTTTTACAAATATGAGCCGCTGCGGGGTTTGGAGGAGATACGGGCGGATATCCTGGCGTTGGAAGGGGAGACCGAGGGGATATTAAAGGAAATACTGGAATGATGAAGCGGTATCCGGAATACAAAGACAGTGGAGTAGGATGGATGGGGGGAATTCCAATTAATTGGAGGGTTAGTAAACTAAAATTTATAACTAATAAAATTGTTGATGGAACGCATATTACTCCTACGTACGTGGATGAAGGAATACCTTTTTTAAGAGTGACTGATCTCCAGAATAAGGAAATTGATTTAAATAGTTGTAAATATATATCTGAATTAGAGCATGAAGCGCTTACAAAGCGTAATAAACCTGAAAAAGGGGATATTCTGCTCTCAAAAAACGGTACAATTGGCATTACAAAAGTAGTAGATTGGGATTTCCCTTTTAGCTTTTTTGTCAGTATATGTTTGATTAAATTTAAGTTTGAGAGTATAAAACCGGAATATTTTGGATACTTTTTTCAGAGTAATATAGTAAATGTGCAAATATTTGAAAGCATTAAAACGACATCTGTGACTAACCTTCATTTAGATAAGATAAACGAGTTATTAACATTTATCCCTACGATTTCTGAACAAATTTCTATTATAGACTACCTCGACCATAAGACCCAAAAGATCGATGAGTTAATCGCCAAGAAAGAGACGCTGATCGAGTTACTCAAGGAGCAGCGGGCAGCGGTTATAAACCATGCGGTGACCAAAGGATTAGACACCCATGTCAAAATGAAAGATTCCGGCATCCCCTGGCTAGGTGAAATCCCCGAACACTGGGAGATTAGAAAATTAAAAACAATAGCCAAAATTATAACAAGCAATTTAGATAAGAAGACCATAGATAGCGAAAAAAAGGTTTTCTTATGTAACTATTTGGATGTATACAAGAATGATTTTATAACCGACCAAATTGATTTCATGATAGCAACTGCGAATGACAATGAAATTGAGTATTTTAAATTGAAACAAGGGGATGTAATCATAACCAAAGATTCTGAGAGTTGGGATGATATTGCTATCCCGGCATTTGTTCAAAAATTGAGCACGGAGGCTCTTTGTGCCTACCATCTTGCTCTAATAAGACCGAATCACACAATCATCGATGGCGAATATCTATTTAGATCATTCTGCGCCAATTCAATTAATTATCAATTTAGAATATCTGCAAACGGCATTACACGATATGGCTTATCTCAGCACTCAATAAAAAACGCTTTACTTATAATACCCCCAATCACTGAACAACAAACAATAGTAAAGTATTTAAATAATAAAACCAGAGCAATTGATAGTATATTGGATATTGAAATAAAAGCAATCGTTATATTAAAGGAGTATCGGAAAGCCTTGATTTCCGATGCAGTTACAGGGAAAATTGACGTGAGAGGCTTTGAACCATGACAAAAAACTACAAGGAACAAAACTTCGAAGACCATATCGAAGAACACCTCCTCAATTCCGGCTATAACAAAAAACTATCCGGGGACTATGACAAAGAACTATGCCTGATCCCCCAGGAAGCCATCCAGTTCATTAAATCCAGCCAACCGGAAGAATTCCAAAAACTCCAAAAACAATACGGCACCGATACCGAACAAAAACTACTCCAACGCCTGGCCAAACAAATCGACCAAAACGGCGCCCTTCATGTCCTGCGCAAAGGATTCAAAGACCGCGGCGAAGATCTCAAACTAACCTATTTCAAACCCGCCAGCGGCATGAACCCCCAACACCACCACCTATACTCCCTAAACCGCTTCGCCATCATCCGCCAACTTTATTACAGCACCCGCTCCACCCTTTCCATCGATATGACCCTATTCCTCAACGGCATCCCCATCATTACCATGGAACTGAAAAATTCCCTCACCGGCCAATTCGTCGAAGACGCCATCAAACAATATCAAAACCGCAACCCCAAAGAACCCCTGTTCCTATTCAAACGCTGCCCCGTTCATTTCGCCGTAGGCAATGAAAAAGTCTTCATGACCACCCACCTCAAAGGCGATAAAACCCGTTTCCTACCCTTTAACCTCGACACCGAAAACCCCATTAACCCCAACGGCCACAAAACCGCCTACCTCTGGCAAGATATCCTCCATCCCCAAACCCTCATGGACCTCATTGATAACTACCTCCATGTCCAGAAAAAAGAAGAAAAAGACTTTGACAAAAAAACCAATCAAATAAAAGTAAGCGAATATGAAGAATTCGTCTTCCCCAGGTTCCACCAACTGGACGTCGTTAGAAAACTGCTCCACGCAGTCAAACAAGAAGGCGTCGGCCAAACCTACCTGGTTCAACACTCGGCCGGCTCCGGCAAATCCAACTCCATCGCCTGGCTCAGCCACCAACTTACAAGCCTGTTCATGAAAGAATCCGACAACGAACGCCTGTTCGATTCCATTATCGTGGTCACCGACCGCAAAATACTCGACCGCCAACTGCAAAACACCATCACACAATTCGAACAAACCAAAGGCGTCGTCCACCCCATCGATAAAAACTCCCAACAACTAAAAGAAACTCTCCAACAAGGCAAAAGCATCATCATTACCACCCTACAGAAATTCCCGGTCATATCCGAAAGCATCGCCCATATCCCCGGGAAAAACTTCGCCGTCATCGTGGACGAAGCCCATTCCAGCCAATCCGGGGAATCCAGCAAACACATGAAACAGGTCCTCGCCACCAACCTCGAAAAAGCCGAAACCGAAGACCATGTAGAATTTGACGTCGAAGATGAAGCGCTCAAAGAAATCCGCATCCGCGGCAAACAACCCAATATCTCCTATTTCGCTTTTACCGCCACCCCCAAAAGCAAAACCCTGGAACTCTTCGGACGCAAAGATGAAAATGGAAAACAGCGCGCCTTTCATAACTACACCATGCGCCAGGCCATCGAAGAAGGCTTCATATTAGATATCCTGCAAAATTACACCACCTTTAAACGCTATTTCGTAAGCGCTCAAATAAGTACATCTTTTCAAGAACCTGGAAATCTGTCAGAATACTCTAATATTTTAAAAATAAAAAATAAAGGAGTATTCTGATGAGCGAAATAAGTGAGCTTCATACTGATCAGC
>Ga0315278_10001007_pt1 | contig 24238 bp, 19 predicted proteins | sample YL17G06_0_MG_FD_203880 | JGI IMG/M metagenome (GOLD analysis project Ga0315278, IMG submission 203880) | Sediment microbial communities from Yellowstone Lake, YNP, Wyoming, USA - YL17G06_0 | ecosystem: Environmental > Aquatic > Freshwater > Lake > Sediment | place: USA: Wyoming | collected... | reverse complement strand
ACCTGGTGGCGCCGGCGGGGGCATGCGCCAGGCGGGGCCCGGGGGTGGGGGGGGGCGGCGGTCGTGCCGCCGCCCCCGCTTTCCACCCTCCCCCTCTCGCACCTGCACACGATGAGGGCGAACGCTACCCCCCGCGCCGACGCTGGCTTGGCGCCGGCGACGGCCCACAGGGCGGCGGCGGCCAGGGCGGCGTCGGTGGCGACGACCGAGAGGCGCTGCGAGAAGAGAGGGGAGGGAGTGTCGGCATTTCGCCCGCCGCCCGGCGCCGCCGCCCACCATCCGTCTGACCACGCACTTGGAACACGACGACGCCCCACTCCTGGACCGGGCCCGCCTGCAGCGCGAGCGCCGCGGGCGCGGCCGCTCCCGCGAGCGACGCCAGCGCCCGCTGAAACCAGGCGAAGAGGGGCGGGTAGTCCAGGGTCCACTCGGACGTCGTGTCGGTGTACCTGAAGAGGAGAGAAGGAGGAAGGGACGGGCCAATGGGCGATGGCGCACCCCGCATCTGCCTCTGATTCCGCGGTTGAACACCCCCACACCACGCTCCCCGATCACACCATTGGTCCCGGGGCAGCGTGGCGGTTAAAGCCAGCCAGTGGCGGTGCACATCGAAGTCGGTGGATCGGTACGCGTGGAGGAGGGCCAGCTTGACCCCGGTGGCGGCCGCCAGCGCGCGGGCGGCGCCGGGCGGGGGCATGGGGGGCGCGGCGGCCGCGCGCGGGCGGCGCCGGGCGGGGGCGTGTGCGCCGGCGGCAGCGCACTTTCTCACACCACCCCCTCTCCCCACCTCCACCGCCCTCCGCCCCACCAGGTGCGCGCGGGACACGGAAGCCCGCGCGACGCTCTGTTTGGCGTTGGGCGCGCCCGCCGCCGCGGCCGCGGCGGGCGCGGCGGTGGCCAGCTCCGGTCCGGCATGAGACTCGCGACTCGCGACCCGCCATCCCCCCGCCGCCCGCGCGTGCCGCCGCCCGACGCCGCCCCCGATGGGGTGGCTGGCGTCCGCAGCGTCCATCGCGAGGGGCCACGGTCCGCGGCGCGCGCCCCGGACGCCGACACGCCCCCCTCCTCCTCCCAGCCCAAATGGCCTTTGCCCTCGCCTCCAAGGCCGTCAAGCCGACCCTGGCCCGGTCCCGTCGCTCGTGGTGGGTGGTGTGGTGGCAAAGGGGGTGGCTGCGGCGGGCGGGGAGGGGCGGGGAGGGCGGGGAGGGGGCGGCATGCCCGGGGCGGCGGCCGCGGAAAGGTCGCGCACTTGCGGGCGCGCGCGGCGCCCGGCCCCGCCCAATCCCGCCCGGCGACCTCGCGCGCATTGCGGGCGCGACCTGGGGGCGGGGTGGGGAGCGTGCGGGCGCCGCGCGAGGGCGGGAGGCTGCGCCCTCCGCCGCGGCCGCCATCCACGTCGCCCCCGCCCTCCCGCCCCCGTCGACCCCCCCCTTTTTCCCCCATTTTCAGCGCCACCGCGCCCCGCGCCCAGGCCGCCGGCCGCGCCGTCATCGAGGCCGGCCCGACCGCGACCCCGTTTGACAACTTCAAGTTTGCGCCGATCAAAGAGTCGACCGTGTCGCGCGCGATGACGTCGCGCTACTTCAAAGACCTCCACGACTACGCCGAGTGCGACGTGATCATCGTCGGCGCGGGGTCGGCCGGCCTCTCGTGCGCGTACGAGCTGACCAAGCACCCGGAGGTCAAGGTGGCGATCATCGAGCAGGGCGTCGCGCCCGGCGGCGGCGCGTGGCTTGGCGGGCAGCTCTTCTCCGCCATGATCGTGCGCAAGCCGGCGCACCACCTGCTGGACGAGCTCAAGGTCGAGTACGAGGACGAGGGTGAGGGGTGGGGGGGGGCGAGAGGGCGGGGAGAAGGATGGTGGGGCGGGGCCGCCGGCCCCGATCCACCCGCCCATGGCCCCCCCCCCCCCCCGCGCCCCCCCCCCTCCGCGTTCTTCGGGGCGGGGGGGGGGGGGGGGGGGGGGGGCCCGGGGGGGGGCCACAGGGTGGGGGGGGGGGGGCCGCCGGCCCCGATCCACCCGCCAATCCCCGCCCACACCCACCCTCTCCGCCTCCCTTTTTCAGGCGACTACGTCGTCATCAAGCACGCCGCCCTGTTCACCTCCACCCTGCTCTCCAAGGTCCTGGCCGCGCCCAACATCAAGCTCTTCAACGCGACGGCCGCCGAGGACCTTGTCGTGCGCGACGACCCCGTCGTCGGCCGCAAGGTGGCGGGCGCGGTCACCAACTGGACCCTCGTCTCGCTCAACCACGACACCCAGGTGCGAGGCGAGGGGAGGAGAGGTGTGGGTGGCTGCGCGCTCGCGCCGACCGACCCGTGCCCAACCCCTCTCCCCCTCCCCCCCCCTCCCCCCCCCCAAGATGTGCATGGACCCCAACGTGCTCGAGTGCAAGGTGATGGTCTCCTCCACCGGGCACGACGGCCCGATGGGCGCGTCGGGCGTCAAGCGCCTGCAAAACCTCGGCATGGTGACCGGCGTGCCGGGCATGGGCGCCCTCGACATGAACACCGCGGAGGACGCGGTCGTCAACCACACGCGCGAGGTCGTGCCGGGCATGGTCATCTGCGGCATGGAGGTCGCCGAGGTAGGGAGACGGGAGCGAGGAAGGGAGGTCGGGGTGCCGCGTTTGCCGCGATCGCGCCAATCGCCCACCAATCCCTCCCTCCCTCCACCCTCTGCACCCCCAGGTCGACGGCTGCCCGCGCATGGGCCCCACCTTCGGCGCCATGTTCATGTCGGGCCAGAAGGCCGCGCACGTCGCGCTCAACTCGCTGCGCCGCCAGGCGGGGCAGGCCGAGGTCGAGGCCGCGCCCGCTCTCGCCACCGAGGAGATGCTGTTTGCCAAGAACGCGTGAGCAAGAAGCCGCGGGTAAAGAAAGCAAGGGCCGGCCAGGGCGCCGCCGCGCCAGCGCGCCAGTGCGTGGCGGGGCGGTGCGCGGTCGCCGGCCGGGGGGGTGAGGAAGGGCGCGCACGCGCGGGCGGGCGAGGCGGGGGCGCCGCGCGCTTGTATCTTTGGCCCGCCCCGCGGGGTGCCCAAAAAAAAAAAAAAAAAACATCGAGGGGTGGGGCGGGAGGCGTCGGCGGCGCCGCGCGCCCGCCAGCCGCATCCCCACGACCGCTGCTCTCTCTCTCTCGTAGCATCGATCGGCGCGCGCCCCACACAACCCCCACCCAACTCCCTCCCGCCCCTCACTTTTTGGACGGCAGCACGCCCGTCACGTTGAGCACGTACCCCGACGCCGCCAACCACCCGGTGACTTGGAGCACGCGCGGCATGAAGAGGCCGAGTAGAGGGGCGTGGGAAGCCGCCTCCAGGATCAGGCCGCCGACCCCCAGCACGATCAGCACCGAGTTGAGGGGCAGCTTGGGCGACCCGCCGGCGGCGGGCGACCAGCCGGCGCCGGAGGAGCCAGAGTTCGTGAAATCGACGACGGCCAGCGCGGTCGGCACGATGTCAGCCAACGGCGCCCGCACCGCCGCCCGGGCGTCGTCCGCCACGTCGGCGTTGAGCACCGACCCCTTGGGGGCCAGGGTGGTGGGGTCGACGGCGGGGGAGGAAAGGATGAGCGACATGAGGTACGCGACGCCCGCGGCCGCGCCGGCGGGCTCGGCGGCCAGGGAGAAGAGGACGTTCAGGCCTGAGGGGAAGTTGGGGGTGGGCGGGTTGTGGTTGGCGTGTCGGCGAAGGTCGGGGGAGGCGGATAAGGGGGGTTCGGTCCGCGCGGCGAGGCGTGGCTTTCCACGGCCGCCGGCGCCCCCCTTTGACGAAAGACACGTCGCAGATTGCCGTGGCGGCGCCACGGGCGCGGCCGCGGCACCGGGCGGCCGCCGTCGCGCGTGAATGCGGCCGCCCACGCCGCCGCGCCCCGACGCGACGCCCTCCAATCCTCTCTTCTCACCCGGAATGCTGTGCGCCACCGCGTCGGCCACCACCGCGGCCGCGTACGGCGCCGCGCCCTCCAGCGTCGTCAGCTTCTTAAACTCGTCATCCGATTTCTGGGCGGTCAACACGCCCACCGCGGCGGGGACGACGCCGCACACGGAAGATGCCAGGATGTTGACAAAGAGGTTGGTGTCCAGGCCGGCGCGCGCGGGGGTGGCGGGGCGGCGGGCGATGCGGCGGGCGCCCGCGAGCCGCGCGGGGCGGGCGGCGGTCGGGGCGGGGGCGGCCAGCATCAAGAGGGAAGGGGAGAGGGTGGGGGCGGCACCGATTGGGGTGTGCGAGCGACCGACGCCCGACGCGGCCGCCTAACCCGACCCCGAAGCCGGCGGCCTTTACAGTGACTCCCCCACGCCCTCCTCCCCCTCACGCCACCGCCACGGGCTCCGCCTTGACGCCCCCCGTCTCCAGCGCCGCGATGTCGGCCGCCAGGCGCCGCGCCTCGCCCGCCCAGTCCATCGGCGCGAGCGAGTGCACCGCGAGGCGGCGCCGCCGCTCCCCGTTGTACTCCTGCGTGCGCGACTGCACGCGCAGGACGTATGGCGTCCACGCGGCGGCGGCCAGGACCTTGGCGGCGGCCGCCGGCGAGTCGTCCTTCAGCGAGGCCAGCGCGTCAGCCGTCATCCCCAGCAGCGCGGTCGCGGCCTCGTCGAACAGCGACAGGGACGCCTCCCCCGTGCCGTCGGCCGCGGCCGCGGTCAGCACGTAGCGCCGCGTCATGGTGGGGTGCAGGGTTTGGTCGTACTCGCACCACCACCCGCCGTCTTTGGCGACGACCTTGCGGTTGTGCTCGGGCGCGGCCGCGTACCACAGCGTTTGCTCGGGGTCGACCAGGGTGAAGGTGGCGACGACGGTCGAGTAGTCGGGTTTGGCGTCCGGGGGGGGGAGGGACTCGCCCTTGGCGCGCGGGTCGAGCGACGCGAGGGTCGCGCGGGCGCGGGGGCCGCCCGCGCCGCGCGCGCCGGCCATGCCCTCGCCGGCGGGGGTGAGGGTGGTCGTCGACCCGTCGGCGGCCCACCACGCGCGCAGCGCGTCGGCGGCCGCCCCGTCCGCCGGCTCCATGGTGAGCGCCGACCGCCCCAGCGACGACAGGGACACGCCGTTGTAGTCGCCGACGCGGCAGGAAGAGGCGGACAGGACGGGGGGGGGCGCGCCCGCCGCCGCCGCGGCGGCCGCCGCCGCCTCGAGCTCGGCCCCCACCCCTTCCGCCGTCGCCCCCCACAGCGTCAGCGTCACGCTCCGCCCCGACGCGTCGGCCAGGGTGACGTCCCGGCGGGCGAGCTCGGCGTCGTCCGATTTGCGCTTGACCGAGCCGAGCGCCGCGACCGCGACCGCGAGGCCGACGACGTCGACGGGCGCCTTCTTCCCCACCCGGGCCGCCAGCTTGTCCAGGGTGACGTAGGCCAGCGCGGCTTGCATGCCGGCGTCGTCCGCGTCGGCGGACGCTTCCACGAGGGCGGTCGGCCCAAAGTCGAGGCAGTAGTCGTTGCGCACGTTGGAGTACGCTTTGTTCGCGGGCTTCACCTTGCCCTTGGAGAAATAGTAGATGCCGTCGACCGCGAGCGCGGGGTGGAGGCGGTCGGCGGCCTCGCGCCAAAAGGTGGCTTCGACGGGCGTGCCGTTGGCGTCGACGAGCTCCGCGGAGAACACGCTCGTCCCCGACGCCGTGCTCCGCAGCGGCCCCTTGGACGTCACCTTGGCGCGCACGGTCCAGGTGGCCGAGTACGGGTTGAGGGTGTGGATCGGTTGCGCCGCTTTGCGCACCGACGCGAGCGCCGACGCCGACGGCGGCGCGGGGCCCGGGGTCGCGGCGAAGCCGGGGCGGGTCGCGGCCGCCGGCGTGCGCGCGACCGCGGCCGCGGCGGCGTCCGCGGAAGGCGCGCCGCCGGCGACGGTCAGGTCGGCGACGACGGCTTTGAGGCCAGACGCCAGCGAGTTGATCGTGTAGTCGGTGAGGGAGACGACCGACCCCACCGCCACCGCGCCGGCGGCCACCATGGCCGACGCCTGGGGGGAGGGGGGGTGGGGTGGTGGGGTTGGGCGTCTCGCGGCCGCCGCGGCGGCGCGCGCGCGCGTTCGAGCGGCGCGCGCGCGCCATCCCGCCCTCCCCCGCCCGCCTCCTCCTCCCGCCGCCCCACCTGGGTCGAGAAGATGGCTTCCACGGAAACCGCACCGTCGGACAGCGTGGCGGTGTACTTGCCGGTGGCGCCGAGCGGCGCAAGCGCGGCGACCTGATTGGAAGGGGGTGGGGTGGGGTCGGGGAGGGCGCTGCGGGCGCCACGGTCGTCCCTCGCGGCGCCATCGCGCCGCGGCCGTCGTCTGGGGGACGCGGACGGCGCCGCGGCGGCCGCCGCGCCGCGCGCGCGCGCGCGCGATTCGGCGGCGCCCCGCCCCCTCCCCTCTCCCTCCTACCTTGAGCACGACGACCTCGTTGGCGTCGAAGCCGTCGGCGAGCATGCGCGACGCGGCGCCGGGGGTGAGCGCCATGGTGAGGGGGGGAGAGGGGAGAGGGACGGGAGTGGCAGTCCGGCTGCCGCGCGCTCGCTCGGTTCTCACAACGCGCCCGCCGCCGCCAGCCGCGCCGCCACCGCGTCCAGGAAGGCGTCGTCCGACGCCAGGGCGAGCAGGGCGCGGCGCACCGCGTCGCGCGGGGGGGGGGGAGGCGGGGCGCGCGCGGGCGCCGCCCGGCCCCCGCCCCCTCCCTGCTGCAGCAGCGCCGTGAGCGCCGCGCCCGCGCCGCCGTCGCTCCGAGGGGGAGCGGGCGGCGGCGCGGCGGCGATGCGGGCGTTGGCCAGCATGCCGGCGAGGCGGTTGGCGTCGACGGCGGAAGCGGCGGCGGGCGGCGGCGGCGCGGGCGCCGCCGTCGGCGGCGGCGCCGACCCACCTGCCCCGCCGCCCCTCCCCAGCGGGTCGTACCCCGGCGCCAGCGTGGCAGGCGTGTCCCAGAAGCCGTCGCCGCCAGAGGGAGGCTGGGCGGGGGCCTGAGCGGGCACGGGCGCCGGCGCCGGCGCCGGCGCGGGCGCCGGCGCGCTCGCCGCCCCACCCCCAGCCGCCAGCCCCTGCAGCCTCTGCACGAAGCCGCCGCACGCGGCGGCATCATAAAACCAGACGCCCATCACCTCGTCGCCCGCGTTGCGGTAGAGGAGGTAGGGAGCGGCGTCCTCAAACTGGAACCCGCCCTGCACGTCTTCGGCGTAGTTGGTGGTTCCCTTTTTGTTCAGGATAAATAGTTGATAAGTGGGCGCGACTGAGCGGCGCAGCAAGAAGAGGGAGCCTTCCACGTCTTTGCGGCGCTGAGAGAAAGAAAGAGAGGATGGAGCGTCGGCCGCGTCCGGCCCTCCCGCCCCGACTCCACCCCTCCATCTATCCCTCTCTTACCCAGGCCGAGGACGCCGTGTCGTAATCGTAGAGCGCGACGTGGCCGGGCGACTCCAGGACCTGGGGGACGGTGGGGAGGGCGCATCGGGCCCCGCGCTCCCTCTCTGGGCCCGCCGCGGGCGCGGGGGGTACGGCTGGACCCTGATCGCGGCGCCGCGGCCGCCCCCGGGGTGCGCGCCCGCCCCCGGGGTGCGCGCCCGCCGCGCCCCCGCTCTCTGACCTCTTCGACGGCGGGGTCCAGCCGCTTGAGCACGGCGAAGTTGAGGTCCGCCGCGGAGCGCGCCATGGTGCTGGGAGGAGGCGCGCAAGGAGGGGGGAGGTAGGAGAGAGTGGGCGCAATCGGCGCACCGCGCCCGCCACACCCACACCCCTCCCTCTCCACCCCGCCCTCCACACTTGCACCATGGACATCGCCAACGCCAAGACGCGCGCCAACGCGGGCATGCTGGCGTCCCTTGTCGGCCGCAAAGTGCTGCTGGTCGGGCGGGTGAGCAAGAAAGGGGGGGCGGGGGACGTTGCCGCGCCTCGGGCGTGGCGCCGCGGATGCGCCCACGCCTGTGGGGTGGCCACCGGCCCGGCGGGCGCGCCCGCGCCCCCCCGGCCCGCGCGCGCGGTTCGCAATCGGCATCGCGCCCCGCCGCCGACCCCTCCTCCCCTCCTCCCTCCCTCCCTAGGTCCAGAACGTGGCCGGCGATGTCGCCACCGTGACCGCGGCCGACGGCGGGTCCGTCCAGGTCAAACTTGCCCCTGCGCTCGGCGCGGCGCTCGACGCGCCCGTCGTGGAATTCGAGGGCGTCGTCCGCGGGCCGGCCGACCTGGAGGAGACGGCGCGGTCGTCGTTCGGCGCCAACTTTGGTGAGGGAGGGGAGGGGGAGGGGCGGTGGCGGGGCGGGAGGCGCCGGCGGTTCGCGCGATTCGCGCGACGCGCGCCCCACCAACCCCTCTCCTCCCCCACCAGACATGGCCGCCTACAACGAGCTCGTCGCCAAAGCCGCCAACACGTACAAGCCCATCTTCGTGTGAACGGGGAGGGTGGGACGCGGTGGGGCGGCCCCGAATGAAACCACAGCGCCCGCGCGCGCGCCTCCGCGCCCTCCCCCTCTCCCCCCTAATGCTTCCAGATGCGCACCAGGCGGTCCTTGGACCCGGACGCGACGCCGCCCCCCGCGCCGCCCCTGCCGGGGGCGGGCGCCCAGTCGAGCGCGTAGACTTCGTCCGCGTGCCCGGGCAGCTCGGCCACCGCCTTGGTCCCCCCCCCCGCCGCGTCCCACACTTTGAGGGTGGAATCTTTGGACGCCGTCGCCAGCAGGCGCGAGTCCGGGGCCCACGCGAGGCGGTAGACCGCGCCGACGTGGCCGAGGAGCTTGGCGCGGAACGCGCCGCTCACCCCGTCCCACACCCGTGCCGACTTGTCGAACGACGCCGTGGCCAGCATGGCCCCGTCGGGCGAGAAGGCGAGGTGGGAGACGGGCGCGGCGTGGCCGTGCAGGCGGGCGGCCGGGGCGCTTGATTCAGAGGGGCGCCAGAGGAACACGGTGAAATCGTCCGACGCGGACGCGAGCGTCTCGGGGCGCCCGCGCAGGGCGTCGTCGTAGCTGGAGGAGGGGGGGTGGAGTAGGGCTTTGCGTGGGCGTGGAGGGTGCGGCGGGCACAAAAGCGCGCGCGCACAGTCTTCACCCTCCAAACAATCCGCCACCCCCCCCTCCCACCCCCCCTCACCGCTTCCGCGCCACCGCGCGCGCCTCTCCAGGGTCGGCCGGCGCGACCCCGGTGTGGTCGGTCGCCCCCGTGCGCAGGGCGGCGTCGGTCGAGAGCGCGAGCGCGTTGACCCAGTGCCCGTGGCCGCTGAGCGTCGTCACCAACGTGAACGCGGCCGCGTCCCACACGTTGATCGTGGCGTCCCGGGACGCGGTGTAGACGCGGTTATTCCCGCCCCAGGCGACGGCCGTGACGGCCAGGCGGTGCGAGGCGAGGACGGCGAGCGAGCGGCGCGTCGCCGGGCACCACACGCGCGCGGTCCCGTCCTTCGACCCCGTGACCAGCCGCGGCCCCGCCCCCGCCGCGGCCGCGTGCAGCGGCTCCCAGGCGAGCGAGGTGACGTGCTTGGTGTGCCCGCGGAGCGCGCCCGCGGCGGCCGCGCCGGGGCCGCCGCGCGCGGGCGCCCACAGGTGAACCACCGCGTCGGCCCCGCCCGACGCCAGCAGGCTCCCGTCCGGCGCCCACGCGAGCGCCAGCACCCAGCCCGCGTGCCCGGTCAGGGTGGCGGCGGGGGTGTGGAGCGAGAGGTCCCACAGGCGCACGGTCGCGTCGCCCGACCCGGTCGCGAGGCGCCCGCCGCACGGCGAAAAGGCGGCCACGAGGACCGCGTCGCTGTGCCCGGGCATGGACGCCGCACAGCGGGACACGGGGCGCACGCGGAACGACGCCTGCGGGCGGGCGACGACCGCGACGGCGCCCTCGACCGACGCCGCCGCCGCGGCGAGGTGCGCGCCGAGCGCGGTCGCGAGGGGCGCGCCCCCGACGGAGAACGCGTACGGCAGCGCGTCGGCGCCGGTCGCGCCCTTGACGCCGTTGACGAGGGCGGCGAGTTGGGCGGGGGTGACGGTGGACGGGACGTCGAGGTGCGGGCCTGGCGAGAGTGCAGGGTCCGGGTTCGGGTCGCGGTCGGTCGGCGATTGGGGCGCGGCGCGCGGCGGCTCTCCCCTTTTCCTCCACCCATAGTCGGCCGCGCGCGGTCGCGCGGCACGCGAATCGACCGCTCGCCACCGCCCCAGCCCTCTCGCGCCCCCGCGCATCCCTCCGGCCGCCGCCCGCCGCGCTCACCCAGCGCGACGCCCGCGTCGTCCAGCAGCTCAATGATGATGTTGGACGCGATCGGCGCGTCGCCGCCGGCGCTCGTCTTGCGCGCTTTGGCGGAGCCGGGGCGCGTGGCCCGCGGCGGCGGCGCCGCCGCCGCGGGCGCCGGGGGCGCGGTCATTGCGCCGGGCGCCACCGTCGCGGCGAGGGTGGTGAGGGGCGCGTGCGCGGGTCGCCCGACGGGGCGGCGCGCGGGCGGGTTGTGTGGCAAGAAGAGAGAACGCTCACAAAAGTGCAGACCCCTCCCCCGTCTCCTTAATCCGCCGCCGCCCCCGCGCGCGTGCCGCGGCGCCGCGATTTGGCGGTCGCCCGCGCCGCGCCCCGGGCGGCGCCGCCGGTGAGGCGCCCGCGCGCGGCGGCGCGCGCTTCGGCCGCGACGCGGGCAGCCACCTGGGCGCTCCTGTCCAGGGCGGACGCCGGCGCCGGCGTCGCCGGCGCGGGCGCGGCGTCCTCGGCCGGCGGCGAGCCGGCGCGGTCGCGCTCAGACCCCTCGTCGCTCGACGACGCCCCGTCGTCTTCCTCCTCCCCCTCCCCACCCACCCGCATGCCCGCCAGGCACGCCTCGAGCGCGGCCGCGTCCTTGTTGCGAAAGCCCGATGCGGCCAAGGTGGCGCCCAGGTCGGCGACGCCGTCGTCGGGCAGCGCGACGCCCGCCCGCGCGGCCGCCGACGCCGCGCGGCGCGCGCCTTTGCGCGCGGCGCGGCCGCCATCGTCGCCGAGAGGGCCGGCGGCCGCGACGCCGGCGTCGAACGAGGCGAGCGGGGAGGCGGAACGCGCGGGGTCGGCGCGCGGATCGTACCCGAGCTTGCTCGAAAAGAAGCGCGCGAGCACCGCGGCGTCCCGGTCGAACAGCTCCCGCGCGTTGGCGTGCCCCGTGGACACCATTTGCGGGAAATCGATCAGCACCAAAGACGTCGCGTCGGGGGTCAGAATCAAATTGAACTCGTTCAAGTCGCAGTGCACGAGGCCGCGCGCCGCGAGGCCCTCCATGAACCCCACGGCTTGGTCGTACAGCGATGCAGGGTCCGGGACGTCGCGCGCCCGCGCCCGGTGCAAGGGCGCGCCGTCGACGAGTGTCATGAGCACCGCATGCCGGTTGTGGGCCACGAGCGCGGGCGTCGGGAACGCTGCCGCGTGCAGCGCCTTCATGAACGCGGCTTCTTTGGTGGCGGCCAGCCTCGAGAGGGTGAGCCAGGAGTAGGCGGTGCGCGCGCCGATGTAGTCGCGCTTCGACGCGACCGCGCGGAAACTCGTCCTCCCCAACCGGTGCAGCTTGAGCGCGGCGGACGTCCCGTCCTCCAGCATCACCTCGTAGACGTCCGACTCTTTGCCGACCCCGATCTGGCGGCCGACGGCGGAGACGTGCCCGGCGAGGACAAGGGCGCGCAGCGCCAAAAAGTCAAACCCCAGCGTTGTCAGCCTGTACCCGTCGTACTTGCTCGCGTCGTGGTGCACGAGCTTGGAGCGGAGCAGGGTCGAGAGGCAGCGCACGGTGGAGCCGTGCCTGGACGAGGCGGGAGGGGTTGGGGGGTGAGCGGCCGGGCGCGCCGCCTTTCCCGTCTCTCTGTCTCTAGTCCACTCTTGATTCCCCACCTGAGGCCGGCGATGGCGTCGATGAGCGGGACGGGCACGATCTCGTGCTGAGGGAAACAGGGGAGGGGGGCGTCGGGGGGGCGCCACGCCTCTCGGCCGCCTGACGCGCCTCGCCGCAGCCCGTGCGCGGTAGCCGACGATTCTAGACTCGCCGCGGCGGCCCCCGCGCGCGCCCCGCCGCCCTGCCGCCGCGCCGCCGCGCGGCGGCCGCCGAATGCCCCCCTCTTCTCACGTTTTTCTGCCCAATCTCGATGGCGGTCAGCGTGCGGAAGTCGTCGCGCCCCAGGTGGCGCAGCACGTTGACGTCGAACTTCATATGGAGAGAATGGAGGGGGGGGCGCGAAGGGGTCGAGCGGTCTAGGCCGCGGGGCGGGCTGCGGCCGCCCTGGAAGAACTGCGCGCGCGCCGCGGTCGAGCCGGGCGCGGGCCGCGGGGCGGGCGGCGGCGTTGTGCCGGCCGGCCGTGCCGCGCCGCTCACTCTCGCCGCGGCCCACGCTCCCGCGCCCGCGTCGCCCGCCGCCTGCCGAGCGGCGGTCGCGGCCCGCCCGCCCGGCGCGAGCAGGACTCGAGCCGCCGTCTCTCGCGCACTCCCGCGGCATGGCTGACGCGGCGGCGCGGCGCGCGGCGCCCCCGGTGCGTGTTTCGGCGCGCTCCTGCCGCCTCGACTTGGGCGACGCGACGCAAGCCGCCCACCTCGCGCGGGTGGCGGGCGGCACGCCGCCGCGGTGCCCCGCGCGCGCCGCGCGCGCCGCGCGCCGACACGAAACCCCAACCCCCCAGCGCCCCGCCAAGCTCGCCTTGCCCACGGGCGGCGACCACGCTTCCGACATCGTGCTGCCGCACCCGTCGCTGGCCACCCGCTCCGGCGGCGCGGCCCACTACCCGTCCCGCTACGCTTCCACCCTCCCCCCCCCCCGCCTGCGCCCCGCCGGCCCCGCGGAGGCGGCCGGCGCGGTCGCGGCCGCAATCGCGGCAGGCGTGGTGGGCGTGGCGGCCGCGGCGGCGGCGGCGGCGGCCGACGCGGCGCGCGGTCGGCGCCCGCGCGCAGCCGCGGCGGCGGCCGCGCAACTCCTGGCGCTCGCCTCCCTCGCCGCCCCGCCCGCGGCCGCCTCCGCGGCCGCCTCCGCCCTGCGCTCGCTGGCGGCCGGCGCCCAGGACTGGACCGCGGGGACGCACGCCGCGGCGGCCGACAACGCGCGCGTGCACACGGTCGTCTTCGCCTCGCTCGCCCGCGCGGGGCCCTTTGTCCGCGCGTGCCTGCTGGCCGCCCAAATCTGGCTCTTCCTGGCCTGGCTCCCGCTCGCCCTGCTCGCCCCCCGCTTCGCGCGGTCTGCGTCGGCCGTGCTCGACGCCGCCCTGGCCGCCGCGCTCGCCGTCGCCGCCCGGCGCGCCGTGCCGGGTGGATCGCTGGCCGCGTGGGCCGACGACGGTGGCGCGGAGCGCGTGCCGGACGCCGCGGCGTCCTACTGGCGCCCGCGCGCGGGCGCGGGCGTGCGCTCCGTCCTCCTCGCCGCCCGCGCCGACGCCGTCGCCCGCGCGCTGGCGACCGCGACCACGACGCCCAGCGTCCGCAGCCCGGTGAGTGTGGGGGAGAGGAGGGGGGTTGGCGGGCGGCACCGCGGCGGTCGGCCTCGTTCTCACTTTCCCCCCTCCAAGTTTGACGCCGCCCGCCTGGCCGGCGGCGAGAAGTGACGGCGGCGGCGGCGCGCCATCGGCCTGCACCATCGGACGCCTGCTCGCCTCGCCTCGGTGGGGGGATTCGGCGCCGCGGGGCGAGGAGAGAGGGAGGGGGTCGGCGGCGCGGCGCGCGCGCCCACCCTCCTCCCGCCCTAGATCGCGTCCGCCTTTGAGCGCCCCTGGTCGTCCACCCCCTCCGACACCACCATCCCCGCCTTCCGCGCGCCTGGAGGGTTTGGCGGCGGCGGTCGGTCGCCGCCGCGCGGGCCGCCGCCGCCGTACGCGGCCGTCGCCGCGCTCGCCGCCGCCCCCAAGCACCCCGGCGACCCGCCGTCGCCCGGCGCGGTGACGTCGCTCATGGACGCGCTGTGGACGATGGCGTGAGGGGGGAGGGGGGGCGGCGGGGGCGGACCTTGGTTGGGGCGAGCGCGGCCGGCGGCCGGCCGGGGTCGGGCTCGACCCACCGCAACGCACGGCACGCACCCGCCCCGGCGCGGGCGCAGTTTTCCCGCACTTGGCACCCTGCGTGGAGAGGGGCGCGCGTGCAACCAGTCGCCGACGCGCGTGGAAACGGCGTCGCCGACGCGCGCACGCACACCCCGCGGCCTCTCCCGCCCCAGCGCCCGCGCCTCCCGCATGCTGCGCCGCCCGCGGGCGCTGACAGCGTCCCCCGCGGCCGCGGCACCGCGCCTGGCAGCTTCGGCGCGCGCGCGCGCGATGCCGCCGCGCCGGCGCGCGCCGGCCAAGCCGGCTCGGGCGCTGGACGGAGACGAGGGTGGCAGGTGCGTGTCGTGCGGGAGGCGGGGCGGGCAATGCGCCGGGCCGGGACACACGGTCCACCCCTCGGCCCCCACCGCAGCGCCCCCCTCCCCACCCCGTCCCGCCTCGCCGCGCTCGGCGTGCCGCCCCCCGAGCTCGCCGCCATCGCGGCCGTCTACTTTGTGCAGGGCTTGCTGGGCCTGTCGAGGCTGGCGGTGACCTACCTCTTGAAGGACGAGTTCGCGCTCTCCCCCGCCGACACCGCCGCGCTGATCGCCGCCGGCTTCGCGCCCTGGGTCATCAAGCCCGTGTACGGCTTTTTGAGCGATGCCGTCCCCCTGGCCGGGTACCGGCGGAAGAGCTACCTCGTCCTCTCTGGCGTCGTGGGCGCGGCGGCGTGGGGCGCGATGGCTGCCCTCGTCTCGACCCCCGCCCAAGCCCTCGCCGCCACCCTGGCCGCCGCCGCCGCGACCGCGTGCGCGGACGTCGTTGTCGACTCGATCGTGGTCGAGCGCTCGCGCGGCGCGGCGCCGGGCGCCGCGGGCTCGCTCCAGTCGCTCTGCTGGGGCGCGGCGGCTGTCGGGGGGATCGTCTCTGCCTACGCCTCCGGCGCCCTCGTCGCCGACGCGGGCCCCCGCGCCGTGTTTGCGGTGACGGCCGCGTGCCCTCTGCTGCTGCTGCCGGCGGCGGCGGCGTTGCGGGAGGAGAGGGTGGTTGGGGATGGCGGGGACGCGGCGCGGTCGCCGCCCTCCCCCCCCCCCCCCTCGATCGCGGCCCGCGCCAAGGCCCAAGCGTCCGCCCTCGTCGCCGCCGCGTCGTCCCGGTCCGTCCTCTTCCCGGCCCTGTTCGTGTTTGCGTGGCAGGCGACGCCGTCCCCGGACGCCGCGCTGTTTTATTTCTACACCGACGAGCTCGGCCTCGGCCCCGAGTTCATGGGGCGTGTGCGGCTGGCGGGCGCGGTGGCCAGCCTGGCGGGCGTGGGCGCGTACAGCGGGTTCCTCAAACGCCTCCCCCTGCGCACCGTGTTTGCGACCACCGCGCTCGCCGGCGCGGCCCTGGCCTCCACCCAACTGCTCCTGGTCACCGGATGGTCGCGCGCGCACGGCGTGAGCGACGCGGTGTTTGTGCTGGCCGACTCCGCGGTGCTCGCTGCGCTCGGCCAAGCCGCGTTTATGCCCGTCCTCGTCCTCGCCGCCCGCTCCTGCCCCCCCGGCGTGGAGGCGACCCTGTTTGCGGCGCTGATGTCGGTGCTGAACGCAGGGACCGCGGCGGGCGGCGCGGCGGGCGCGGCGCTGACCGCGGCGCTCGGCGTCACGGCCGACGACGGGTTTGAAGGCCTGCCCACCCTCGTCGCCATCTGCGTGGGTGCGTCGTTGCTTCCGTTGGCGCTGCTGCCGCTGGTGCCCAACGATGGCGAGGGAGGGGAGGGTGGGGAGGGTGAGGAGGGAAAGAAGGGAGAGAAGGGAGAGGCAGACGGCGCGGCCGCCCCTCCCCCGCGCCGGTCGGCGCGGCTCAGGGAGGCCGCCGAGTGACCCGTGCTACAGTTTCAGAACCGAATCAGCACCTCACTTGGTCAGCGCGGCGACCTGGGCCGCGACGCCGGCGGCCGCGGCGGCGGCCGCCGCCCTGCGCTCGGGCGAGCCCGCCGCATCGCGCGCCGCGACAAACCACGCCGCCACCGCCGCCCGCGCCGCCGCCAGGTCGCCCGGCGCCACCGACTTCCACGCGGGCCGGCGCGGCGCAAACGCGGCGCGCGACACGGCGTCTGCGCTGCCGCCGCCGGCCGCGAGGTGCGGCGAGCGCGGCGCGGCGCCGCCGTCGGCCGGTTGCGCCACCAGGGACGCCGCCGCCGCGCGCGCCTTGGGGTCGGCCCAGGCAGCGCCCGCGAGCGTCCCCAGCTCCCACAGCGGCTCCCGGGGCGCGGACCGCGCGGCGGCAGGCAGGTCGTGCGGCGGCGCGCCGCGCGCGCCGCCGCCAAACGACACGCAGCCGCCGCCGTCGTCCGAGTCGGCTTCCGCGATCGAGGGACGGGTGGAGGAGGCGTCGTCCGCGCCTCCCGCCCGGGCGGCAAAGCGGAGGGCGCGGGAGCGGCGCACCATTTTGTCCACGACGGCGAGGCACCCGAGCGCCGCGCCGCCCCCCGTCGGCGACCCCGCGGCCAGCAGCGCGGCGCCCGCGGCGCGTTTGGCGAGCGCGGCCGCCGCCCCGGCGTCCAGGCAGCGGCCGCCGTCGACCAAGAGGGCTTCCGCGGCGGCCACGAGCGCCGGCGCCGACGGCCCGCCGTCGGACAGCCCGCCGCAGCCATCCGTCGCCGCCGCCAGCGGCAAATCCGCCAACGCCGCAAACAGCGCCGCATGCAAAACCCCGCGGTCGACGGTGAGCGCGTCGCCGACGCCCGCGAGCGACGCCGCGGCGAGCGAGAGCGCCGCGCCGCGCACGCACGCCGGCGCGCGCGGCGACGCCAGCAGGCGCGTCAGGCACGAGTGGAGGTCGGGCAAATACTCGGCCGACAGGCCGGGCACGGCGGCGGCGAGGGCGGCGAGGGCGGGGAGGAGGAGGGGGCAGCGGGCGGCCACGTCGGCGGCCGTCAGCGGCGCCCCCGCCGACCCCGGCCGCAGCATCTCTGTGGCGAGCGCGTGCTTGATCACGCGAAAGTAGGCCTCGAAGACGGCCTCCGTGGTTTGCGAGGCGAGCAGGGACGCTTCCGCGGCGTCGGGCGTCGGCGCGGCCGCCGCGCGCGCGGCGGCGACCGGGTCCTTGGCGCGCGCCACGCGGGCGGCCTTGGCGGCGCGCACGGTGGCTTTGCGCCCCAGTTTGTGGCCGGGGAGGGCGGTGGCGCCAGGGAGGATCGTGGGCGGCACGACGGCGAGCGCGGCGAGCGGCGCCAGCACGCCCGGGTCGCACCGACACTTTTTCTTGGCCACCACCTCCGCCAGCAGCTGGGCTCCGTCCCGGCGCAGCCGGGCGGAGGCGGCGTCGCGGCCGTCCCGGAAGAGGGCGGTGAGGGCGGTGCGGGCGGCGGTCGCGACGGCTGCGTCGGCGTCGGCCGCGCGCGGCGTGAGCGCGCGCAGCACGTCGCCCGCGTGGTTGAAGTGGGGCAGGCGGACCAGCACTTCGCCCAACGCCCGCACCGCGGCGCGGCCGGCGGCGCGTCGGCCGGCGTCGGCCGGCGCGTCGCCGCGCGCCGCGGCGCGCCCGCGGTCGGCCGCCGCGAGCGCGGCCTTGAGAAAGGCCTGGTACGAGGCCAGCAGCCCCGCCTCCTTGTTGCGCAAAGCTCTCACTTCCTTGGACAGGATCGCGGCTTCCTCGGTGGGGGCGGCGGGACGGATGCGGTAGCCAGGGGCGACGTCGCAAAAAACGGCGGCCGCCGACAGCAGGCCGATGCGGGCCACCCCAGCGTCCGCCGACGCCGCGTCCGCCACCAGGGCCTTGATGTGGGGGAGGGCGTCGTCGGGCGAGGCGAGGGCGGCGGTCGCGGCTGCGGCGACGCGGGCGCGCGCGGCGGCCGGGTCCTCGGGGGCGGCGGGGGCGCGCGTCGGGCGCGTGGGCGTCGCGGGAGCATCAGCGTCGCCGCCTTCCTCCTCCTCTCCAGTGTCGGCGCCGCTGTCGATCGCCCACGACTCGGACACGGCGGGCGAGCCGTCGCTTTCGTCGCCCTCCCCGTCCTCCTCCTCCTCCACCCCTCCTTCATCCACGACAACAACCCCCGGCACCCGCATGGCGGCCGCCAGGGCGGCAGCGGCCGCCGCGGCCGACCCGGGCGGGACGACGAGGCCGGCGGGCGTTTTGACGGGGAGCGCCGGCGGCCGGTCGCCCTCGCCGGCGCCCGCTTCGGCCAAGCGCCTCCGGGGCGCGCGCTCATAGTCGGCGCCGGCGTCGTCGTCGGAGGGAGCAGGGGAGACCGGCGGCGGCTGCATGCCGGCGCCGCGCGGCGGCGGCGCGGCGGCGTCGGCGTCGGCCTCCGCCACCACATCGTCCAGGAACTTGAGGCGGGCGCCGTGCGCCGCCACAAAGGCCAGGTCGTCGTCCGACACGTCGTCGCCGGACGAGTCGGGCGCGGCCGGCGGCGGCGCCGCGCGGCCGCGGCCGCGGCCGGGGGCGGCGCCGCGCGGGCGCTTGGCGCCCCGGCCGCGCGAGGCGGCGGCCTGGGGCGGCATAGTGAGGGCGGGATGTGGGGATGTGGGGCTGGCAGGGCGGCTAGCGGCGACAAGCCGGCGGGCGGCGCTGCTGCCTCGAGTTACAGCCGACACGCGCAACCACTTGCCGCCCTCTCCATCACGTGCCCGCGGGCGGCACGTCGTCGTCGACGTCCAGGCCGAAGCGGGCGATCTCCACCTCAAACTCCGGGCCCGCCGTACCGTCTGCGCTCACCTCGACAAACACGTACGCCCCCTCCATCGCCCCGCCCGGCGTGCGCAGCTGGGCAAAGGATGAGTAGGAGTGGACGCCGCCCGGGGTCAGGGTGGGCGTCTCGCCGACGACGCCGGGGCCGGCGACTCTGTCCACGCCGCCGTCGCCGTCCTTGATCTCCCACCGCCGGGCGAGCAGGCGCACGGTCTTGGTGTCAGACTCGTTTTTGATGGTGATGCGGTACGCAAACGTGTAGAGGCGGGACTCGGGCGAGGATTGGGCCGCGATGAAAAACGATTTGACAGAGACCGTCACCCCTTGCGTCGTCGCCTTTGACGTAGTCGGCGGCGGCTGGTAAGGAGGCGGCTGCAGCGCGGCGATGGCGTCCCGGGCGGCGGCGGCAGCCGCGTAATCCTCGGCCGCGACGGCTGCCGCGAGCGCGCGCTCGGCGGCGACCAGCGGGTTGCCCGCCTCAATCTCCCGGATTTGGTCGCGCAACTCAGCCGCTTGCGCAAAGTCTTGGGAGGAGACGGCGTCGGCTAAATCGGCGCGCATGCGGTCGAGGTCGGGCGGCGGCGGGCCGGCCGCCGCGGGGCGCGCGGTGGCTGCCGCGCGGGGCGTGGCCCGGAGTGGGAGGCGACACGCGGCGCGTCCGACAGCGGGGCGTCGCATGTCGGCCGGCGGGGGTGTGCCGGAGCTCGGCCGGCGATGGGGCCGTCGCACAACCCGTCGCCGTGGCCTGGCCCCTGGCCGGGCCCCGATGGCCTTCCCGGCCACCGCTTTCGCCTACCTGGGCACGCTGGAACCGGCGCACGCCGTGCCAGCCCCCCCCGCGCCGCACACGGAACTCGTGCTCCCCGTCGCGGCCTGCTCCGGCGTCGTGCCGCTGGCGCCGGGCGACCTCGTGCCGCTGCTGGCTACTACACGGGCTGAAATCGGGGCACTGACAGCGGCGGCGACCACTGGCACGCCCTTGGTGATCATGGTGCCCGCCGGCGGCGGCGGCGACGACCCCGCCGCGGGCGGCCCGACCTCTGAGTGGGTCTCCCCGCTCGGGCGCGGCGCCCGCCACTCGCGCTTGCCGTGCGCGGCTGTTGTGGTGCGGATTGAGTGGGTGGCGCGCGACCCGCCCGACTCGCCCGGCTGTTTTGCTGCTGTGGCGGCGGCCGTCGCGTCGGGCGTCGCCGACCGCGCGCCACGGGGTGCGGCTTCCCAGCTGCCGCCAGGCCTGGCGTCGCCGCCGGGGTCGCCCGACCGGGTGGCGGTCGCGCGCGTCGTCGTGGGGCCGCCCGCCGGCGCGCCGCTCCCCCGGGAGACCGCTTCGTCCAACGCTCCCCGCGTCGCGTGGCGGGCGGTCGACGCCGCGGCGGCCGTGGCGGCCGCGGCGGCCGACCCGGCGGTGGCGCCGCTCGCCGCGCGCGTCGACGCGCGGCTCCCGCCGGCCGCCCGGCTCGCCGCGCTCGCCGCCCGCCTCGCGCTCGACCCTCGCGCGCGCGCTCGGTTACTGACCGCGCGCACGGTCGCGGCGGCGGCGGCGATGCTGGTGACGTGTGCTCGGTCGCTCGCTGCACACGGCGCGCGCTGCGGCCGGTGCGGCGCGCGCTGGACCGAGGCGCCGCCGCGGCCGCCGCCGTCCAGCCCGCAAGTTGACGCTCTGCTCGCCGCGGGGGCGATAGCGGTCAACCCGCACGGGCACACGTTCGGGCTGGCCCTCTCGGGCCTGCCCGACGACGACAGCAACGCCCCAGGCACCCTCCCCGCGCGGGCCGGCTCGCGCCTGTATTTCGATGGACCCCCCAACGAGGACGCCACCTGGCTCCCGGGGTACGCGTGGTCGGCAGCGCTGTGCGCCGACTGCGCGTGCTTTGCGGGGTGGCGGTTCGACCCGGTGGGCGGCCCGGGCGCGCCGTTTGTCGCCCTGCGCCGCAGCGCGCTGGCCGACCCGGCGCCTGATTGAGGTGGGGTGGCGGCGTGGCGGTGGGCGGGGCCTGCAACACCGCACCGCACAAGCGGCCGGCAGCGCAGCCACCACGCGGGGTCGCTGCTCGCGCACCTCGCCGGCGGCGGCCCAGCCGCCGCCGCGCCCCAGCTCAACCGCGGCGGGTGGGCCGACCCGGTCGGCCCGCGCGCCGGAGTGTCGGCGCGCGCGCGCTTCGCTCACTCTCCCTCCTCCCCCCCACCATGCCCTGGGAGTCGGCCCCCCCCTTCATCGCCATCCTCGCCATGGTCGGCGGCATGGCCGGCATCCAGGCGGGCGTGCAGAAGTTGTTCCACGGCAAGCCCAAGCCGGTGGGGGTGGACGCGTGGGACAGGGCGACGGTGCGGCGCGACGAGCGCGTGGCGGGGAGCAGCGGACGAGGGTGAGGGGGGAGGGGGCGGCCACGCCTGCGGCGGCGCGCGATTCGCGCGCGGCCGGCCGTGGCGGCCGCCCGCGCTCCCTCTCGCGAGGCTGGCGGGCCATGTAGTGATTCTGGTGGCGATTCAGAGAGAGGGGCGGAGGCGGAAAGAGAGGGGCCGCGGAGGCGCGACCCCCGCCGCGGCGGCCGGCCGCCGCCGCGCTCCCGGGCCGCGCACAGAGTACGGTGAGTCCCCGGCAGCACGCCAGTGCGCGCGCGTCTCAGGGCGAGCGCCGCCGCGTCCGCTGCCCCAGCGCCGCGCGGCCGCCACCGCGCGCGCCAGACCGCCCGCCTTCCGCGCCCGCCCGCCCCCTCCCGGGGCGCGCCGAGCGACCGCGCTCTCGCGCGAGCCCGGGCGGGCGCCCGGCCGCGGCCCCGGCCCGCGCACGGCGCGCCGCTCGCCACCGCCTGCGCCGCCGCGGCGTGGCCGCCGGCCCGGCCAGCCTCCGCCGCCGCCCGCGAAGGGCGCGGCCAAGCCGCCAATCACCCGCAGTGACCGCGCGGGGCCCGCCATGTCGCTCGCCCCCCCTCCCTCGCGCCTCGACCCCGCGCCCGGAGCCGCGCCCGCCCCTGCCCCTTGCCCCATGGTCGACCTGGACCTGGACGCGCTCGAGGAGGACACGCAATGCGGCGTGTGTCTCGGTGAGGGAGGGTGGTGGGCGTGAGGCGGTGGCGCGGCGCCACGGCCGATGCGCGGGGGGCGAGGGGGGCGCGGTTGGGCGCCGCCCGCGCCTTCCAACGCGCATGCCGGCGCAAGGAGAGCGATCCGGGAAGTCGCCCGAGCCCGCGCGTCGGCCTCCGAGCGCGGAACGACCCCAACCCCCCCTCTCCTCCCCTCCTCTTCCAGGCGTCGTCCAGGGCGCGCGCCTCGTGGGCACCTGCATGCACCGCTTCTGCGGCGCCTGCATCGAGCGCTGGCTGCGGGCTGCGGGCGCGGACGCGTCGTGCCCCGCGTGCCGGGAACCGATGCGGTCGAAGCGCGACGCGCGGCCAGACCCCCGGTTTGACCGGCTGCTGGCCGTCATTTATGGGGACGTCATCGCGTTTGAGCAGGCGGTAGGCGGAGGGGAGAGGGGGGGCGGAGGGGGTTGGCCCCTCGCCGCGCGCGCGCCGCCGACCGCGCCCCCCGTCTCCAGACCTCGGTCGCGGCCGACGTGCTGGCCGAGGCCAAAGCGCGCGGCGCGTCGCTCAAGGAGGCCGCCGAGAAGCAGGCGCGCGAGCGGGTGGGCGCGCGCCGCGGCGGCGGCGCGGCGGCGCGCCGCCGCGGCTCGTCGACGCCGCCGCCGCCGCCGGCCGGCTACGCGATGTTTGTGCCGGGGGTCGTGGGGCGCGTGCCGCCGCTGTGCGGGGCGGGCGGGGCGCAGCCGGCGCTGGCGGCCGCGCTCGCGCACGCAGTCCCTCCCCCGGTCGCGCCGCCCGCGCTCGCCGCCGCGGCCGCGGCCGCCAAGCGCCCGCGCGCAGGGGATGCGGCCACCCCCGCGCCCGGCAAGCGGCCGGCGTCGTCGGGGCGCAGCGGGCGCAGCGGCGTGCGCGGGCCCAAGGCGGCGGGCAAGGCCGCCGCGCTGCCACCGCCCGCCCTCGACGCCTCCTCCCACGCCGTCGAGTGGGCCGACCCCGAGGCCGACGCGGCCGCGGCGGCGGCCGCGGGGGCCGAGGCGGACGCGGCGGCGGCCAAAGAAACCGCCGCGTCGGCGGGCGGCGCGCTCTTCCTCACCCTGCGCCCCGCGCCCGGCCTCCCCGCGCCCGCCACCCCGCACGTGCTGGCGCCCGCGACCGCGCTGGGGTCGGATCTAGCCGCTTTGGTCGCGTCCCTGGTGCCTGCGCTCCACGGGCGGCCGCCCGCGCTCGCGTGCGGCGGCGCGCCCGTCGCGCCGGGCGACGCCCTCGCCCAACTGCAGGCGCGGCAAGCGGACAAGCTGACCGACGTCGTGGTGGTCTACTCGATGCCGCCGCCGGCGTGAAGGGGAGCAGGAGAGACGGAGGGGGAGGCACACTCGGTGCAAGCGCCGGCGCGCGTCACACACAGCGCCCGCCACAGCCGCCCACCCCCCCCTTTCCTCCCGTCAAGCGGTCGCGCCCGCCTCGGTCGATTTGAGGATGTCCGAGTCGCCCGCGTCGGTGATGGCCAGGACCGACACGCGGTGCAGCTTGCCGCACGCGGTGCCGAGCTCCACGTTGTTGCCCATGTAGTGGTGGACGCCGGTTTTGGACAGCATGGCGTAGTACTCAATCTCCGACTTGCGGATGGGCGGGCAGTTGGAGGCCACGATGACCAGTTTGCCCTTGCCCGAGCGCAGGCATTTGAGCGTCGTCTTCAGGCCCAGCGTGAACTTGCCCGACTTGACGACGAGCTGCAGGCGGGAGTTGATGTTCTCCGCCGACTTTTTCTGTCAAAGAAGGGGGGGAGGGGGGGTTGGTTGTGGGGTCAGGGCCCCCTTCCTCGCCCCGGCGGCCGGGTCCGCGGCGCTCTCATCGTTGCCAGCGCTCGCTGCCGGGCGGCGGGCGGCGGGCGGCGCGCGGGCGCGCCTCGGCGCCGCCCGCCGCCGCGCCCCAATCTTCCTCTCTCGTGCTCACCGCTTTCTTGACGGGGGCCATGGTGGGGCTTGAACGACGTCCTTCTCAGCCTGTGGGAGGGAGGGAGAAGCAGGGCGTGGGCGCGGGGCGGCGGCGCGGGGCGGCGGCCGGCGCGGGCGGCGGCGATCCGGGGGCGGCCGCGGCGCGCGGCGCCCGGCGGCCGCCACGCGGGTGCGCGCTCCACCCTCCTCTCGCGCACCTGGCGGCTCCGGCGTCGTGTGCTGGGGTGTGGCCGCCGGCGCGGCCGCCGCCGCGCTCGCTCCCTCTCGCCGCCACTCTCCCGAGCCGACCGCCGCCATGGTGCGCTTGCGGCGGTGCCGGGGATCGCGCGATTGCCGCCCCGCCCCGCGCCGGCCGGCGCAAGTGCCGCGCGGCGGGGTTGGGAGCCGCGGCGCCGCGCGGCGGCCGGGACCGCGGCGACCGCGGGCCCCACCGACGCCTCCCCTTCCTTCCCCCCCCCCCCCACCGGCGCCCAAGGTGCAGCAGTCGAAAGAGGCCAAAGCGCTGGCCGCTTCCAACTCGTCCAAGGGCAAGAAGAAGGTGGGGAGACGGGGATGGGGGCGGACGGCGGCCGCGCGGGCGGGCGCGGCCGCGGGGCGCGCCGCGCCCCCCGCGGCGGGCGGGTGGGTCGGGCCGCGGTGCCCCGCCCGGGGCGGGGCCCCCGGCCGGGGGCGGGGGCGGGCGGCGGCGGGCCCCCGCCCCGCGCCCCCC
>Ga0315278_10001006_pt1 | contig 24264 bp, 18 predicted proteins | sample YL17G06_0_MG_FD_203880 | JGI IMG/M metagenome (GOLD analysis project Ga0315278, IMG submission 203880) | Sediment microbial communities from Yellowstone Lake, YNP, Wyoming, USA - YL17G06_0 | ecosystem: Environmental > Aquatic > Freshwater > Lake > Sediment | place: USA: Wyoming | collected... | reverse complement strand
TACGTGCGGAAGGGAGAAACGCTGAAGGCATCTAAGCGTGAAACCCTCCCCAAGATGAGATCTCCCGAGCCGTAAGGCTCCTAAAGGCTCCTGGAAGACTACCAGGTGATAGGCCAGGTGTGTAAGGGTGGTGACATCCTCAGCTTACTGGTACTAATCAGCCGTGAGGCTTGATCATTTACCTCCATTTCATTTCGTGCGCATCAGAACGCGCCTTCTGCAGGATATTCGTTGTCAAGGTTTTCTGTTCTTTGACTTTCAGCCGCCGCCCTGGTGCGGGCCTCGAGCCCCGGTGAAGATACCCGGATTCCTCGGCCACACTAGAAGCGGGCCGCGTCGGTATACGACGTCGGCTGATTCATAATGGGGGTGGATTCATGGAATCCTCCCCAGTAAGTTTCCCGGTGGTCATAGGAGAAGGGTCACACCCGTTCCCATTCCGAACACGGAAGTTAAGCCTTCTACCGCCGATGGTACTGCGTGGGTAACTGCGTGGGAGAGTAGGTCGCTGCCGGGGATTTTTTAAAACGCCCGACACCGGAAACGGTTTCGGGCGTTGTCTTTGTACCGACCAAGACCCGATGCCGAAACGCGTCGGGCCCGTTTCTTGTACGCCCCTCGCCGAACCGCATGTCCCAGATTCTGGTGTACAGTGCGAGCACAAGGAGTCAGGTTCATGTCACATCGCAGACAGATTGCCGCCATTCTCGTTCTCGCCGTGGTCGTCCTGGCACCCGCCCTGACTGCCGCCGGCATCAAGATCAAGATCGAGTTCGACAAGATGTATGACTTCACCGCCATGAAGACCTACGGGTGGCACCCGGATGGGGCCGGCGAGGTGAAGCTGCTTGAGACCTTGGGCGAAGACCCGGCGGAGATTCTCAAGCGCTTCGGTCCCGTTATGGAAGGGGCGCTTCAAGCGGAGTGTGCCAAACGTGGTCTGACGCCCGCGCCCGCAGGCACCAAACCCGACGTCTACATCCACTACTACATCCTGGTCGGTCCGGGCTCCGAATCGCAGTTCCGCGGTCAGTTCATCGGCGGCGTGCCGCCTTGGGGCCTGCCGGATTTCGCGATGACCACGACCGCCCTGAAGATCTACGAGCAAGGGACTGTTGTGCTCGACTTCGTCGACGTGCCGCGCATGGAGATTGTCTGGCGCGGGATTGCCCAGACCGAAACCCAGCGCCAGCGCACGCCTCAGGAACGGGACAAGCGCGTCCGAGACGGCGTCGCCGAAATGCTCAAGAAGTTCCCACCGCAGCCCAAGAAATAGCCTGTCCAGCGACGGGTTCGTGCGGCGTCTACGATCCGACGAGCGTCCAGCGCCGCGCGGCGAACGCCTTGGCGGCCATGTCGGATGCCTTGCCTGCAAGCGCCAACACGAGCCTCCCCGCATGTAGTTCCGAGCGCACGCGGCTGTCGATCTCGCCCAGTTCGGCTTCGGTCGCCGCAGTCCAGCGGATCCAGTCGAGCGGCAGCAGCACGATGGCGCGACCGTCGGCCGCAACCGCGACCAGGGCCCGCGAATCGGTGAGCACGGCGGTGAACCTCGAACGCGCGTGCCATCGCTGCAGCAACTCGGCGCTCTCGACGAAGAACAACGCCTCTCGCTCGTTGCGTGACGCCGCGGCAGTGGCCACGTAGCCGGCAGCCCCAGGGATCTTCACGGCGTACAGAGCGGCAATCAGCCGTGTTTCGTACGACAGCGTGACCGCGCTGTTGGCGAACAGCGCCTGGGCGACTTTTCCCACAACCCCGAGCTCCTTGAGCCGTTGTTCGTTAAGCTTGCGCAGTTCCTCCGGATCCTTGCCCCAGACCAGGCCGCCCACCGAGGCCGTCATGCCGACAACCTGGGGGATAGGCAGCACCACCTTCGTCGCGATGGAACCGGCGGCGTCCACCTGGCCGATGTCATCAAGCGCCTTGCGGAGCACCAGAGTGGTCGTGTACGGATCGACACCTACTTTCTGTGCCCACCGGCGCGCGGCCTTCGTGACTCCCAGGAAGCCCTTGGCCGTGGACGTGGCGGCGTTGTCGCCTTTCTTCTCCGTCTCTGCCGGATCGTCGCCGGTCGCCGAGTCCACGGCGCGCTTGGACTGGCGTCCCAGATTCACACCGAAGCGCTTGATCCCGGCCCCCATCCCCTTCGCCGTGCCCTCGGGATCAGTGGCGACGCTCGCCACACCCTTCCCCACATTGACGACCGACTGCCCGGCGGATGCCAGGAACACTTCCGTCTTGGAGACGTCCTGCAGGCTGGCCAGCGCCTCGATTTCGCGGAGCCGCACGGCCAGCATCGACAGGCCCACGGCGTCGAACGAGCCGAAGTCTGACTGGATTCTGAATTCGTGGAAGTACCCTTCAGTCCGCACCCGATCGGCGACCGTATGGTGAGGGCCGCGTATCTGGGCCGGGGTCAGCAGCGCCGCCGCGGTGAGCCTCGGCGCGGGTTCGTCGCCGCGCGCGCCGACAAGCGTGGAGCCGTGGAGGCCGATGGTCGCGAGGCACGCGATCAGCAGAAACGACGCCTTGCGGCTCATCATCATCCCGGGCGATCCATTCTTGCTTCCTGCCTTCCGGCGGGCGGACACGGGGGTCCTCCCCTACGCATTTCTACTGTCTACCGACTACCGACTACTGTCTACCAACTACTGTCCCCTGGAACGCCTCCTGCAGCGCGAAATACAGCCCCCTCGATCCGCGACCCCAGGCGAAGTCCATGCAGATGTTGGTCTTCGACCGCTTGTTGAACAGCACCCGCAGACCGGCGCCGCCAGCCATCATCGCCACCACCAGACACGTCACTGTTCCGACGACACCTCGCATCAGCCTCCCCGCCAGTCGGATCCGCCCGACCGACACCCTACGCTACCACGAGCACTATGGCATCACGCCTGCACGCGCTGACCCGAGATCACGCTGACCACATCGGACAGACCAGACCGTCCGCAGTGTCGCGGATGCGCTGCCCAGCGAACAGTGTCGGCCCCGCTGCGTCTCAGTCCATTCAGGGCGGCTCGGCTTCAGCTAATTCATGCACTGCTTCAGGGGTCTCACCGACGCGATTCCGGAGGATTTATGCCCGCGCGCCGGGCGGTCAGAAGGTCCAACCGACGTTCAGCGTGAACCCGAAGTCGTTCTTCAGTGACCCCTCGGATGGAGGACGGCTGTCGTACGCGTCGTAGAACGTCATACCCGCGGTGAAGTTCTTGACGATCTCCCGGCTGAGGCTGATATCCGTGTCCACCCGGTACCGGTGGGCGACCGTCAGGCTGGGAGACACGTAGCAGGACAGGGCGACGTTGGTCTTCGGAGTGTCGTGCGTGAAGTAGGAATAGCTTGACCCAAAGACCGCCTCCGTATTCGACGTCGTCTCTCCCGAGACGGGGACTTCTTGGTCGACGCGAATCATGGTCAAGACCTCCAGCCCGCTGCGGTTGGTCTGAACCAGGCTGCGTCCGATCCCGCTTCCCGCCGACACGCGGAGTGTGTAACCCAGGTCGGGGTTGCGGTCGACTTGGCCGATGATCGGGACAAACCACCGGTTCTTGAGGAACCGTGAATAGCCGAACGAGGACGTCGTGCGGGAGGAGCGGGGCTGGTCTTCCTGGATCGTGATTGTCGTACTCAGCTTAGTCGACCACTCGAACTTCTCCCGGCGGCTCGCCACGTTCGCGTTCAGACTCCCCTGCCCGATTCCGCTCGCGAGCGTGTAGTTGGCGCCAACCGAGATCGACCCATCGAGACGAACCCAGAAGCTCTGGCTGAGCGGGCGGATCCTCACCACTGACACCAGCTCCAGCTCCGTCAGGCGGCCATTGATGGCGCCGGTCCATCGTGATCGCACTTTCTGATTGATCATGATCGCCGTGCCGCTGATGTTGGTCGCCCTGTCGACCAGTTGATCCTTGGCGTCTGAGTGAGAGTGTTCGGCACCGTGCTGGCGATCATGATCGCCGGTGCGGTGATCGTGATCACGGATTCCGGGATCTCGACCACGGATTCCGGCGATCGTGATCGTGACGCTGGGGGAGGCTCCACGCCTCTCGCTGGCGTGCCCTCCTCTGGCCGCTGCTCATCCATCCGGAGCCTCTACTGCATGCTGTGCCCTTCACCACAAGGAGGGCGACATGCCCACAAGGAGGTTACGGATGAGACAACTGCGTGAGATTCTTCGGCTCAAGCACGAGGTGGGGCTGGCCCACCGGGAGATCGCCGCGGCGTGCGGCGTCGGCAGTAGTACGGTGTCGCTCTACTTGGAGCGGGCGGCCGCTGCGGGGTTGGGATGGCCGGTGCCGGCCGACCTCGACGATGGGGCGCTGGAAGCGCGGCTCTTCACGCGGGCCTTTCGCGTCCCCGGGGCGATGTTGCGATCGGCCCCGGACGCGGCGGCGCTCCATCAGGAACTGAGCAAGCGTGGCGTGACGCTGCAGTTGCTGTGGCAGGAGTACCGGGCGGCGCATCCGCAGGGGTACAGCTACAGCCAATTCTGTGAGCACTACCGGCGCTGGGTGCGCCGGCTGAAACCGTCGATGCGCCAGGTGCATCGGGCCGGCGAAAAAGTGTTTGTGGACTTCGCTGGCCACAAGGCGCAGGTCGTCAGCCCCGACACGGGCGAGGTCACGGCCGTCGAGATTTTCGTCGGCGTCTTGGGCGCGAGCGGTCTGCTCTACGCCGAGGCGACGCGGGGACAAGATCTCGGCTCGTGGGTCGCGGCGCACGAGCGGATGCTGGAAGCCTATCAGGGCTGCCCAGCCATTTGGGTCCCCGACAATCTGCGGAGTGCGGTGACGAGTCCGCATCGGTACGAGCCGACGATCAACCGGACGTATAGCGAGCTCGCGCAGCACTACGGCGCGGTGGTCATTCCGGCGCGCATCCGCCGGCCGCAAGACAAAGCGCTCGCGGAATTGGGCGTCCTCTTGGCCGAACGCTGGGTGCTGGCGGCGTTGCGCCATCACACCTTCTTCAGTCTGGCGGATTTGAATGCGGCGATTCGCGAGCGCGTCCAAGCGATCAACGACCGCCCCATGAAACGCGTGGGGGTGAGTCGCCAGCAATTGTACGACCGGCTTGACCGACCGGCGCTGCGGCCGCTGCCGACGACGCCCTTCGAACTGGCGGAGTGGAAGCTCTGTCGGGTCGCCCCGGATTATCACGTGGAGGTGGATCACAATCTCTACAGCGTGCCGTACACGCTGCTGCACGAACAGCTGGAAGCGCGCCTCACCACGACCACGGTGGAGGTCTTTTTCCAGAGCCGGCGCGTCGCCTCGCATGCGCGACTGACCGGACGCGGACGCCCCTCCACGCAGGTCGAGCACATGCCGCGTGCGCATCGCGAGCACGCGGACTGGACGCCAGAACGGATCGTGGGGTGGGCCAGCCAGAGCGGCCCGGCGACCGCGCGCGTCGTCGCGGAAATCATGGCCCGCCGGGCGCATCCGGAGCAAGGCTTCCGCGCCTGTCTGGGCCTGATGCGCCTCGGCCGGCATCACGGCGCGGATCGGCTCGAAGCGGCGTGCGCCCGCGCCGACCGGCTCCAGGCGTACAGCTACAAGACCGTCGAGACCATCCTGCGGAATGGGCAGGATCGCGTCCCGGTCCCCGACGTGCCGGACGCCACACGCGTCTTGCCGTTTCATGCCAACGTGCGGGGCGCGGCGTACTACGGCCGCAAGGGGGGCGCATGATGACGCAGCCCACGATCGACAAACTGCGCGCGTTGAAGCTCTTTGCGCTGGCCAACGCGCTGCAACACCAACTCGGGTCGAGCCAGTATGCGGCGCTGAGTTTCGACGAACGGCTCGGCTTGCTGGTGGATACCGAATGCACCGCCCGCGAGCAGCAGGCCCTGGCGCGCCGTCTCCGCAGTGCGCGCTTGCGGTATCCGGCGTCGCTCGAGAACGTCGACTTTCAGACGCCGCGCGGCTTGAACCGGCAGGTCGTCCTCAGCCTGGGCACCGGCGCTTGGATTCGGGCGCGCGAGAACGTCGCGCTCACGGGGCCGGCCGGGATCGGCAAGAGCTACTTGGCCTCGGCCTGTGTCGAGAGCGCGTGTCGCCACGGCTTCACCGCCGTGTATCTCCGGACCCCGCGCGTGCTGCACGACCTCGCCGTCAGCCGCGCCGACGGGTCGTACGGGCGCGTGCTGGCACGCCTCGCGAAAGTCGACCTGCTGGCGTTGGACGATTGGCTGCTGGCGCCGCTGACGGATGCGGAGCGCCGCGACCTCCTGGAGGTCATCGAAGATCGGAGCGAGCGCGGATCGACGCTGGTCGCGGGCCAGCTCGCGATCGATGCGTGGCACCAGGCGATCGGCGAACCGACGCTCGCCGATGCCATCTGTGACCGCCTGCTCCATCATGCGCATCGGATCGAACTCAAGGGCCCCTCGATGCGCGACCCGACGCCGTAGCGGACGACGGCGGATCTCCGAAACGGCCAGGGGCCCGTCCCGACTGGCGGCACGGGCTCCTGGCTGGCCTATGGATCCTGCCGGACCCGTGGACCACGCACAAGACGCGTGGCCCACCGGTCCTTGGACGGCGCCCGGGGCGTCAGCCTCCGTCTCACGCGAAGCGGCGTGCCGGGCGCCGCCCACAGGCTCCACAGGCCCTCATCGTGAGCATGAACAGAAAGAAGAAGACGAGGGAGAAGCGATCCGAACCGATGATCAGGAGTAGGATGTCCGCGTCGTCCTCGGTGTCGATCGTCGCTTCGCTCCGACGTCGGCTGGACGGCGATCACGGCCGGAACGACTGATCGACGAACCGGAACGCGCACGAGACGATGCGGGATCCACAGACCCGTCGAAAGGAGGTGCCTCGAACGTCAACGCGCCGACGTCGCTTCGCTCCGATGGATGATCAGTAGCTGCCGACGCTGGTGATGGTCATCAGCGGAAAACGCGATCACGATGGCCGGAACGAGCGATCACGATGACCGGAATCGCCAGCCATCGAGCAGCACTCCCAATTTTCCCGCTGCGCCGGGCTGGATCGTGCCGTAGAACTTCGAGCCGGCCGACGTTTCCACTTCGAACCACCCTGGTGCCGTCACCTCGCTCACCCAGGCCCACTTGATCGAGACCGTACCCATCGTGTCGGTCTTGAACTCGAGCGTGCCCTGGCGGAGGTTCTTGACTTCGCCGACGAGGCGATCGCCATTCCGCATGACGACCGTGTCGGTGCCGCTCGCACGTGCGGCACCAGGCCAGGCCAGGATGCACGACGCGACAATCGCGACCCAGGCGCAACGAAAGACCGTCGGCCGGAGTCGGTACGTGGTGCGCGCGGACAGGCCCATCGGTCAGAACTTGAACACGAAGCCCATGGTTAGTCCCTGCATTATGACATCGTACCAGGCAGAACTGAGGTTCGAGCGGTCACGCATTCGAGCGGTCACGCAGGGCGATCAGGGAGAGGTTGACCACAACCGAGCGCGCATCATCGATCTTCGCGTCAAGCATCTGTTCTAGAGGCGCAGGCTCGTTCCAGCAGGTCCCGGCTGCTATGGCAAACACCCGGCATCTCTCATATGATATGACCGACATGACGGGAGACCGTAACGCGGCCTGGAGTGCAGCCACGCTCAAGTGAAGGCGCACGCCGCGACGGGACAGTGAGTCGCGAAGCATGCGACGGGCCTTGTCCACTCGCAACAGGAGGCATGATGAAACGTCTCAGTATGGTGGTTGGTCTGACCGTGATTCTCTGTGCTGGCAACGCGTCAGCCGCTCCGGTCGACCCGCCCCAGACCCCGTCGGCTCAATCGGCGCAAAGCGCGTCGGACCGTACCGAAGTCGTAGTCTACCCAATCCTGGCGTGGCTGCCCGTGTTTGGCGCCAGCTTCAACCTGCCGACGCTGCCAGAATTTCCCAATCTGCCTCCAGGGACCGGAGGCGGATCGTCGGGCAGCACGGACAACTCTCTCAATGGCGCCGCCATGGCGGGCGTCAAGGTGGAATCACACAAGGTGGTGTTCCAGTTCAGTTTCCTCTACGCCGGTCTTTCCGCTGACCGCCAGAATCCCCACATCAAGACGACCACCGACATATCGTTCGGCGGGGCGCTCGGCGGATACCGGTTCGCCAACGGGCTGGCTGTGGTGGGCGGGGTACGCCGGGTCGCCTTAGACATCGGCGTCGAAATCGGTGACTTTCCCAGGTTCGGACGCAAGCCCGGCATCTGGGATCCGCTCGTCGGCATCGACTGGCGCCGTAACCTGGGCCACAAGTGGATCGTGGATGCGCAAGTCCTCGGGGGCGGATTCGGCGTCGGAGCCGACGTGGATGCCTCGGCGGTCGTCACCTTCGATTGGAGGTTGGCGAAGCACCTTCAGCTGGAATTCGGCTACGGCCTCTTGTATCTGAAACTCTCGAACGGCATCGGCGACAGGACGTTCACCACCAAGCAGATACTGAATGGCCCGCAGGTGGGAATCGGGATTCCGTTCTAGACTTCAATCGGCGTCCTCTTGTCGAGTAAAGCCCGCTTGTCCTGACCCCGGCGAAAGCCGGGGTCCAGCCAGTGGTTTCTCGAACATCTCTGAGAAACAGACCAGGCCGCGGTAGCGCTCCCGTCAGTTACGGGCTGTATCAAACAGAATCCGAGGCACTTATATCAGCGGGACACACGGCTCTCGAGGCCAGGGCAAAGAATGTCCGTGTCTTCATTCAGTACACGGGCTACGATCTGATGAGCCGGTATTTCATTCCTTCCTGAGGAGCCTTGCTGGCAACCAGGATGCATGCGCACACAAAGGAGAAGGGCACTATGCGTCGAGTTCTTACGTTGTTAGTCGCTGTTGCGGCGTTGCTCACAGCATTCACCAGTATCGTCTCGGCGCAGAAGGTGGTTTCTCAAGGCACCGCTGTCACCGAGACATTCACCATCGTGGCAATCGATTCCCAGAATCGCCTGGTCACGCTCAAGGACAAGGACGGCTTCGTCGAGTTGATTTACGCAGGACCTGAAGTGCAGCGGTTCGATGCGCTGAAGGTCGGCGACAAGGTCACGTTCCGCTACCACGAGTCCATCGTCTATGCGATCCAGAAACCGGGAGCGACACCGCTTGCCGCGTCTGCCGGAGGTATCGTCACAGTCAGGAATCCAGGCTCGAAGCCAGGTGCGACGCTGTCGCAGCAGATGACGGCGACGGTCACCGTCCAGACCATCAATCTGAAGATTCCGTCGGTGACGATCGCGATGGACGATGGCAACTGGGCCAGCTTCAAGGTGGAGAACAAGAAGAACCTTGACGGCGTGAAGGCGGGCGACCGCGTTCAGATTACTTATACGCAAGCGCTCGCGATCAGCGTACAGGCACCGGGCAAGTAGGGAAGAAGTGAGCTGACCTATGACTTTCTCCACTAAGACCGCGCGCGCGCGCATCGCGGTCATAACAGCCGTGAGTCTGATCGCCTCGCAGAACGCCGGCCTCGTCGTTGCCCAGAACCAGGCCGCGCCAGCCAAGCCCGCAGCGGCTGCCGCCGCGAAGCCGGCGGCCGCCACGTCGATCCAGACGCCTATCGACGGCGGCTGGCCGCGCGCCTATACGACTAGTAGCGGCGCCGCGCTGGTTATCTACCAGCCGCAGGTCGCTGGCTGGGAGAAGCAGAAGCTCATGGACGCCTATGCAGCGGCGTCCTACACACCGGTGGGAGCCAAGGCCCCGGCGCTCGGCGCGCTCCACCTGGAGGCCGACACGGACGTGTCCGTGCAGGAACGTCTCGTCGGTTTTTCCAAGTACCGCATCCTCGAGGCGAACTTCCCGACGTTGCCCAAGGAGCAGCTCCGTTCGCTCGTGGCGGAAGTGACCGACGCGGTGCCTCCGAACGAACGCGTGATCGGGCTCGATCGAGTGCTGGCCGCCATCGACAAGAGCCAGATCATCCCGAAGAACGTCGAGGGCGTGAAGGCCGACCCGCCGCCGATCTTTTTCAGCCAGACGCCGGCCATCCTGGTGAACATCGACGGCGACCCGATCTGGAGCCCGATCAAGGACAACGACCTGAAGTTCGCCGTCAACACGAACTGGGATCTGTTCCAGCACGAGCCGACCAAGACCTACTACCTGCTCAACAACGACGCGTGGCTCAAGACCACGGACCTGAAAGGAACGTGGGTCCCGGCCGGCACGCTGCCGGAGAGCTTCAAGAAGCTGCCTGCAGACGATAACTGGAAGGATGTCAGGGCGAACCTCCCCGGGAAGAAGGGCAAACCGACCACGGTCTCCGTGAGTACCGTGCCAGCCGAGCTCATCCTGCTCCAGGGGCAGCCCAATTACCTGCTGGTGCAGGGCACCTCCGACCTTCTGTGGGTCAGCAACACCGAGAGCGATGTGTTCCGCGTGGGCAAGACTGGTCCGGTCTATTTCCTGGTGGCCGGGCGCTGGTTCTCGGCGCCGGGCTTCACCGGACCGTGGACGTTTGCCACGCCCACCCTGCCGGCGTCGTTCAAGAAGATTCCTCTCGAGCACGAGCGTTCGCGCGTGCTGGCATCGGTGCCCGGCACCGACGAGGCGGTTGAAGCGGTCCTGCTGGCTTCGATTCCGCAGACCGCTCGCGTCAACCGGAAGGAAGTGAAGGCGCCCGCCGTCGCCTACCAGGGCGATCCGAAATTCGAGCCGATCCCGTCGACCACCGTGGCGCGCGCCGTGAACACCGACAAGGATATCCTCAAGGTCGGCGACCTCTACTACATGTGCTTCCAGGGCGTGTGGTTCGCGTCGAAGGCCCCGACGGGGCCGTGGCAGGTTGCCGATTCGATCCCGAAGGCGATCTACGAGATTCCCGTGAGTTCACCTTCCTACAACGTGACCTATGTCACGGTACAGGAATCGAACGACGAGTGGGTCACATTTGCCGCCGCCGCCGCCTTTACGGGCGTGATGATCGCCTGGGGCTGCGCGGTGTGGGGCACGGGCTACTACCATCCTCCCTATTACGGATGGTACGGCGGCTACCCGTATTACTACCCGCACTATCCGGCCTACGGCTACGGGGCGTCGTACAACCCGTGGACCGGCGCGTACGGCCGAGGGGTGGTGGCGTACGGTCCCTACGGCGGCGCCGGAATGGGGGCTCGCTACAACCCGAGCACCGGAACGTACGCCCGCGGCGCAGTGGCATACGGACCGTACGGCGCCCGTGGCGCCGCCCAGGCCTATAACCCTCGTACGGGCACCTATGGGCAGACCCGCCAAGGCTCCGGCGTCTATGGCAGCTGGGGTGCGACGAGCGTGCAGCGTGGTGACGACTGGGCACGCACAGCCCGCACGACCAACAACGTCACGGGCGCGACGACGCGCGTCACGCAGGGCAGCGGGGGCGGCACCGCGGTGTCGCGCAACCCCGCCGGCGCCGGCGGCGGGGGGACAGTCGCCCGTTCGGGCAGTGGCGACGTGTATGCCGGCCGCGATGGCAACGTCTACAAGAACGACGGCGGCGGCTGGCAGAAGTACGACAGCGGCGGCTGGAGCGACGTCCAGCAGCCGACGCAGGCGCAGAAGGATCAGGCCCGGTCCACGGCGCAGGAGCGAGGCGGGCAGACGGCCGGGGCCTCCCAGACGGCGGCGCGGTCCGGGCAGGCCGCCGGGTCGAACCCGACGGTCAGCCAACTGAACAGCGATCGGGCCGCCCGCAGCAGCGGGGCGGCCGCGACCGGGGCGTACAGCGGAGTCCGCAGCGGATCGTCGAGCGGCAGCAGTTATCGTCCAAGCGGCGGCGCGAGTCGCGGGGGGGGCGGTGCCCGGCGACGGTAGCGGCCGACGCGCGCCGGTACGCGGTGACGTACGACATCAAGCTCGGTGACCGGCCGAACTTCAGGCGAAAGCCCGGACTGTGGGACCCGCTGATTGGCATGGCCTGGCATCACGCCGGAGACAAGCTCGAAGTCCACGCCTCGTTCGATGGCGGCGGCTTTGCGGTGACGTCTGTGCTGTGCGCGTACACCGACGAGCCCACGCCTACAACCAGGACCACGGCAGCGCGGTCACCCGATCGGACAGTGCCAGCGGGGCCGAGCAGCGGCAGATGATCCAGCCTTTGTGTGCGCGGCCGGGGTACTCGTCCAGAAACGATAGCAGGTGCCGCGCATCGCCGCGCGTGGGGTGCTCGGTCCACTTGACTTCGATGGGGGTCAGCCGGTTGCCGCGAGCCACGATGAAGTCCACTTCCGCACCCGCTTTGCTCCGGAGGTAGTGGAGCGTGCCTCCGCCCAGGTATTGCAGACGCTTCCACAACTCGATTCCCACCCATTGTTCGAAGAGCGGCCCGGGATTGGCCCGTACTGCAGCGGCCTCCAACGGCAGTTCCGCAGCAGCATTGCGCACGCCGATGTCGAAGAAACAGAACCGCTCGGTGGACAGCAGGCTCTTGCGCGGACTGCCCGACAACGCTGTCACCCGAAAGCCGACGAACATGTCTTCCAGTAACTGGTAGTAGGTCTTCACCGTCGGCAGACTCACCCCGGCTTCGCGGGAGATCCCGGCGTAGTTGATCATCGTGCCGGACCCGGTGGCGGCCAACTGCAGGAAGCGGGCGAACGCGGGCCAGTTCTTCACCAGCGCCTCGCGCCGCAGTTCCTCCTCGAGATACACCTGCGTGTACGACCTGAGCAGGTCTGCGCGGTGGGCTCGACGAGCGATCGCCACGCCAGGGAGTTCGCCGAACGTCAACCGCTCGACCAGGTCCGTGTCGGGGAATCTCGGCTCGCCCACTGTGCCGCGCGCAGGCATCGGTAGCGGCGATTCGATCCGCGTCTGCCCGCCCTCGTCCGATGGGCGCTCCGAGAGCAGCAGCGGGTACAGGTGGTGCAGCAGGCTGCGTCCCGGCAGCAGGTTCGCGCCGGTCACGCGCAACTTCCTGGCGGAACTGCCGCACAAGACGAACCGCCACCGGCGCTTATCGGAATCGTAGAGATGTTGCACCGCGTCGAAGATCGCGGGCACATTCTGGGCTTCGTCGATCACGACGGTCGAGGGACGGCGCGACTTCGGCAGCGCCCGGCAGCGCTGGACCAGCAGATCGGGGTTGCGCCAATAATCGGCGCGATCGGCGGGCCGGGAAAAATCCAGCCAGACCGCCGCCTCCGGCAGCAACTTGCGCAACAGCGTCGACTTTCCGGTCTGGCGAGCGCCGAACACCAGATGGACGTACGGTGCACCAAACATCTTCTTCCACAGCGGTTCGATCCAGCGACTATACATGATGCATACTTTATAAACGCCCGGCTATTATAAAGTCAACTGTCAGATCTGCGTCGACCAGGACAAATGAGAAGGCGCTGGGCAGCATGACGCACGGACCGCATTGGCTCAGCGTGAAGTGTGCGAAGCGTCTCCTGCGCGTCTCTGCGAATCCTGACCGGGAACGAAGAGAAGCTCCCGGCAGAGGACTCCGCTTTCATTCGGACGGCGCCAGTGGACCAGGGGGAGAGTTCGCGCAGATAATGGCCGGGTGAATATCGCAGACACCGGCCATCCGCGAGAGTTCGAAGAGCAGGCGCGGTTCGGGTCGCTGTTAGCCGAACTGTCCTCCAATTTCATCAACCTGCTTCCCGGCGACGTGGACCGGGAGATCGAAGACGCGCTGCGCCGTGTCTGCGAGCATGTCGACATCGATTTCGGGCTGCTCTGGCAATGGTCGAGCGCGGTTCCGCGCGTCGTCGTGCCCACCCACGTCTATCTCAGGCAGGACGATCCGTCCCCGGCCGCGCCGGTGAGCCAGGACCAGTTTCCGTGGGTCGTACAGGAAATGCTCGCCGGCCGCATCGTCGTCCTGCCTTCGCTTCCGGCCGCATTGCCGGCCGAGGCGATCACGGACAGGGCGAACGCCCGTCTGCTCGGGCTCAGGTCGAATCTCACCATCCCGCTGGCCGCGGGAGGTCTCCCGCCTGTTGGCGCCCTGGCCTTGAACACGCTGCGGGCAGAGCGCGAGTGGCCGGATGAACTGGTGAGGCGCCTGCGACTGGTGGCGGAGGTCTTCACCAACGCCCTCGCGCGGAAGCGGACAGACGAGGCGTTGCACGAGAGCGAAGCGCTAAACCGGGCCACGTTCGACCAGGCGGCGGTGGGTATCGCCCACGTCGGAACCAACGGCCGCTGGCTGCGCGTCAACGACAAGCTCTGCGACGTCGTCGGCTATTCGCGCGAGCAACTACTGCAGTTGACTTTTCAGGACATCACGCATCCCGATGACCTGAAGACCGACCTGGATCACCTGCCTAAGCTCCTGGCTGGTGAAATCAAGACGTACTCGATGGAGAAGCGCTACATCGGCAGGGATCGTTCCCAGATATGGGTCAACCTGACCGTCTCGCTCGTGCGCTCCGCCGCGGGCGAGCCCCAGCACTTCATCTCCGTCGTGGAAGACATCACGACGCGGAAGCTGGCTGAACAGGCCTTGCGGCAGTCTCTCGCGGAAATCGAGCGATTGAAGGATCGGCTCCAGGCGGAGGGCGAGTACCTCAAGGCCGAGATCGGTGTCGCGCTGAACCTGAGCGAGATCACCGGCCAGAGTGCCGCCATCCAGAAGGTGTTGCGTCTGGCGAAGCAGGTCGGGCCCACGAATTCTGCCGTGCTGATCCACGGTGAGACCGGCACCGGCAAAGAACTGCTGGCGCAAGCGATCCACCGGCTCAGCCCTCGCGGACGCCACGTGATGGTCAAGGTCAACTGCGCCGCGCTGCCGTCCGGGCTCGTGGAAAGCGAGTTGTTCGGCCGGGAGAAGGGCGCCTTCACCGGAGCGTTGACGCGCCAGATCGGCCGTTTCGAGGTCGCCGACGGCTCGACCCTCTTTCTCGATGAGGTCGGCGAGTTGCCGCCGGACGTCCAGGTGAAGTTGCTCCGCGTGCTGCAGGAAGGCGAGTTCGAGCGGCTCGGGAGCCCCCGGACCGTCAAGGTTGACGTGCGCGTGATCGCCGCCACCAATCGCGATCTGGCGAACGATGTCCGAAAGGGACGTTTCCGGGAAGACCTCTACTACCGTCTCAACGTCTTTCCCATCCGCATGCCGCCACTGCGAGAGCGGGCCGAGGATATCCCGCCAATGGTCTGGGTCTTCCTCGAAGACTTTTCCTCCCGCATGGGCAAGAAGATCACGCAGGTGCCGCGCGCGACGATGGACACGCTTCAGCATCATTCCTGGCCGGGCAACGTCCGCGAGTTGCGAAACGTGATCGAACACGGGGCCATCATCACCACGGGCGACACGTTCAAAGTGCCGTGGCTGGGAAATGACGCACCGAGCGTGGCGCAGCCGCAGACGCTCTCCGACGCCGAGCGGGAGCACATCCTCCGGACCCTCGAGTCCACACACTGGCGTATCAAGGGGCCGAAGGGCGCCGCCGCAGCGCTCGGGCTCAATCCCGCCACCCTCTACAGCCGCATGAAGAAGCTGGGCATCCGGACTCGCGGGCAGACCGAGGACGCCGGGACGTCCTGAACCGGCGCGCGAATCGGCCCGTCAGACGATGACAGTGCTGTCAGACGACGAAGCGACGGGGAGCATTGGGGTTGGTCCCTCGGGGCGGCAGCAGACTGCCAGTTGATTGTAATTAATCATCGTTTTGTCTATAATTAACGCGTCGTGTTGTTCGACATTACGAAGTCGCAATGCCAGGCCAAAGAGCGCCTGGCCCGAATTTCAACGCGCCGGCGGCGCTCCGACTCCGGCCGATCGAGGCTTCCGGAAGCTGTCCTCGCGGAGTTGCGTGCGGCCGCACTGGGTGACGATCGCCCGTCGATGGCAGCTCTGCGGCGTCTCGTCTCGGAGCGCTGCAGGTCAACCGGACTGAAGCCGCCAGCGCGGGCGAGCCTCTACAACGCCCTTGCCCGCCTCGCCGGACACAGCTACGCCGTGGCCACGCTCCCAACCCCCGTCGTCGAGGCCCTCTACAACATCGCGCCCGATGGGCGCGTGCCTGGACACCAACTGGCGTTTTATTGTTTCAACTACGGCTCGCTTGGCGCGATCAGCTACGCCGCAGGCCTGCCTTGGCTCGATCTGTACCAGGCGCGGCGCATGCGGGGCTGGCGGCCGCGGAGCGTCGGCCTGCTCTCGGCGGTGATGCGACAGCGGGGACTCTGATGACCACACCCTACACACCCTCACAAGTGATGCCCCACGTCTTGGCGTCGGCGGTCGATTCTCTTCCGCACTGGTTTGTCATCGGCGGACAGGCCGTCCGGTGCTTTGCGCCGTACCGTCCGAGCCGCGACGTGGACTTCGGCATCGACAAGCCCGCCAATCTGGACGACATGGTCCATCAGCTGAGCCGGCGGGGCCGCGTCGAGATCCAGGAGCGAGGCCGTGACACGGTTCACCTGCTGTGGAACGGCATCAAGGTGTCCCTCTTCGTCCTCGACTTCCTCGTCCCCCACGTCGAGGACCGGCATCTCAACGTCACTGGGGTGCTGGCGACCAAGCTCCACGCGATCCTGGATCGGGGCCTGCGGCGCGACTTCTTCGATCTCTACGTGATGCTCCAGCAGCATCGCCTGGGCATCGCGTCTGTACTCGCCGCGATCCGCAGCGTCTACCAGGGAGCGATCGACGACGGGCTCTTGTTGCGAGCGCTCACCTATTTCGACGACGCCGAGCGCGAAACGCCGCTACCGGGCGAGGCACCGTCGGACTGGGGCGTGGTCAAGGACTACTTTCAGATCCAGGTGGGCAGCCTGTTGACGCCGCCAATGCGCCGCTTGAAGATCCAGACCCAGACCGCCGACGTGGTCAGCCGCTGACCGTGGTGATGACGCGCGAGCCGTGGCGTCCAGGCCAGACGGCATATCAACCAAAAGACGAGATGTCGTCCATTTGTCTGGCCTTCCAACTTCCCAATCGATTCCGTGAGAAGACCTTCTGTTCCATCTAAATCAATGAGTTAGTTCAGATTGCCGGGGTCGCGGCGAGCATTGGCACGAATCGAGCACGGGACGATAGGCATGATCATCGGGACTGTCAGGATCCTGCCCCCGCCGGATCGGCGTGCCGATGTCCTTGAGGTCCTTCGATCCGTTCAAGGGCCGGTCCGGGCGCAGCCCGGTTGCATCTCCTGCGACATCTATGAGGAGCAGGGCCCGGAATCAGCCATCGTGTTCTTCGAGCGTTGGGAATCCCAGGTCGCCATTGAGACACACCTTCGCTCGGAGACGTATCGGCGTATTCTTGGCGCCGTCGAACTCTCGGGCGGTCGGCCGGATATCCGCTTTGACCAGGTGTCGGTGAGTGAAGGAATGGAGTTGATCGAACGGTCGCGCGGGACTGGTGGAACAACAAGAGACCGCTGACCTCCGCCTGCGATTGATCAGGTTCAGCTTCCGGATCGGGCTCGGTACGCAGGCAGGTTTCGTTTACCCCGTCGTCGGGAACGTCTGGCCCCCAGTCGCCATGAACATTGCCTTGGAGGGAATCATGCGCAGATTTTGCCTGGCCACGTTGGCCCTGTTCCTGGCGGTCGGGAGCATGACGGCCAGCCGGCCGCCATCGGCCGCGGAGCAAGCCGCCCGGCTCGACGCCGACCTCACGCCAGTTGGTGCCGAGCGCGCCGGCAACGCCGATGGCAGCATCCCGGCATGGTCCGGCGGGTTGCCGAAAGCGCCGCCCGTCGATCCCAAGGCCGGTTACCTCGATCCGTTCAAGGACGACAAGCCGCTCTACACGATTACCGCAGCCAACGCCGCCCAGTACAAGGACCTTCTGAGTGCGGGCCACATGGTGTTGCTGAAGCGCGACGCCAAGACGTTCCGGATGAACGTCTACCCGACGCGCCGCAGCGCATCGTATCCGGAGGACGTGCTGGCCGAGGTGAAGAAGCACACGGGTGTCGCCAAGACGGACGGCTTCCACATCCGCGACGTCGGCCGCAGTGCGGTGCCGTTTCCAGTTCCCGAGAACGGCCTGCAGGTGATGTGGAACCACGTGTTCCGGTGGCGCGGCGGCTCGGTCGAGCGCCAGTACATCTTTGCGCCCGTGCAGGCCTCCGGCGCCTACTTCGTGGTCAAGTTCCACCAGAACGTGGCGTTCGACCAGCAGGGATACATGCTGGACTCCCGCCCAGGGCGCCTCTACAACGCCACCGCGTTCTTCCTGTCGCCGCCGTCGGCGATCGGCCTGCGCACCGTCTCGTGGGAGCCGATCGACCCGGTGAGTGAGGCCCGCGCGCGATGGGTGTTCATCCCCCAGACGATGGACACGCGACGCTATCCCTCGTACGAGTACGACACCCAGGAGCCGTACACCGTGGGGTTGCGCACGGCCGACGAGAACGACGGATGGAACGGCGCGCCGGATTGCTTCGACTGGAAGCTCATCGGCAAGCGCGAGTTGCTGATCGGGTACAACGCATTCAAGCTCGCCGACCGAACGCTCCGGTACCCCGACATCATCAGGCCTCGCAATCTCGACCCGGATCTGCTGCGCTACGAGCGGCACCGCGTGTGGGTGGTCGAGGCGACGCAACGCAGGCCCCACAAGTACTACCGCCGCATCTTCTACATTGACGAGGACACCTGGCAGGTGGCCCAGGAGGAGGTCTACACCAAGGAAGGGCAGCTGTGGCGCTTCGGCGACCACCACATGATCCAGTACTACGACGTGCAGGTGCCCTGGTACGCCGCCACGATTCACCACACCCTCGGGTCTGGCGCCTACATCGTCACCTACCTGAACAACATGGAACCGTTTCCGACCCGCTGGGGGTTCAAGGGCCGGATGGTTGACTACTTGCCGACCAGCCTTCGCTCGCTGGGCTTGCAGTAAAGGAGGAGCGCGATGACAACATCGAATACGACCCATCATCACCGCGTCCTTCCGGCCCTCCTCGTCCTGACGGCCCTCCTTCTCGCGCCCGTCCAGGCCAACGCGCAGGAGTACGCCCTCTTCAAGGGGAAGGTGCTCGCCGTCTGGAAGTCCATCTTCACCGTGGGCGGCGCGATCCGCGCCAGAAGCCCTCAGACACAACTGGTCGGCGCCGGTGCCGGGCAGACCGGCGAGTTCCCGGGTGCCAGTGGCGCGGTCGGGGTCAACGACGATGCCCAGCTGAACTTTCCGAAAGCGGGCGACCTTGTCAGCGCGCCCCTGACGCTGACCTCGGAGTTGAGCCTTCGGCACAGCTCCGGCCAGGGCGTGTTCGTTCGCGTGCGGGCGTGGTACGACATGCTCCTCGAGGCGAAGAACGTGCCGCACGGCAGCGGGATGAACAGCTACACGCCCAACTCGCGGCTGGTTGACTCGGGCAACCTGGGCGCGGCTAGATTCGCAGGCATCGACATCTACGACGCGTTCTTCTTCGGAAACTACAAGGTCGGCCCGGCGCGGTTCCTCCTGCGTGTCGGCCGGCAGGCGGTCGACTGGGGAGAGGGGCTGTTCTACCCCGGCATCAATGCGATCAATCCGATGGATTACGCTTGGGCGACAACCACCGGCGCGAGGATCGCGAACGGGGGGAAGCTACCGGTCAACCGTGTCTACCTGAACTTCGCGGGACCGGCCGGCATGGTGATTGACGGCTTCGTCAACCTCGAGTTCCGAAGCTCGGTGATGCCCGGCTGCGGGACGTACTTCAGCGGCCTCGACGACGGCTTCATGCCCGGCTGCAACATTGCCACGGCGGCGGGACTGCCGGACCAGCCGTCGGCGCTTCTCGTCAAGACCAAGAACTACTACAACGGCAAGCTGTATCCGAACGGCGTCTACCCGGATGGCGGACCGGACTGTCCCGACTGCGTCATGGAGCCGTCGCGGTGGAGCGGGTACGGCGTCGCGGTCCGGAAGTTCGTCGAGCCCATCAAGACGGAGCTCGGCTTCTATTACGCCGACTACACCAACCCGTTTCCCATCAACTCCCCGGTCGTCGGCACCGACGCGCTGACCTTCGCGATCAACACCAACTTCCAGCCGGTCAAGGCTTTCGCGGTCAGCGCCGTCACCGGCTTGCGGAACGTCGTGCTGAGCGCGCAGTTCACTCGGACGCTCGACTATCCCTCCCAGCGGAACGCCCCGGCGTTTATCGAAGGCTCGCTGTCGGGCATCGGACCGTACTACTACCTCAAGAGCCAGTACGCGGGCGGCCATCAGGCTCCGGGCTTCTTCCCCCTGAACATCAACCAGCTGCAGTACGGCGCGACCTGGCAGTTCGGCCGGTCCCTCGGTCTTCCGGACGCGTTGCTCATCGCGGAGGCCGCCATGCAGTGGAACACCAACATGCCCCCGGTCGACGGGCCGAATGCCGAACGGCTCGTGCGCGCGGGCAACTTCGGACTGGCGAACTGGAGTGAGCAGGGTTACGTGTGCAATCCCGGCCCGCTCTCGAACGGGATTATCAACAAGTGCTCGATTGACGGGTTCACGACGCCCTTCTCGATGGGCTACAAGGTCCGGGCGCAGAACACGTTTCCGGCGGTCGGCCCGGGCATCAGCCTGACCCCGGCGATCACGTTTGGTCACGACATCACGGGCTACTCGGGCGATTTTGCCATTACCGGCGGGCGGGTCACGCTCGCGGCCTTCTTGAGGGCCGACATGCCCAAACAGAAGTACTTCTTCGAGTTCAGCGGGTTCTGGTACCGGGGAGGCACGGCGTACGACCCGATGCGGGACCGCGGGCAGTACACGGCCACGATGGGAATCAATCTGAGGTAACGGCGCGGGTGGGCAGCCGCGTGATGAAGAACGACCGGGTATGACGTCCGGTGCGTGAAACGATAAGGGGCGGGCGAACCGCCGAGAGCAAGGAGACAGAGATGAAGCGCATGCAAAAACTGATGCTGGCCATCGTCGCCGTGTGCCTCATGGCGTCGGGGTCGGGCCTCAACGCGGCCTACCCGACGCCGAGGCAGGCTGGCGCCAAGCCGGCCACCACCGCGCTGGTCCCCGTGACGCCCGCCACCTACATCCGTGCCGAGACGGACCGCAACTTCACGAATCTCGCCAAGCTGGCCGGCGGCGTGAACACGCTGTTCCACTTCCGCCGCCCGACGCCGCTGGACAAGCAGACGGTTGTCCGGATGAACCTGGACACGCTCTACTCCGCCAGCATCGTCGATACCGCGGGCGGCGCCACGATCACGGTGCCGGCGGCCCCGAAGGGCCGCTACCTGTCCGCGGAAGTGGTCGACAACGACCACTACTGCCCGAGCGTGTTCTACGAGCCCGGTGTCCATCCGCTGCAGGCAGGCACCAAGTACGTCGCGGTCCTGATCCGCGTGCAGCTGTTCAACCCGAATGATCCGGCGGAGCTCGAACTGGTCAACAAGCTCCAGGACCAGTTCGTCGTCACGGCCAAGAGCGCCGACCCGTTCCCGGCGATGAAGTGGGAGCCCCAGTCGCTGAAGGCCCTGACCGACCAATATGAGAAGGACGCAAAGAAGTACACCACCTTTGAAGGCATGATGGGGCCGCGCGGCAAGGTCAACGAGAAGACACGGCACCTCGCGGTCGCGTCGGGCTGGGGACTGTTCCCGGAGTGGGAGTCCACGTACATGAACTACAGCGGCGGCCAGAACGCCACGGCCTGCTACAGGGCGACCTACCAGGTGCCTGAGAACAAGGCGTTCTGGTCGATCACCGTCTACGGCAGCGACGGCTTCATGAAGAGCGCCAACGCCATCGTGAACTCCTCCAACGTGAAGCTCGACCCGGGGGGCACCGCGACCGTCTTCTTCGGATCGAAACAGGCCTGCGGCGACGTCGTCAATCGCGTGGATACGTCGGAGGGGTGGAACTATATACTGCGGATCTATCGTCCGGGCCCGTCCGTGCTGAGCGGCACCTACAAGCTGCCCACGCCCGTGCTGGTGAAATAGAGCACAGGAACTGCCGCGAGAGAATCATGCGGGGTGCATCGCGCTGCTTGTTGCAGGTTCAGGCCAGGCGGCCGCTGGGTGCCGACGCCAATTATGCGGGTGAAATATAATCATAGCGCGGCCACATTGGAAGTCTTCGGCGCCAGTTCCGGGCGACACCCGGGCCTGGCGCCGTTCGACCTGGGCCTCACGATGAGACGGGCGACGGCAGCGGTCAGAACTCAGCTGTGCGCGCGCACGGGCGCGGGAGCGACAGGATGATGCAGACGAGACGTAAGCGCTCAGGACATGCTGGGACGCCGGGCGTCGCTTGCGGGATAACCGTCGTGATAGGCGTGCTGCTGTCTGTGACGGCCGTGCGTCCTGCCGCCGCGCAGACGCCACCCACGGCGCCGCCGGCCGACATCGCCAACGAATACCGCATCACGGGCTACCCGAACTACCCGCTCACCGACAAACTGAGCGGGTTCGGGTACCTCGGATACGTCTCCAAGCCGGTTGCGGAGTACGCCAGCATCTATCTGGGGACGGGCACCTTCTACCGCCCGCACAAGAACATTCAACTCTGGCTTGGCCTGATCGGCGTCTGGACGGCCCAGGAGGTCAAGAGCAATCTCCTGGAGCTGCGGCCCTTCGGCGGCATCAAGTTCATGGGAGCGAACGCGCGGAAGTGGCGCTACTACAACTGGACGCGCTACGAACTCCGGCTCACGGAGACCAGGGACACGGGCGACTGGACCACGGTGCATCGCATCCGGAACCAGAGCCGCATCGACTTTCCTCTCACTTCGGTGGAGAAGGCGTGGACGCCCAAGACCTTCTACGCGTGGACTGACATCGAGCCGATCTGGCGATCCGACACGGGACACGTCGATCCCTTGCGATGGCGTACCGGTCTCGGGTACATTGCCAATCCCCGACTGCTCATCGAATTCCAGTACTACGCGCAGTACACGCCGCCGAGCGGCGGAAGCCTGAAGTACACCGACAACATCTTCCGGCTGAACTTTAAGGTGATGACGAAGCGAGGACTTCTGCCCCAGAAGGCGCTCCGCTCGCTTCTGGACGGAGGCATCGATGACGAGTAGACGGGAGCGCGCGTCTTTGTCAGGGGATCATCGAACGGCGCCCCCAGGGAAAACAGGGAGGATCACAGCGATGAGACTCAGAAATTGGCTGGCTGCTGCGGCAGTTGGCGCGTTGTTCGTCATGGCGGCCTGTTCCGGGTCGCAGCCGCCGGCGCCGGCTCAGCCGGCCGCCGGGCCCGCGGCGATGGACCGCACGGTGCTGCCGATCGCGGAACCGAACTATCCGGCGATTACGGAACTCGATGCGCGCAAGGCCACGCCGCCGCCCCGCTTCGAGGTGAAGGCGCCCGCTGGCGCGCCCAACGTGCTCGTCGTTCTGATTGACGACATGGGCTTCGGCATTCCCAGTGCGTTTGGCGGGCCGGTCTACATGCCGACTGCGGATCGCCTGGCCGCCGAGGGGCTGCGCTACAACGCGTTCCACAACACGTCGGTCTGCTCGCCGACGAGGACCGCGCTCCTGAACGGCCGCAACCATCACACCAACAACATGGCGGGGATTACCGAGACGGCCACCGCGTTCCCGGGCAACACGGGAAAACGCCCCAATAGCATCGCGCCGCTGGCCGAGATGCTGCGCCTCAACGGCTACAGCACGGCCGCCTACGGCAAGAGCCACGAGACCGCGCCATGGGAAACCAGCGTATCGGGACCCACCGACCGCTGGCCGACGCGCTCCGGGTTCGACGAGTTCTACGGCTTCATCGGCGGTGAAACCAACCAGTGGGCGCCGACCGTGTACCACGGCACGAACATCGTGGAGGTGCCCAAGGATCCGAACTACCACTTCATGACCGACATGACCAACAAGGCCATCTCGTGGATGAAGTTCCAGAAGGCGATGACGCCGGACCGGCCGTTCTTCATGTACTTCGCCCCGGGCGCGACGCACGCGCCGCACCAGGTGCCGAAGGAGTGGATTGCCAAGTACAAGGGCAAGTTCGACCAGGGGTGGGATGCGCTGCGTGACGAAACGCTCGCTCGCCAGATCAAGCTGGGCGTGGTGCCGGCCGGCACGAAGCTCGCGCCGAAGCCCGAGGCGATCAAGGCCTGGGCGTCGCTCTCGGCTGACGAGAAGAAGTTGTTCACCCGCCAGATGGAAATCTACGCCGCATTCGGCGAGTACACCGACACGGAAATCGGCCGCCTCATAGACGCCGTCAAGGAGACAGGCCAGCTCGATAACACGCTTGTCATCTACATCATGGGCGACAACGGGACGAGCGCCGAGGGCGGCATGAGCGGCATGTACAACGAGTACACCTACTTCAACGGCGTGGTCGAGACCGTCCCGGACATCCTGAAGAACTACGACAATCTCGGCGGGCCGCTGTCGTATGCTCACATGTCCGCCGGATGGGCG
>Ga0315278_10001004_pt1 | contig 24323 bp, 22 predicted proteins | sample YL17G06_0_MG_FD_203880 | JGI IMG/M metagenome (GOLD analysis project Ga0315278, IMG submission 203880) | Sediment microbial communities from Yellowstone Lake, YNP, Wyoming, USA - YL17G06_0 | ecosystem: Environmental > Aquatic > Freshwater > Lake > Sediment | place: USA: Wyoming | collected... | reverse complement strand
CATTAGTGGGCACATCATTTTCCAGGTGAAAAATGGGGTGAAATGAAGATTTTTTAGGAAAAACTATTAACATGCCGGGTATTTTAGTAATAGAATCCTTTTTCCCGTTGAAAAGAAATTAAAAAAAATAAGGGACAGGCGAGAAAAATCCCTACACGGCCTTTCGCGCACGTGAAAACATTTTCAAATCACATGAAAACACTTCAAAATCAGATGAAAACACCTTGAAATCAGATGAAAACAACTTGACATCAGATGAAATCACCTTGAAATCAGATGAAAAATCTCTAAAATCATCTGAAAAATCTTTCCGTGCAGATGAAAATAATCTAAAATCACATGAAACCACTTTGAAATCAGATGAAAAAAACGTGACATCACCTGAAATCACCTTGACACTAGATGAAAACAACTTGACATCACCTGAAATCACATTGACATCAGATGAAAAATTTCTAAAATCACATGAATAATTTCCAAAATCATCTGAAAATTTCTTTCGCGCACATGCACGAACCTTCCGTGCACATGCACGAAGTCTCCGCGTACATGCACGGAACTCTCGTGCAGATGAAAATTTTTTGAGATTATCCGGAAGAAAATCTTGCCTGTCTCCAACCGGTTACTGAGATACATGTACATTTCCAGAATTTCAGGGTGGAGAAAAAAGAGTTGGTGGAAGCCCCCATGTCCGCCATGCCCCTCCAGGCCCCTTCTCAAACCTGAATTAATTATTAACACGTGAAATCCCGGCATTTTCCGGCAAGATTTGAAAAAATCGGGCTGTCCCGTAATCCCGATACATTGTTTTAAAAGAAAATGCAAGACTATCAATTGTTAATGAGATATAATCCCTTGATCGGGCGACCACAGGGGGGCGCCCCTACAAAATCCTGACCTCTGGCCCTGTTTTTTCATCTTCTATTTTACAAGAAGAAGTCCTTGAAAAAATAATTGCTTTCTGATAGACTTTCATTTAATTCGCTTATTGGACTTTGACACAAAAAGAGGACAATATAATGGAACTAATGCCCGAAATTCCAGGTTACAAGATATTAAAGAAGATCGGTGAAGGAGCCACTTCAACCGTTTATATGGGAATCCAGGATAAATTGGAACGTAAAGTGGCTATAAAAATCCTGAAACCGCAGTTGGTCGATAGTGATTACTCACCACGCTTTTTAAAAGAAGCAAAGATAGCTTCCAATTTGACGCACCCCAATATCGTTACGATTCATGACATAGGCCAAACCGCCCACTATTATTATATTGTGATGGAATACCTTGGAGAAAGTTTAAAAGATAGGCTGAGCAGTGTTGGCAGTGGCTGTCTTCCCGGAGAGGAGGCCCTGGGGATTGTAAAACAAGTTTCAGGCGCTTTGCAATATGCGCATTCAGCGGGGGTTGTGCACCGGGATATAAAACCGGGAAATATTCTTTTCAGGGCAAACGGGAACCCTGTAATTGCAGATTTCGGCCTGGCGTTAAAAATCGATTCGAGTACGGTTTTGACAGAACCGGGAATGATTATGGGAACTTTTCGCTATATGAGCCCGGAGCAGTGTAAGGGTGAAAGGGGCGAGCAGGCAAGCGATATTTATAGTCTCGGTGTTCTTCTGTTCGAGATGCTTACAGGAAAACCTCCTTATAGTTCTGAAATTTCCATGGGGTTGTTGATTTTGCATATGAATGAGCCGGTGCCGGGATTACCCGATGGTTTAACTCGTTATCAGCCCCTTATCGATCGAATGATGGCGAAAGAAAAGGAACAGCGGGTTCAGAGTGGAGAACAAGTAATCCAAATGATAGATAATCTTTGTACAGGTGTGGTGGCAGGGAATAATACCAGAGATATAATTAATTTACCGGTTTCAAATGAAATAAAAGTGATGGCGAGTAAAAGTAATGAAAATCATTATCAGCCCACTATTATCGATCAAATGGTGGTGAAAGAAAAGGAACAGCGGATTCAGGATGGAGAGCAAGTAATCCAAATAATAGATCATCATTATACCGATGCTGGAGCTGGGAATAATGCCGAGAATATAATTAATCTCCCTGTTTCAAATGAAATAAAAGTAATGGCGCGCAAAAATATTGATTATTTTGATTTATCGTTAGTAGGAAGAAGGGTAACCAATCAGGATCAAGCTCTATGTGCAGTAAGTGGTGGAAAAGACGCTCCCAATCGTGTCATTTTAGCCGTGGCTGATGGGATGGTCGGACTTGAAGGCGAAGTTGCTTCAAAAACCTTGTACGATCAGTTATTAAAAATTTACCGGGAAGAGTTGCCCGGCGATTTTCAGCAGACCGCCGGTAAAGTTGAAAACTGTATCAAAACCGCCAACCGGGCTATTTATGATTGGAGTCAAAAAAAAAAGGGCACACAGATAGGAACAACGATTTCCGGCGCTGTGGTGATAGGGAACCGTTGCCTGGTTTTTAATGTGGGCAATTCCCGGACTTATCTTATCCGGGCTGGGTGTATTCAGAGGGTCTCTAAAGATCATTCTACCGATAGGGAAGCCTATGAGGCGGGAATGATTAAAAATGAGGACATCGGGAGAGGCCTTTACTCCAATGCGCTGACCCGGTCCGTGGGCACCGCCCCGGAGGTGGCGGTGGATATTTTCCCCCAGGATCGCTTCTACGAGTTGAAAAAGGGAGACATCATTTTTTCCTGCACCGACGGGTTATGGAATAAAGTAACGGACGCCGAAATTAAGAAAGTATTCGACAGGAACCGCAATATCCAAAAAACTCTTCAAACTCTTTATAAACTGGCTTATAAAAACGGTTCTAAGGATAATATTTCAATGGCTGCTTATCGATACGGTGATATCGATGCCCAACCGGCATTGGATGTAATAAAAACACCGGCAGTACTCCCGGCGGGAGATAAAGTCCTCAAACAAGAAGAACAAAAAAAGAAAAGTGAGAAAAATAGGATTTTGAAACGATTGCTTTTTATATTGATTGGGATTTTGGCGATTGTTGTATTTTTAGTTATTTATTTGGTTGATTATACCCCCCAGGATAAGAAAAATGCTCACAACCAGTCGCAGATTATTGTGCAAGGTGGCGTTATTCAATTTGAGCCGGATGGCGGTAAATTCCGGGATAGTATCGAGGTACGACTATCAATTACAGAACCGCTTAAATCATCCCAGGGCTATGTGATTGATGCGGATATATACTATACCTTAGACGGCAGCGAGCCAACAAAGGAGAAGGGAAAGAAATATTTTGAAGATAAGCCGTTGGTGTTTTCGAAAAACGGGACGGTTATCATCAGGGCGCGGGTAATAGCCAGGGTAGGAAAGTATGAAATGTCCGTCTATTCCCGTGTATATACTTTCCAATCCAACGTAGAACCGGGGCCAATCGTAGGCGGTGAGATTACATTTCTTAAGCCGAGGGGGAATTATATAGGTTCGGTAGAGGTTCCGTTAGCTTATAAAACTCTAAGGTTTGCCAATGGCAATGCAATTTTCGGAGAAATTTACTATACCACCGATGGAGACGATCCGACACGAACGAATGGAACGCTTTATAAAGAAGGGGTGCCGGTTAAATTGACCGGGGAAGGAAAATATACCATAAAAGCCAAGGTATTTTCCAGGGATGGGAAGTATGAGGGGGCTGTTTATTCGCAAACTTATACCATTAAAAAAGATACCGTCGTAGGGGGCAAAATCAGTTTTACTAAACCGGGGGGTGAATACAAAGAATCGGTTCAAATTCAATTGGGTTATGAATCATTACGGTTATCCAGCGGCAATGCGATTAACTCTGACGTTTATTATACCCTCGATGGCAGTGAACCGAAAAGAGGCAATGGAAAGAAATGCAAAATAGGTGATATTATAATCATACGCAAAGAGGGTACAAATGAGATAAAAGCCAGGGTCATTTCCAGGGTTGGAAAGTATGAGGGGACCGTTTATTCCCAGATATATGTTATTCAGCCTTCTGAAAAACAGAATCTTCCACAAAATAGGTCTGCCAATTCACAAAGTGCCGATCAACAAACCTCAGATGAACAAAACAAGGGTACTCTTATTACCGACTTTGACCGATTGGATCCGATTTTTAAGGAAGATATTGAAAGAAAACTGGAAAGGATTATAGTTATAGTTGATGGGGTTCAAAATATTAATAAAAAGAACGAAGTTGTGAAGATGGAAATTGCTATCTCAAAAACAGGTATGGCTAGACTGCTTGATTTGTCACGATTGGATGTAGAACCAGCAGATAAATTGACTGAAATTAAATCTCAACTTGATGAAAAAATTCAAAGAATACATTTTACCTCTCCTAGTATAAATGGAAAACCAGTGGATATAAGGGCAGCGATATTTTTCAAGCATGTTTCATTGTTTAGTGGAAGAGTGATATTTGAACAATGATTATCCTTACAAGATTCTATGCAAAAGTTGTATGGGTGGTAATTTTCCCATACAATGAGAAATATTCCATTGTCTGAACCGGGATTTACAGGATTAATGGATAAACAGGATGATTTAGGGTAATGTTATTCTGAACGAACATCCTGACCATCCTATCATCCAAATAATCCTGGTTCAGAAACTTTCCCGATCGCTTCCACCACCGGCTTATCTTTACTGTTGTGACTTAAAAAAGCATCATACGTTTTTTGCGACATCCAGGTCTGTCCCAACCTCTATTATAGGGGTTTTAATTTTCATTAGAAAACATTCTAACTTATTCCAATTAGACTGTCAAGAATGGGGGGAAAAATTGGGCTGTCACCGAATCCCCCTTCTAAGGCAAATGCCACAGCACCTGGGGTAAACGCCGGAGCGGTTGCGGCAAATGACAAACTCCCTGGGGCAATTGCCAAAGAGGTTGAGGCAAATGACACAACTCCTGGGGAATATGCCACAACAGTTAAGACAAATGCCACAGCTCCTGGGGTAGATGCCGGAGCAGTTGAGGCAAATGACAAACTTCCTGGGGCACTTGCCAAAGAGGTTGAGGCAAATGACAAAACTCCTGGGGAATATGCCACAACAGTTAAGGCAAATGCCACAGCTCCTGGGGCAAATGCCGGAGCGGTTGAGGCAAATGCCACAAACCCTGTGGCAAATTGCCCGGCGACTTTGACATATGGCACTACAGCTAAATCACAAATGAAAAAAAGTCTCTGTGCCCTTTGTGCCCTCTGTGGCTAACTTAATTTCGCACCTGGGGTCCAAAAAATGAAAATGTATTGACAATGTATGGATAATGAAATATACTTGGAAAGGAGGCAAAAATGACTCAAGTGTCTGCAACATTAACAATAAGAACAAACAAATCTTTAATTCCAAATAAACAGACCTTAAAGGCCCTGGAAAATTCACGAAACAGGAAAAATTTGACCACCTATAAAAACAGTGACGATTTGTTTGAAGATTTGGGAATTTAAATGCTAATATTAAGGACAGAGGGCAGATTCACCGGTTCCCATTCAGAACTTTTTGGATAGCAGCGGTTTTCTTTTTTCATCATTCATCATTCATCATTCCATTTTATTCTTCCCTCTTTTCAAAATCTTTGTTGTCAGGTATAATCTATACCTGTTAATTGCGTAAATGCGACGGTAATGTATAGGAGTAAAGCGAATGCCGGAAAAGTATGACGATAAAACGAAAAGCCCTAAAAGCTACCTCAAATCTTTGATGAAAAAAGCGAAGAAAGCGGTGGACCTGGCGCTGGGTAACCCGGAAGATTATGCTGAAGAAAATACGGAAGGAGACCTGCGCTTCGACTCTTCCATCATGATGAAAATTAATGTGACCTTCGATAAGAATTTCTTACCCCAGGAAAAAGTCCTGAAACTGAATCTAAGGGGCTCCCGCTTCTTCAGCGAAATTAAAAGGGATATCCGCGAAATTAACGGGGTGTTCATTGTCTACCCCCGCATCTACGCCTTCCAACTGGATACCCGCAAAGATGACTGGGAAAAGAAATTGCTCCGCGAACTGAACGAAGACTACGGCCTGGAACTTTACAAAATCCGCTTCATCAACGAAGAAGAGATCTGCGGCATCTACCAACGAGCGGGTTTCAACGATATCCGCGACCCTTACCACTTGCTGGAAGGCGAACTTCTCATCATCGCCGGCGGATTTGCTAATTTTAATACGGACGGTATGCCTCTTTGCAACATCAAAGCGGAAGTTACTCCTACGACCGCTCCCGGTAACGATAACCAGGCGGAGAAAAGGATTTACCGCGAAAGGTACTTTGCTAAATTCAACGATAAGGCCGGTGGGTATTTTTTCGTGGGCGGCGAATGGTATCATAACCTGTTTATCCCTGAATTCTTTTCAAAAGAAGAACCCCGCTTCTTCTCTTTCCGCATCGGCGACGATGGGAAAAATCTTAAATTCTTCGGCGACGCTGTTAAACGGGGCATCGATATCCGCGGTAAGGTTTCGACTGAAACTTCCCCGGTTAGTGAAAATATTATCCACGCAATTAACCCGGCATACCTGGCTGGCGCCCGGGCTCAAGAACTGGTTTTGACTGTTTCCTATGATATTGCACCGGAAGATGATCTGACCACGAGAAAAATTTTGAAGGAAGGTACGGTTAGACAGGCGGAACCGGATACGATCGTGGAAAAGGATAATGATCATCTTCCTTTCCTGGAAAATGCGATGATCCTGCTGCCGGCCCCGAACGCGGAAGATATTCCTTCTTATATTATGACCATCGGGGATGAGAAAAAGGGGATTAAATTTTATGTCTCCAGCCCGGACCAGGAAGTTTCTATCTTGCCCCCCACCATCGAAGAAAGGGTCTATAAGAGAAATATTAAGGATAAAATCGATTATTCGATCAAACTGGGCCGCATCGGTTATTCGATCTCGAATGATTTTATTGCGCGGTTCGGCGATAAGGAATTGAAAGCGTATTTTTCCTGGACTTTAAGCAGCACGTTGGAAAATCGCTTTACCCTGGAAAAGGATTTTTATATTTTCGGCAGGGAACCGCTGGGAAACCTGCGGCAAACGGAACAGGCAAAGCTGGAAGAGCACCTGGTGAAATTGAACGAAGGGAGCAAAGACTTCTGGAGAATCGGGACCTCCCGCAACCATGCGTTCCTGCTTAGAACTATCCGGGGCGGGTTCCGGGTTTATAATATTTCCCCGAGTTTTCCAATGTTCGTGGTGAAAGAGGCGGACCGGGAAAAGCCGGTGATTTCGCCTTTCAGGATTGGACCGGTGACGGATGGGGAAAAGCGGGAGAAACTGGAGGTGCTTTTAGGGGTTTTGGGGAAAGGGATGATGGATACGGGCGTGTTGGCCCCGGGGTTAAAGGGCTGCGCGGAGGGGCTGGACCTGGAAAATAATGATTTTATTATTATTGGAAACCGGGTTTATAAGTATATTGTGCCGCTGGTGATGGAATCGGAGTTAAGCAGCAGGGTGCAGATGAGCGTCTTAAGGAAAATCCGCGAGAGTTCCAGCGTTATTAGTGTTTGAGGACCCGGCGTGTTATGGAAAAAGTAATCCAATTGGTTTTCTATGTTTCCTGGGCCTTATGGCTGATTTATTCATACTTCATACTTCTTTTAAAGAAGCAAGAACCCCCTACCTCCGCAACTGGAAACGCTGATAAGAACGTTACCCTTCAGCCGGGCCGTGCAAATCAAAAAGTTTTGGCCCCACCTTTTTCCAAAAGGTGGGCGGCTTTTATCGGTATGTTTTTATCCACCATTGCTATTTTCTCGCTTTTCTTTTTATTGACGCAGGATTTTAAATCGGATTCTAATTTCTTTATTGAGAACTATGAATATAAGATAACCGGGCAGCAGAAAGAAATTATTATCGGGAGTTCGGAAGAAAGCGCGGACATTTCCCTGGAAAACGCTTCGGCGGCGGACCGGCACTTGAAAATTATTCTCAAGGGAACGGAATTCGAAGTCCAGGACATCAGCGACGACAAGAAAGTGGACATCAACGGCCGCTACTTGAACCGGGCGACGCTTAAAGTAGGGGATGTGATCGAAATCAACGGCAAGGAAAAAATCAGCATTCTGAAAATTAACCCGCAGTTTCCCCTGGGTCGCTCGATAACGGTTTCGATTACGAGGAACGGAAAAAAAGAAGCGCAAACGGTTACGCTGCGCACGCTGCTGAATAAAACGGCGACCATGGGGGATACGGGCGCGGCGTCGGCGGCTTCGCTGGAATATACGCCGAACAAACGTTTCCTGGGTACGAGTATTTACTATGTGATCGTGTTTTTCCTGGTATTCTTGTTGTGCGCGGGCATTTATTTTTATTTGCAAAACCGTTTTAACGGGGCTTTATTGCTCCTGATGATGCTCTCTCTTGCTTTTGGGGCCGGCTTTGTACCGGCCGGCGCGCAGGGTGTGATCATGCTTTTGTTCCTGCCCTGCATCGTTTATGTGGAGAAAAGAAGAAAGACACACTGGAACCGGGGTTCGCTGTTGGTGATTTTTTTGTATGGCTGTGTGTTTGTTTCCCCGATGCTGCTGCGCATGGACGGGGATTTTACACTGGACTATGCGCATTTCTCACGGAAAGACGCGGCGAGTATCCGGGTGATACCGGCAGGCATTAAAGAGGATTCTTTTGAATTATTCGATAAACGGGAAAAACTGGACTACGGGAAATCCTACGAGTTTATCCTGGGGCATACTCGCTACGGGCTGCGGGTGGATTATACGGGCGTTTCTTTGAGTCCCCGCGACCCGGAAAAAATCAGGATTTCGCGGGATTTCTCCGCGATTATTGGGGATTTGTCGGAAGTCAGGCCGGGGAATAATTATGTGTACTTGAAATTCCCGCATGATTTTGCCTCTGTGCCGGCCAATACGGTTGCGGATAAGGAAAAAATCAGGGTCTCGGACGCCAAAGGAAACGGGATTACGCTGTCGAAAACGGTGAATGAAAACTACCGCATTTATTTATTTGGTCTGATCTTTATAATTGTGGGGCCATTCTGGATTTTTTGGGGAATAATCGGTTTGCGCTTTTTCGAGAAAAAGCGCGCAAAAAGCTTCTGCTTATTTAATCATAACAGTTTTATCGTTTATAACCTGGTTTACTTTTTGTTGGGCTTAGGGTATGTGGTGTTCGGCGGCCTGGCGCTCTATAATAATAGTTACTTTAAAAATTTCGCTAAGTTCCGGGTCAGCGCTTTGCCGCTCTTTGTGGTTTTGTTCCTGGGCCTCTTGCTGATCAGCCGCTATAACCGCTTCCTGGTTTTCCTCTCCCGGCTGCTCCGGCAAAGGAAATACCAGGTCCCTTTGCTGGTCTTTATTATTCTATTAATGGCTTCGCTTTACAACATGGTCTTCCTGGCCGCGGCGGCGTTGTTTTTTATTTTCGTGTTTGGGTTCCGGCTGCGGAAGGTTATTGTTTTCGAATATAAAAGCGCCCGCAGTTACCCGTTGGATGTGAAGAAATTTATGGAAACGCCGGTTTGCAGTTTCGAGGATAAGGAAAACCGGCGGTTGTTTTTCGGCCTGGGCGGGCTTTTGAATAAACAGGGTTGGAATTATTTGTTGATCGCTGACTTGCTGTTATTACTGGCGCTTTTTTTCATTGTGCTGCAAATTTTCCTGGGTGGAGAGTTGGGGATTTCCGTGGGTGGGTTTCTTTTCTTTCCCATCGAATTGGGGAAAATATTGTTGGCGATTTACTTTGCCGATTGGGTGAGCCGCATCGATAAAGGGATGGAGTTTAATGTGTTGTGGGTTTACGGCCTGGTGTTGGCGCCTTTTATTCTTTTGATCGTTTTCTTGAAAGATTTTTCGCCGTTATTGATCTTTGTTTTTGTCTTTCTTTTCCATATTATAAAAATAAAAAAATCACTATTTTTCAAGCTGCTGCTGATTGTGTCGGCGTTAGTGATGATGAAGCAGGCGGTCGCGGCGTTGAACAATTATACATTACCTGTGCACTCGTTTGCCGTGCTTTTTTCAATCGCGATTCTTTTTATTTTGCTGCGGGTATGGTCCGGGAAAAAGCAGGGCGTTGAACCGCGCCGGTACTTTACTTTAAAAAAAATACTGGCGACGTTGGCGCTTGTTTCTTTATTGGGGGCGGGGAATTATGTTTTGCGTTATGGGCATTTGCCGGTATCCAGGGTATTGGGGGACCGGGTGAGTTTATGGTTGAATCCCTGGCAGGATTACAATCTTTCTTACCAGTACATTAATTCGTTGTGGTTAATGAAAGGGACCGGGGCGGTGGGTAATGCGGCGGATGCGTTGACGGCGGCGGCGCGGGTGCCGGTAGTGGAAAAGGATTTAAGTTTTGCTTTATATGTGAGTACGTTGGGGGTGGCGGGGATTGTATTGCTTTTGTTGACGGTATTTTTAGCGGCTTGGGTGGTGTTTCGGAGGGGAGGTTCTGTTTGGCATGGGTATGTGATGGAATTTTTAGCGGTTATATTTATTGCGCAGTTTTTAGTACCGGCGATGTATACGGTGGGGTTATTGCCGTTGATGGGTCAGCCGTTGCCGTTCTTATCGTATTCCAACAACAACCTCCTGCTTTTTGCCCTGCCTTTTTCATTCCTGATGTTCATCCTTTCAACAGAAACTAAACAAAAATTTTTGGAGGTCCAGGAACCTTTTTATAAAAAGGTTCCTGGGTTTGGCTTCTTAGTTTTTTGTATCATTATTATCCTCATCGGTTTACTCATTCTTTTGCGTCTCTATTCCATTTCATATCCCAAGGACATTGATGAAAAGACCGACATTGTTTACCTGGAGAGTTTCCATGATTACGGGAGCATCTTTAAAATTAACTTAAAAGGCCGGGAGTTCTTTTTAACGCCGTTGGTGAAGCGTGTTGAAGTGAGGGGGAAGGAGATTGCGGGGGATACCGATATCCACAACGGCGACATCATTGCGGTTGGGGACAGCCGATTCCAGTTCAAAGTGTATCCCGGGGAGTACCTTTACAAAGAAATTTTCTGTCGGCCCGTGAGGAGTTTGTTTCCTGGGCCGGCGTCGGTGCAATACATTAGTGGGTGGCCGGAGGCGGACCGTCGGAAGGTATTGGCCAACGCAAGGAACCGTGAACTTTTGAAAAGGACAATGGTGGAACTCGCGCCGGAGGAACTTCAAAAGCTCATGCCGGGTTTAGAAAGCAGCGTCTTTGGCGGGGCGGTGCTGGAACTCCGGTGGGATTCGAAAACGCTGCAAGTGCGGCCGTTGGTTTCGGGTATGGCCAGGATACGGGAACTGGATGAGAAAATTGTTGAGAAAGACTCTGTTATTTCGGCGGCGGCCGGGGATATATTAAGGATTCATCCTTCGCTCTACATCAAATTCGATTACCGGCGTGTGGAAGGGCTGCAGAGTCTTGTTATTTCTTATAGGCAGGAGCAAAATTACCCGTTTCCGCCGGAACCGGAAGCGGCCATACTGAAATCGCTGGATACGGGGATTGCTTATGATATTAATCTTTCCAGGGAAACGCATTTCATGGGGAAGCAGGGATTGTTTTCTTTCAATTTGGACCCCGGGGAACTGATGGACAAATTGTACATCCCGGAAAAAGTCCCGCAGGGGCGGGTGGTGGTCCACCGTCCTTCGTTTCGAAAAGCAAAGTCCCCGCAAAAGCCCGCCATCGTGGATGCGGAGAACAATATCCTGGCTTACAGTTCGGAGATCAACGGGGCGTACCGCCGTTTTTATGCGACGGAAGTTCCGCCGGACATGCTGGGCCTTTTGGGCGGCAAGGGGGAGGAGACCTGGGCATTGGAGCAGATTTTCTCCGGTCTGTACCGGGAAAACCGTATCCATGATATTCGTTTAACGTTTAACCTGGAGTGGCAGAAAATCGCGTTAAACGCGATGCGGAAGATGCTGCTGGAAAACCGGGAAACGGAAATTAATAACCCGAAGTACCAGGCGCTGCGGAAAGAGTTTGAAGAAGTGAAAGCGCAATCGGCGCAGTCCGGTGAGAGTGGAGTTTCGCCGCTGCGCAAGCGGATGCGGGAGTTGAAGAAGGAAATCGACCTGGAAAAGAACCGGTTTTATGAGGCGTCGGTGGTGTTGTTGGACCCGGAAGGAAGAATTTTGGCGGCCGCATCGTATCCGTATGATGAAGCGACGCTGCTGGAGTTGAACCCGGAGCTTCCCGGTCCTTATCGCAGGGACACGAACCCGCACTTGAACCGGGCCTGGAAATGGAAATACAACCCCGGGTCCACGGCCAAGATACTTGATTCCATTGCTTTTTTAAGTTCGCGGGAGCGTTTCCCATATCTCCAGAGGTTGTTAACCACCGGGAGTGCGTTTGCCTCTTTTCCCCGCACTGATCTCAAAGGGAGCACGATGTTAAACGGGAAAGAGATTCCCTTTCGCTTGAGGAATTTCCAGGGCCATGATATCCCGGCGGGATTTTGTTCGTTGGTGGATGCGTTCACGCATTCATATAATACCTATTTTGCTTATCTTGCGCTTCACGACAGCAATGTGCTTATGGTTGACAGCCAGGTATACACGCACAGCCGGTCATTTATCAAGAAATCCACGGCGCCGGTTTCCGGGGTATACCGGGAGTACCCGGTTTTAGAGTATGCCGAGCGGTTGTTAATGAACCGGAAGCTCAATTTATTGAGTAATCTATCCGGGACCCCGATTCATGATGGTTTGCAGCGGCTGCCCAATGATGCGTTTGTGGCCATCGAGTCGGTTTTCCCGGTGAATGCGTATACGGCCGCGGACATTGCCCATTATGCCATTGGCCAAGGAGATTTCCAATTGACGGCGTTGCAGAATGCGTTGACAGCGTCTTCTATTTTGAATAACGGCGCGCTTTATTTTCCCTCCATTATCGAGTCTGTAACGCTGCGGGAAACAGATACCCAGCCGGGGAAAAGGATTATCCCTGACCCTGAGCAGAGCAAGATAAAGGTATTCCCGGCGTATGTGGCGGGAGAGATAAAAGAAGCCATGCAAGCGGTGGCGCTGCGTGGGACAGCGGGCGGCGTTTTCGGGGATTTGATGAAAGGCCGTATCTTTTATGCCAAGACCGGGACGGCAGAGACCGGGTTTTCCAGGGACAATGCCTTGTTCACCGGGTTTGTCAAGTTTCGGAATAATGAGTATGTGGTATTTTCGGTTATCGTACCGCGTTCCGGGTTAGGGGCGCGGATAGCAGGGAAACTCACCGCGCAAATCATGGGCGGCATCATCGAATACGAAAACAAGAAAGGCAATCTGCTTTAATAAAGAAGGTTTAAATGGAATCCGGCTGATGGAGGACCACATGGCCTGAATCCGCCGCCTAATTTTGTGAGCCGCGAAGAACGCGAAGGGGCGCGAAGAGAATAATAGAATAAAACCTTTAATGATAAGCTTTGGGAAGTCCAGAAACCTTTTCTCGAAAAGGTTTCTGGTCGACGAAGGCAATACCTGACGATGAATTCAGGTAGCCCTCATTATTCGAAAAAATAAAAAATGTGATATAATATCCAATGGAGGTTTCGAAATGAAAAAAAATAAAAATGAGAGTGGGTTTCAAATGATAGATACAGAAAAAAAAGTGAAATTTCTACCTAAGGATAATGATACAGGCATAACAAATCAACTAACTCTATATAATATATATGTGGAACGGATTAAGAAACATTATGATCTACGCTTAGAACACTTCAAAATATACTTTGGATTTAATAGCGGTCTGCTTATTGTTTTCGGTTATTTGATAAAGCTATATCTCGACAAAGATCCCTTGAAAGTACCACCATTACTTTCATATCTAATCCTTATATGTGGGTTTATTGGAGTAATCTTTTCAGTAGCCTGGTGCCTGGTTGCCAAAAATGATCGCGAAGGGCAATTACTAGAGAACAAGGTACTGGGAAAATTAGAAAATGAAATTTTTATAGACGAAAACTCAGGCTTATACACTGAAATTAATAAAAATTATCCGACCCCAGAGAAATTAGGGCTCGATATAATTGATATAAATATTTACATGGCATTCATTTTTATAATAATATGGGAGTTGTTAGAAGTTTATATTTTTTACGCATTTATTTGCACAAAAGCTTAACCTTTGGTAAACGGACAAAAAAACCGGGGACGGAAGGGGCAGGGTGCTGGAGGAGCTCCATGGCAAGATGAAGATTTTGTCAATATAAAAGTTTTGCCGGTTAGTTGTCTCCGGGAAGCGGCAGGTGTTTATTTATGATCCCGATAATAACTCGTCCGCCCGAGTTTGCAGTCGGTGGATGGACGTGGATACGATCAAGATGGGGGGAAATTTTCGTGTGCCATTCGAAAATAAGCGTCTCACCATGAGACTTGCGTTCTCTAGCCCGTCGACACTTACCATCGCGCATTGTCTCTGTATTTTCGAGGCTGATCTCGATTCCGTGAGATTTAAACTTTTCGATAATCAGTTTGTGTTGACGGAGCGCAAAAATAGAAACTCCGGAATCGTTCAATACCGATAGGTGTTTCATAATATCATTGCGCCTATTGATAAAGGGGCGACTCAACTCCCTGCATCCCCCAAACGCCCCGGTAACGAACTCCAATTGAGGAAATGCCGATGGCGCAAGATCTGCAAATTTTTTATCATTTGCGTGTTCGACGATAATCGCATGACGAAATAGCCCGGCATGAGTCAGGTTATCGACAACAAAGAAAAGTTCCAGGGTTAATTCTTCATCCCGCGGGTATAACGTAACCGAACAGAGTTCTTTCCGACAACTGCATGCCGGTGTTATGCAGCCGGTGGTACTCCCGGACTTTGTTTGCTGCGCGGCCCAAACAATCGTAGGCGCCAAAGCCCGCTCATCGTCAACGATCACCTCGAAGCATTCAATTTCACTATCTTTGAATAGGGTGATTTTGTTAAGCCGCCGTCGCATCTCAACACGAAGATCACGGGGGATGGGGCCTTCGATTATGTCTTCAATGGTTTTGCTTCCAAAACGTTCCTGCTCGTGCAGGGAATCGTGTGCAGCCACCTTGTGTTTGCGATCCTCAGCCTGTTCTAAAAGTTCACGCAGACCTTCCAGAGCCTCAACAATCCCGCTGTTCGTTAAATCGGCTTTCGACCAGGGCAAGTCGTCCAATACCAGGCGAGCATTCACTTCGCTCTCCTGACGCGAGCTAACGCGGCCAAATCCGTTTCAATCTGGTCGAAGAAGTGTTTCGGCCAATCGCTGATGTCTCCGTTGGGTTTGAGTTCGAGAGTTCTCACCGTGGTTCGTGTGCTGCCCGCCTCGGTAAGTTCGTCGTCAAAGAAATGGACAATCACTTCAGCGTTTGGCAGCACTTTGTCGATTGCCACGGCGCGACGAATGCCATTTAATACATGGTCACTGTGGGTTTCGACGACCACTTGCACACCGGAAGCCGCAACTCGCGCAAGAAACTCACCGATCTTGCTCTGGCCCCGGGGATGCAAATGCGTTTCGGGATTCTCTATCATCAACATACCATCCTTCGGTGTATGCAGCCCGGCCACCACGATTGGCAATGCACTGCTTAACCCGAACCCGGTATTAGCGGGGCGCATCCATTCACTTTGAAACACGGGTTCCTTAAACCGGAGGGTAATCACGTTGGTTCCGGGTACCCACTGGGCATTAAGCTGGATAGGTCGAACAATATCTGAAAGCCAAAGTTCAGTCTGTCTGGGTACGTTTAGAGGTGCATGGTCACCGGAAAGCATGTTCCGCACAAGGACAGGCAGAACTTCCTGCCTCTCTGTATCCACCAGCACCTGTGCCACGGCCTCGCCGCGCCAGCCGACATTAATCCCGTCAGAACCCAGGTCATGCGCTTCAAAAGCATCCTGGGGACCCAATCGATCCGCTGAAAGAAACGTAAATGATTTATCAGATGCATTGAATGGAAGCAAACCTTTTTCGGGGGAAACCGCGGCGGACAGAACACGACACCTTTCTTCAGCGATAGCGAAATCAATCAACTGTGACTGGCCAGGGTCGCTTTCTATTGTTAACCTTATCCCCTCCTCCGGTGTTGCTTCACGATTCAGAACATCAAGTACCTCACCCAGTTTCAAGCCATACGGTCCGTTCAATTCCGCGCCCATTCCCCTGGATTTGTTGATGAGCCGTATCAGCAATAACGCCTGAAGAACCGTGCTTTTTCCGGTGCCGTTCGTACCGGCCAAAACAGTAAGTGCCCCGAACCGAAAAGATTGGTCCCGGTAACATTTGAACCGTTCAATGCGCAAATTTTTGATCACTCTTCATCCTCCATTGCTTTCCTTACAATCTCAAGTGCTTTGGTGAACCGCAAGCGAATCCGTTCCGGCTTGCCTGTTCCCCTTGTATAAGAATCAATAAAGTCAGCATCATTGGTCATCGCATCTTTTGCTTTTACCCTAATACGTTCACTCAAGGCATCCGTGAGTTGGAGTATCTGTGTTAACGCCACAGTCCAGATTTCAAAAAGTGGCCGGCTCATTCGAGCACGTTGTTTTGCTCCCTTTGACTCCCTGGATTCCTTTATTACTTTGCGGAAAACTTGTTGGCCAAAAACCTTCGAAGCATTTTGTAACGCTCTGCGAAAGTCACTCTCGATGTTGCGCAACACATTGTCCGGTACTTTGCCGGTATCATCAAGGTCCATGGCCGCTTTTAACAAAAAATCGCCCAGTGTATGGTCCCTGGGATAATTCCCAAACGTTGGGTCCAACACCATCAGTTGGCGGAAGGCCACAAACCGGAGCACCATTTCCTGGTCCTCCATACGCCTGGCGGTAATAGCTACGATATCACGAAATTCGTCGCTGTTGGCAAGTTTTTTCAAAAAATTCCTGGATCGTGGCTTGCTCATGCAGTGACGGATTTCCTGTGGGTTTAGAGGTGTTCCACCCGTATTGATACGTTTGAATATGTCGTACTTCAAATCCAACGGACTGGTTGCGTCTATCACATGCACCACAATTGGGGTCTGGTTAAATCGACGACGAAGTAATGGGTCTAGCTCGTGAAACCGCTTGCCTTTAAGATTATCCAGGTATTCCAGGTCATTGGAGAGCGGAAATCCCCCGTTTTTGGCAAAATCACGAATAGTCGAAAGTCTTTGCACACCATCTACCACCTGATGAAGCCCTTGTTTGTCGGCATTAAAATAGAATGCGGGTATCGGGATACCAAGTAGGATTGATTCAATAAGCAAGGTCTGCTGCTTCTTCCCCCAGACATAGTCCCGTTGAAAATCGGGAGCGATATCTATGCTTCCATCGTTAATTTCGTCGATTGCCTGCTTAAGTGACCAGGTTTTTGTTGTCACCCGGATATCCTGTGGATTCCAGGGCTTTGTTTGCGGTGTCGAATCTTCGCTGTCGTCCACTTCAAACTCATTCTCATTAGAAGTAACTGTTGCATCTTGTTGGCTCATACTATATCCCTCTTTTTTACCTGACAGTTCCTGGATTCAATGTCCCATCAGAAAATCCGGCAAGTATAAACGCATTTTCGGCAATGATAGGAAACAAATTTTACTCATTTTGCGATTATAAAGGATGGCTGTAAAAATGTCAATAGGACGATTGTGAATTAGAACGATGCAGAACAGCTTCTTTTTTTTGGATAACACCTTTCTTTTGGGTTGCGCATCGATTTCAATCTTCATCTTCCGCCATCCTTCACCCGGGAAAATACCTTCCCATTACCGGAAAGTATCTTCCCAATGGGTATGGATAGCGAAAAAGGTCGTATGAAAGACAAAAAATTCCGCAAATGGAACAGATTCCGGCCGGCGACTATGGCGACTGGTAAACCAGGGGAGGAAAAAATGCAATCGGTGGCGCTACGTGGCACAGCGGGCGGCGTTTTCGGGGATTTGATGAAAGGCCGTATCTTTTATGCCAAAACCGGGACGGCAGAGACCGGGTTTTCCAGGGACAATGCGTTGTTTACCGGGTTTGTCAAGTTTCGCAATAATGAATATGTGGTATTTTCGGTTATTGTACCGCGTTCCGGGTTAGGGGCGCGAATTGCGGGGAAGCTCACCGCGCAAATCATGGGCGACATCATCGAATACGAAAACAAGAAAGGCAATCCGCTTTAAAAGAATATTCACGATTGGGAATTTTTGAGTCGCAATGGTATTGAAAAATTAAGGAAACTGTGATATAAACCAGGATGAGGTGAAAATGAGTTTATCAGTCGTAGAACCTGATAGAGTTTCTTATTATGCCCGGAAAATCTTAAGAAAGATTGAAACAAACTTTAAAATTGTCCCTATAAATTCATTAAGAAATCGGCAATATACTTTGAAATCCCCTATATACATTACGATCGAACATGAAAATGAGCAAGTTATCGCCAGCTTTGACGACATCGAAGCCTTTGCCTATTCGGATAATGAATTCGAAGCCGTGGATATGCTTTGCGAGGAAATCGTTATCCTGTACCGGGACCTGGTTGAAAATCAAGAGAACCTGGGACCTCTTCCCAGGAAATGGTTATCGACATTACATAACTTCATCCAATGCAATTGAAGAAGCAAGATATTCAAAAAGTATTTCAAAAATTAAACCTGGAAGTTAGAGCCACAGATCACATCTATGGATGGTTGGTCGTGGATGGGAAAAAAATCCTGCGGGTTCATTATTCCTTTGGAAAAGGCAATATCCCGGCTAAAGTCACCGATAAAATTAGGGGGCAATTGAAATTAGACCGGGAACATTTTATAGATCTTGTTAAATGTCCACTTTCAAGGGAAGATTATATAAAAATCATCAATGAGAAAGGGTATTGTTGAAAGAACAAATTCCGGCTGTCCCCTGATCTTCCCTAAAAAATATTCAACAGGGGATTGCCTTTAATGGCATTTCTGTAGGAGCAGACCTGTGTGTCTGCCCGAAAGATTGCGAATGGAGTTGAAATTACTATCGATTGATTTTATAATAGAAGTGTGATAAAAATAAATCCTGGAAAACCAGTAAGTAGGAGGTATCTAAAATGCCGGTTATGACAGCTAAATTAAGCGAAGCCCTGGTAAAAACAACATTGGCCAGGGATATTAACGATGCCTTTAATAGAATTTTTACAGAATTCCTTGAGCTTAAATTAAACCAATTGGAACAGGCCATCAAAGCATTTCAAAAAAAGTGGGGTTCAACGTTTGAAGGATTTAAAAAAAAAATACAACAAAACCAATTAGGTGAAAATCCTCATTCCTACAATGTTGAAAATGACTTCTGGCAATGGGAAGAGGCAGAGACATTAAAAGAGCACTACAGCGATATCAAAAAACAATGGATGTAAATTGGTTTCTCCGTCAATTACTGGAACAATTATCACGCCTCCCCTTTGTTAAAAATCTCGACCTTAACACAGAAGTATTTGTCGTCAAAGGAAGAGTTTTTCTGGACCACAATTTTTTTCTACAGGTATACTTTAATGGCCGAACAGAAACGACAGCTTTTGCACTCATCAAAGATGAAAAAAGAACATGGGGGATAGATTTCGATTCTATTCGTGGATGGCATTTACATCCCGTGGAAAATCCGGACGATCATCTTGTTATCGAGCCTAAAACCATTGCGGAGATTATCGATCAATTAGAAAAAGCATGGGATGTGCTTACAAACAAAGAATCGTAACTCGCGCCCCGTTAACCCACCCTTTTGGGCTGCACATCGATTTTTAGTTAAGGGTTAGAAACGGGTGATTGGTGATTGGTAAGTGGTGAGTTTTATGCCAGGACCGGGACGGAAGAGACCGGGTTTTCCAAAGACAATGCGTTGTTTACCGGGTTTGTCAAGTTTCGCAATAAGGGAATGAAAATTGGCCTGTCCCGTATCTTTAAGAAAACAAGAAAGGCAACCCGCTATAAATAGAAGTTTTAATTCTTTTTTGCCCGGCACTTTTAAGTCTTTAAAGGTCTAAAGATACCCCAATGCTTTCATCTGGTCTAAAGTTTCCTGGGATATGCCTACCTCTCCCCCGGAACGGTTCACCCTGGAGGATTTGGTTATGATTTTCAAAAGCATTTTTTCTAATGCAATGCTTATGCCCCGGAATTTTAAATCCTTATACAAATTATTTTTCTCCAATGGATCGTTTTCCAAATCGAAAAGTTTTCGCCGGACGATTAAATCCCAATTGACCCTTTCGGGTTTAGCGGGTTTATCCATGGTTATAATATACTTCAAATTCCCCACCCTGAGCATCTTTTTCTCGCTTTCAGACTCGGAAATAGCTTCAGAGACAATATACTTTATTTTTCTTTTTCGCTGGGGGGTAAGAAGCGACTCGCCCTGGATAAAATTGGGATACCTGATGTCGAAAAAATCTAAGACGGTGGGAAAAACATCGATGAGAGACACCGGCCGATCGATCTTCCCTGTTTTATACTCCCGGGGATACTTAATAATTAATGGAACTTTGATAAACTCTTCATAAAATTCTTTCCCATGGTAGTTATAGAACCGGTTGCGGGAATGTTCATTGAAATGCTCGCCGTGATCGGCGGTAACAATAATCAGCAGGTCCTCATAAATACCCAGTTGCCGGCATTTATTTATAAGTTCCCCCATGAACCGGTCTACATAATGAATACCGCTGTCGTATAAAATAATACAATCATTAATATTGAATAGATTAATCTCTTTCAGATACTTCATGAACGCATGAGTTAGGCGGCCTTCATTTTTGACTGCTTTCCTGAAATTGTTAATATAATCCCGCTGCTCCTTAGCGATTTTTTCGTCGCCCAAAAAATGGCAATTGGAATAGGGGGCATGTACCATCCAGGTATGGATAAAAAAGAAAAAGTCCTTTTCCTTGTTTTCTTCCAGCGCTTTTAGTAATTTATTAAAGTTTTTGCTATCCCCAAAAGGATCTATTCGGTGGTCTTTCTCGAAGCCGTTACCGAAGCCTAATTCTTTTGGCAAAGCCGCAAATTTTACCGTCTTTATATCTTTGTTGTGCTGTTTTAAGGATTCCGCGATATTTATTATTGTCTGATTTAATTTTGGAAACTTTTTATAATCGTGGACAGAAGCCCAATCGCTGTTAATACCATGTTTTGAAGGAAGCGTACCGGTTAACAGGGACATATGGGCGGGTACGGTCCAACAACCATTGGTGTAGGCATGGGTGTAGTATGCCGAATCTTCGATTAATTTAGACAAATTGGGTGTAGTGTCTCGAAAATAGCCGGCGGAACTTAAATGATCGCCCCTTAACGTATCGACGCTGATGAGTATGATCTTAACTTTTTCATTGGCTTTTTTCTTTGCGCAGCTTACCGGTAATAATACCATGGATAAAGCAACGATGAGAAGAAATAGCCGGGGCTTCCTTAGCCGCTGTTTTGTTTTAATTTTCATGTTAACCTCTTTTTATTCTTTTCATTTTACCATAACCGCTCGATATTAGAAAGGACCGGATCCAAATTTATTCGCCGTGCGGGATTCTTTTTTGCCTGGCCACTGACTCCTCGAAATGAACATGCTAACTAAAATTTATAAATATAGGAAAAAAGATTGCCGCAAAAACATCGAAGATCACGTGTTGTGCTTTCCTGTTTTGGCGGACAAAAAGGAGGAAACATGAAATCCAAAAAACTCAACCAAAAATTAACGTTAAACAAAAAAACCATTGCCAATATTTCCGCGGACATTATGGGCAAAGTATACGGAGGAGTGCAGTCAAGAATTACGGAATGCATCGATACTAAGCTCCCTTATGTATGTTGTATCGAACCTTTCTCTAAAGGTATATGCGAATGATAGGAATGAAAAGAAAGTAACTAATCCACAGAAATTTTTTCCAGGACCGGGCTGTAAATGACTGTCTTATTCCTGCCGCTTTCCTTGGCAACATATAGGAGGAAAAATTGGGGGGAAGAGGGTATTTGGAAAGAGTGTCTCTCCTGTCCCCCTTTCTCTTATTCCGTTTCCATTTTTAATTTTTCATTTTTTGTTTTTACTTTTTACTTGCCTGTTCCTTTAAAATTCTCATTGGAACAGGCAATGCCAGTTCCCTACAATAATTTTTCATTGGAACAGACTCCCCTGATTCACAGTTTTGGTCATTATTTTTTTGGTCATTTGAATTTGTTTGAAACAACGCGATTTCGGATTTATTATAGGCTTATCTTTGCAACATTCGGGACAGGCGGGAAAATTTCCCTCAATTAATCAATGGGGAGCAGGCTGTCAGGTAAAACAAGCTCCCAGGTGCTTGATTTGGGAAACGAGAGGTCCTTCCTTGAACTGGGCTGCCTCCTAATAATCGGGCAGACACGCAGGTCTGCCCCTACAGAAAATGCCTATTATCCCTGTCTCCCGATCCCTGACTTCTCACTGCCCGAAGGGCTCCGTTTCCATTTTTCGTTTTTCATTTTTCGTTTTTTATTTTTAATTGTTTTGGGAAGGTTTATTTCAGCTTGTCCCCTGTCCCCTACCTGGGACCTCAATCTGAAATTTAAAATTTTACTATTGATTTTTCCGGGGATCTGTACTATAAATAAATCTGAGTTTAAACAAAATGGTAGAAGAAAGAAATTTTTGGAATTTTCCAGGAGCTGTGTTATGACAGGATTATTAAAAGAAGCTTTTGAGAAGGCGTCGATGTTACCGGAAGAGTTTCAGGATGAAATTGCCAGGGATTAACAGCTATACTGGGCAGTATCAAAACTGCCACCGACATGGAGGAAAACAACAATGACTGATATTGGTCTGGCTGTCTTTGAAAACTATAAAATCCGGCGCCATTACGATGAAGAAACTGAAAAATGGTATTTTTCAGTGGTTGATATTATCCAGGTTCTGATACAACAGCCGGATTATCAAGCTGCCCGAAACTACTGGAAAGTATTGAAGAACCGCTTAAAAAAAGAAGGTAGTGAGTCGGTTACAAAATGTAACCGACTGAAAATGGAAGCTGCCGACGGAAAGGAATACATGACCGATGCGGCTGATCCGGAAACCTTGCTGCGACTTATTCAGTCTGTTCCACACCTGAAAACTATCTTCCGCCGGCGAAGAAACAAAAGCAGATAAAGCAAAAACTCGACAATACCGGGGACCAGTAAAGATTGCGGTATTCTCGGCTCCCAGCACTTTCCCGGAAAACCGGAGGATTTACGGGACAGGTGGGAAAATTTCCTGCTTATAAAGGTCAGATGGAACTATATTTAAAGTGGTTGGAGAGATATGAACGTGAGCCCGGTGAAGAAACGCCTTTGGGATTAATTCTATGTATAGGAAAATCTTCTGAACAAATTGAACTCTTGGAATTGGATAAAAGTGGCATAAGAGTGGCTGAATACCTAACTCAGTTGCCAGAACCCGAATTATTGAAACAAAAGCTTCATAAGGTTTTCATGATTGCAAGGGAACAAATGCAGAAAAAAATGGAATAATAAGAAAGCCTCATCACCGAAATGTACGGTGAAGAGTAACGATGGGGTATCCGGGACCGGCGAAAAGGTTTCTCACTGCCCGCTGCGCGAAGGGCTCCGTTTCCATTTTTAGTTTTTCATTTTTCGTTTTTACTTTTTAATTGTTTTAGGGAGGTTTATTCCAGATTGCCCCCTGTCCCCCTTTTATTTGGACTCCATTAAAGAACCTGTTCATGAATTTTGGTAACAAGAGTGCTCCTGGAAGATATATCTCGCTCCCGGTAAGATTTTTCTTGACCCTGGGAAGATTTATTGAAGCTCAGTGAAGATTTTCCTTTGACCTGGGAACATTTTATGAAACTCCGGCAAGTTTCCCCACGGCTCCGGGAAGATTTTTCTTGACCCTGACAAGATTTTTTAAATCTCCGGGAACATTTTCCTCGCTCCCGGTAAGATTTTTCTTGGCCCTGGGAACATTTTATGAAGCTCCGGCAAGTTTCCCTACGGCTCCGGGAAGATTTTTCTTGGCCCCGGCAAGTTTCCCCACGACGCCTGATAGTTTTCCCACGTATCTGGGAAGTTTCCCCATCGGTCTGGGGGGTGAGGACGGGGTAAAGTTCAGATAGTGGAGGAAAAATTGGTCTGTCCCGTTCTTTAAAAATTGTAGCGTGCCGACAACAGATGCTATTTAATTGTCTGAACCGGGATTTATAGGATGAAAGGATGCACGGAATGATATCCCGGTAAAATCAAAAGGAAAGATGGTGAAAGGTTGAGAAGGTGAGAAAAGTTGAGGCGCTCCGCACCTTTTTTAAAAGCGCCTTTGCGCACCCCTTTTCTTACCATGCCGGGTAGAGCCTTCGGTTACCCTCCGGCTCCCCCACAGACCCGGACGTGCGCAATTAACGCATCCGGTTCCTCATATTATGGCTTTGCTGCGCGATATATTGAGTGAACTACTTTTATAGGT